>FSSH01002949.1_pt3 | contig 19241 bp, 21 predicted proteins | sample 1166101 | NCBI WGS metagenome assembly FSSH01 (sample SAMEA32972668, study PRJEB13176) | freshwater metagenome | biome: Drinking water system; feature: Biomass in drinking water that filtered by 0.45 um membrane; material: drinking water | place: USA | collected 2012-12-20 | depth 0 m | reverse complement strand
GCACTTTGGCGCTGATATGGGCGATCCTCGCCGCCCCACGGGAGTTGCAGCATGACCACCGACACGACGCGCGACGCCGCCATCGTCACTGCCTATCTCGAAGCCTCGATGGTGCCCGATCCGGAACGCGCGGCGAGCTACATGGCACCCGGCATCCCCATCACCTTCACGGGGGCGCGGCTGTTCCACCATCCCCGCGAGGTCACGGCCTTCAACGCTGGCCGCTACGCCTGGGTGAAGAAGCGGATGGAGCGCCTCGACGTGGTGCCGGGCGACGGTTTCACGACCATCTACAGCCTCGGCACCCTCTACGGAGAATGGCCCGACGGCACGCCGTTCGAGGGCAACCGCTACGTCGACCGCTTCACGGTCCGCGACGGCGTCATCGTCACCATGGAGGTTTGGAACGACAGCGCCGAGCGGCTTCTGACCAAGCACGGGATCACGGCCTGAGGCCAGAAGCTCCCTACGTCGCCGAGGCGAGCCAGGACCGGGCTTCCTCCAGCCGCGGGCGCTCGAACACCTTGATCTGAGCCGGCGACAGGCGGCCGGCGGTCTCCGCCATCATCCGGACCCATTGCGCATCGGAGACCACAGCGACGTGGCTGACGCCCTTGAGCAGGGCGAGCCCGAAGCGGACGTCCTTGAAGAACGCGGCCGGCTCCATTCCCTCGAAGGTACGGATGTCCTGGAGAAGCCTCAGCTTAGTGCCGGCGTCGAAATCGGCCTTCATGGAGGCGATGACGGCGTCCATCTCCGCATCGGTGATCTTTCCGTCGACGATGATCTCGGCGACATTCGAATCCGGCTTCTTCTGATAGGTCAGCACGCGGGCAACCTCCTCGAACAGGCCCGCCGGAGGGCGGGCCGGGCACCATTATAGGAAGCTCTGCGGGTCCACGTCGATCGCCACCCGGACGTTGCCCCGTGCCTTCGGTGCCCGCTTGAGCCAATCGCGCAGGTAGGTCTGCAGGTCGATGGCGCGGGCCGTCTTCACCAGAAGACGGAAGCGGTAGCGTCCGCGGATCAGCGCCAGCGGCGCCTCGGCGGGCCCGAGGACCATGATTCCGGCCGGCGGCTCGGCGGCACGGGCCAGCGCCTGGCCATGGGCCTCGGCGGTCTCGCGGTCGTTTGCGGAGACGATGAGAGCGGCAAGGCGTCCGAAGGGCGGCAGCCCCGCCTCGAGCCGGGCCTCGATCTCCTCGGCATAGAACCGCTCGGCGTCGCCCGAGAGCAGGGCTGCGATGACCGGATGCTCGGGCTGGAAGGTCTGGACCAAGGCGCGCCCTGGCTTGTCGCCGCGCCCGGCCCGACCCGTGACCTGCTGCAGCAGCTGGAAGGTGCGCTCGGCCGCGCGCGGATCGCCGGAGGTCAGGCCGATATCGGCATCGAGCACGCCCACGAGCGTGAGATGCGGGAAGTTGTGGCCCTTCGCCACCAACTGGGTGCCGATGACGATGTCGCAGCCGCCCTCGGCCACCGTCTGGAGTTCGGCCCGAAGCCGCTCGGCCCCGCCGGGAAAGTCGCTCGACAACACGATGACCCGGGCATCGGGGAAGAGGCCGGCGACCTCCTCGGCGATGCGCTCGACGCCGGGGCCGCAGGGGGTGAGATTGTCGAAGGTACCGCAGGCGCTGCAGGATTCCGGACGGCGCTCGGCATAGCCGCATTGGTGGCAGACGAGGGCCCGGCGGAAACGGTGCTCCACGAGCCAGGTCGAGCACTGCTTGCACTGGTAGCGGTGGCCGCAAGCGCGGCACAGGGTGAGCGGGGCATAGCCGCGCCGGTTGAGGAAGAGCAGCGCCTGCTCGCCGGCCGCCACCGCCTCGCGCACCGAGGCGACGAGGCCGGGAGCCAGGAACGTGCCGCGCTCCGGCTTGTCGAGGCGCATGTCGATGGCCTCGATCTGCGGCAGGCGACGCCCGCCGAAGCGCTCGGGTAGCACGATATGCCGGTAGCGTCCCTGTTCCGCGTTCACCCGCGTCTCGATCGAGGGCGTCGCGGAGGCGAGGACGACGCCGCAGCCTTCGAGCCGGCCGCGCACCACCGCCATGTCGCGGGCGTGGTAATGGACCCCGTCTTCCTGCTTGTAGGCGGCCTCGTGCTCCTCGTCGACGACGATGAGGCCTAGTTTGGCAAAGGGGAGGAACAGGGCCGAGCGGGCCCCCACCACGACGTCGACCTCGCCCGCCGCCACGCCGGCCCGCAGGCGCTCGCGGCGCTTAGCCCCGATGCCGGAATGCCACGTCGCCGGGCGGACGCCGAAACGGTCGGCGAAACGGTCGAGGAACTGCGCCGTGAGCGCGATCTCCGGCATCAGGATCAGGGACTGGCGGCCGCGCCGGACGCAATCGGCCACCGCCTCAAAATAGACCTCGGTCTTGCCCGAGCCGGTGACGCCTTCGAGAAGGATGGTGGGCGGCGCGCCCTCCCCCACCGACGAGGGAGGATTGAGCTTCGCGATCAGGTCTTTGGCCGCTTCGGCCTGTGCCTCCGAGAGCGGAACCCGTGGGTGATCCGAGTCCGGCGGCAGTGCGACAGGCTCCGGCGCCAGCGCCACAGCCTCCAGTGCGCCGTCGTCGATCAACCCGTCGACGACGCTGAGGGAGACACCCGCTTCCTTGGCAAGGGCGCTCTTGCCCCGCATCGTCCCGTCGGCGGCGACTTCCAGGACCTTGCTGCGGGCGCTTGTCGGCCGCGCCGGCGGCTTTCCGGAGGAGCGGACGCCGACCCGCACCGTCTCGACCCTCGCCCCTTCGTCCGGCAGGCGCAGGGCCATGGCAAGGGCCGAACCCTTTGGCGCGAGTGTGTAGCGCGCCAGCCAATCGACGAGCTCGCGCAGGGAACTCGAGAGTGAGGGCGCCTCGATCCGACCGGTCACGGGCCGGAGGTTGGAACCGGAGCGGCCGGCTTCGACGCTCCAGACGACACCCACGGTCTCGCGCGGCCCGAGTGGGATCTGAACCACGTCGCCCGGCGCCAGGGACAGACCCTCGGGCACGGCGTAGCTATAGGCGCTGTCGAGCGCCAGCGGGATCAGGATCTCGGCGGTTCTGGGCATAGAGGCAACCGTTCCGTGCTCATGGTCAGTCTATAGCCGTTCTTGATCCGTTCCGCGATGGCATCCAGACTTCAGGTTCATTGGTGTCGGAGTGCCTCAGGCGGCATGCTCATCTAATCCGTAGGGCTGCGTCCGACAGGGACAATCGAACACAGCATGACATCGACCAAGACGACGCCTGACGGCGTGCTCCTCCTTCACGGCATCGCCCGCCGCGCAACTTCGCTGGGCCGGATGGAGCGGGCATTCGGCGCAGCCGGCTACAGGACGCTGAACATCGACTACCCGGCCCGGACGGCGGCGATCCAAGATCTGATCGAAGGCATCGTCCCGTCGGTTTCGGCGTTCGGTCGCGAGGTCGCGCAGCTCCACATCGTGACGCATTCGATGGGCGGCCTTCTCGCCCGAGGCCTGATTGCGCGGCACCGCCCCGGGCGCCTCGGCCGCGTGGTGATGCTCGGGCCGCCCAATCTCGGCAGCGAGATCGCGGACCGCCTCGGAGGGCTGTGGGCCTATCGGCGCTTCTTCGGGCCGGCCGGCGCGCAACTCGTGACGCGACAGGACGAGACGTTGCTGGCGCTGCTCGGCCAGGTCGATTACCCGCTCGGGATCATCGCCGGTGATCGCTCCCTGACGCCGCTCGAATCCTGGCTGAAGCTGCTGCCGAAGCCCCACGACGGCCGGGTCGCGGTAGCGCGCACCCGGCTCGGCGGCATGACAGACCACGTCACCCTGCCGGCGACCCATGCCCTGATGATGAACCACCGCCTCGTCATCGACGAAGCCTTGCATTTCGTCCGGTTCGGGCGTTTTGCGCGAGGGACGCAATCGAGCCGATGAGGAGCGACCGCCGGCATGGTCGAGACGGATATGAGCGGAGGCGGCGCCGAGGCAGGGCCGATGCGGCTCGCCCTCGATGGGGTGAGCCTGCGATTCGGGCGAAGCCGCGCCCTTGACGAGGTGTCACTCGGCGTCCGGGCGGGCGAGATCGTCGCCGTCCTCGGCGATTCCGGCTGCGGCAAGAGCACGCTCCTGCGCGTCGTCGCCGGCTTGGCGCAGCCCGATCGCGGCACCGTGGCTCTGGACGGGCGGGTCGTCAGCGGACGCGGCGGCGTGCCGGCGGAAGCCCGTGGCGTCGGGCTGATGTTCCAGGATTACGCGCTTTTCCCGCATCTCACCGTGGCAGAGAACGTGCGCTTCGGCCTGAATCGGGTACCCGGAGCCGAAGCGCAGGCAATCGTCCGGGCACGGCTCGAACAGGTCGGCCTCTTCCAGCGGGCCGAAAGCTATCCGGAAACGTTGTCGGGCGGCGAGAGCCAGCGGGTGGCCCTGGCACGCGCCTTGGCGCCGGGTCCGCGCATCCTGCTGCTCGACGAACCGTTCTCCAATCTCGACCGGCGCACCCGCGACCATGTCCGCGCCGATACGCTCTCGGTCCTGAGGGCGAGCGGCGCCACGGCACTCCTCGTCACCCACGACGCCGAAGAGGCGCTGGCCCTGTGCGACCGCATCGTCCTGATGCAGGCCGGCCGCACGATCCAGGTTGGCACCGGGGAGGAGCTCTACCGGCGTCCGGAGACGTATTTCGCCGCTCGATTCTTCAGCGACCTCGTCGAGGTCGAGGGACGCTGCGAAGGAGGTCGGGTCGAGACGCCGTTCGGTTCCCTCGCTGCACCGGGTTTCTCGGACGGCGATCCCGTGCTGGTTTGTCTCAGGCCCGAGGCCATCCGGGCCGAAGCTGTCGGATGCGGTGCGGCCGGCCGGGTACTCGAGCGACGCTTCCTGGGCAGCCGCGCTCTCCTCGTGGTCGCCGTGGCGGGCCTCGATGCGCTGTTGAGCGTCGCGGTACCCCACGACATGCCGGCATCCGCGGGCGACATGATCGGTCTAGGAACGACAGAAGAAGGCCGCTTTTTCTTTATGCCGCAGCCGGATTAAGTCATTCGGCCAAACGTCGCGGATGGGCAAAGCCGATGAGTATGCAGATCTGTAGTTTTTAAGTGTTTTAAATAAAAGAGATCGTGCTTGCGGTTTTCTAATTCCGGTGCTTCTGAGCAGCCCTCGTTATCACGCTTGATGCAACGAAGGTTCGGATGATGCTCGGTCGATCGGTCTCGGGAACGCTGCGGGTGGCCCTCTTCAGTGCCGCCTCGCTCATGGCGGCGAATACGGTCGAGGCCGCCGAGGTCAACCTCTACACGACTCGCGAGCCCGGCCTGATCAAGCCTCTGATCGAGGCCTTCACGGCCAAGACCGGCATCGCGGTCAACACCGCCTTCGTCGAGAAGGGTCTCGCCGAGCGCGTCGCCGCCGAAGGGCCGCGCTCCAAGGCCGACGTCCTGATGACGGTGGATGCGGGCAACCTGATCGAGCTCGTCGATCGCGACCTCGCTCAACCCGTGCGCTCCCCCGTGCTCGAAGCGGCGATCCCGGCCGCTTTGCGCGACCCCGAAGGTCGCTGGTTCGCTCTCTCGATGCGCGCGCGCGTCGCCTATGCCGACAAGAACCTCGCCGATCTGAAGGCGATCTCCTACGAGGAGCTCGCCGACCCGAAATGGAAGGGCAAGCTCTGCCTGCGCTCGGGCCAGCATCCCTACAACACCGCCCTGATCGCCCACTTCCTCGTCAAGCACGGTCCAGAGAAGACCGAGGAGTGGCTCAAGGGCGTGAAAGCCAACCTCGCCCGCAAGCCGGCCGGCGGCGACCGCGACGTCGCCCGCGACATCCTCGCCGGCACCTGTGCCATCGGCATCGGCAACTCCTACTATGTCGGGCTGATGCGCTCGGGCAGCGGCGGCCCCGAGCAGAAGGCCTGGGGCGAGGCGATCAAGGTCGTTTTGCCGACCTTCGGCAGCAGCGGCACCCACGTGAACGTCTCCGGCGCGGTGGTCGCCAAGAACGCGCCGAACCGCGACGACGCGGTCAAGCTCCTCGAATACCTCGTTTCCGACGAGGCGCAGGGCCTCTACGCCAAGGGTAACTTCGAGTACCCGGTCAAGGCCGGCGCGCCGGTCGAGCCCCTGCTCGCCGCCCTTGGTCCGCTGACCATCGACACCGTCTCGATCGCCGACATCGCCCGCAACCGCAAGGCGGCGAGCCTGCTGGTGGACAAGGTTGGGTTCGACAACTGACCGGCTCCGCGCTCACCGCGGCGGCGCATGGTCTGACGCCGGTCGGTGTCGAGGCCAGCGGCCGCCGGACCTTCAGCCTTCCCCTCGGCCGCCTGGCCTGGATCGGAGGGGGCCTCGCGCTCGCGATACTGATCCTGAGCCCGATCGTCTCCCTCGGCGTCTCGGCGCTGGGGGGAACGAGCGAGCTCTGGCCGCATCTCGCCGCCCACGTCCTTCCTCAGGCCATGCGCGATACCGGCCTCCTCCTCGCCGGGATCGGGGTGCTGGTGGTGGTGATCGGCGCGGGCAGCGCCTGGCTCGTCTCCGCCTACGCCTTTCCTGGCCGGCGCTGGCTGGAGGCGGGCCTATTGCTGCCGCTTGCGGTGCCGACCTACATCGTCGCCTACGCCTATCTCGACCTGATGCACCCGATCGGGCCGGTTCAGTCCGCGATGCGGGGGCTGCTCGGCGTCGCGCGGCCGGGCGATCTCGTCCTGCCGGACCTTCGCTCGATGCCGGGCTGCATCGTGCTCCTGGCCTTCGTTCTCTATCCATACGTCTACCTGCCGACGCGGGCGCTCTTCCTGATGCAGGCCGGTGGCCTGGTGGAGGCCGCCCGGACCCTCGGGCACCAACCTGGCGCCGTGTTCCTGCGGGTCGCGCTGCCGCTGGCGCGCCCGGCCATCGCCATCGGCGTCAGCCTCGCATTGATGGAGGCGCTCAACGATGTCGGCGCAGCGGAATTCCTCGGGGTCAGGACCCTGACGGTTCAGGTCTACGCGACCTGGATCAATCGCTCCGACCTGCCCGGGGCCGCGCAGATCGCCCTCGTGATGCTCGTCCTCGTCCTCGCCCTCGTCGCGGCCGAGCGCTGGGCGAGGCGTGGCCGCGGTTACGCCGCCACGGCGCGTTCACCTCGGCCCATGGTGCGACAGACCCTGACGGGCTGGCGTGCCGCCCTGGCCTTCGGCCTCGGGCTGACACCGGTGGCGATCGGCTTCCTGATCCCCGCCGCCTATCTGGCGCACGGAGCGGTGGCGCGGTTCCTCCGCGTCGGTCTGCCGTCGACTTTGCCGGCGGAGATCCTCAACACCATCCTGTACGCCGCGATTGCCACGGTGATCGCCACGGTGATCGGGTTGCTGGTCGCGGCGGCACCTCGCCTCGCCTCGCCGCGGATCGGCGGCGCCCTCATCCGCATCGCGAGCCTCGGCTATGCACTCCCCGGGACGATCCTGGCCGTCGGCCTGCTCGGACCCCTGGCGCTCGCGGACGAAGGCCTGTCCCGCTTCACCGAGGCAGCCTTCGGGACAAGCCCGGCGCTCATCGGCCTCGGCACCGGCAGCGCTCTCGTCACCGCCTATCTGGTCCGCTTCCTCGCCGTCGGCATCGGCACCTGCGAGGCCGGCCTCGCGCGGCTGCCACAGAGCATGCCCGACGCCGCGCGGATGCTCGGGCGCGGCCCGGCCGCCGCACTGCGGCAGGTGCAATTGCCCCTCGCCTGGCCGGCGGTGCTCAGCGGCGCGCTCCTCATCTTCGTCGATTGCGTCAAGGAACTGCCGGCGACGCTCCTGTTGCGCCCGCTCAACGTCGAGACCCTGGCGACCCACCTCTATGGCGAGGCCGCGCGAGGCACCTATGAGGACGGCACCGTGGCTGCCCTCCTCATCGTCCTCGTCGGCCTGATCCCGGTGGCCTTGCTGCTGCGCCTCGACGGACCCGGCCGACGGAGATAGGCTGACCCTTGACGGGCCGGCTCGCACGGCCCTAGAAGGCCCGACGGTCCGGGTGCGTAGCTCAGCGGGAGAGCATTCGCTTCACACGCGAAGGGTCACAGGTTCGATCCCTGTCGCGCCCACCATTCCGTCTTCACGCCGCCGCGCCGAGCGGCACCACAGCGGTCACCGCCTCCACCAGATCGTCGTAATGCGAGATCACGCGGGTCGCCCCGAGGGCATCGACCGGCGTGTCGGTATAGCCGAAGGTGACGCCGACGACCGGCATGCCGGCGGCCTTGGCCGCGTCGATATCGGCCCGTGAATCGCCGACCATCACGGCCCGGGCCGGATCGCCTCCGGCCTGCTCGACCGTCATGGTGATGTGGCGCGGATCGGGCTTGAAGAACGGGAAGGTGTGCCGGCCGCAGATGGCGGTGAAACGGCCGGCAACGCCGAGCAAGGTCAGCAGTTCCACCGCATGGACCTCGACCTTGTTGGTGCAGACCGCCAGCCGGAAGCCGCGCTCGCTCAATTCGTCGAGCGCGGTGAGCACGCCGGGATAGAGATGCGAGTGGATGCAGATGTTGCGTCCGTAATGATCGAGGAACTCTGCAAACAAACGCTCCAGACGTGCGGAGTCCAAATCTTCGCCCGCCGCAGAGAAGCCCCGCTGGATCAGCGCCTTGGCACCAGCGCCGATCATGTCGCGGGCATTCTCCAACGGCAACGGCTTCAAACCCTCCTGCTCCAGGATCGCGTTGAGGGTGCCCACGAGGTCGCCCGCGGTCTCGGCAAGGGTCCCGTCGAGGTCGAACACGACGATGGGGGGCAGGCTTGGCATGACGTCTCGCGATGTCGGATGGGGTTGGGTTCTGGCTAGCCGGCGAGGTGAGGCACCGCAAGGCCGGCGGCCGAGGGTCACGGTTGCGCCGCAAGGCCCGGCTAGGCGACCGGTCACGAGCATCAGAAGTCACGCAGCGTCAGTCGTGGCGACGTATCAGGGTCAGGGCCAAAAGATGACGGGTCGGGTCGCGTATCGTTTCGTATGGATGTCGGGCTGGACGGCTTGTCTCGCAGCGGGCGTCTTCGCTTCGACTCTTGTTCTCGCCGACCCGGCTGCGGCAGGCTCCTACGAGTTCGTGCCGGCGCCGCAGATCGACCTCAACCGCGTCTACCGCGTCGATACGGTGACGGGGGAAGTCACCTCCTGCCAGTACGGCCTGCGCGAAGGCGCGGCCGGCAGCGTCGGCGTCACCGTCTGCTACGGCGCCGGCGAGGGCGCGAGCGCGCAGCCGCCCTCGCAATATGGCCTCGTCGCGACGCGACACAGCCGTGAAGCCGGCGTGTTCCGGGTCAATTACCGCACCGGCGAGATGAGCATCTGCTACGTGCAGCTCCAGAAGAGCGCCGTGGTCTGCACCGCACAGTCCAACCCGACCGAACCCGAGGACGTCACCGCGATACCCGGGGCGGCGCCGGGACGGGCGGCGCCGAGCGTGACCCCGCCGCAGGGGCGCCCGTGAGACGAAAAGCGCCATGATAGTACCTCGGGAAAGCCGCGGCGGCGTTTGCCGGGCCTTCCTGCCATGCTACGGGCAGCCCTGCCGCGAAGAATCCGAGCCTCCCATGCCCTACCTCCTTTCCCCTGCCGCCGGAGCCGCGGCGTGAGCGGCCCGGACCTGCGCCGCGCCGCTGCCGAATGCGCCGTCGGTCTCGTGGAGAACGGGATGCGGCTCGGCATCGGCACCGGCTCCACCGCGAACGTTTTCGTGGCGCTGCTCGGCGAACGCGTGCGTGCCGGCCTCGACGTGATCGGCGTGCCGACTTCGGAGGCGACGCGCATTGCCTGCGAGGCCGCGGGCGTTCGACTGACGACCCTCGACGAGACACCCGAACTCGACCTCACCATCGACGGCACCGACGAGATCGACGAGGCGCTCAGCCTGATCAAGGGCGGCGGCGGCGCGTTGCTGCGCGAGAAGATCGTCGCCCATGCGAGCCGGCGCATGGTGGTGATCGCCGATGCGGCCAAGCGCGTGCCGATGCTCGGCGCCTTCCCGCTCCCGATCGAGGTGAACCGCTTCGGGCTGGGGTCGACCCGCGGCGCGATCGAGACGGCCCTGTCGCGGACCGGCTCCGCGGGCGCCCTGGCCCTGCGCAAAGGTGCGGACGGCGCGCCGTTCCTCACAGATGGCGGCCACCTCATCCTCGATGCCCATCTCGGCCGCATCCCCGATGCGCCGGCCCTGTCGGCGGCCCTCTGGGCGGTGCCGGGCGTCGTCGAGCACGGTCTTTTCATCGGGCTCGCCACAGGCGCGATCCTGGCGCGAGCCGAGGGTGATACGGCACGGATCGAGCGCCTCGGCGCGGTCTGAGACCTGCTCCCTCCCCTCTTCTCCCCATTGATCACGCCGCCTTTTCGGAGCACGCCATGTCCCGCCGCCCCACCTTCCGCCATCGGCTCCTTCACTCGGCCGCGCTCGCCTTGATCGTGGCGGGCCTCGCCGTGGGGCCCGCGACGGCGCAACAACAGCCCCAGAAGCCCGCGCCGGCAAAACCCGCCGCCAAGCCCGCGACGCCGCCTGCTGCGCCCCCGACGCCCGCCGCCCAGACGCCGGCGATCAGCCCGTCCCATCTCGCTCTGGCCCGCGAAGTCATGCTGAGCTCGGGCATCGCGCGCTCATTCGACTCGATCATCCCGGCCTTTGGCGAGCAGATCCGGCAGGCGGCGGTGACTCGGCCCGAGCTGATCAAGGATCTCAACGAGGTGCTGATCAGCCTCGATCCCGAAATGGAGTTGCAGAAGCAGTCGATGATCGACACGGCGGCGCGGATCTACGCACGGCGCCTGACCGAGGCAGAGCTGAACGAGATCGTCACCTTCTTCCGCTCGCCCGCGGGCAAGCGCTACGTCGAGACCCAGCCGCAGGTCCTCGACGAGATGGTGGGAGCGATGCAGACCTGGACGCAGGAGGTGTCGGAATACGTCATGGTCCGGGTCAGGGCCGAGATGGCAAAGCGCGGCCACCAGCTCCAGTGATCCCGTGACCACGGCGTCTCGCGCCGCCACGGGCACGCGCGCGGAGGGCCTAAGCAGGGCCGGTACCGTGGTGCTGTGCGCCGTGCCGGCGGCGATGGCCCTGGCCAATCGGTCGAGCCCCGTCGTCGTCGGCCTTGCCGCCCTGTTGTTCCTCGCCGCAGCCCTCATCGAGGACCGCAGAGGCGCTTGGCGGAACCTGTCGGCACCCCTGACCACGCCGCTCGGCCTCTGCGCCCTCGCCTTCCTCGGCTGGTGCGGCCTCTCCCTGGCCTGGAGCCCGTTTCCCGGGCTGTCGCTGAAGGTCGCCGGCGAATTCACGCCGACGCTGGCGGGGGCCTATCTCCTCGCGCGCCTGGCTCCAGGACGGATGGCGCCGGGCGCGGCGAGCCTCGGAGCCTGGATGCTGGCGCTCGCCTGCGCCTTCATCGTCGTCGACCTTGCCAGCGACCTCGCCCTGCGCAGGCTGCTCGGCGGCCGGATCGCCTATTTCGTCCATAACCGACCGGCGATGACGATCCTGCTGATCGGCATCCCCCTCGCCGGCCTGCTGACGATGCGGCGGCAGCGTTGGGCCGTCATCGTCGTCGTCGCTCTCTGCCTCGCGGCGATCCTGCGCTCGGTGAGCGGGGCAGCGAGCCTTGGGCTCGTCGCTGCCCTCGCGACCGCGCTCGTCGTGCGGCTGGCGCCGAAACGCGTGGCCCTCGGTCTCGCCGGGGCAGGTCTCGGCTTCGCCCTGACTATCGCTCCCATCGAAGGCGATGTCCTGCAGCGCTTCATGCCGGAGGCGGCGCATCAGCGCCTTGTCCAGAGCAGTTCACGCGCGCGCGTCGCCATTGCCCAGAGCTTCGGGGCAGCGGTGGCAGCCGAACCATGGCGTGGAGCCGGCTACGGAACCTCGGCGCGGTTCGCGGAGGTGCCGGCCGCGGCCGGGCTCGCGCCCGAGTTCAGAGAGATGCTCGCCGTCGGGCACCCTCACAACAGCTTCCTGCAGGTCTGGGCCGAACTCGGCATCATCGGTGCGGCGCTTGCGGGCGCCATCCTGATGCTGATGCTCACGGCTCTGGCCGCCTTGCCGCGCGCCAGTCACCTGCCTGCCCTCTCCCTCGTGGCCGCAGCCGCAGCCATCGCCTTCGTCGAGCACGGCGCCTGGCAGTCGTGGTGGACCGCGGGGCTCGGAGCTGCGATCGCCTGGTGGCGCGAGAGTACGGTTCGTCAACCGGAGGCGTAAGGCACTCAGGCCGCTTCGGCCTCGACGCGATTTCGGCCCGATGCTTTGGCACGGTACAGGGCGACGTCGGCACGCTTGATCATGTCGGCGGGGCTCGTGTCCTCGGCCCGGCGTGCGGAGACGCCGATCGACACCGTGACGGGCACGCTGCGAGTCTCCCTCTGGATCAGGAACGGCGTCGCCTCGATGCGCTCGCGGATGCGCTCGGCGATGAGGTGGGCGCCATCGACATCCGCATCCGGCAGGATGATCACGATCTCCTCTCCGCCGTAGCGGGCGACGATGTCGATACCGCGGGTATGGGTCCGAATGCGCTCGGCGAAGGCGCGCAGCACCTCGTCGCCGGCATCATGGCCGTAGGTGTCGTTGATCGTCTTGAACCGATCGATGTCGAGAAGGAGCGCCGAGACCGGGCGCTGGCGAAGCTGTGCTTCCTCGAACAGCGCACCGAGATGACTGTCGAGGTAGCGCCGGTTGTGCAGGCCGGTGAGGCCGTCGGTGATGGCGAGTTCCATCGAGGCGTTGACGGCACCGCGCAACACTTCCGAGAAGCGGCGGCGGCGCACCTGGGTGCGCACACGGGCGACGAGTTCGTTCCTGTCGACCGGCCGCATCAGGTAGTCGTGCACACCGAATTCGAGGCCGCGTATGACCCGGGTCCGGTCGTTGTGCTCGGCGATCATGATCACCGGCATGGTGCGGGTGCGATCGAGGGAGCGGAGCTGGCTGCACAGGCGAAGGCCGTCGAACCCCTCGAGGTCCAGGCTGACGAGGGCGAGTTCGAAGCCGCCCTCGGTGGCGAGCACGAGCGCCTTGTGCGGGTCGGGCTCGACGGTGACCGTGTGCTGCTGCAGGAGCGCAGCCGCGAGGCGCTCGGCCGAGCGCGGCCGGTCGTCGACGAGGAGGACGTTGGCATTCTGGCCGTTCTCGGCGGTGGCGAGCGCGATCGCGTCGCCCATTCCCATGTCGCGCGAAGCGAGGGCACGGCTGCGCAGTTCGTCGGTCACGGCCTTCAGCCGGACGAGGCTGCGGACGCGGGTGAACAGGGCGGTATCGTCGATGGGCTTGGTCAGGAAGTCGTCGGCGCCGGCATCGAGGCCGCGCAGGCGGTCGGATGGCTGGTCGAGCGCTGTGACCATGACCACCGGGAGGTGAGCGGTGGCGGGATTGTTCTTGAGGCGGCGACAGACCTCGAACCCATCCATGCCCGGCATCATGATATCGAGCAGGACGAGATCACAGAGACCCTTCTCGCAGATCGCGATGGCATCCGGCCCGTTCATCGCGGCCAGGACATCGAAATATTCGAGCGACAGCTTGGTTTCGAGGAGCCTCACGTTGGGCACGAGGTCGTCGACGATCAGGATCCGGGCGGACATCGTTCCTCGGCACTCCACAAGCGATCGGCCGGCGATCGGACAGACGTCGGCAAGACCGTCGCGCGCCGGTCAGGGCGCCCGCTCATCCCCAAGATACGTGCGAACCGTTGAAAGAAACTTTGCGACCGAGATGGGCTTCGAGAGATAGGCCTCGCAGCCGCCTTCACGAATCCGTTCCTCGTCCCCCTTCATCGCGAAAGCCGTGATGGCGATGACCGGGATGGACTTGAGTTCGTCGTCCTCCTTGAGCCATTTCGTGACTTCGAGGCCGGAGACCTCGGGGAGCTGGATGTCCATGAGAATGAGGTCGGGGTGGTGGGCACGGGCGAGGGCGATGGCTTCGATACCGTTGGCGGTCTTGAGGGTGGCGTAACCGTGGGCCTCCAACAGATCATTGAAGAGCTTCATATTCAGCTCATTATCTTCGACGATCAAAACCGTCTTCTTCATGGCCCGATGTCCCGGCAAATCCGCGGCTCATTCTGAAAGACGTCAGCCCCGCCCGATCAGAACTAATCGGTACATGTTGATGAAACGCAAATCGGATCAAGGGCAGGACTCGGCGGAGCAGGTCGCCCTCGCGATTCTCGGGTGGATCGCTGGGGATGAGGACCGCTTCTATCCATTCCTCGCCGTCACCGGGCTGAGCCCGGAGAACCTGCGGGCGAGCGCTGGCGAACCCGGCTTTCTCGCAGGCGTGCTCGATTACGTCGTCGGCGACGAGGCGGTGCTGACCGCCTGCGCCGCCGCCCTCGACCTGCCGCCGGAACGCGTCGCGTTGGCATGGCGTCGCCTCGCTCCGCCCGAGCCCGAGGATTTCGGCGCTTGAATGCGGTCTGCCGCGATTGCAGCGCGGGGCAGGCCATCGGGCTGCCCCGCTGCCTCGCTTGTGGCTCGCCGCGTCTGTTGAGCCACCCCGAGCGCGACAGCCTCGCCATCGCCCATGTCGATTGCGACGCCTTTTACGCGGCGATCGAGAAGCGCGACGACCCGACCCTCATCGACCGGCCCCTCATCATCGGTGGCGGACGGCGCGGGGTCGTCGCCACCGCCTGCTATCTCGCGAGGGTCTCCGGGGTCCATTCGGCGATGCCGATGTTCGCCGCCCTCAAGGCGTGCCCGGACGCGGTGGTGCTGCGGCCGGACATGGCGAAATACGCCCGCGTCGGACGCGAGGTGAGGCAGATGATGCGCGACCTCACGCCGATGGTCGAACCGCTCTCCATCGACGAGGCCTTCCTCGACCTCTCCGGCACGGCGCGCCTCCATGGGACGAGCCCGGCGCTGACCCTGGTCCGGTTCGCCCGGCGCGTCGAAGCCGAGATCGGGATCACGGTCTCGGTCGGCCTCTCGGGCGCGAAGTTCCTCGCCAAGATCGCCTCCGATCTCGACAAGCCGCGCGGCTTCTCGATCCTCGGGCCCGGCGAGGCGCAAGCCTTTCTTGCCGGGCGCAAGGTCGGGATCCTTCCGGGAGTGGGGCCGACCTCGCAGGCGCGTCTCGCCAAGCTCGGCGTCGCCAAGGTCGGCGACCTCATCCGCGTCGATCCCGATCGGCTTCACGCGGCGATCGGGCGCGATGCCGGCCGGCTTCTTGCTCTGGCGCGGGGCATGGATTCACGCGCGGTGCGGCCGGAGCGCGAGACGAAGGGGGTCTCGGCCGAGACCACGCTACACGTCGATCTCTCCGCCTTCGCGGACCTGCGTCCGATCCTTTGGCGGCAATGCGAGCGGGTATCGCAGCGCCTGAAACGCGCGGAGCTCGCCGCAACCAGCGTGACCCTGAAGCTCAAGGATTCGGAGTTTCGCATCAGGAGCCGCAGCCGCGCGGGCCTCAGCCCGACGCAGCTCGCCGCGCGCCTTTATCCTGTCGCCGAGGCTCTGCTGCGCGAGGCCTGCGACGGCACGTCCTACCGACTGATCGGCATCGGCACCGGCGATCTGCGCCCCGCCGCCGAGGCGGACCGCGGCGACCTCCTCGAGGGAGACCTGACGCTGATAGGCCAGAGGGAGGCGGCCCTGGATCGTCTTCGAGCGAAGTTCGGGGACGCCGCGGTCCAGCGCGGCCTCTCCTTCACGGCGAAGGCGGGGGGGCCGAAGCCGCAGGGCCGCTAAACCCCTTCGCCGCGAAGATGCGTCAGGGCGCGCAATCCTTCGCCGGGGCTGCCATGTCGAGGCGCGTCAGGTCGCCCACGATGGCGAAGCTGCCATAATCGAGGCGCAGGGCCCCGCTGACGCCGTTCTCGTAGAGATCGAAGGTCAGGACGTAGACCGGCGTGCGCTCGCCGCCGCCCGACGTGAAATAGCTCAGCGTCACGGGCCATCGCGCCATCGTGGTCATCTCGCCCTCGCGCAGGGGCTTGTCGCCCTCGCCCTTCGGCGGAGTTTCGCTCTTGCGACCGATCACCGCCAGCGTGTCGTAGACCTTCCGGCCGTCATCGGAGCCATCGAACACCTTGACCGAGAGCGTCGTCTCGCCTGCCCGCGCCGCCTCGATCAGACGGCGCATGTGCAGGCTCGGAAACAGCACAGGGTTCTGGGCCTCGAACTGGTCGCGTTTCGGCTCCTTGAGCCGCACCTTCGTCGCGTCAGCGCCGACCTCGGCGGTCCCGTCCACGGCCTGGCTCGGGGCCTCGTTGAGGAGGGTCGCGGTCTTGAAGCGGAAGCTACGCCCGTCGCCGCTCTCGAAGGTCGTGTTGCGCAGGTCGGACGTCCGGTTGCCGCTCTCGCCGCTCTGGAGCTGCGTGACCTGCCGGGTCTGCATCGTGTAGCCCTTGCAGGCATCGCCGCTGAAATCGAGGACGATGCGGCCGCGCGCGCTCTCCACCGCCCGGCTGGCCTTGCTCTCCGCCAGCGACAACTCGTAGACGGCCCGGTGGCCCGCGAGGTTCACCGCGTCCTTTCGGGCCGGCTCTGCCTGAGCAACTCCGGCTAAGGGGCCGGACAAGAGTATCGCGCTGGCCGCGATCCGTCGAAACTGCATTTGCTCTCCCCTGGGCGGGCCCAAGGCCCACCCCACACATAATCATGCCGCGGAGGGCGGCAATGCGGCTGCCCTCCTGCCCGACCGGGTTTGTCAGTGGAAAGGCCGATCACGGCCACGCTCTCCCTTGCGTCCGGCCAAGCCCGTCTTGTACGTTCTCGTCCGTCGCCTAGGGTTCGCCCTCGGCGACCGAAGCCTGAAGGTTCCGGAAGCGTTCGTCGGACGGTGTTTCAGATCGGCGTCGTTCACGGAAAGTTGGTCGCGTCAAATGCGTACAATTTTCCAATCATAATGCACCATCGCAAAGAATTGCTGGCTTTCTTCCCGAAAGATCTTCAGGAAGCAGCCTCGGTTATGTATTGCGTCAGGCCGAAAGAATTGACGAATGTCGGAGGGGGCAATGGCGGAAACAGTCCCGAGCTGGACCGATGAGCGTGTCGAGCTTCTTCGGCGGCTGTGGGAGGAGGGTCTGAGCGCCAGCCAGATCGCCGCCCAACTCACCGGAGTCACGCGCAACGCCGTGATCGGCAAGGTCCACCGCCTCGGGCTGTCGGGGCGCGTCAAGGCCGGCGAGCCCGCCGCCGTCCCGCGCAAGAAGGCGACGCGCGAGATCGAGACCGCGGTGGAGACGATTATCGAGGACGCGACCCTGCCGCCCGATCTCGTCCCGGTGACGGCCGAACGGCCTGTTCCGGCTCCGCAGCCTTCGATGCCCGCCGCGTCCCCGACGGCCGCCATTGCTGTTTCGCGCCGGGTCACGATCATGGATCTGAGGGAGTCGATGTGCCGCTGGCCGCTCGGCGACTCGACCTCGACGGACTTTCATTATTGCGGCGACAGGTCGATCACCGGGCTGCCCTACTGCACGCACCATGCCGAGATCGCCTACCAGCCCGCCGCAGAGCGCAAGCGCGACCGCAGGGTCGGCGGGTTCCGCTGACCATCCCCGGCTGGAGCCGGCCTGGATCGGACTGATCGCATTGAATCCGATCTCGTCCCGAGCCGCCACACAGCGACCGGTGAGGGCGAGTGTAGAGCGGCAAGGGTGTTTTACGAAGCGCCAGTCTCACGCATCGACGGTGAACATTTCGTCGAAGGAATAGCCCGAGCCGCGCACGGTGCGGATCGGATCGCTCTGGCGGGGGCGGTTGATCGCCTTGCGCAGGCGCCCGACATGAACGTCGACGGTGCGCTCGTCGATATAGACGTCGTGGCCCCAGACCCCGTCAAGGAGTTGCTCGCGGGAGAAGACCCGGCCAGGGCTCTGCATCAGGAACTCGAGGAGCTTGAATTCGGTCGGCCCGAGATGGATCTCGCGGTCCTGGCGCCGGATGCGATGGCTGACGCGGTCGAGCTCGATGTCGCCAGCCACCAGCATGTTGGCGACGTGTGCGGGCTTGGCGCGGCGCAGCAGCGCCCGGACGCGGGCGAGCAGTTCGGGTACCGAGAACGGCTTGACGATGTAATCGTCGGCGCCGGTGCCGAGACCGCGGATGCGGTCGCCCTCCTCGCCCCGTGCGGTCAGCATGATGACCGGAAGGCTCTCGCTCTCGCGCCGCGCTCTGATGCGCCGGCAAAGTTCGATCCCCGAAAGGCCCGGCAGCATCCAGTCGAGGAGGACAAGGTCGGGAAGCTGTTCCTGCAAGCGCAGGTCGGCTTCGTCGCCACGGGCGGCGGAGTCGACGGTAAACCCTTCGGCTTCGAGGTTGTAGCGGAGGAGGAGGGTCAGGGCCTCCTCGTCCTCGACGATCAGAATGCGCGTACTCATGTGGTCTCTGAGGATCAGGCCCCGGCTGGGGGCTCGACCATGGTGTAATTCGACGCGTCGTTCTTCGGGCGATCCGTCGGCAGGTTCTCGCCGGTGGCGAGGTAGTGGATCGTCTCGGCGATGTTGGTGGTGTGGTCGCCGATCCGCTCGATGTTCTTGGCGCAAAACAGGAGATGCGTGCAGAACGAGATGTTGCGCGGATCTTCCATCATGTAGGTCAGGAGTTCGCGGAACAGCGAGTTGTAAAGGGCGTCGATCGCCCCGTCCCGCTCCCACACGTCGTGAGCCGCCTTGATGTCGCGGCTGGCATAGGCGTCGAGCACGTCCTTGAGCTGCTCCTGGACGAGGTCGCCCATATGCTGCAGGCCGACCACGATCTTCTGCGACTGGATCTCGCTCGCGATGGCGACGACGCGCTTGGCGACGTTCTTGGCGAGGTCGCCGATCCGCTCCAGATCATTTGAGACCCGGATCGCCGAGATCGTCTCGCGCAGGTCGATGGCGAGGGGCTGACGGCGGGCGATGAGAAGAACGGCGCGCTCCTCGATCTCGCGCTGGAGCACGTCGAGGCGGGCATCGGCGGCGATGACGGCCTGGGCGAGCTCAGTGTCGCGCCGGACCAGGGCATGGCCCGCCTCGTTCATCATCTTCTCGGCGATGCCGCCCATCTCGGAGATCGAGCGGCGCAGATCCTCGAGGTCTTTGTCGTAGGAACTGACGATATGGTCGGACATGCTCGCACTCCTCGAACGCTGGCCCTGACGGGCACAGCCAGCCGATGGCTTTGACGGGGTTCCAGGCTCAGCCGAAGCGGCCGGTGATGTAATCCTGGGTCTGCCGCTTCTCCGGGTTCATGAAGATGCGCGTGGTCGGGCCGAACTCGACGAGCTCGCCGAGATACATGAAGGCTGTGAACTGCGAGATGCGGGCCGCCTGCTGCATGTTGTGGGTCACGAT
>FSSH01000663.1_pt3 | contig 19248 bp, 33 predicted proteins | sample 1166101 | NCBI WGS metagenome assembly FSSH01 (sample SAMEA32972668, study PRJEB13176) | freshwater metagenome | biome: Drinking water system; feature: Biomass in drinking water that filtered by 0.45 um membrane; material: drinking water | place: USA | collected 2012-12-20 | depth 0 m | reverse complement strand
GGGTTGATGTCGAGCTGCGGGTTGAAGTCCGACAGCAAGCCGGGCCGGAAGCGCAGGAACGACAAGCCCTCGAACGAGCAGTTCGGCTGCTTCATGTACCACTCGCACCAGTCGTCGAGATGCGGCTCGAACTCAAGCATCGTCATGCGGTTCATGAGATGCGAGAGCACGCGGTTTGCACCAGCGCGATCCTTCGCACGGTTGCCGGTGGCGATGATCGTCCAGCCGGGCTTCAGCTTCTGCCCGTGGATCTCCCGCTCCTGCAGCAGGTTGGCGAGGATCTTCTGGATCGAGTTCTCCGCCTGCGGCAGCTCGTCGATCAGCAGGATGCCCTTGTCTTCGCAGGCCGATCCCTCCATCGGAAAGTCCTCAGCCGGGACGATGAACTTGACGCTGTCACGCTTCGCTGAGACGACCGGCAAACCCATATCTTCAGGCTGCTTGAGCGGCGCGTGGATGCACTTGAACCCGATGTTCAGATCATCGGCAATCTGCTTGACGATCTGGGTCTTACCAAGACCGGGCGATCCGACGATGTAGATGGTACGCTTGACATCGGCGGCGATGCGGGCCTTGATGGTGTCGGCAAGAAGTGTCGGTCGCATGGATGTTTCTCCAATTGTTTCCAAAACAATTGTGACGAGAACCATTCCCGCCACAACCTAACACAAGTACTATCTCGTACACACAAACAAGTTTACGCCTGTTTGAGCATTTACACAAGCTCTGGTTCGCGGCTTGTGAAAGAAAGTTCGGGGCTTTCGCCTATGTCGGCGTCCCGATCTAGGTACTGGTAGTTCGGGTTCTCGAACGCTGCACGGATGCAGTACGATCCCCGCACAATCTCGTGCAGCGTGGTGCGCCGAACCTTGGACGAGTACTTGACGGCGTTGAAGAAATACAGCGCATCGTGGTAGGCGGTCGCCCACATCTCCGCGCTGCGCTTATTGTTCGACATGGTCACGAGGTAGTTAGGTTTTAAGCGGTTCTGGTAGGTCATATGCGTGGCTCCTAGTTATAGTGCTCGTAGAGTTTCTTCATCGGGATGACCGGCATGTTCACAGCTTGGGCAATCGCCACCGCCATGCTCGCCGCCTCGTCCACGCTGTCGAAGTGACACGGCAACGTCGTGACGCTCTTGACGTCGCCCGTCACACCGCACGTCGTGACCATTGCGTAGCGTATGTACGTCCCCTCGGGTGTCTCCTGCGCGATGATGCGCACGAGCGTCTCGTCTTTCGGGGGCAGGGCGCGCTTCTTGGTGTTCTTCATCGCGATACAATCTCCGCTGCGAGTTTCACCCAACCACCATGACGGATGATTTGCTTCAGGGTGTCGGTGTCCATCTCACGCGCGATGGCTGAAGCTACTTTGTCGTAGCTGTGGATAGTTCGCATGATGTTATTCCCCGGATGCTGGGAGGGTGGTAGGTTACTGGTGTTGACGCTTGAAACGCCTCTCTTGGTGGTAGGCGCGCAGCTTGTTCAGCCGAGACGTCACATGCTGCACCGGATTGTGCAGGTATGACATCGAGTACTTGCTGAACAGGCGGAGTTCCTGCTTGTCGTCTACAGGATCGCGGTACAGGCGCTCCTGCTCGTCAAGAATTGTCTCGCAGTCTGCGAGTTCGTCGAAGTTGCGGCCTCTAATGATCGTCATAGTGTCTGTTCTCCCATCGGATGCAGGTGTGATCGGGTTTGACCTTTACGTTGCGAGTGTGGATCGGGTGATCGCACTCGTCAGATACCTGTCTGTTATGTCGTTGAAGGTTACGAAAGAAATCGCAGTTCGAGCACGTGTGCCCGAGCAGCTTGTGTTCGATCAGCTTAACACGCACCGACTCACTGGCAAGCGTCTCTTGCATGTTGGCCCAGCGTTTCATGGGAACACCATTCGCGCCTTCGCCCGCTCGTTCAGCTGCTTCTGGTAGTAGTCGCGGGCATAGTGATGGTACTTGCTGCAGATATGATCTGGCGACACGCCGTGACGCGGCAGGGCTGGGAACGGGTGTATTAGCCGAGTCACGTCGCATGTGCCGACGCCCGTCGGAACTCCTTCACGGAACGTGGGTGTGTACCACAGGCAATCGTGGCAGCCGTGTCCTTCGAGCTTGCGCTGCACCATCTGGATCTGGTTCCGCTTATAGCCGGGAAACAGACGCCGTAACCACAGAGGTAATCTCATAGCTCCACCATGTCATATGTTTCGCTGATGACTTGCAGCAGCTTCGCTTCCTTGTAGTCGCGGTACGACCGCCAGAGTCCGTCATCTCCACGCGGCGTGTGCCGCATGATCGTCTGCATGAAGCCTGCTGCCTCGCGCCACGCTCCCGAGATGTCTGGCTGTCCCGCCATCGCGCCCGCCATGCACTCGATGTAGATGGCCTGGGTCACGTACTGTGAGCACCGATGGAGGGCGTCAATTGTTTTCAAAACAATCCGCAGCCTCGTGTGCCAATAGACAAGGTAGGCGCGATCTGCGCCTACCTGCAGTATGAGAGTTATCTCAGTATCCGACATCACACCCTCGTTAGTGCTGGCAGCGCTGCCAGCATCCGTTCTTCGTTCAGTTCGTCCTGTCCATTGTCGGCACAGTACTTGAGTGCAGCGACCATCGCGCCTGTTTCCGCAAGATCCACTGCGTACTTACGTTTGCCCAACAACAAAGTAAGTTTACGCCCCTTGCTGAATTTACTCAAATCATTTGCGGCCTGCCGCGCGTCGAGCATGAGCATCGAAGTCCATAGGTTGTCGCGCTTGACAAAGACTTCCACAGGTTTGCTGCCGTCGATAGACCAGAGCCCGTATCATCGAGTCGAGCATCCTGTCGTACTCCAACTGCGTATGTGGTCGATCCATCACCGCCTCGTAATATATCTCCACGTGCATCGCGTCGAGGATTTCACTCGTGCGCAGCTCAAGCCCCATCGCTTCCACCAGCTGATCCGCCTCCCGTGATTTTCTCTGCCACCGCTTGCGCAAGTCGCTTTTCGATCTGTTCTCGGAGCCAGTCATCGCTGTCGCCCATGTTCTGTTTTTGGAAGCGCCCGGTGTCGAGCATCTCCAACTGGTACTGCCAGTAGGCTACGGGATTGTCCCACTTGTCGGGGTTGGTGTAGCCAGTGTTCGACTCGAAGCGACCGCCAACCTGCGGGTGTGCGAGCTTCTCGTACCGGCGATTGCCTTTAATAGTGGGATGTTGGTAGGTGTGGTAGTTGTTTCTCTTGGTCATGACACAATTGTTTCCAAAACAATTTGCTCGATCACTGCCTTGTGCATACCGATCCAATACCGATGTCGGTTGACTATCGCATCGTGCATCAGCGGGCCGCCCGCAGCAGATCCCGACGCATTGCCTGATTGATCCTACGTGGTCGGATCGTCATAATTATCTCCTGTCACCTGTTCTGCGACCACGGCCGCAATCATGTCTTCGAGCTTCGCGTGAAGCTCCTCGCGCTTGTGCCTGTCGAGCGTCGGCCACTTGAGAATACGCGCGTGAATGTATTTGTAGAACACGAGGGTCCACGCTGCAGTGTTGGCCACCGTACGAATCGCCGGAGCGTGCTGATGCGCGTACTGGAACGCACGCTCGCGCAGCGCTATCGGCACATCAGTCAACGTCCTGTGCGCACGCACTCTGAATGTGGGGAAGGTCATCTAAGTCTCCTACCATTTCCTGTTCACGTACTTTTAATTCCTGCTCGAACACAGCGATCCAGTGCCGGTCGTGTGGTTCCATCATGGTTTAGTTCCTTCAGCTGCGTGTCAATACTTCGTTGACCCACTGTGCGATCATCTTCTCGCAGTCCTGCTCGCGCCATACTGCGGGTGTGTCGAGGTTATCGGCCTCCAGAATTTCTCTGTATGCCATCCAATACGCCAGCGCCCAACGTGCGCGCGGCAGGCCGTCGATGCCTTCGCTATGCGAGTTCGGCACGGCCTTGTCCGCTGCAGCTGCCGCCCGACGCAATGCCATCTCGTAGAGGCGATCCATCTTGCCTGTGAGTTTGTCTGACATGTCAGGTGGCCTCTGTTAGAAGCTGCTGAGTCCAGTACACGATCATCTGCTCGCAATCCTCCACACGCCGCCCATGAACAGTGTGTCCGACGGCGGCGAGCAGCTCCCGGTAGCGCGTCCAGTACGCAACCGCCCACCGTGCACGCATCGCGCCCTCGCGACGTCCGTATTTGTCCAGCAGATCTCCCGGCCGGATCGGCGCAACCTTGTCGGCGTGCTCTGCGGCCCGGCGCATACACGATGGCCACGGCTCGTGTGGTTCCATCATGGTTTAGTTCCTTCAGCTGCGTGCGGTAGCGCGACCAGTACGTGCGCATCGTGGCGCCACCCGCCCGGCGCTGCGTCGGGATCGACCGCATCGGCATGGGTGTTGGCAGTCTTATGCGCGTCGAACGATGCTAAGCCCATTGTCTTCTTGCGAGCCATGACGATTGTTTCCAAAACAATTGCAGAATTTAGATACGAAAAAGCCCGTGAGCTATTGTCAGCCCACGGGCAAGGTTAGACGAGCAGGTCAAGAGGGAGGAAGCAAATCCCGCTCGTCGATCTTCGCAATCATGTACGACGCATTGCGCGGCAGCGACTCCATCGCCGCGTCGAGCGAGTACATGCCGAGGCACACGCCCGGGTAATAGCGGTCGTCGCCCGTGTAGAGCATCCCAACCTCACACCCTAGCGTGTTCTCGCTCGTGATCCACGCGTCGTTGCGCGGCGCTGCGAGCGCAGGCGTGTGATGCTCACACTCGCGCGCATACTCTTGACGGATCTGCTCGCGCAGGAACCCCGCGCGATACTCGTAGAACTCGTCGTCGATGTTGTTCAACATCGCAGTGGGTCCTCTGTTTGGAGTTTCACCTTGATCTTGCCCTGTTTCACGTGAAACAGACGCGCTTGCGATAGTGGTAGGGTGGTAGGGTGGTAGGTAGTGCAGGAGAGGTAGTCGAGTCATTGCGCGAATTGTTTTGGAAACAATTGCAGCAGGCAGTGGGGACTACCTGCTGCAATCGGCCAAAATGGCACGGAGCGTATGTACGCGACTTCGTCCGGCCCGTGCGCGTTGGAGCCGTCGCCCCAACTAAGTATATTATCTCACATCATGTGTATTAATGCGAGGGCTCAGCGAGCCTTCGCAACTTTTTTCTGAGTCTGGGGCAATAACATTTTTGCGGGCAAAGGCCCTGCACGGCGTGGTACCACGCCCGCAGCCGATTTCTGCGCGATGTACGCCCACACGAGTTTGCGCGTGATCGCACGCAGCTCGCGCCGTGACAGCACGCGAGATTGTCTCCGCACATCGCCTCGGCTGCCCTTTTGAACAGGCACGTTGTTCTCAGGCAGCAAGAGATACTCAAGCCCAAGCTCGCGTGCGAGCAGCTCGGCCAGCGGCTCGGTCAGTATGCGGGGAGGTTGGTTAGTCATTGTTATATACCTCACTCTCAAGCTTCGACATATCGTAAAAACGTTCGAGGTTCTGTGTCAGCAAATCGAACTCCTCGCTTAGATCAGGTTCATCCGAGAACCCTGTGCCCTCCTTGTGTCTGAACAACGCCTTCCACCGTGTCACGTCGGGGTCTTCCGGATCTTCTGTTGGCGGCGCAGGGTCTTCCGGCGCGGGCTGGGCCGGTGGTGGGGTGGTAGGTTGAGGCAGCCACGCACGCTCAGTGTAGCCCACATCGCCGGGAAACCAGTAATCTCTACCACGCACGCCTTGGAGCTGGCCGGTAGGGCTCACAATCGACTTAGGGGCAGGCTGGGCAGCGGGTTTGGCAGTGTTGGCCTTCAGCTGGGCGTCAAGCTCGGCACCGTAGGTGCGGATAGCGTCATCCACTATCGCGCGGGCGGCGTCGTTCGGGCTGTCATACTTCTTGAGTTGTGCGTACGTCATAAGGTCCTGCCACACCGCTGAACCGAGTGTGAACTCCACACGCACGCGCTTTTCGCGACGTTTATTGTATCTCATAAGCAATCTCCGTTAGTACACGTCCGGCTGTGTCCGGGCTACACCGGATTTAAGGCGGAAATACACGGGAGATTTAGCGTTGTGGTCGGCGTGAGCCGGTCAATTTCAGCGTGTTATTGTTAAGCGCTTTACGTGATGTAGGGGTTTTAGGGTGGAAGGCAACTCAAAGTAACGCGGAAACTAACAAATGTTAGGTGAGTAATGCAGGTGGTGATAGGTTTTCCTAACAGGAGGGGAATTATGTAATGATTACTAGGGGAGATAGTTGAATAGTGGTAGGGTGGAATGTTAGGTTGGTGTTAGGGTTTTGTATTAGTCGCGTTACTTGAAAGGCTCTTTTCGGGGTCGGGCGGAGATCCGCAAAATCCAAAAATCAAAAAACCAAAACAATTTTCGCTTTACGTGGGGGTTATATATCTTTCTAAACTAATAATAATAATAGAATATAATACTACCTACCATCCTACCACCAACAAACACTGCACTTCTTGCACTTGCGCGTGTCGGTAAAGTAGTGTTAGGCGTGCGCGTTACAGTACAACTAAAAGTCTTAATTGTTTTGAAAACAATCGCTTAGCGCTTGCCCAACCTAATACATCACTCCTAACAGTGTTAGGACACGCGTTAGTCTAACGCTCGCAACCAATTGTTTTGAAAACAATAAACTTAAACCCTGTTAGGTTTTATCGCACCACCTATAAAGTTCTTGACGCCTACCACGTGTCAACGCGTTGAGAATTTAAGAGTGTATTATATACATCTCGTAGAAGCTCCAAATTTGCGCGCTGGCTGGTTTTATGTGAGTTGGCTACCCCTGTAGCCAAGCCAAACGAAAACCCCGCCAGAAGCTAATCTGGCGGGGTTCTAGGCGTGTTCTAGGCTGACTTAGTGGAAGCGTGGTAGGTTGAAGCTTAATCGTCGAATGAGACTTTAAGTGTCTTCGCCATTGCCTCTAAATTACGCTCCAACAACTTCCACTGAGCAGGACGCGTTGCCCAATTGAGCATCGCGGCGCGGCGCTTCACAGTGGCGCGATCAAGACTCGCGTCGCCAGCGAGCAAGAGTGCAGCAAGCAAGCGCTGGTCTTTCGTCTTCTCGCTTGTGTTGCCCTTGCCGCGTCCCTTCGTGGATGCTTCCAAGACGCCTTGTGCCTGTAGCGCGCCGCGTGCTTCGTCGTTTACGAAGTGCTGCAGATTGGCCTTCGCCTTGTCGCTCTCAGGTTCGATCCCGTGTGCGAAGGCGAGAAACGCCACCTTGATCTTCGCAATGTGTGGGGCCGGAGCTTTCATGCCTTGTTTCTCAAGTATCTTGAGCATGAACGGCTTAATGTGCTCATCGAAGTCTGCGGCGGTCATACCGGGAAACTCAGCCGCGACCACGCGAACCCCGTCTAACGCCGATTGCCGAGCAACAACACAAGCTCGCTCGAACTCAGATTGTGCCGTCTCAATCGCCTTGCCGCTATTGGCAACGGCTTCGATTAGGCGTTGCGCCGCGTTGCCATAGTCGGGCGAAGACTTAGGCGCAACAAACGTATTCTTGACTTTCTTAGCCATGATATTTTCTCCATTAGGTTCAAAGATCAAACTGGGCATGATTGCCCAAATCACATCCTAACATGTTTACACATAAACGCAAACACCAAAACAGGGGATTGTTTCCAAAACAATTGAGGCGCGGGGCATGTTATACAGGGGGAGTGGTGGGGTGGGAGGGACCATTCTGGACGGGTGGGGTGGTGGCCCTTAAGGCAGTCATGCTTGACGAGATCGGTGTTTTGACTTAAGGAAGCCAAAAATTTTTGGAGGTACAAAAATGGCTACGCGCGGCAGACCACGTTTACGTACAGCACATACCCAGAAGCGACACCCCTTGTGGTGGATCTATAAGGCCATGCGCAATCGGTGCGAACGGGTCACGTGCAAATGTTACCCGAGCTACGGCGGTCGCGGTATCACAGTTTGCGACCGATGGAAGGGACCAAACGGATTCTACAATTTCGTGGATGATGTTGGCCCGCGCCCGACACCCCAACATACGCTCGATAGATACCCAGACAACGACGGACCCTACCACCCTTCCAACGTGAGATGGGCGACACCAAAAGAACAAGGGGCTAATACACGTAAAAACTTAATTAAAGGTACAAGCGTTCGAGCGCTCGCCCAAACACACGGGATCAACCCGAGAACCGCATATGATCGCTACCACGCAGGCGTGCCTATCAATCAAAAGCGGAAGCACGGCATGCAACCTCTGACCGATTACACAATCGACGGGATTACATCATCCCTTTATACCCACGCCCAGCGCATCGGACTGGTCACACCATTCTGCGCGTACGACCGTGTCAGACGCGGGTGGAGCCCAGAGGCTGCAGTGAAGACGCCAAAAAAGAAATAGCTAAATCCTCCACTGCGGTATAAATACCCAAACCTTAATTACTTTCAGGGTGGTAGGATGGTAGGTCAAACAAAGCGAGGTCCCGGGCGCAAGCCAACGCACGGGAAGTCAACCTCGCGTGCGTATCGAATCTGGTCGGGCATGAAGGCCCGCTGCAAGAACAACCTCGACTATGTCAAGAAAAAAATCACGGTCTGCAAACGCTGGGAGTCGTTTGAGAAGTTCTACGCCGACATGGGTGACCCGCCACCCGGCACCTCATTGGACCGAAAGAACAACAAGCTCGGCTACTCCCCAGCCAACTGCCGGTGGTCCACCAAGATCGTCCAGAACAACAACACTGCCCGCAACATCGTGCCGGGCCGCTCGATCCGCCAAGAAGCCCTTGCCCTCGGAATCTCGCCCCAGACCATGTACTCACGAATCCGCACCGGCATGAGCCCCGATGCCGCGCTCACCCACACCGACCTGCGCCCCCTCCGATCACACTCACAAGAACGACTCCCCGCCACGAGCTCGAAAAAGACACAAGGTGCTGCTCGAATTAACCACTCACGGCGTAAACACATTAACAGGAGACTCGAGGCTTGACCACACTTGCATGCGACCGGCGCACTGTCGCCGCTGACTCTCGTGGCCTGCGCAACGGGGCGCTCATACCGGCCAACTACACCAAGATCAAAATGGTGGGCGGTTACCTGTTCGGTATCACCGGGGGCATTATGTACTTCGACCAGTTAATCAACTGGTGGATGTCGGGGCGCGACCCGGACGCGTATCCGAAGATGGGGAAGGACAGCTCGTTCCTGTTCATCGTGTTCTTCGCGGACTGCTCGTGGGCCTACGACGAAACCGAGCCGCACCACGCCGAGCACCCGTACCCGGTGGCGTACGGCTCCGGCACGCCGTACGCACTCGGGGCGCTCTACGCCAGCGCCAACAGTGCCAGCGCCGTGCGCGTCGCCAGCGAGCTTGACCCGAACACGGGAGGCCCGATCACCGAGCTCGTCGTGCCGTCGGTGCGCTCGACCGCCGCGCACCCCACCAAGAAACCAGCCAGAGCCAGACGCAGGAGGCGTTGAGCATGTCAGCAGAGTTCTACCCGCGCATGACGAAGAAGGTGCGCAGCATACTACTCGGGGTTCGCTACGGGGACATCACACGCGAGAACATCAAACCCGCCCACAAAGGCATCGCGCAAAAGCTGATGTGGGATGGCTGGATCACCGTGCTCGATCCCGATCACGAGCTGAGCCCGACGCACGTCGAGCCCGGCGACCTCGCGTTGACACCGTCGGGCATTGCGTGGTTGAACCGCCAGCTCGCGATGGAAGCGCGCGACATACAGGAAGGCGAGTGAGCCAGGAAGGTGAGCGAGATGGAGCTGACACAGCTGCCCGCAGAGATGATGGTGAAGATCGCGATGGGGATGGATAGCCCCATCGCGATTGCGGCTGAGTTCGGCTTCACGAGCGACGAGTTCCTGAAGATGTCCACGCAGCCGTGGTTCTTCAAACAAATCGACGACACGAAGCAGCGCCTCGAAGCCGAGGGGTTTACGTTCAAGAATAAAATGGCGGCCCTCGCTGAAGACCTGCTCATCGACGCATACCAGCACGCCCGCCGCTCGGTGGACGTGTCCGCGAAACTCGACGTGGCGAAGTACATCTCGAAGGTGGCTGGTCTGGAGCCCGTCACAGGCCAAGCCGTTGGCGCAGGGGGTGGGTTCTCGTTGGTCATCAACATCCCACCCTCCCACGGTCACGGCGGTGCCCCGCAGACCATCACTGTCGATGCCACGCCCACAACCACAACCACAACCGCAAACACAGACCAAATAGAAGATCTATCGGAAGCGCCAACGCAAAACCTGATAGCGCTCCCGACCATGCAAGTGAATGGAGAACTCAGTTATGACGACGCCGGTAGTGTTTAACTGCGTTCCCTCCGTAGCAAACTACGTGCGCGGGGATTTGTTCCAGAATTTTATTGTCGGCCCCATCGGTTCGACGAAGACGACCGGCTCCCTTATGAAGTTAATGTGTGAAGCGTCGCGCGTTGCGGCGGGCACCGACGGAATCCGGCGCTCTCGCTATGCCATCGTGCGCAACACCCGCCAGCAGCTGTTCGACTCGACCATCAAAGACTTCCTGAAGTGGTACCCCGACGGTCAGGCAGGCATGTGGCTGAAGACCGACATGACGTTCAAGATCAAAATGCACAACATCGAGTGCGAGGTGATGTTCCGTGGGCTCGACGACGCAAACGACGTACGACGGCTTCTCTCGCTGCAGCTCACAGGCGCGTTCATGGACGAGTTCCGCGAGATCAACCCGGATATTTTCAACGCGCTCACCGGGCGCCTCGGACGCTACCCCGACGGCATGCTCGTGCCGCACCGGTCGAGCTGGGGTAAGGACAGCAAGGGCAACCCGATCCAAGGCTGTGTCGATGACCACGGCAAGTCGATGAAGCGCATCTGGGGTTCGACCAACCCGCCCGACATGGATACGTTCTGGCACGAGTACTTGACGAACTTCGACCCGACGCGCGTGCAGGTGGACATTCAGCCGGGCGGGCTCAGCCAAGAAGCCGACTGGATTCATCTGCTGCCGGAAAATTATTACGAAGACTTGATGGTCGGTAAATCGCAGGAGTGGATCAATGTCTACGTGCACGGCAAGTGGGGCGAGTCCCTCTCAGGTCGGCCGGTGTTTCGTGCATTCAACATGGATACCCATGTCGCAAAAGAAAGCGTGCGCGCTATGCGCACTGAAGCACGTCCACTCATCATTGGGTTTGACTTTGGACTTAACCCGAGTGCCGTCGTCTGTCAGATCGACATGTTTGGAAGACTCCTTGTCCTCGCCGCAGAGAGTGCAGAAGGAATGGGCGTTACTCGCTTCATTGCTGAGATCCTGCGCCCGCTCCTCACGAGCCGCTTCCCCGGGCTTCCGTGCATCGTTATTGGCGACCCAGCAGGTACACAGCGTGCGCAGACGGATGAGCGCTCTTGCTTCGACATACTTCGGAATCACGGCTTCAAAGTGATGCCCGCGCACACCAACGCCATCGTGGCGCGCATCGCGGCGGTGGACGCGTACCTCACGCGTCAAGTTGAGGGCAAGCCCGCGATGATTATCGACCCGGGCGCGAAGAAACTCATCAACGCGATGCGCGGCGGGTACCGCTACAAGATCAAGAAAACGTCGGGCGAGATGGAGGACACGCCGGAGAAGAACGTGCACTCGCACGTGGCCGACGCGTTCCAGTACGCCTGCCTGCACGCCGACGGCGGGCTCCGCGGCATTGCGTGGGGCACCGGGCGCCGTCCCGTTAAGCACGTATCGGCGGCGGGCTGGACCTGATCCTTGACCAGATGAACGGGAATCTATACGGTCGCCACCGACCGTATAACACAGGGTAACACATTATGGCGACAGGTATACCGCTTCCGCAGATGTCTACCTCGACGTCCACAGCGCTCACGCCTGTGTCGTCGTTGGGTACGCAGCCGCCCCCAGCCGGTTCGATGGGACAGGTGATTTCGTTGGGACCGCTGCGCGCCGCGCCGCTCCAAACCGTCATGCTCGAAGAACAGCGCAGGGCCGCCGAGCAGCGTCAGGCAACGCCGCTCATCAGTTCGCTGGCGATGCACGTGCGCAAGCAGTGGAGCTACGCGCGAGACGCGAAGCGCAACACCGTCGAGGAACGCATGTACAAAAACATGCGCGCTCGCCGTGGCGAGTACGATCCCGACAAGCTCGCACAGATCCGCGAGATGGGCGGCTCGGAAGTCTACGCCATGTTGACCAGCGTCAAGTGCCGCGCTGCTGCATCGTGGCTGCGTGACGTGATGTTGACGAACGGCACCGAGAAGCCGTGGACGATCCGGCCGACGCCGATCCCCGACCTGCCGCCGAACATCAACCAGAGTATTATCGACCAAGTCACGAAGCCGATGACGGACGCCATCATGGCCGGTCAGCCGATGCCCGACGCCGACGTGCTCGCGCTCATGGGTGTGCTGCGCGATCACGCGATGGAGCAGATCCGCGCACAGGCGCGTGTGATGGCCGCTCGCATGGAAGCGAAGATGGAAGACCAGCTCGACGAAGGCGGCTTCATCCACGCGTTGAATCAGTTTATCGACGACATCGTGACGTTCCCAGCGGCCATACTGAAGGGGCCGGTGGTGCGCAACAAGAATCTGTTGAAGTGGGTGCCGACGCCGGACGGGAGTTACTCCGTCGAAGTCGCGAAGCAGACGCGCCTCGAATGGGAGCGCGTATCGCCGTTCAACATCTACCCAGCCCCCGAGGCTGAGGGCGTCAACGACGGTTACTTGATCGAGAAGCATCGCCTCTCACGTTCGGATCTCAACGACCTGATCGGCGTCGAGGGCTACGATGATGCGAGTATCCGCATGGTGCTCGATCTCTACGGTCGCGGCGGTTTGCGCGATTGGCTCTACGACGACATGGCGCAAGCCTCGGCGGAAGGTAAGTCGGCGGTGGACATCATCACCAACCCCGACGGCCTGATCGACGCGTTGCAGTACTGGGGCGCGGTACAGGGCAAGATCCTCATGGAGTGGGGCGTGCCCGAGAAAGAGATCGACGACCCGACGAAGGACTACAACTGCGAGATCTGGGTCATCGGTCCGTATGTCATCAAGGCGACGCTCAACTATCACCCGCTCGGTGAGAAGCCGTACTACAAGGCGTCGTACGAAGAAATCCCGGGGACGTTCTGGGGCAACTCGCCCGCCGACCTGATCCGTGACGCGCAGACCGTGGTCAATGCCGCGGCCCGTGCGCTCGTCAACAACATGGGCCTTGCCTCTGGTCCGCAGGTTGTCGTCAACGTGGATCGCCTCGCGAGCGGTGAGGACGTGACGCAGCTGCGGCCGTGGCGCATCTGGCAGGTGACGAGCGACCCGATGGGTAACGGCACTCAGCAGCAGATTCCGATCACGTTCACGCAGCCGAAGTCGAACGTGCCCGAGCTGTCGGGGATTATCCAGACGTTCATGAACCTTGCCGACGAGTGGTCCGGTATTCCGAAGTACCTCACCGGCGATGCGCCGGGCGGCGCCGGGCGAACGGCGTCGGGCCTGAGCATGCTGATGAGCAACGCCGGTAAGGCGCTGAAGCAGGTGGTGGCGAACGTCGATACGTATGTTATGCGGCCGATGCTCGAACGCCTGCACTATTGGAACATGCGCTACGGTGACGACCCGGACTTGAAGGGCGACATCAACATCGTGGTGCGTGGTGCGAACGCGCTCGTGGCGCAGGAAGCTGCGCAGGTTCGTCGCACCGAGTTCCTCGGTCAGACGCTGAACCCGGTCGATATGCAGATCATCGGACCCGAGGGCCGCGCGCAGGTGTTGCGCGAAGTCGCGAAGGGGCTCGACCTCGACACCGACCGGATCGTCCCGCCCGCCGACGTTCTACGGCAGAAGATACAGGCGATCCAAGCCGCCGCGCAGAGCATGCAGCCGCAAGGATCGCAGCCTGCACCTGCGCAGCCGGGTGGTGGCGAAGTCTTGCAGGACGGTGCGCCGGTTACGGACAATTTCGCACCCACACCACAGTGACGCTTGACACGCATGATTCCCGCTTGGTATGAGCGAGAATCATGCTCAAGCAGCCGACCGTCACTGACCTTCGATCTCTGCACGTTCTCGTGCATACTCAAGCGTGGCGGCAAGTTGAGAGCTACCTGAAAGACGAATACGCAGAAATCTGCACCCGCATGGTTGGAACGTCAGATCCGACACTACTCCACGAGTTGCGCGGCAGAGCCAAGTTCGTCAATGAGTTCCTTCGACTGTGCGGGGATACCCAGACGCAGCTCGAAAAACTCGAAAAGACCTCCCCCAGAAAACCCTAAGCAGACCGTCTAAGTCGGCGCGTAAGGAGAACGTATGACCTATAAGCTAAGCCAGCGCGAGCGGCAGGCCGCTGAAGTCGAGGCGATTGAGAAGGAACTTGCGGAAGCAGCTGCGGCAGCAGCGGCTCCACCCGTAGAGCCCGGATCAGAACCTCCTGCACCAGCACAACCCGCCACACCCGAGCCGGTAGCACCCGTCCAACCTGCCACCCCTGCAGTGGACCCTGAACTCGAAGCCTTGAAGCAGCGCTTCGCGTCCCTCGAAGGCAAGTACCGGGCTGAAGTCCCGCGCCTACAGGCCGCGAACAGAGATCTCCAAACTCGTTTGGAGGCCGCGCATGCCGCGCTCGAAGCGTCTAGGACACCCACCCCTCCCGCAGTTCCGCAGGCACCGTTGGTTACGGAGAAGGACAACGAGACGTTCGGTGCGGATCTTATCGACTTGATTACGCGCAAAGCGACGGAGCTGTGGGCTCCGCGTGAAGCCGCACTCAAGGCCGAGAATGAAACGCTCCGCAAAAAGATTTCGGAGTTTGAAGCGTCAGTGACGACTGTGGTGAAATCACAGGAAGTCAGTGCTCACCAGATCTACCTCTCGAAGCTCACCGCCGCCGTCCCTGATTGGGAAACCATCAACTCGGACGCAGGCTTTTTAGCGTGGCTTGGTGAGGTCGATAAGATGAGCGGACTCACCCGTCAGCAGTACCTCGACCACGCCTACAACACGGGCGACGTCGAACGCACTGCGGTGATCTTCAACGCATGGAAAGCCAAGGTCGCTGCAGCGCAGCCGCCGACGCCTCCTGTCCCCTCGACGACGAAAACCGACATCCAACGTCAGGTCGAACCCGGCAAGTCGAAGTCTTCGCCGGTCGTGCCCGTAGCGGACCCAACAACCCGCATCTGGACGACCGAGGAGATCGAGAAGTTCTACGCCGAAACCCGCGCAGGCAAAGTCACTGCCGCGGACCAAACCAAGATCGAAGCTGAAATTGATCTCGCGGTAGCTACAGGGAGAGTCCGATAACTCCTGTCTGCCATGAGATCGTAAACCTGAAAGGATTACATTCATGGCAGTCGCAGTCACCGGCTCATTCAATACCAACCCCGCGTACTCGGGTAAGTTCATCCCGACGCTCTGGGCTGGCAAACTCAATGTCAAGTTCTACGCTACGACCGTGTTTGGCGAGATTTCCAACACGGCGTACGAGGGCGACATCAAGTCGATGGGTGATAAGGTTATCATCAACAACATCCCGTCGATCACCATCAACACCTACGTTGTCGGCCAGACCCTCAACTACGAGGTCCCGGCTCCCAACACTGTCGAGCTTATCATCGACAAGGCGAAGTATTTCGGCGTCAACGTCTCCGACGTGCTGGAATATCAGTCGCAGCCGAAGCTGATGGACATGTTCACGAGCGACGCCGCGAAGCAGATGGCCATCGCCATCGACCGCGACGTCCTCTTGGGTACGTTCGATCAGGGCGCCGCTGCGAACAAGGGTAGCGCTGCTGGTGCGATCTCTGGGGCTTACAGCCTCGGCACCGACGCACTCCCCCTCGTCTTGACGAAGGACAACGTCCTCACGCTGTTCACGGCTCTGGCGTCGGTTCTCGACGAACAGAACGTGCCGGACACGGACCGTTGGCTCGTCATCACCCCGTACGTGCGCCAGCTCCTGATGTCCTCGCCTCTCTCGCAGGCGTACCTCACGGGCGACTCGCAGTCGATCCTGCGTAACGGCAAGATCGGCACCATCGACCGGTTCACGCTCTATGTCTCGAACCTGCTGCCGACCGCAGATACGGACAAAGACTTCGCCGGTGCTGCCGACCCGGGCACGCAGAAGCGTACGGCGATCATGGCCGGTCACAAGTCTGCGATTACCTTCGCGTCTCAGATCACCAAGGTCGAGTCGTTGCAAAACCCCAACGACTTTGGCACGTTGGTTCGTGGGCTGAATGTTTACGGTTACGAGGTTATTAAGCCGGAAGCTCTGGCTCTCGCGCTGTATTCCTAGGACGGTCAGGCTACCACCTAACCGCAGAAGATGAGATAGTCCTAGACAATCTCGGGACAAGGGGCTAGAGCAATCTAGCCCCTTTTCTTTTGGAGTCAAGCGAATGTTTGATGATTTGCATGGACAGCAGTTCGGAAAGCTGACTGTCCGAGTACCTGTTGCGGAAGCACGCAGATCGCGGTCGAAGCGATGGCTGTGTCAGTGTGAGTGTGGTGGAAGCAAAGTTGTACGCGCAGATTCATTAAGGGCTGGTAAGACGACGGATTGCGGGTGTGTCAAGCGTCATCGGGTTCGACTGCAGTCAACGACACATGGCAAGAGCTATTCAAAGGTGTACACGGTGTGGAAGAACATGATAGCTCGGTGCTATAGACCGTCGTACATTTACTGGGAAAATTATGGTGGACGCGGTATTCGTGTCTGCGATGAGTGGCGCAAGTTTGAGGTTTTTTACGCTTATGTAGGTGACCCACCACCAGGAATGACACTGGATCGGTGGCCGAATAATAACGGTCACTACGAGCCGGGCAATGTACGGTGGGCGACTCGCAGTCAGCAGATGCTGAATACCCGAAAATCAAAGATGGTGAGGTGAACGATGAGACTTGTGCAATACAAGGGCCACTGGACACCCTTGGGAAGTGAGAAGGCTTGGGAGCGTTACGCGCGCCGCGCGAACGACATGCTCCCAGCGGTGGGCCATTGTAGGCAGCTGCGTACGGTGATTCAGGCAGGAGGGAATATCGGTGCGTGGCCAGTATGGCTTGCAGCGAACTTCGTGGATGTCATGACGTTCGAGCCTGAGAAGACCAACTACCAGTGCCTTGTGCGGAATACCGAACCCCACCACAACATAACACCCTACCACGCTGCCCTCACTGACACGCTCGGCAAAGGCAACCTCAAAGTCTGCAAGAGCATCGGCAGCCACCATCTGATCCCCGGCGACGGCGAGATCCAGCTCACCACCATCGACAGCCTCAACCTCGATACGCTCGACTTCATCATGCTTGATGTTGAGGGTGCGGAGTACCGTGCGCTCAAGGGTGGGCTCGATACTATCAAGCGCTGTCGGCCGATCATTCAGATTGAGGACAAGGGCCACGGGACAGGCAAAGGCTTCGGTGTCACGTTCGCTGACATCGTCGCGCTGTTGGAGGGATACGAAGTCGTGACGCGCGTTGGCCGCCACGATGTGCTGTTCAAACCCAAGGAGACTTGATGGCTGAGGATGCAAAGCGTGCGTACTGGCTTAAGCGGCTGCGCACTTTTCAACGCCGCACGCATGATGGGTTTACGATCATGGACTGGGCGGATATGACAGGCACCAACGTATTTGAGATGTGGAGTAAGATTTATGGAGGTGAAGAACTTCCGAAGCCGGAGCCCTACATACAGGGTGTGGAGCGGGATGCACTACCGGTGCGAAAACCCACGATCAACAGTGTGGAGATACTACGGAGGCCGCGGCATACGAGTTTGCAAGAGGTGGCGGGTATACGAGAACTTCCTATCCGATATGGGCGAACGCCCGATGGGTATGACCCTAGATCGAAAACATTCAAATGGAAACTATACCCCAAAGAATTGCCGGTGGGCCACAAAAGAGCAGCAGGCAAATAACCGTCGGCAGCGCAAGGATGCCGTGCGGTTCGAAGGCAAGCCAGTGAAGTTTTGGGCCGATAAGTACGGCATCACAATTTACAGGATCTATCAGCGTATGCGAAAAACAGGGAGCCCGCACCCATGACTCCGAAGCTCTCACTTACATATAAATTTTATAGGAATCCGGAGATGCTCGCGTTCCAGTATGAGCAGTGGGCAGCGTACCCGGAAGACCTCAAGGAGCAGATCGAGATCGTGCTTGTGGATGACGGTTCGCCGGAGCCCGCCGTAGACGTACCTCGACCAGAGGGTTTACCGCAGCTACGATTGTACCGTGTCTTGGTAGATAAGCCGTGGAACCAGAACGGATGCACAAATCTTGGAGCGTTTGTCGCGTCTGGAAAATGGCTGCTGATAACCGACATAGATCATGTCGTTAGTCGGCGCTTGCTTGCGCACTGCCTGCGCGAGAACTTCACCAACAAAGTCTACATGTTTGATCGCATCGACGGTGCGGACATGCAGCCGGTGCTCGACCGGCGCGGCAATCCCAAGCCGCATCCGAACAGCTACCTCATCACGAAGAAATTCTATTGGGAAGTCGGTGGCCACGACGAGTGGTATTGCGGGAACTACGGGACGGATCGGTTGTTGCGACAGCGTATCCGCGAACGCTCACCGATCCGTACAATCACTGTGCCACTCATTCGATATGGGTGTGATGTTATTCCCGATGCCTGCACCACGACGCTACCACGCAAAGAAAACCGAGATCCGAAGTGGCTGGAAAAAGCCTTAGCAAACAAACGGCGCGTCATGGATGTCGATAAGATCCTGACACTGCAATTTCCGTGGGAGCTGGTGAAATGCTAACCGTCGTTACTTGGAAATGGTTCGGGTGGAGGCAGAATTTATACTCGCCACGGCACGTGGTGGCGATGCAGCAGATGCTGCAGGAACACCTTCATATCCCGCACAAATTCGTGTGCGTGACGGACGACCCAAGTGGGCTCGACTGCGACACGTATCCGCTTTGGGATTACCCGAATATCAACACAGGTGTCGGACGACCAAATTCGTACCGCCGTCTGCGGATGTTTTCGGAGGAGGCTCGATCTATGTTTGGGCCAAAAGTTCTTTCGATAGATCTCGACGCGGTGATACTTCGAGATATTACCAGCCTCATCACAAACGATGATCTAAGGTTGGTGGCGGGTAAGGCTGCGCCTTACAACGGTAGCATGATTTTGCATAACACTGGTACTCGGTTGGAGTTGTGGAATGAGTTCAACAAGAACTCACCCGATCTTGTACGTACACATGAACGCAAGAGTCAAG
>FSSH01001464.1_pt2 | contig 19272 bp, 20 predicted proteins | sample 1166101 | NCBI WGS metagenome assembly FSSH01 (sample SAMEA32972668, study PRJEB13176) | freshwater metagenome | biome: Drinking water system; feature: Biomass in drinking water that filtered by 0.45 um membrane; material: drinking water | place: USA | collected 2012-12-20 | depth 0 m | reverse complement strand
CGGTTGGCGTTCCCACCAGCCGCTTGATGGGGCGGCTGGATGCCCGCGTCACCGCGGAACTGGGCCAGCCTCCCCTCTATCTGCCCATCAGCGAAGCCCCGGCGATTGCCCAGCGCAGCCCGTCCCTGCAGGCAGACGAGCTGGTGCGTGGGGTGTTTGGCGGCGCGCCACCCCATCCGCCTGAATCAATACCGACCATCGCGGTAACGCACCGCCTGGTTGCTCACAAGAACGTCGATGAGGGGGTGATCGCCTCGCTTGTCCAGCAGATTTTTGCACTGCGCGTCGCCATCGCTGGCGAAGAACCGAGTGCGGCACGGATTTCCGCACCCGACGCCGATCGCGCCGGCGAGCTGGCGCTTCATCCCGGCGCTTCGTCCTATTACGAAGGCAATGTGCGCGGCTTTTTTGATCGCTATGGCGATCTTTTCTACATAGGGATCATGGCGTTATCGATTTGCGGGTCCGGTCTTGCCGCCCTTGCCAGCCATGCCAATGCCCGGCGCCCCGAGCCTTATCGCGACGCCATCGATACTCTGTTGCAGACCTTGCTGCAGGCGCGCCAGGCGATGAGTATCGATGAGCTTGACGCAGCCGATCAACGCGCCAGTGATGTTTTTGCGGTGGCGTTGAAGCATATTTCCGAGCGTGATTTCGACCAGCAGCAGGTGACGACCTTTGCCCTCACCCTTGATCAGGTGCGCCATGCCATTGCTGAACGCCGCCGCCGGATCGGCGACGCAATGGTGCAAAACGCGATCGCCGCCCAATAGGCCGATTAACGGCGTTCGATAATTTAATCTCGCCACCGCCGCAAACCCTCGATATAAGGGCGCCGCGCCCCATGGCGCACCTCCCTCGAAAGTATCGGTGCCCGAATGCAGCTGCGCAACATCGCCATTATTGCCCACGTCGATCACGGCAAGACGACACTCGTCGACAAACTCCTGCAGCAATCGGGCGCTTTCCGTGACAATCAGCGGGTGGTCGAGCGCGTTATGGATTCAAACGATCTCGAGCGCGAGCGCGGCATCACCATCCTGGCCAAAGCCACCTCGGTGGTATGGAAGGAAACACGCATCAACATCGTCGATACGCCCGGCCATGCCGATTTCGGCGGTGAGGTTGAGCGCATTCTCAACATGGTGGACGGCGTCATCGTGCTCGTGGACGCTGCCGAAGGACCGATGCCGCAGACCAAATTCGTCGTTGGCAAAGCCCTCAAGGTAGGACTTCGCCCCATCGTTGCGGTCAACAAGGTCGACCGCCCGGATGCCCGCGCCCAGGAAGTGATCAACGAAGTCTTCGATCTTTTCGCCGCGCTCGACGCCAATGACGATCAGCTTGATTTTCCTATCCTTTACGGCTCAGGGCGCGATGGCTGGATGGCGGCAAAGCCCGAAGGCCCGTCCGATCAGGGCCTTGCCCCGCTCTTTGATCTGGTGCTGGAGCATGTGCCGGTCGCGCGCACCGAGCCGGGGCCGTTCCGCATGATCGGCACCATTCTGGAAGCCAACCCGTTCCTCGGGCGCATGGTGACGGGCCGTATCATTTCAGGATCCGTCAAGCCCAACCAGTCGATCAAGATCCTGCATCATGACGGCAAACTCCTCGAGCAGGGGCGTGTTTCCAAGATCCTTGCGTTCCGTGGCATCGAGCGCCAGCCCATCGAGGAAGGGGTTGCAGGAGACATCGTGGCGATTGCCGGCTTGCAGAAAGGCTCGGTCGCCGACACCTTCTGCGCCACCGAAGTGAATGAGGCGATCCCCGCCCAGCCGATCGATCCGCCGACGGTGACGGTATCCTTCATCGTCAATGATTCGCCCCTTGCCGGCACCGAGGGCGACAAGGTGACGAGCCGCGTCATCCGCGACCGCCTGTTCAAGGAGGCGGAAGGCAATGTGACGCTGAAGATCGAGGAATCGGAAGACAAGGACAGCTTCTTCGTCTCAGGCCGTGGCGAATTGCAGCTTGCCATCCTCATCGAGACGATGCGTCGCGAAGGCTTCGAGATCGCCGTGTCGCGCCCCCGCGTTGTGCTTAAAAAAGACGAGACGAGCGGCGAGGTTCTGGAACCCATTGAAGAAGTCGTCATCGACGTGGACGAGGAGCATTCCGGCGTCGTGGTGCAGAAGCTCTCGGAGCGGCGCGGCGAGATGGCGGAAATGCGCCCGTCTGGCGGCAATCGCCTGCGCCTGGTTTTCCATGCACCCACCCGCGGCCTCATCGGCTACCAGTCGGAACTGATGACCGATACGCGCGGCACCGCCATCATGAACCGCCTGTTCCACGCCTACCAGCCCTTCAAGGGCGAGTTGCCGGGGCGGCGCAATGGCGTGCTGATCTCGAATGAAGCGGGTGAAGCGGTCGCCTATGCGATGTGGAATCTGGAAGATCGCGGGCCGATGATGATCGAGCCGGGCGTCAAGGTCTATCGCGGCATGATCGTTGGCGAGCATACGCGCGACAATGATCTGGAAGTGAATGTTCTCAAGGGCAAGAAACTCACCAACGTGCGCGCTTCCGGCAAGGACGAGGCGGTGCGCCTCACCCCACCCATCCGCATGACGCTGGAAAAGGCGCTGGCATGGATCCAGGACGACGAACTGCTTGAGGTGACGCCCACCAACATCCGTCTGCGCAAGCGCTATCTTGACCCGACAGAACGCAAACGCTTCGAGAAGAGCGGTACCATCGCCATGGCGAATTGAGGGCCTAGTTCACCACATAGACCGGCGTGCCCACACTCACCCGTTGGAACAGATCCTCGACATCGGGATTGAACATGCGGATGCAGCCATAGGAGGCCTCCCGGCCGATGGATTGCGGCGCATTGGTACCGTGGATGGCATATTCAGCCCGCCCGAGGACGAGTGCACGGGTTCCCAGCGGATTTTTCGGACCCGGCGGCACCAGTGCCGGCAGATGAGGACTGTCCGCGCGCACCACCGCCGGCGGCTGCCAGACGGGAAACGGCACCTTGCGCTCGACCACGGTTGAGCCGACCCATTGCTTCGCCTGCCGGCCGATGGCGATCGGATAGCGAATCGCGCGCCCGCCACCCAGCGTGAAATAGAGCGCGCGTTCATGGTTGCGGATGACGATGGCGCCGGCAGGTGCGCTGTTAAAGGCAACCAGATCGCGGGCAGATGCCGGCTGCGCGATCAGGGTGAGAGAGCCCGACACCATAAAAATTGCGCCGAGGCGCGCCATGATGCGGTGCAACCGATGATCGTGGGAACGCATGACAAATCCCGCCAAGGATTAAATAATAATGGGAATTTATATGAAAACCTCGGTGGCAGCGAGGAATCCCGCGCCTTAGGGTTAAATGTCGATGAGCTTCATAGACTGTTTACTTTATCGCTATCCTGCTTAGACTTCTCCCTCATGAAGGTCCTGAGCGTTGACATCCGTACCGCTGACAGGCTTGACGCCGCTGACATCGCTGCGGTGCATGATGCGGCATGGCGATTGGCCTATGCCGGAATTCTGCCAGGCATTGCGCTGGAAAAGGCCGTGCAGCGGCGCGGACCGGAATGGTGGGCGCGGACGATCGAGAAATCGGGTTCAGGGCTGATGGTGCTCACCGTCGGCGATGACATTGTTGGCTACGTCAGTTTCGGGGCGGCGCGGACCGGGCGACGTTTCGGCGCCGATGGCGAGATCTACGAAATCTATCTCAAACCGGAATATCAAGGCATCGGATTTGGCAGCCGCCTGTTCCGTGCCGCGCTGGGGCGCCTTGCCAGCTATGGCTGCGACAAGGTGGTGGTGTGGGCGCTGGCGGCCAACACAACCGCGCTCTCCTTTTATCGCCATCATGGCGGCTCGGCGGCAGCCATCGGCGAGGAACGCTTCGGCGAGGCCCGGCTGCGCAAGCTTGCCTTCCTCTTTGCCATGCAAAACGCCGGCAAAGACTGAAGGAACCAAACGCCTGGTAATGGCGTTTCCTCTCCATAGACTCTCTTGCCTGGATATGCGCCCTTCCGGCGTGGAAAGCGCTTTTGCGTCGCAAGGCGCAGTCCTGTCCAAGCTCAGCAACCCGAGGTGGACCATGAAAAAATTGATGATAATCGGCGGCTTTGTCGCCGCGCTTATGCTCGCACCGGCAACCGGATTTGCCAATGAACGTCTGACGGACGGACTTCTTGGCGCTGGCGCCGGCGCACTGGTCGGCGGTCCGGTGGGTGCCCTTGTCGGCGCCGGCGTTGGATATACGTCCGGGCCCCATATCGCCAACCATCTCGGCGCGCCGCGCCGCCATCGCTATCACCGCCACACCCGTCATAACAAGCACCATGCCACGCATCGCCGCCACTACCATTGAGACGTTGACAGGCGATCATTCGCGTTGAAACTGCCGGGGCGGCGTGAGAACGTCGCCTCGCTGCGTTTGGACGCACCCGGCGGCCATCGCCCGGGTGCAAACACCTTGCGCAATATCCGTATTATTGGGTTGACGTCGCCCGCAGCTGGCGTCATCGACTGCAAGGGTCCGCTGATCCGTTCACCCAGCCCAGAGATCCAGCATGCGTATTGAAGCGATATCGATTGGCCGCGACCCGCCGCGCGAAGTGAATGTCATCGTTGAGGTGCCGGTGGGCGGCGAGCCGATCAAGTACGAAATGGACAAGGAAGCCGGCACGCTGGTGGTCGACCGCTTTCTCTACACCTCCATGAGGTATCCCGGGAATTACGGCTTTATCCCTCATACCCTGTCCGATGATGGCGATCCGATCGATGTGCTGATTGCCAATCAGCGCGGCATCTTTCCCGGCGCCGTGATAGCCGTGCGCCCGGTTGGCGTGCTGATGATGGAGGACGAAGCGGGGGGCGATGAAAAAATCATCGCCGTTCCAGTGCCGCGCCTGACGAGACGGTATGAATCAGTCCACGAATATACCGATCTTCCCGACATCACCTTGTCGCAGATCGCCCATTTCTTTGAGCATTACAAAGATCTGGAGCCCAAAAAATGGGTTAAGGTGAAGGGCTGGGGCAGCGCGGCAGACGCGCAGCGAATGATCGTCGAGGCCATCGATCGGGCAACAGCGAGTAAAAGAACCTGAACGCTGCCGCTGCCTTTCAGAACGCTTACAGGCGAGGTGGATCGCACTTCCGCCTAAACGCAACCAGCGCCCGGGCCATTTCGGCGATAACGCATTCGCCGAAATTTTCCTCCTCAGCGCTTCTTTGACAGCATATCGAGCTGCTGCTTCATCTCGGCCATCTGGCGGCGCATGGTCTCGAGTTCGCTTTCATTTTTGTCAGGTTTGTCGCTGCCCGCCGGCGGCGCTTTTCCCGGATTGGCGAACGGCAGGAACATGCGGAACGCCTGTTCGAACATCGCCAGATTATGCCGGACCTGCCCTTCGTAAACTTCGAAGGGGGCGCCGAAGGTTTTCGCCATCTGGTCGCGGAACCGTTCCTGCTCGCGCGAAAAGCTGTGCAGGGATACTTCGAGAAAGCCCGGTACGAGGTTCTGCAGGCTGTCTCCGTAATAGGGGATCAACTGGCGCAGGAAAGCGACGGGCAGCAAATTCTGTCCCTTGCTTTCTTGCTCGAAAATGATCTGCGTCAGCACGGAGCGCGTGATGTCTTCACCCGTCTTGGCGTCATTGACGACGAAAACCGTACCCGCCTTGACCATCTCGGCCAGGTCTTCAAGCGTCACATAGGTCGAACTGTCGGTGTTGTAGAGCCGACGATTGGCGTATTTCTTGACGATGACCGGATTTTCCGTGTCCGACATGCTGTGGGTCACCCTTCTGCCGCGCAAAACGCGCTTATCCGGCCACGATAGGGCCGTTTTCACGTCGCTGCCAAGCAGATTTCACGATGGCGGAATGCGCAGCTTTGCGGATTGTGCGCTTGTCTTCGTCGGTTTGTGCGCGTTTTGGCGTTTCCTTCACAGGATCGACAGAATCATCAGCCATCGGCAAGCTAAGCTGGTGGCTTGGCTCTGAGGAACAACACGCATGGCAGCGCCGGACGCATTACGGCAGGGTTTTGTCGCACTGACACGGTTTGGTTATGGCTCGCGCGGCGATGGCGATATTGCGGCAGCCGGCGCCGACCCGCGTGGCTTTGTCAAGGCTGAACTGAACCAGCCAGGTGTCAGTCTGCTGGATGGCGCCGCACTGAAAGCAAGCCCGCTTCTGATCCAGGCGCTGTTTGATGATCAGGAGCGCGTCAAGCAGGAGCGCAAAACGACAAAAGACAATGCGGCTGAACCACCGCTTGTGACGAACAGCGCGCTGCCTGACAATGCTAAGCCTCGCGATGGCGTGAAGCCAGCGTCCGCAAAGCCGCCCAGTCTCGAACAGCAGGCCTTCCGCGCCGACGCTTATGCCCGTCTGCAACGCGCCATTTCCGCCCGATGCGGGATCAGCGAAAGGCTGGTTGCGTTCTGGTCAAATCATTTCTGCGTCTCGGCGCGCAAAAGCCAGTTTGTGCGCATCACCGCCGGCGCCTTCGAACGCGAGGCCATTCGCCCGCATGTCCTCGGGCGCTTCGCCGACATGCTGCGGGCTGTCGAACAGCATCCGACCATGCTGCACTATCTTGATAACCAGCAATCGGTCGGCCCGACGTCAAAGGCCGGCCTTAACCGGAAGCTCGGGCTCAATGAAAATCTCGGGCGCGAAATACTTGAGCTGCATACGCTGGGCGTCGGCGCTGGATATACCCAGGGCGATGTGACGGCGCTGGCGCGGATCATCACCGGCTGGACCTATGTCGGGCGCGAGGGACGGCTCGGCGAGCCGGGTCGTTTCATCTTCAATACGAATGCGCATGAACCTGGCGCGGCAACGCTGCTCGGTAAAATCTACCGTGATGGCGGCAGGGAGCAGGGCGAGGCTGCCCTTGCCGATCTTGCCCGCCACCCGGCGACCGCCCACCACATCGCCACCAACCTGATTCAGCATTTCGTCGCCGATATTCCCCCACCGGCACTGGTGCAGCGGCTCGCCAAACGGTTTCTCGAAAGCGGTGGTGATCTACGGGCGGTGACGCTGGGACTGATCGAGGCGGATGAAGCGTGGGCAGCACCGCTCGACAAGATGCGCAACCCTTATGAGTTTTTGATCGCCGCCGCACGCCTGACGGGGCGCATGCCCGAGAATGCCGATGCGACGCTCAATGCGCTCAGCCTGCTTGGCATGCCGCTATGGCAGCCGCCAGGCCCCAATGGCTGGCCGGACACGGTCAGCGCCTGGGCGTCTGCCGAAGGCATGAAGCAGCGTCTTGACGTGGCAGCCCTCATCGCCAACCGGATGCGCGACATCGCCAATCCGCTTGACGTTCTGGACCGGGCGATCGGCCCTGCGGCGTCTATCGAAACGCGCCAGGCAGTAAGCCGTGCAGAAAGCCGCCAGCAGGGCCTGGCGCTCCTGCTCATGTCGCCTGAAATGCAACGGAGATAGGGACGATGCGAGATTTTTGCGAACAGCCTGGCCTGTCGCGGCGGCGTGTGCTCGCGGGCAGCGGAGCGCTCTTTGCCTGGGCACATATGCCAAGGCTCGCCTTTGCCGCCGATGGCCGCGATCCGCGGCTGGTTGTGATCATCCTGCGCGGCGCGCTTGATGGGCTGGCTGCGGTCGGCCCGGTGGGCGATCCAAACTACGCCAGGCTCCATGGCGAGCTCGCGCTGGCGGCAACGGGCAGCCATGGCGGATTACCTCTCGACAGTTTTTTCGTCCTTCATCCCGCCATGAGCCATTTCGCCCGCTATTTTCGCGCCGGGCAGGCCGCGATCATACATGCGGTGGCCACCAATTATCGCGACCGTTCCCATTTCGACGGCCAGGACGTGCTGGAATCCGGTCTACCGGGGGTGGGCTCGCTCGCTTCGGGCTGGCTCAACCGGGCGCTACAGGCGCTGCCTCAGGGCGAGAAGATCGCCAGGGCGCGGGCGCTGGGCATTGGCGTTGCAACGCCGCTTATCCTGCGCGGGGCCGCCCCTGTCCTCGGCTGGGCACCACAGGGTGTCCCCGGTGCAGCGGATGATCTGACCGCCCGCGTGCTTGATCTTTATCAGCATCGCGACAAAACCCTTTTCTCGGCCCTCAGCCGCGGTATCGATACCGACAGGCTGGCGCAGCGTGGTGGCCTGACCGCAGAGGCGGCGAAGCCCAGAGGCGGGCCTAATTCCATTCCCGGCATGCGTCAGGCGGCCGAGGGTGCGGCCCGCCTTATGGCCAGCGATGAGGGGCCGCGAATTGCGGCACTGGCTTTTGATGGCTGGGATACGCATGCCAATGAGGGCGGGCCGACCGGGCGGTTGGCGCAATTGCTGAGCGGTCTTGATGGCGCCTTTGCGGCTTTCGAAACGGGGCTCGGAGCGCGCTGGAAGAACACGGCGATTGTCGCTGTCACCGAGTTCGGGCGGACCGCGCGCATCAACGGCACCATCGGCACCGATCACGGGACCGGTACAATGGCCTTCCTCGCTGGTGGCGCCATCAGGGGCGGACGGGTGATTGCCGATTGGCCGGGGCTGAGTGAGGCTGATCTTTATCAAAACCGCGATCTTAAACCGACAACGGACCTCAGAAGCGTCTTCAAAGGTCTGCTTGCCGATCAGTTCGGCCTCAGCGCCAAGGTATTGGGAGACAGGATTTTCCCCGATAGCGCCGGCGTCAGGCCGATGCAGGGGCTGATCGGCGCATAACTACCTACATAAGAGTTGTGTGCGGCAAATTGACTTCGAGCAGTGGACGCGGGCATTGTTGTCGCGACACCGGACGCCACGCCGGAGCTAATCCGCCTCAGCGCGTGGGCCAACCATAAAACGGGAGATTCACATGAACGACGTCGTCATCGTCAGCGCCGCCCGCACGCCGGTCGGCTCCTTCAACGGCGCGCTTGCGAGCGTTCCAGCCCACGAACTCGGCAAGACGGCCATCATGGCAGCGCTCGCCCGCGCCAGGGTCGAGGGCGGCGAGGTCGATGATGTTATCCTCGGCCAGGTGCTGACCGCAGCCCAAGGGCAGAACCCGGCGCGTCAGGCAGCGATGATTGCCGGTATTCCTGCCAAGGCAACGGCGCTCTCGATCAATCAGGTATGCGGCTCGGGCCTGCGCGCGGTGGCGCTTGGCATGCAGGCGATTGCCAATGGCGATTCGCAGATTGTCGTTGCCGGCGGTCAGGAATCGATGTCGCTCTCGGCCCATGCCACCCATCTGCGCGTCGGCCACAAGATGGGTGATTACGGTCTCATCGACACCATGATCCGCGACGGGCTGTGGGACGCCTTCCATGGCTACCATATGGGCGTCACGGCCGAAAACGTCGCCGAGAAATGGCAGATCACCCGCGAGGAGCAGGATATCTTCGCCACCGCCTCGCAGAACAAGGCGGAAGCGGCGCAAAAGGCCGGAAAATTCGTTGATGAGATCGCGCCCGTCATCATCAAGACGCGCAAGGGCGACGTCACCGTCGACAAGGATGAATATATCCGCCACGGCGCCACCATGGATGCGGCGCGGGCATTGAAGGCCGTCTTCAAGAAGGATGGCACGGTAACCGCCGGCAATGCCTCGGGCATCAATGACGGGGCAGCCGCGCTCGTGCTGATGTCGGCTGACATGGCGGCAAAGCGCGGCCTCACCCCGCTTGGCCGCATCGCCTCATGGGCAACAGTTGGCGTCGAGCCCTCGCTGATGGGATCGGGCCCGATCCCGGCTTCACGCAAGGCGCTGGAAAAAGCCGGCTGGAAGGCAGGCGATCTCGATCTCATCGAAGCAAACGAGGCGTTCGCTGCTCAAGCCGCCGCCGTCAACAAGGATCTCGGCTGGGACACCTCGATCGTCAACGTCAATGGCGGTGCGATTGCCATCGGCCACCCCATCGGCGCCTCCGGCGCACGCATCCTCACCACGCTCCTGCATGAAATGGGGCGGCGCAACGCCAAAAAGGGTCTGGCGACCCTTTGCATCGGTGGCGGCATGGGGATTGCGCTCACCATCGCGCGCTGAGGCAGCAGACAAGTTTACGCCAAGAAAATTTACGCCAAGAAAAAGATCAGGGAGGATTCTATGGCACGTGTAGCGCTCGTGACCGGCGGCAGCCGGGGCATCGGAGGAGCGATTTCAAAAGCCTTGCAGGCGGCAGGCTATAAGGTCGCGGCCAATTACGCCGGCAATGATGAGGCAGCGGCCGCCTTCAACAAGGCCACCGGCATTCCTGTGTTCAAATGGGATGTGGGCGATTTCGACGCCTGTGCCGCCGGTGTCGCCAGGGTCGAGGCAGAGGTCGGGCCGATCGATGTCCTCGTCAACAATGCCGGCATCACGCGTGATGGTTTCCTCCACCGCATGACCAAGGATCAGTGGCAAGCGGTGATCCGCACCAATCTTGATTCGCTCTTCAACATGACACGGCCGGTCATCGAGGGCATGCGCGCGCGCAGCTTCGGCCGTGTCATCGTCATCTCGTCGATCAACGGCCAGAAGGGCCAGATGGGCCAGACCAATTATTCGGCGGCGAAGGCTGGCGATATCGGTTTCGTGCGGGCGCTGGCACAGGAAGGCGCGGTCAAGAACATCACCGCCAACGCCATCTGCCCCGGCTATATCGGGACTGAAATGGTGATGGCGATCGATCCGGAAGTGCTCAAGACCAAGATTGTGCCTCAGATCCCCGTCGGTCGTCTGGGGACACCGGAGGAAATCGCCCGTTGTGTTGTGTTCCTCGCCGCCGATGAAGCAGGTTTCATCACCGGCTCCACCATCAGCGCCAACGGCGGACAATTCTTCGGCTGATACAACTGCGATGACAATCATCTCGACAAGGGCTGCCACCTCATGCGGTGTGGCGGCGCTTGCCATGTGGGGGATGCTGGCGACGTTGACGAGCCTGGCCAGCGGTATTCCGCCTCTCCAGCTCACCGCAATGACACTTGGCATCGGCGGCTTCATCGGGGTCTTGTCATGGCTGGTGCGGCCTGGCGCCTGGAAGGCGCTTGGCGCGCCATGCCGCGCCTGGGCGCTCGGGATTTTCGGCCTGTTTGGCTATCACCTCGCCTATTTCACGGCGCTGAAGCTGGCGCCGGCGGCGGATGCCAGCCTGATTGCCTATCTGTGGCCGTTGCTGATCGTGCTGATGTCGTCATTCCTGCCGGGCCAGCATCTGCGGACCGTTCATGTCATCGGCGCGGGGCTCGGTTTTCTCGGCGCCGGCATGCTGGTGAGCGGCGGTGGTGGCTTTTCGCCCGACGGTGCCTACACGACGGGCTATGCGGCAGCCCTCACCTGTGCCGTCATCTGGTCGAGCTATTCGGTGCTGTCGCGCCTGCTGGGTGCCGTATCGAGTGACAGCATTGCTGGCTTCTGTCTCGTCTCGGCCTTGCTGGCGATGATCGCCCATCTCGGTTTCGAGACGACGGTGTGGCCCGGCGATGTCACCGGCTGGCTGGCGATCCTGCTGCTTGGTCTCTTTCCGACAGGCCTTGCCTTCTATGTCTGGGATGTCGGGATGAAGCATGGCGACATCCAGCTTCTGGGCGTGTTGTCTTACGCGACGCCGGTGATCTCGACGCTGCTGCTCGCCCTCTTCGGGCGCGCGACACTGACACCAACCGTGCTGGTTGCGATGGGGCTGGTGACGCTGGGCGCGATAATCGCGGCGCGCAAATCTCAGGATGCCACTGCGTAACAATAATCATAGAGACGGGTAAAGCCGAGGCTGCGGTAAAGCCTGATTGCTGGCGTGTTGTCAGCCTGCACTTGCAGGATCGCTTCCTTTGCGCCGTGCGCCGCGCCCCAGGCAAGCAGCGAGCTGACGAGCCGTTTGCCAAGGCCGCGTCCACGCGCCGCGCCAAGGGTTGCAATTTCATGCAGCGAGACGGTTTCCCGCTCGACCACCGCCATGCCAAGAGCGCGATTTTCGCCCTCTTCAATCAGTGTGGCGAAGGAAGCGCGCGGCACAAGCGCCGCATGGATGTTGGCCAGCGTCTCCATGCCGGCGGCATCAAAGCGTGGATTAGCCTGCTGATAGGCGTTGCGCCAATCCGCAGTCGAAACAGACGACATGATAACGGCAGGATCGATCACCAGACTGGTCACATCGCAGCCGAAAACATGACTTTCCTTTTCGATCCGCCAGCCTTTGGCGATTACAGCCTCTTTTGTCCCTGGCGGACAGAGCGGCGTCAGGCGCAGTGTCATCGGCAGATGGCGGGCGGCATAGGCGGGCGCGACTTCCGCCAGAATATCATCAAGCGGGCGCTTGCCAGGATACAGCGCGTTCAGAGAATTCGAGCGCCCCGTCACGCCATTGGCAAAGCGCGCCAGCCAGCCATCGACATAAAGGGTGGCAAGCGCAGGCCAGGAGTTGAATGTGATCTCTTCCCAATGACGGATGCGGGTAAGCTCAGGCATCAGGCGGTCTCCAGTCGGATGGGGCCGGTCCTCGGCCTGCAAAAGCCTTCAGAAACGGTCCTTGCGGGCGCGGATTTCCGCAAACACCTTGTCGGATGCCTCGCCGGTCATGCCGAGATGTGCGGCAATCGCGGGATGGTCGGCGCGCAGGAAGGGATTGGTGGCGATCTCCTCGGCCAGACTGGAGGGAACCGTTGGCAGGGACGATGCGCGCTGCGCAAAAACCTTCGCCGTACGCGCCTGGAGCGCCGGATTGTCAGGTTCGATGGTGAGGGCGAAGCGGGCATTGGATTCGGTATATTCATGGCCGCAATAGACCTGGGTGTGCGGCGGTAGCGCGCGCAGTTTCTGCAGTGAGGTCCACATCGCCTGCGGTGTGTCTTCCAGCAAACGCCCGCATCCCAGTGCAAACAAGGTGTCGCCCGCAAACATGATATTCTCATCAGGAATGTGGAAGGTGATATGCCCGCTGGTGTGGCCGGGCGTGTCGATGACGGCAACCTGACGGCCCGCAAAGTTGAAAACGTCTCCGCCACTTACCGCTGTGTCGGCGCCGGGGACCTTGGCAAATTCGCGCTTGGGCGCGATAATCTTGCAATTATAGGCCGATTTCAGAAGCAAATGGCCTGCCGTGTGGTCGCCATGATGATGGGTGGTCCAGATCACATCGAGACCCCAGCCCCGACGTTTCAGTTCAGCCGCAATCGGGCCCCCATCAGGCGTGTCGACGACACCCGTCATGCCCGATGCCATGTCATGGAGCAGGACGGCGTAATTGTCGCGGCCACAGAGCAATTGCACGATCTCAAGCGTCAACTCCACCTCCCTTGAACGTTACAAAGATACAACATCGCCACGCTGGCGTTTGGTTGGCAAGTCCTTCGTGGAATTGCGACTTTCAAAGCAGTACCGGTTCAGGCTATATAGAGGCGATCACGCGCCCCCGGTGGAGAATCTCATGCGCCGTCCTCTTCTTGCTGCCCTGTCCCTCGCTCTCGCCGTCAGCCTGTCAGGTGTGGTGGCGGCGCAGGCGCAGGAAGGCGCTGTTAAAGCACGCAATGTCAAGAAGCCGGCTACCAAGCCGGTAGCGATACGCGGGCGCACCCAGACGGTCGTTATTACGCCGCGTTATCTGACGGCAGGAACAATCGTGTCCTCGGATGAAGTACGTGGCTCCGTGCTCGGCGCCGATCCCCGCTTCCGCACCACGGGCCGTGATATTTCGGGTTATGATCAGGTCAATCTGCGCCGCGACCCGTTCTATCTGCCCTATCCCCAGACAAGCTTTTCCTTTGATTCTCCATGGGGCGGACGCCTGCTCAGCGACCGCTGAGGCCTTTTGCAGCGGATCTGGACCAGCGCCAGGATCAAACACTTTCGCGGCAGGCTGAGCCTGTTTTGCCTCAGGACGTCGGATTACCGATAAAGGCACGGAATTCGTCAAGCGAATCAAAGCGCAGGGTAGACTGGTCGGTATCGATCTCAAGCGAACCATCGTCATAGGTGCGATAGGTGCGCCCGGCAAACTGGCCTTCACGGACGAGCTGCGGCCGGACCGGTTCTGCGGGCGGTTCCCAATTGGCAAGATCACGCTCCAGCAATTCCGCAATGGTTGGCGCTCTCGCGGCTGGTTGGGAAGCGATACCGGGTGCGCCAGCATCGACTGTCTGCGCCGCCAGTGTCGCGTCGACCCGGGATGGCGCCATGGGGGGTGCCACTGAGGGGGAAATTGCTGCGGGCATCGCCGTCGGCTCCGGCATGGGCGGCAATGTCGGCAAGGCAGCCGGGGCCGATTTCACCGGAGCAAGAGGTGCGATAGGCGGGCGCGGCGTCAAAGGCGGTATTCCCGCGCGGGGCACCGGGTTCATCGGCGGTATACCGACAGGCTTCAGCTGGTAATCATCATCACCATCGGCTGCGGGGGCCGGCAGTGAAGCCTCGGGAAAACGCGAATCACGCTCTTTCCGCGCTTCGGGCTGAGCCAGTGGCAGATCGTCATCGCCATGAGGGGCGGCAGGTCTCGCGACCGCTGGCGGCGCAGCGGACGTCAACGGCGGCGGGTCTGATCGTTTGTGGTCGGCTATGACAGCGGACGCGGTCAGGAAATCCCCCGCATCATCAGCTGTCGCCATATCCATCTCGGGCGATTTTGGCGGGTTGCGCCCGTTGCGCACCTTGTCCATCGCCCGGCCGAAGACATTCCCGCGGGGGCGTGGCTGCGCTTCGTCCTCATTGCCTGGAAAGGTGATCTTGACCGGCGAGCGATCACCTCCCGCATCAGCGCCTCGGGCGGCCAGAAGAAGGCGTAATTGTTCGCCTTGCGTCTCCAATCTCTGGATCGCGCCAACAACCGCACTGAAACCAAAGAGAATGAGGCTGCAGATCAGGGACGGGATGAGCAGGAGCAGGCGCGCATAGAACGCTTCCTGCGCGCCCATATTTCCCGTGGGCGCCAGAAAGGCCAGGAGCAGACCGAGGGCCACAAGTGCGACCGCAGCAATGAGAAGTGATTTCGACATGGTTTATTATCAGACGACTGACCGGGTAGCCGTCCAGCCTTTTGTTAAAAAAGGGTTAACGTCGATCCGTCCTGATCGGCCTAGAGCCAGGGCTGGCTCATGCGGGTACGTTCCTCGAAGGCATCGATTGCCGGCTTTTTCTGCATCGTCAACCCGACCGAATCGAGGCCGTTCAGCAGCCGCCATTTGCGATAGCTGTCGATGTCGAAGGGCACATGTGAGCCGTCGGGCAGGGCGATATGCTGATGTTCCAGATCAACCGTAAACGTCGCATTCGCACCATTTTCCGCGTCCTTCATGAGGCGGTCAACCACGTCTTTGGGCAGCGGGATCGGCAATATGCCGTTTTCAAAACAATTGTTGTAGAAGATATCAGCGAAGCTCGGAGCGATCACGCAGCGGATACCAAAATCGAGCAAGGCCCACGGCGCATGTTCGCGCGACGAGCCACAGCCGAAATTCTCTCCCGCAATCAGGATGCTGGCCTTGCGATATCCCTGCCTGTTGAGGACGAAATCAGGGTTTTCCTTGCCCTCGCGATAACGCATCTCGGCAAAAAGAGCGCTGCCCAGTCCGGTGCGCTTGATCGTCTTCAAGTATTGCTTGGGGATGATCATATCGGTGTCGATGTTGATCAGCGGCAAGGGTGCGGCAACCCCGGTCAATTCCGTAAACTTCTGCAAGGCATTACCTCTTGTGCAAACAATCTTCCAGGCATCATCAGAGCACGGCATCAAACCCGCTTGCGAAGCCTGTTTTAGCCGATCATGAACGCCTTGTCTTCTGTCCATCGATTATGGTGTGACCCGGCGGATTCATGAACAACAGCCATGCGCTCAGCCAGCAAGCCGCAGATCGTGCAGCAACGACCAGATCAGCCAGATAACGAATCCCAGCGCCGCGATGCGGGCAACCCGCTTGCCCCACACTTCAATCCGGTCGTCCTGGTCAGCGTCGGCCGCGCCAAAATGATCGCGCGTCCGGTTGGCGGCGTCCGCAAGCGAACTGCCAAGGGGCGATACGCCGGGGCGCGCCAGTTCTTCCAGCGCGTCTTTCGCCTTTGCCTGTTGTTCATCGTGGAAATTTTTGTCCCGCTCGCTCATGCGGCAAATTAGCAAGAGAAACAGCCCGTGTCACCGCCAAGCGTGCGGTCGTCTGACGTACCGACGCTGAACCGGCCCTCGTCGATAGGGTAAATAGAAAGTGAATAAAATTCGCGCCGGCGGTTCAGCCATGAAGCCTATGCTCTGATCGTTCCTATCCATGTCCGGGAGGGCAAAATGCGAAAAAAACTGTTCATTCTTGTGTCAACGCTCACAGCGGCGTTCATGGCGCTGGTGATGACCAATTCAACCCTGCAGGCGGCCGTGCTGTCATCTGTGGCTGGTAAAAATGTTCTGACTGATCAGGCTCGCTCTGCGCTGCCGCTGGTTCAGGCCCGTGCTGGCGGGCGTGACGGCGGCGGCGGTGGGTTTCGTGGCGGTGGTGGCGGGTTTCGCGGCGCAGGCGGCTTTCGGCCAGCCTTCGGCGGCGGCGGGTTTCGGGGAGGCGGCGGAGGTCGCCCGGCTTTTATTGGCGGTCAAGGCTTTCGCGGGGGCGGGTTCCGGGGAGGTGGCGGGTTCCGGCCAGCCTTCGCCGGCGGCGGAGACTTTCGCGGCGGGCGCAGCTTTCGCCCGGCCTTTGCAGGCGGTGGTTTCCGTGGCGGCGGCTTTCGACGTGGCGGATCTTACTCGCGCTATGGATATGGAGGGGGTTATTATGGCGCTTACGCCTCCCCCTATTATTATTACCCCTACGGCTACAAGCGCCGTTACGTGGCTTACAGCGGCGTGTGCCGGCAACGCGTCGTGGTCCGCCGCGGCCAAGGACGTCATCGTCGGTTAGTCGTCCGCTATCTGCGCGTGCCTTGCGCCAGCCAATGCCATATCGTGCGCAAGACAAGGTACAGCAATTATTACGGTGGTTACGTCACAAAGCGTGTGCGCGTCTGCCGCTGACGACGAGGCTGATCCAACAGCGATTGAAGCCTGGCCGGTGCGGACCGGCCGGGTATTCATGCATTACAGGCTGTTGCGTATATCGACAAAATGGCCGGCAATCGCCGCCGCCGCCGCCATCGCGGGCGACACCAGATGGGTGCGGCCCTTGAAGCCCTGCCGGCCTTCGAAATTGCGATTGGAGGTCGAGGCGCAGCGCTCTTCAGGCTTGAGCTGGTCCGGGTTCATGCCAAGACACATCGAACAGCCGGGCTCCCGCCAGTCGAAACCGGCAGCCTTGAAGATGACGTCGAGGCCTTCGGCCTCGGCCTGCGCCTTGACCAGCCCCGAGCCCGGAACGATCATGGCGGAGACATTGGCGTGGACCTTTTTGCCGCTCACCATACCGGCAACCACACGCAGATCCTCGATCCGGCCATTGGTGCAGGAACCGATGAAGATGCGATCAAGGCGCACATCGCTGATGCGCGTGCCGGGCGTAAGGCCCATATAGGCAAGCGCCCGCTTCTTGGCGGCGCGTCGATTTTCATCAGCGATGAGATCGGGATCGGGAATGGTGCCGGTGATGGCAACGACATCCTCGGGGCTCGTGCCCCACGAGACGATCGGCGGCAGCTTCGAGGCGTGAAGTGTGACTTCGTGATCGAAAAAAGCACCGTCATCACTTCTCAGCGTTTTCCAGTAGGCCAGCGCCGTTTCCCACGCCATCCCTTTCGGCGTCATCGGGCGGCCCATGATATAGGCAAACGTCTTGTCGTCGGGAGCGATGAGCCCGGCGCGGGCGCCCCCTTCAATCGACATGTTGCACACCGTCATGCGCCCTTCCATCGACAGGGCCTCGATCGCACTGCCGGCATATTCGATGACATGCCCGGTGCCACCAGCCGTGCCGATGGTGCCGATGATCGACAGAACGATGTCCTTGGCCGAAACCCCCGCCGGCAGCACGCCGTCGACGGTGACCCGCATGTTGCGGGCTTTTTTCTGGATCAGCGTCTGGGTCGCAAGCACGTGTTCGACTTCGGAGGTGCCGATGCCATGCGCCAGCGCGCCGAAGGCCCCATGGGTCGAGGTGTGACTGTCGCCGCACACAATCGTTGTGCCGGGAAGCGTGAAGCCCTGCTCGGGACCAACCACATGGACGATGCCTTGGCGAACGTCCACCTCGTTGAAATATTCAACGCCGAATTCCTGCGCGTTTTTCGCCAGCGTCTCGACCTGGATGCGCGATTCCTCATCATCAATACCGAGGCGCCGATCCGAGGTCGGCACGTTATGATCGACCACAGCCAGGGTCTTTTTTGGCGCGTGCACTTTGCGCCCCGACAGCCGCAATCCCTCAAACGCCTGCGGGCTTGTCACTTCATGAACGAGATGGCGATCAATGTAGAGAAGGCAGGTGCCGTCCTCGGCACGGTCAACCACATGATCATCGAAAATCTTGTCGTAAAGGGTTTTCGGCGCGCTCATCCTGGTATCCTGTAGTTCTGGTATCCTGTCTTAGCTCAAACGTCGTGACCGCAACCGGTTTTTGAGCCCGATGCCCCTTCCTTGACGTCTTGCGCCTGAATACGCAAGAGGCGCGAAGGACTGATCCTGCGCGCCTCATCGATTTGTTCGCCACACCGATAGAACAGCGTGTCAGCTGGCCTGCGGCGCCGCGACTTTGGCCGCTGCCGCCCGCTCCGTCGTCGGACGGTCCTGGCGCTCGGCGATACGGGCCTTCTTGCCGCGTAGCGCCCGCAGATAATAAAGCTTGGCGCGCCGCACCTTGCCGCGCCGTACCACCTTGATGGCATCGATCATCGGCGAATGGATCGGGAAAACGCGCTCAACCCCTTCGCCATACGAAATCTTGCGAACCGTGAAGTTCTCGTTGACGCCATGACCCGAGCGGGCGATCACCAGGCCTTCATAGGCCTGAAGACGCGAACGCTCGCCTTCGACAACCTTCACGCTGACGCTGACCGTATCGCCGGGAGAGAATTCGGGAACCGCACGCTGCGCCGACAGACGCGCCACTTCCTGCTGTTCGAGCTTCTGGATGATATTCATTTAAAATGCTCCAGCCTTGCGGGCACGGCCGCCGGCGAGAAAAGGGGAGGCGCCGTATAACTTAAAAGAAAAGCGCTGTCACGGGGATTCGCGTGGTTTTTTTATGCGGCCAACCGGCAGCGGGCGGCTCGCCGCATAGCTCGCCCACAGATCGGGGCGACGCAGGGCTGTCTGTTTCTCGGCCTGTTCCTGCCGCCACGCCGCAATTCGCGCGTGATCGCCATCAAGCAATACCTGCGGCACCGCCTCACCCTCAAAGTCGCGGGGACGGGTGAATTGCGGATATTCAAGGAGGCCGTTTTCGAAACTTTCGCT
>FSSH01001630.1_pt1 | contig 19361 bp, 19 predicted proteins | sample 1166101 | NCBI WGS metagenome assembly FSSH01 (sample SAMEA32972668, study PRJEB13176) | freshwater metagenome | biome: Drinking water system; feature: Biomass in drinking water that filtered by 0.45 um membrane; material: drinking water | place: USA | collected 2012-12-20 | depth 0 m | reverse complement strand
CTGCCACGGTCAGGCTCGATGCTGCGCCATTTGCGGTGACGCTCAGGGCGCCCGTCGTGGTCACTGGACCAACGCTCGTCGTCGCTGCGCTGTTCACCAGATCGATGCTACCGGTCGTGCCGGTCAGCGACGTGAGAGCATTGGCCGCATTGGTCAGCGTGTAGCTGCCGCCGCTGCCGTTCAGCACAAGACCCGCCGTCGTGAACGCCGCGCTCTGCGTGCCCGCACCCGTCGTGGTGAGGGTCAGCGTGTTGCCATTGGTGGCCACACCAGCGTTCAGCGCAAGCCCGCCGGTGCCCGATGTCAGCGACGTGACCGTTGCCGAGACGGCCCCTGCCACAGTCAGGCTCGATGTTGTGTTGGTGGCATTGACAGTCAGCGTGCCGGTTGTGGTGACTGGGCCAACGCTTGTCGCCGCCGCGCTGTTCACCAGATCGATGCTACCGGTCGTGCCGGTAAGCGACGTCAGCACGTTGCCCGCATTGGTCAGCGTGTACGCCCCGCCGCTGCCGTTCAGTACCAGGCCTGAAGTCGTGAACGCCGCGCTCTGCGTGCCCGCACCCGTCGTCGTCAGGGTCAGCGTGTTGCCATTGGTGGTCACACCAGCGTTCAGCGCAATCCCGCCGGTGCCCGCCGTCAGCGACGTGACCGTTGCCGAGACGGCCCCTGCCACGGTCAGGCTCGATGCGGCGCCATTTGCGGTGACGCTCAGTGCGCCCGTCGTGGTCACTGGACCAACGCTTGTCGCAGCCGCGCTGTTCACCAGGTTGATGCTGCCGGTCGTGCCGGTGAGCGACGTGAGAACGTTGCCCGCATTGGTCAGCGTGTACGTGCCGCCGCTGCCGTTCAGCACCAGACCCGCCGTCGTGAACGCCGCGCTCTGCGTACCCGCACCCGTCGTCGTCAGGGTCAGCGTGTTGCCATTGGTGGTCACACCAGCGTTCAGCGCAATCCCGCCGGTGCCGGCGGTGAGCGACGTGTTGGTGGCCGAGACGGCCCCTGCCACGGTCAGGCTCGATGCTGTGTTGGTGGCGTTCACCGTCAGTGCGCCCGTCGTGGTCACTGGGCCAACGCTTGTCGCAGCCGCGCTGTTCACCAGATCGATGCTGCCGGTCGTGCCGGTGACCGAGGCGAGCACGTTGCCCGCATTGGTCAGCGTGTACGCCCCGCCGCTGCCCAGAAGATTGGCCGTCGTCGCGGTCAATGCAGCGGTTTGAGTGACAGCGCCGCCGGTGTTGAACGTGAACACACCCGTCGTTATCGCGCCAAAGCTCGTTGCCGTCGCGCCCTTGGCGAGGTTAATCGAGCCTGCCATCGCCGTTAGCGAGCCAAAGCTGTTGTTGGTATCGGCCAACGTAAAGTTGCCGCCGCCAAAAAGGCTCAGCGCCCCCGTGCCAACATTGAATGCCGCCGTCTGTGTCGCCATCCCCGCTGTCGTCAGCGTCAGCGCCGTGCTGTTGATGATCGCGCCCAGCGTGATCCCCGTGCCCGACAGCGACGTCGCGCCACCGGTGAGCGTACCACCGCTGTTCAGCGACACTGCACCACCCGTCGACGTCAGCGAGAGGGCGTTAGCACCCGTGCCGATGGCGGCATTCACCGCAATCCCGCCGCTACCTGCTGTCAACGAGGTGGTCCCCGACGTCATCACGCCAGCGCCGATCGTGATGCCGCTACCCGACAGCATCGTTACGCCCGACGTCAGGGTACCGGTGCCGCTGGTCGACAACGCGCCCGATGCCGTCAGGGTCAGCGCATTGGTGGCCGTGCCGATCGCCGCGTTCACCGCCAGCGGACCAGCGCCCGCTGTCAGCGAGGTTGCGCCGCCCGCCGACACGATACCCGCCACCGTCAGACCGTCGTTTACGGTATTGACCGTCAACGCACCCATCGTCGTCACCGGACCAACGCTCAGCAACGCCATACCCGTGTTACGCGCAGTGATGCTGGTCGCCGTGCCTGGAGCGGGTGAAGGTAATACAATAAACCACTACAATTACTCACTATTTTTTGCTATAATGGCCTACACAGAACCTGCACAGGCACGGGGAATCAATCACTTACCCCGCTATTCTGCACAGTTTCTGCACAGTAGGAAGCAGGGAAATGAATTTCATCCTCGATAAAGAGCAGGTCAAACCGGGCCTTATTATCTTCCGGCGCGGCGATGTCGGGCACGATAACTACTATTGCCGTGTCAGAATCCAGAACGAGGACCGCTACAAGACAATCTCGCTCCGCACGGCTGACAGGCAGGCGGCGCGTGACAGAGCGCTGGACGAATATGCCGATATTCGTTTTCGAGTGAAACACGACGTTCCCGTATTCAATCGCCCCTTTTCACAGGTGGCGGAGGAATATGCCGACGCCCAACAACGCCGCGCCAATGCAGGCGAAGTCAGCAAAGCCCGCTCAAGAAATATCAGAAGCAAGATCGACGGCCCCCTCAAGGCTTATGTCGGCAGCACACAGATTCACTTGGTTACGCAGGATCGTTGGGCCGACTATCCGCTGTGGCGACGGGAAAACGGCGAAGGCCGCCGCAAAGGCGTCATCAGCGATTCAACCATTCGTATCGAGATGACCATTTTCGCTGCCATTATGAATTTCGCTATCAGCAAGCGGTATGTGCCCGCGCACCACCGCTTTGAAGGGATGCCGAAACTCAAATCCAATCGCCGCGACGAGTTCACGCTTGAGGAATACCGCAAGCTGCATACGAAGGGGCGCAAATGGATGAAGGAGGCGACCACGCCGCAGGGCGTCTGGTATCGCCAAATCTGCTACAATTTTATCCTCATCATGTGCAACACAGGGATGCGCCCGCCCGAGGCGAAGAACCTACGCTGGCGGGACATCACCACCGCCAAGGACAAGGACGGTCAGGAAATCCTTGTCCTTTATGTTCAGGGCAAGGGTAAAACCCGCAAGCTGATTGCCCCGGTCAGTGTCGCCAAATACCTTGACCGGGTGCGCGAGCTTTCCAAGGCCACCAAGCCCGACGACCATGTCTTTACGATCATCAACGGCAAACCCGCCAAATGGCTCTATCGTGATACCGTCGAAGAATTATTGAAATACACCGATCTTCGCGAAGGCCCGAGCGGCATTCCCCGCACGACCTACTGTTTCCGCCATACCTACGCCACCCTCCGGCTGTCAGCCGGGGTCGATGTCTATATCCTCGCCCAACAGATGGGCACTTCCGTCAAAATGATCGAACAGCACTATGGCCATGTGAACACCATCAAACATGCCGACCGTGTGTTGATGGGCATTGGCGGATGGGACGCCATGCACGTCGAAATGAACGCCGAGATTGACGAGCTGGAAGCCAAGGCGAAAGCTGTTGAATCTATCAAGGCCAAGCAGACGGAAAAACCGTCCCGGCCCAAACGCTAGCCCGCATCGTTAAAGCCATCGAGTTCGATGGCCGATGCAACAGGGCTTTCGCGTTACTGCCGTGTTCCCCGACGCACCGCTGGTGCTCCCCGGTCGTGGAATCCGGCCAAGCGGGTATGGGAAATTGGCGCGCAGAGCTTCAAGCGCCCCCATAATCGCGTCTTTCCGCGAGGGCTGTTGCCTCAGCCGCTGGCGAAACAGAGGCATCAGGTCGCGGACGATCAATCGGCCAAATCATCTTCGATAAAACGAAGAAACGCCTTTAGTCGTTATTATCTCGGGTAAACCGCGACTTTGCCGTCGCGCGGCTCGCAATCAAATCCTTGCGTGCCGACTCATCCGGCCACGGCAACCGCTCCGGGTTGCCGCGCAGGATCGTTTTGAGGGCGCGGCGGATGGTGGTTTCGTTCCTGAACACCTCAATCGCCCGCCCGGCCTGATCGTCCTTGGTGACGACGCAGCGCCGCACGAGGAGCTGCACCCAGCCATCGTCGCCACGCGAGATGACTTCGGCGGCGATCTTACGCTCGCCTACTTTGGTTGACTTGCCTTTGCTCCTACCCCGGCGGCGCGAAGCGAACACCGCTTCGCTCCACTGTATCAGGTCGCTTTCGATAAAGTCCCTGTCTGGAATCCACCGCTCCATGACCATGCCCCCTCTTTCCATTGGAGCATGACTCGGAGGTAATTTGATTGCGATTTGATTGGCTGATCGCCCCGGGGCGGGCACAGCCTTGCCCGCAGGCTTGGCCATCCACGCGCATTTGGGTAGCATAAGGCTATGGGACGCAAGAAAAACTCAAGATTCAGCTTAATGACCGACGGCGAGCTTTTGGCGTATTGCCGCGACCTCTACGACGCGACCGGCCCTGCGGCTCTATCGTTTGGTGCACTGAAAGCCGCTGGCGTCTATTTCCCTCTTTATGAGCGCGGCATCAGGCAAAAGGAACTAATCTCACGTCTTGGAATCGAAGACGATTACAAGCAGCACAAGGCAACGCAGCCACTGCAACGGCGGGACGGTCGAACAACTCAACGCTGGACGTGGGATCGGATTGTGCAGGAAGCTCAAAAAGTCACAGCCGAACAGGGAAATTTGCCTCCGGCTGCATGGTTCCAACAGAATGGCCATCAAACGCTTGTGCAGGCCGTCTATTATTTGGGCCACACATGGGAGGCTTTGCGGGACGCAGTAGGTGATTTCGCGACCAGCACGTTCGTTGAGTCACGTAACGGGCTTCGCTGGCGAAGCCATCCCGAGGCTTCAATCTCCAATTTCCTTTACGCACGGGGAATCGAACATCGACGTGGCGACCGTTACCCGGACGCCTACGCCGCCGAAACAGGCCGCAGCTATGGCTTCTACGATCTGCACTTCTTGGCATCGGATGGTTGGATTGATGTTGAAGTCTGGGGTGAAAATCCCGGAGGTCATGGCGAAGCAGTTTATCAGACAAAGCGCGAAGGCAAAGAGTCCTTCAATGCCAGCAATCCCAGATTTCTTGGGATTGAGTTCCGCGATTGCTATGACGAGTCCCGGCTGGCAAAAATCCTAGCTCCTTTTATCGGCTCGCCAGCCCCTTACATATTTGACCGTCCCACAGATCGCGTCATCCACTCGACCCACTGGAGCAATACCGACGAACTCATAGAGCATTGCCGCGCCTTGGCGGCGGAAATGCCAGATGGTAAGTTTCCGACGGAGGAGTGGCTTCGTAAGCGCGGCAAATGGACTGACCGACCCGGCCCCGCCTACAACACGCTGTCCGTCTATATAAAAACTTGGCTGGGTGGCGTCCGAAACCTTCGTGAAATCCTCGGACAAGCGGAGGCGAGCACCACAAAATGGGATCGCCCCGCCGTGCTAGCGGCGTGGCTGACATTTTGGAATGCACACGGGTTGACCCCGAGCCAAGTGAGAGGAGCGGCCCGGAAGGTAAAGGCCTTCGATGATGCGACGCTTCGCGAAGCAGGACGCCTTGTCAGCGCCGTTGCGAAATATGCAGATGGCGCTGACGCCGCTAATGCCGAGTTGGGGATCACGCCTTCCATACAGAAAAAATGGACCCGCGAGTCGATCCTAGAGGGCTATCGACGGATCACCGCCACCTATGGCAGCACCCCGAACCAAATTGTCTACGACCGCAAGGCTGGCAGGGCTGTCATTCCCGACGACGATTACCAACTTGCGCGTCAACTGATCGACGCAACAAAAAGGGAATTTAGTGGGTTGGCGGAGGTTTTGAATCTGATTGGCTTCCAGACACCGAGCCGGACACGCCGCCCACGCCGCCCCCGAACGAAACCCACATCCAGCAGCACAGAACTGTAGCGTCCTGCGGCTTTCGAGGCGTCTGCGCCAAACGGGGAAACTTCAGATCAATCCAATGGGCGTATTGGTCAACGCGCCGCAGGGCGGACGCAGCACCAGTTACGCCCTTGCACCCGAAACCTCGACATAGACAGATCGACCCCCTGATATGACGATGTGATGCTGCGCGCCACCGATAGCTGGCGGACTTTTCTCATACCGTCGCCACCTAATATCCACGGCAATAGAAGGATGGTTTTGACCGGTCGCCACTGACTCCTTGAGGACCAGTGTAGGCACGTATCAGTCCATTGCGGCCTATTTACGGGTCGTTTCTGGCACAGCCCCGCCGGTCGTCAATCGCCTGCGCTTCCGCGCCTCTCGCTTCGCTTGTGTCTTGTGCAGCTTGCACCTTCGGGCGGGCTTCGCCCGGCGTTGACCACCGGCTTGACGGGCCGCGCCGCCTTCTCCCCATGAGGCCGCAGATGGTCTGCGCACCTCCAATCACAAGGAGAATTACAATGTCGAATGTCGATCAAAACTCACCCGCTTTCATGCTCTGGTGCGTGGAAGGTGACGGCAAGGATGCCCGCTGGACCCGCATCGGGGCGGCGTGGCTGCATCAGGACGGCAAAGGGTTCAACATGCGCTGCCATGCGATCCCGTTGCAAGGCCGTCTGGTTGCCCGCGCTTTCACCCCCAAAGCTGCCCGTAATGCCGATCAGGGAGAGCTGGTATGAACTCGCCCCTGAAAACAGCATCCCGCATCCGCGAGCTGAACGACCTGTTTCGCACGTGTTTCGTCGGTGGGCGGGTTCTGATTACCGAGGGCGTTATTGCCCTCGGTCAGGACTTCACGAGCGGCTGCGTTGAGGCAGTGCAACGCTTTACCGCGTTCGGTGCCGACAACGACCCCTACGGCGAGCACGACTTCGGTTGCTTCACCGTCGATGGCCGCAAGGTCTTTTGGAAGATCGACCATTATGACCGGGATTGCAGCTATGGCTCTGAATGTCCGGCCGATCCCGCTCAGACAACCCGAGTTCTGACCATCATGCTGGCCAGTGAATACTAGGTCAGGGCGCACGCCGCCGGCGATACCTGCGGCGCGTCGCCTTGCACTTCCGTCAGAAGCGAGGCCCCTTGGGGGGACGCGGCTTGACCGGACGAGGTGCCTGCACCCGAATCAAAGCTGCTTCGATATTGCGAAGCGTCGCGTAGATGTGCGGGCAGTCCTGGGCGGATTGACCGTTGCGGCGCAGGTCAGCGAGGATGCGGTGATAGAGTGCGCGCAGTTCCTGTTCGTTCAGACCGTCGAGTTCGTAGATGGCGATGAATTGAGACATGATGTTTCTCCCTGTCCTGAACCCGCGACCATCGCGGGCCTTCATGCGCAGACAGGGAGCAGGGCGTTCGCTGCGCCGCACCTTCGGTCGCAACGTCAGTGGAGAAGCCGCGAAGTGGCTTGCGGCGATTGAGGCGAACCCCGGCTACGGATGGCATTGGAGAAGGCCCAAATGGGCAAGGCCACAAGGGAGAACAGAAATTCAGTTCATTGCGATTTTGACGGATCGACCGATACGACAGCCATGATCGAGCATTCCATGATCCAGTCGCTGCTGCGTTCCTGATTCACGGCTTCGCCGACCAGACGCAGACGCTTGTTCGCAACGTCATCTTCGAGGTGATGCAGGGCTTCGACCATGTCGCGGACCAGACGGGCGAGATAGACGCTTTTGCCAAGGTGGATGAGCCGGATGCGCCGCGTGCTGACGCGCGAAATCGCATTGGCCGGACCAGCGAATGTCCATGAACTTCCTTTGAAGTCGCTGCCGACCACGGCCAGAAACCACCGCCCGGTTGGCCGGTTGTCCTCATGCTTGACCCATGAAAGCGCGCCCCATGCCTGCCCGCGCGCTTCAACAATTCGCGCTGCCTCGCCGACCTGATGCTGCCACGCATTCCGCAGTTCAAGCGCGTCATCGACCCGCTGGCGGAACACCCGCCGCCAGTCCGCGTTCGGCAGGCCGGGAAGGTTCTCGACCAGATCGGACATGCGGTGTGCAGCGTCGATGATCGACCACGCATCCAGCGCCGCTTCGGCGATATGATGGTTCTCGATTGGGCTTTCGGAAGTGTCGATGAAGCAGAGTTGCCGCCACAGCCGGTCGATGCCGATGGCCGCCATATCGACGCTGTAGCGGATACCGTCCAGCAGAACGATTTGCCGTTCCGAAATCGGCTGCGGCGGCTTTCGCAAAGGGGAATCGTGAGCAACCCTGAACATGGGCGCAGACTATGTTCTTTTGCTATCAATACAATTAGCCCATCAAATTACTTTCAGTTATTCTCCCCGGAAGATACGCGGGGGGACTCGCCATGCCACAATGGGAGTTACTGGTCACAGAGGGTCATGTTCGCGCCGCGCGCTGGCGCAAGGCCTTCCCTGTGCTTGTCGGTCTGTCCATCGGGGCGACCCTCTTGGCCCTGCTCCTCATTCGGCTGATACCGGATTCCCAACCTTCCACAACAGTTTCAGACGCAAAGGCGGCTTATGCCGCAGAACAGCGCAGCGCCGTTGCGGCTTTCTTTCAGGGACAGAGCGCGGCGGTGCCGGTTACATCACCGCAGGATGCCGCGCAGGCTATGAACCCGCAGGTGCTCAATACCCGCCTTGCGGAGCATCTCAGCTTTCTTCGGGATGAGAACCGCCTGCCCGATAACGTAATCAGGCAGGACGCCGCCACCTTCTGGCGCGGCGCAGGGGATGTGAGCAAGTTTCACGCCGTTGAAGACGGCAGAACAATCCTGATAGGGGTGACCGTCAATACCGCCTATCAGGGGCAAGGATATACCGCGCCGCCCCAGCTGCGGCGCAGCTACTGGATATTCCGCAGGCCGGAAGCATCGTGGATATGGCGTGGCGGCGCGCCCTATGGCTGGACCCAGCACTGTCTTGCCGTGGCCGGTGCATTGCCGTGCGCCGGGGATGCAGTTGATCCGGGCACCATCCCCGACACCATGCGCGGCCTTTTGCCCGCCGCTGCCTTCGAGACGCGGCTATGAGCTGGACCGTGTTTCTTGTCCCCGCCATCGTCCTTGTGGCGCTCGTTGTCCTTGCGCTGTTCCCGCCGATCCGGCGGGTGATCGTCTCGGCTTTCAATGTGCTGCCCGCGCTGGCGCTGTTCGCTCTGGGCTGTCTTGAATGGTTGCTCCGCAAGCCGCTTAGCTGGCTATCGGCCCGTTTGCCGATTTGGGGGCGCACGGCTGACCGCTTTGCCGCCACCATCGAGCGCTTTGGCGCGCGCAAGGAAGGCTTGCCCGCTGGCGACCGGGAGGCCGTGGCGCGGGAACTGTGGCCGGAGGAACGCTACCCGTTCCTCTATGGCCCCGTGCCGGACGACATTCGCCGCCCCCTGTGGGAGGACGGCAAGCTTATCGGCGGTCACGACATACCGTGGATGGCCGACCGGCATTTCAGCGCGGGGTTTGTCAGGGCGGCGGCGCAGTGCGGCCTTGCCGCAGCACTGATCGCGCTTGTCGCCCAGCCGCTCCAGTATTTGCTCTGGCGCGGGGTATCGCCCGGCAGCGAAGCCACCGCCCCCGCGTTGCTGGAACAGTTCCCCGGCGAAGAGCCTGCCTATGTCTCGGGCTGGACCGTGTGGCAGGCGGTGGCGGGCGATTGGGCAGGCGCAGTCGCTGGGGGCGCACTGGCGATCATCATGATGCTTGCCGCATGGCTGCTGATCGCCGTCGCCATCGGCATCGTCGTTGCCATGATGATGGTCGAGCATTGGCGCAAACAGGCCGCAGCGCCCTATGAGATCCTTTCCAAGGATTCCGCCGTGCGCTGGCGACACCGCGCCGAGGCGCGGGAGATTGCCCGCACCGGCTATGTCCGACAGATCGGGCAGGCAACCGGGTTTCTTGCCGGATCGCCGCTGTTTGCCGTGGGCGAAGGCACGGGGACTTTCCGGTTGCGCGGCGACCTTGCCGCGCCGGTGAAAGGCCAGTCAATCGCGCTCGACCGGGAATCGCTGTTCCAGCATATGCTGGTCTTTGGCGGCACCGGGGACGGCAAGACCTCCGCCATTCTCAAACCCCTGTTGCGGCAGGTGCTGGCCCAGCCGCAGTTCGGGGCCTATGTCACCGACGCCAAGGGCGTCCTGTGGTTTGATGCCGAACAGATCGCTGGCGAGGTCGGGCGCTCGAAAGACACCGTTCGCATTGGCACGGGTGCGGGCGACCTTGGGGTGAACATCACCGCCAAACTCGCCCCGGCACAGATCGCCGCCGTGCTGCGCTCGGTGCTTGTGCAGGTGGGCGGGGCCAAAGGCGACAGCTTCTGGCCCGACATGGCGGCAAATGTCATGCACCACCTGTTGACCGTGGGGCGCGCCTACTCTGAGACACCGGAAGGCAAGAAAGAGGTCAAGACCCTCAACCCCTACAGCCTGTGGTGGGCCTATCAGGCAGCACTGGACGGCAAGCGCCTCACTGCTGCCATCGAGGCAATCACCCGCGCCGCCAAGGCCGCGCTTGATGAAATCGACGGCGACCACCCGCTTGAGGCGTCGGACAGGCTGGCGCTTTTTGCAGGGGCTGACATTGCCGCCAGCCTCAAATACCTGACCGAGGCATGGGCAGGCATGGCCGAGGCCACCAAAACCGGCATCATTGCCAATATCTCGCAGCTATTGGACGGCTTCGCCGGGGCGACTGTGTTGCGGGAGCGGTTTATCAGCGGGCTGGACGACAACACCGCCAGCCTAGACGCGCCGCTGAATGGCAAGATCGCCCTTGTGACGCTGAACACGCTGGACGACGGCCTGCCCGCCCGGCTGGTCGCCATCCTGCTCAAGACCGTTCTCTATCGGGAAGCGCGCCTTCGTGAAGCCGCGCTCAAGAAATCCGGCGGCAATCCGCAGGATCACCCTTGCCTTGTGATGATGGACGAGGTGCAGGAGCTGGCGACGGTGGACCCGGCCTCTGGCCTCTCCGATGCGACCTTCTGGAATGTTGCGCGCTCCACAGGACTGGCTGGCGTATTCGCCACGCAGACCGTCGCTGCATTGACGCAGGCAATGGGTGAGCACGCCGCCGACAACTTCATGCAGCAGTCCCGCAGCAAGGTGTTCCTGCGCAGCGAGGACCGCGCCACCGTTACCTACGCCTGTTGGCTGGCGGGCGAGTTCGAGCGCAACCGGGTCTATGGCGACGGCCAGTGGGAAAGCCTTGAGCAGCGCGAGCTTGTTACCGGCTGGACGCCGTTCCTGCCGGTTGACGACGCCGCCCAGCCGGAAACGGCGGGCGGGTATTTTGCCGCCGCCATCGGCTTTCTTCGCCGCGCCGGGATCGGTCGCGCCACGGCGAGGCCGACTTACGAAGCCGATACGCGCTTCGTGCCGCAGGGTGGCGACGCGGGGGCACAGCTTTCAGCGCAGCAGCAGGCGGCATGGCGGCAGGAAGATATGGAGCAGCGCTACCGCACCGAGGGCAACACCATGTCACCTGCCATGACCCCGGCAGATTTTATTGCGATGGGGCGCTGGCACGCTTACGCTCACGTCCAGCGCGCCGGGTTGGCGCGACAAGATGTGGTGACTTTGGACCACATATTCTAAGAAGAATTTATGGCGAAGAACGAAACTAACTTAATCACACCGGAAATGAAGGCTGGAAAATGGTCCATTGATTGGCTTGTCGGCGACAAAAGCAATGTAGAAGTAGGCGATCCACTGGCCGTTGTTGAACGCGATGGCGAGCGCTTGTTGGCTTTCTCTCCGGTTGCTGGAACAATTAACATAATAATAAAATCGCCCTTTACGATAAAGGCTATTTCTGTTGTTCTTGCAAAAGTAATGATCGAGCGGGTAAAATCAAAGAGGGATAATAATAGAATGGAAGACGAACAGAAGGTTTACATGGAAAAGATGGATAAGTTAATTAAGAGTGCCGTCAAACGTGACTTTGATGAGGTCAAAGATAGCCTAAGCAATGTAAAGCAGCAAATTTCATCGATTCAAAACGGCATTTCGGATATTAAGAAGCATTTGGGAATTAAGTGAACAAACGCCGCTCCTTCGACCCCGTCGATGTGGGATATTTTAGCGTCGATGACGCCACAGGCCAGTTGTTCTGGAAGAATGAAGCAATCCAGACAGAATCTCGGGTAGTTTTGTCTGGAAAGCAAAGTGCATGGGCGGTTGTAGTAGCTGTCTTTACGGCTATCGGAGCAATTGCGGCCAGCGTCAGCGCTCTAATGGCCATAGAGACCCTTGAACTCCAGCAGGCCAAGCAGAATCTTCCGCCTGTCGAGTCCCCCGAGCCGTTCAGAATTGCAGTCTTTCCCACCTTTTTTGACAGCGGTGCTACTCGTCCACAATCGCAATCCTACCCCAGCTTGAGCAATGCCTTTCAGGTCTTGGTAGATAACCCGCAGGCCACGGCGACCATCCACGCCTATACCGATGGCACCGGCTCTGCTGACCTGAACAGGCGTCTGGCGCAGGCTAGAGCGGAGAATGTTCGCCAGTTCCTCACCAGTCGGTCCATTGACCCAGCCCGAATCGCTGTCGAGCCACCCGCAGCAGATAATCCTCGCGCCGACAACGCTACGCCAGCCGGACGGGCACAGAACCGCAGGGTAGAAATAGAGATCGTCACCGCCCCGCAGCCAGTTTCCGCACCGTCAAGCTGATTGTGGCCACTGTTGCTTGTGATGTTCCACGCAGCCACGCCGAATCGTGATATAATGTCACACAGTTGATCGCTCGCCACGTTCTGTGCTGAGGCGCGGCAGTCGCATTCGACACCCGCCCCACTTTCCTGTTATGCTAATAACAGGAGATGCAAGCCATGTGCGGACTAACCGTCCACACAGGAACCTGACGGTTCCGGCTTGGCAAGGGGCGCTTCGCCCCCGTTGCATCCCCAGACCAAGGCGGGCCTTCGTGCCCCCCTGTGGAACCCCGACGAGCAGGGGAATATTCCCTCCCCTGCACCCTGGACCCGAGGGCGTTCCTGCCCCCTGGACCCCAGACCGGGAGGCTTTGCCCCCGGACCCCACGAAGGGCTGTCACGCCCCTCGACCCACGACCGGAGCTTTCGCGCCCCGGACCACGAGCAGGAGCCTGTCTGCCCCTGCACCCTGACGAGGGGGAGGGATATTGTCCCCCTCGACCCCCGGCGGCATATTTCAGGCCGGGCTAAGAAAGGGCCGCTTATGGCCGATGACGACGACCAGCGGCAGGAGCAGCCGCCCGGCACCCGGCGCAAGTCCGACAAGCGCCAGCGCACCGATGTCATCTTTGCCCGCGTTACGCCGGAGGAGAAGGCCGCCATTGTCACCCGCGCCGACCGTGCCGGTCTGGCATCTGCCGCATTCCTGCGAGCCGCAGCCCTTGGTGACGCAGGCCCGCGTGCGCACCGCCGCCGCCCCATAGATCACCGCGCCCTTGTGCAGACACTTGCCGCGCTCAACCGTGTCGGCAACAACCTCAACCAGATCGCCCGCAGCCTCAATGCCGGTCAGGAGATTGACCAGCCGGAACTGCGTGACGCGCTGCAACAATACAGCGCCGTTGTTGCCGCCATCTACGATGCCCTCGGTATGGAGCCTTCGCGTGATAATAAAGGGCAAGAGCCGGGCTGGCCCTAGCCAGCTCGCCTATCACCTTGGCCGCGCCGACACCAACGAGCGCGTCGAAATCCTTCAACTGGATTCCGCTGGCACGACCGCTGACGCCTTCCGCGATTGGCAGACCTACACGCTTGCCACCAAGGGCAAGCTGGGCCTTTACCATGCCAACATCGACCCCGACGCCAAATATGAAATGACCCCCGAACAGTGGATGCGCGCGGTGGAGATTCTGGAAGAAGAGCTTGGCTTGCAGGGCCAGCCCCGTGCCGTCGTCATGCACGAGAAGAACGGGCGCGAACATATCCATGTTGTGTGGGCGCGCACTGACATGGATACCATGACGCTGCGATCCGACAGCCAGAATTATCAGGCCCATGAGCGCGCCAGTCTGCGCCTTGAGCAGGAGTTCGGGCATGAGCTGGTTCCCGGCAAGCACGCCAAGCGCGACCGGGAAAAACAGCCGGAGTTCCCGAAGGCCGAAGTCGGCCACGATGAATGGCAGCAAGCGGAGCGCGGGGGCATGGATCACCGCCAGCGCAAGGCGCAGGTGACGGCGCTGTTTGAAGCCAGCGACAGCGGCCCTGCCTTCAAGGCGGCTCTTGAGGACGCGGGCTATGTCCTCGTGCGCGGCGACAAGCGCGGTTATGTCCTGCTGGACACAGACGGCAGGGCGCACAGCCTTTCCCGCCAGCTTCCCGGCGTGAAGGCCGCCGATCTTCGCGCCTTTATGGTGGACATCGACCTTGACCGGCTCCCCGGTGTGGCCGAGGCCCGCGCGGAAATCCGCAACCAACGCCGCGAGGTCGAACCCGGACCCGAAACCGCGACGGCTCCCGAGCAGGAAAGCCACGACCGTCTCGCCAAGATGCTCGACGCTCTGGCAGAGCGCCATGCGGCAGATCGCGCAGCGCAGCAACAGCGGCACAGCGAGGAGTTTGACGCCCTTCAACGCAAACAGGGCGAGGACTTTGACCGCGCCTTTGAGGATCACGCCCGCGAGGCGATGAAACGCCGCGCAGCGGAGCAGTCACCTGAGCCGGGGGCGCTGGCGAAGTTCTGGCAGAACCTGCGGGAGGCAGTGTCAGACGACGCCCGCACCGAGCGACTGGCCGAGGAAGCCCGCCGCCGCGCCGAGATCGACGCCCGCGACGAGGCGGCACTGCGCATCATTGCCGCTGGATTGCATGACCAGCACCGCCGCGAGTTTGATGACCTTGTGACGCGACAGGGCGGCGAAATTGCCGATCTCAGGGCTGAACAGTCAGTTGAGCGCGCCCGCCGCATCGCCGACGAAGAACGCGCCCGGCAGCTAGAGCGCGAATACGCCGAGCGCCAGCGCGAGGCGCAGGAGCGCGCGCAGGACATGGCACGTGACGGGCCGGAGAGAGATGACCGCGCACGCTGACAGGCTCGCGCTTCATGCGATCACAGCCGGGCCTGCTGCTAGGACAGATTGCCAGCCTTGTGCCTCACGCTGCCACCGCAGTGTCACGCTTCATTTCGACCGTTGCACGTGGCATCCCGAGCCTTCTGTCGCGCTTCATGGCAGTGGCGCGGCCAGCCAAGAAAACCGAGGATGACAAAGGCAGTGACAGCCACAGCGAGGCGATGTCGCGCTTCTTTAGCGGGGCCAGTTCCGCGTCTGGCGACACCGTGGACGGTGCGGATTTCGGATCAATATTCCTTGCTCCACCGATGACTCCGCGACCCAGCCCACGGCCAAGGTCCACGCGCCACCGTTTACGGGCACGATTCCGTGCCCGTCACTTCTTCAAACCGCCGTCGATGCTGTGAGCCTAAAAACTCTCGGGGAAAGGCTCTAATAGGTGTCCATTTGGATATAGATAGGTTGTCACCATCTTGCTTGGCCAGATTGCGATGGATGGCTCTACCCGGCACAGCAGGACAGCTTGGCCACATCCTTGTCAAAGGTCTGCGCTGCCAATTTTAAGCCTTCAACCGTGGTCAGATAGGGAAAAATCGTCGCGCCGAGATCGACTGCGGTCATTCCATACTTGATTGCCAACACCAGCGTCTGGATCGAATCCGCGCCTTCGGGGGCCATGATCTGGCCGCCGAGCAGCCGGTCGCTCGCTTTGTCGGCGACGAGCTTGATGAGCCCGCGCGTGTCGCGCGCGGCCAAAGCCCTCGGCACTGCGTCGAGCGGGAGTAGCGATACCTTGACCTCAAGCCCTTGCGCGCGCGCCGCCGTTTCGGTGAGGCCGACACTGGCGACCTGCGGATCGGTGAACACAACCGATGGCATGGTGCTATTGTCGTAGCGGTCCTTATTGCCTTCGACAGCATTGCGCGCGGCCAGCTTCGCGCCATAGGCTGCCATATAGACGTATTGGTCGCGGCCAGTGATATCGCCTGCCGCGTAAATGCCCGGAACGCTGGATTCGAGATAGTCATCAACCACTATGCCGCCGCTCTGGCCCAGCGCGATGCCATGATCTTCGAGGCCCATGCCATCGCTATTGGGGCGACGTCCGGTGGCGATCAATACTTGCTCGGCCTTGATGGTCTGAACCGCAGCAACGGTGTCGCCATGATCTTCGCCGTCGCAAGACAGGCTTTCGCAGACCAACTCTATTCCGTTGCCCGTCGTGTCGATGCGCTGATAGCCGATACCCGAACACACGCGCACGCCCTCAGCTTCGAGATAGCTTTGCAGTGCCGCGCCAACTTCGGGGTCCATTTCGGGCAGCAGGCGGCTGCGGCAACAGATGGTGACGGAAACACCGAGGCGCGCGAACATCTGCCCCAGCTCGACGCCGATGACACCGCCGCCGATCACCAGCAACGATTTAGGGAGACGCTCAAGCGCCAGAGCCGAAGTGCTGGTCAGGTAAGGCACATTGTCGAGGCCCGGAATTGGCGGCACAGCGGCGCGCGCGCCCATCGCTAAAATGACCTTGCCGGTCTCCATCGGTGCATCGCCAACCAGCAATTTGCCATCGGCAAAGCGCGCCTTGCCCTCGATATAGGTCACACTCTCATAGGCTGGCAGCAGGTCGATATATTTCTTCTGCCTCAACTCCGTGACCAACTCATCTTTCGACGTGGCGAGCGCGGTCCAATTGTCCAGACTGACACTGCCGCCAAGGCCCGGAAAGCGCGCGGAAGCTTTTCCGCCATGCACCGCTTCTGCGGCGCGGATCAGGGTCTTGGACGGGACGCAGCCCACATTGACGCAGGTGCCGCCAATGGTGCCGTGGCCGATCAGTGCGACCTTAGCACCAAGTCCGGCGGCGGTAATCGCGGCAGAAAATCCCGCCGAGCCCGCGCCGATAACGGCCACGTCAAATCTCTCCCGCCCAGGGCGGTTACAGCAGTCGTTCATTAAAGGTCGCTTTCTTCCGGCGCGCGGCGCGCCGCCTGATCTCAGTTATTAACGGCGCGTGCGGGATAGCCTGCGTTGGTCGATGCTGCGGCGATCACCGTCGCATTGGTCCGGCGTGGATCATAAGTCGCGCGCGCAGTCTTGGTACCAAAATCAACGCTGACCGCGCTAACCCCGGCCACACCTTCCATCGCCTTTTTTACAGTGATGGGGCAGGTGGCACAGGTCATGTTCTGAATCGCGAAAGTGGTTTGCGTTTGTGCGCTTGCAGCAGTGGCAGCGCGATCCTGCGCCGTGCCGCCAACTGCGAATGCGACCCCGCCGCCTGCCATTGCCAGCACCGCAAGTCCGATAAGCAATATCTTTTTCATGAGTATTTCCTTTCAATAGAACAGGGGCGCCCACCAATCGATGGAGAGCGCGAGGATGACGATGGCAAGCCCAAGCCACAGCACCGCTTTGGTGGTGCGAGCCGACTGCGGACGGGCACAGTATGACCCGTCTTCGCACGGTGGTTTCGGCTTGAAATAAACATGCCAGAAGCCAAATCCGAGCAGCGCGAGCGTTATCACCGCAGCATAGGGCTTGTAGGGTTCCAGGGCCGTCAGGTTGGCGATCCATGCGCCCGAAATGCCGAGCGTGACGAACAGCAACGGCACGACACAACAAGCCGAGGCCAGCCCCGCGCCGATCAGAGCACCCGTGGCAAGCCAGCCCGACCGGTCGCCCTTCGGGAGTTCGGTAACAACGGGAGTTCCCTTTTCAGGCGCTGAGGCCACGACGCGATTCCTTTCTTTTGGACTTATGATTCTCAGTGTAAGCTCTGTAGTAGCTACAGACTCAAGAGGTATTTTTCCATGGAACCACAAGGCGGCATCTTGCGTGCCCAACTCGCCGGGAAGACCGGCTGCAATCTTGAAACCATACGCTATTACGAGAAGGTCGGATTGCTCCCACCGCCACCGCGTAGCACCAATGGTTATAGGGTTTATTCGCCAGAACTGGTGCAAAGGTTGCAGTTCATACTGCGCGCGCGTGAGCTTGGATACGCGATGGAGGAGATACGTTCACTTTTGTCGCTCACAGACGCGGGCACACAAACCTGCGGCGAAGTGATGATGCGAACCCAGTCCCACCTAGATGATGTCCGCCGCCGCATCGCTGATTTACAGCGCATTGAATCGACACTGGCGACGACCTTGGACAAATGCACGGGCGGCAATGTGCCGGATTGTCCTGTCCTCGACGCGCTCCAGTTTACAGTGGCGTAGGCTGTTAATGATACCTTCGCTCTATTGAATATTGACGTTTCGCGGGCGTCTCCTTCGGACCGCGCTCTATCGCTGGCGCGACGGAACCCGCAACGCGATTTCCGCCCATTCGGGTGACGATCCCTGACGCATAAGGCTGGGGCTCTGCCCCTCGCGCGCTGCGAAGCCCCTTCCGCCCAGCTTCCTCCGCTACGCTCCGTGCAGCCGGTTCCCCGCGAAGGAGCTTACTCCGCTTGCCCCCCGCTGTTCGCCACGAGGCAGGGTTTCAGAAATGCATCTGAAACCCGCTGCCAAAGGAGGGCAGAACCATGAAAAACCACCAGCCCCATACCGAACAATCCCGAATCTATGTGGCCTGTCTTGCGGCCTACAACAACGGCATCCTGCATGGCGCATGGATTGAGGCAACCGAGGCGTGGAGCATGTGGGAGGCAACCCGCAACATGCTGGCCAAGTCACCAATCCCCGACGCCGAAGAATGGGCAATCCACGATTATGAGGGCTTCGCCTCTATCCGCATCAACGAATATGACAGCTTCGAGCGCGTGGCCGAACTGGCCGCGTTCATCGCAGAACATGGCGCGCTTGGCGCGGAGCTGATCGACCACTTTTGCGGCGACTTGGAGGAGGCGCGCAGCGCGCTCGATGATCGCCACCTTGGGCAGTATCAGAGCCTTGCCGACTACGTGCAGGACATCACCGAGGAAACGACCGCGATTCCGCTGAACCTGCGTTACTATATCGACTGGCAAGCGATGGCGCGGGATTGTGAACTCAATGGTGACCTTTTCACCATCCAAATCGCGCATGATGCCGTTCATGTGTTCGCGGGGTGCTGACTATGCAGCAGCCCCAGACCTACCGCTTTCAATGGCAAGGCATCGAGATTGAGGCGACCTATATCCCCATCAAATGGGGCGTAATCGCCCATCTTGAGATCGAGAGCATCCATCCGAAGCGAGCGCCCCTGCCGGTCACAGAAACGGGCTACAAATCCCACTTCCACCCCTGCGGCACCGTTGAAGCCAAAGGCGGCGACGTGGTGGCGCAGATCGTCGCGTGGCTCGACGAAGAGGCGGCAAAACCCGAGTGGCGCGCATATGCCGCCAAGAGCCGACAGGGCGAATTATTCTAAGGAGGGGGAACGCGCCATCAGCGCGGCTTTCCCATTCCGCCCCAAGCCCCGGAACCCCACCCGAGAATCACGGCAATACTTTGCCTCTGAATTTGATGCCAAGTGAGCTTTTCGCCGCTATCGTAAGCGGTAAACGACAGGCGGATCGAGGACGATTCCGCAAATTTTTCTGCACAGTTCCTACACAGGCAAAAATCAGTGATTTTTGCTGTTGAGTTTCAATACTTTATTGGAATCCAAAGATTTGGAGCGGG
>FSSH01004503.1_pt1 | contig 19370 bp, 30 predicted proteins | sample 1166101 | NCBI WGS metagenome assembly FSSH01 (sample SAMEA32972668, study PRJEB13176) | freshwater metagenome | biome: Drinking water system; feature: Biomass in drinking water that filtered by 0.45 um membrane; material: drinking water | place: USA | collected 2012-12-20 | depth 0 m | reverse complement strand
TTTTCTGGTTGACCGCCTCGCAGAAAACCGCGAGAACCGTGTTACCGATTGTGAAACCAACGACCCCGAGGGACCGGCCTGCCAGCCGGCCTCCAGAGGAGCCAGAATGAACGCGGTTGCGAGAATAGAGCCCGCCGAGTGGACCCCTGACGCAATCCGTCAGGAGGTTCGTCGGCGCCATCTCAGTCTCACCGGGATCGCGCTCGCGGCCGGCCTGCGCGAGGACGCCTGCCGTAAGGCGCTCCACGGGCTTAACCGGCAGGGCGCCGACGCGCTCGCAGAAGCGCTTGGCATCCCCTTCGACACGCTCTTCCCCACCGGGTTCATTCAGAGCCGTCGCCAAGCTAGCGTGAAGCTACTCCAAGAGTCCCGGCAAAAGCGCGTCAGCGCCGCTGACAAGCCGGGGCACAAGGCGTGAGCCTCCCGTCAGAATTAACCAATGTTGCTGACGGCGCGGCCGTCCAGCGCATCGGCGATGCCGTCTTCGGCCAGCCTTCGGCCGAGTGGATCGCGGCCTTCACCCCAGCCCCCAGCACAGGAACAGACCGCACCATGATCGTGCGAACGGTCGAACTCGCCCATATCGATGTCGGGGGGCGGCTCCGCGCCCTCGATCCTGCCTGGGTCGCCCTCCTGGCGGAGGAGATCGGGCGTGACGGGCTGATCGAGCCCATCCGCGTCGTCGAGCGCGGTGAGCGCTTCCAGCTCGTCAGCGGCGCACGGCGTATCGCCGCCTATCAGGCTCTCGGCCGCCCCGAGATCGAGGCGCGCATCGAGCCCGAGGCGGCTCTCGCGGATGACGCCGCCGTCCGCCTCGGCGAGATCAAGAGCAACCTCCTGCGCGGCGAGCTGACGATGCTCGAGCGCGCCTACTACGTGGCCGCTTGGCGGGAGGTCTATCTCAGCGTTCACTCCCTACCGAAGCGCGGGCGCGGCGCCGCTCGGGAAAAGATTATCCAGCGGATAAACATTTCTCCGGAGACCGGCGACGCCGCCAACGAGGATGTTGCTGACGCCTTCGTCCTCAGCCTCACCGAGGCCGCCCAGAAGTTGCTCAAGCTGACGCAGGCGACGCTTTATCGCCTCCTCAATATCGCGAAGATCGCGCCCGAGCAGGGCCACCGCCTCACGGGCCATCCTTCTGCCGACAGCCGCGTCGAGCTGATGCTTCTGGCCGATCAACCGGCCGAGCGGCAGGCCGCGATCGTGGATCTGATCCTCGGCGACGACGCCGAGATCGGAACGGTCGCCGAGGCGATCGCGCATCTCGACGGCGGGCAGGCTCCCGCCCCGGCCCCTCTCTCTCCGCCCGAGCGCTTCCACCAGACCTTCGCCCGCCTGCGCCCGCAGGATCAGGATGCCTTCTTCGACCTCAACGCCGAGGCCATCGAGCGCTGGTCGGCCGCCCGCGCCACGAAGGCCAAGCGTGGCGCCATTCGGAGTGTCGCGTGATGGCGCCCTGGAAGCCTCTCGCGGAGCGGATTGCCGCCTCCTTGGAGCGCCAGTGCGAGGCGTTCGATCTCCTGCATCCTGTCGGGAGCGCTGTCCGGTGCTGGAAAGGCGAGCGGGGCGATGGTCCTGGCTACGTCGGGCGGGTCCGTGAGCCGGGAGCCTACGTCCTCAGCGGACACACCGCGGTCGTGCTTGTCACCGGCGTCTCCGGCTGCATCGCCCTCACTCATGTCGAGGGGGCGCAGGACTGATGCCCCTCGCCGGCCGCGATCCCCACGTTCGAGACCTCACGGCCTGGGAGACCGATCCGGTCACCGTCGGCTACGGCGACGACGTGGCGGGTCGCGGCCCCTTGGGCAACCGCATCGCCCGCGTGATCAGCCGGGCGCTGCGTGATGCCAAGGATGGTGATCTCAGCCGCGCCGAGATCGTCCAGCGCATGTCGGCCAGCCTCGGCCGCTCCATCTCGGCCGCCCAGCTCGACAAGTGGGCGTCCGAGGCGGCGGAAGAGCACCGTATCCCGCTCGATGCCTTCGTCGCGCTGATCGAGGCGAGCGGCCGTCACGAGCTGCTGGGCTTTATCCCGGCCGGGTTCGGCTACGCGGTCGTCCCGGCCCGCTACGTCGACATGATCGAGCTGGTGCAGCTCGAAGAGCACGAGCGTGAGCTGAAGGCGCGCAAGAGCGTGCTCGAAGCCAAGCTGCGAGGGGCGCGGCGATGAAAGAGTGGCTGACCGCCGAAGAAATCGCAGTCGAGGCTCTCCCGCGCCTACCTTCGACGAAAATGGGTGTCCTAAAGCTCGCTGACCGCGAGCGCTGGAACCTTCACCCGATCCATGCTCGGAAACGGTCTGGCCGCGGCGGCGGCATGGAATACCACATCGCCCTGCTGCCGACTTTGGCCCAGGTCACCTATCGCCAGCGCAGCATCCCGGTCGGGCCGCTGCCCGCTCCGGCGAATGTGCAGCCGTCCGCTGCAATTTCCGGCCGCGCGGCGCTGGAGCGGGATGCCCGCCTAGCGATCCTGCGCGCCTACGAGCTGTTCGCCCGTGGCCAGCGCCTCAACCAGCAGGGCTGCGAGGCCCTGTTCGCCTCGAAATACCAAGCCGGCACCTTCGCCATAGAGGCGTGGGTGCGCGAGCTGATCCCGTCCTTCTCGGTCCGCACGCTCGCCCGCTGGCGCGCCGCGGCGGCCGGCGACGCGAACCGCCTCGGCGTCGATCGCGGCGCCGCCCGGAAGGGCACCGGCATTCTGGAGACCGCGAACGACGGCGCGGTGCGGCGCTGGATGCTCGCGCTCATCACCCATCAGCCGCACCTGTCGGCCAAGCACATCCGCCGGGACTGCGCGCTGGAGTTCGGCGACCGGCTCACCGTGGTGCGCGGGGGCGGCGTGATCGAGACGATCGACATGCCGCCGCTACGGACCTTTCAGGCGGCTTTGAAGGCCCTGAAAGAGGCGGAGAAGGTGGTGATCACGCAGATCACCAACCCGGACAAGTTCCGCTCCACGATGAAGCTCTCGGGCAGCAATAGCCTGCGGCACATCGATGAGCCGAACGCGCTGTGGATGATCGACGCCTCGCCGGTCGATGCGCTCTGCACCGACGGCCGCCATTCGATCTACGTCTGCATCGACATCGCGACGCGTCGGACCGTGTTCTACATGTCGAAAACCCCGCGCGCCGAGGCGGTGGGGCTACTGCTGCGCAAGGCCATCCTCGCCTGGGGCGTGCCGGCCGAGATCAAGACGGACAACGGCAGCGATTTCACCGCGAAGGCGAGCCAGCGCCTCCTGGCCTCGCTTGGGATCGAGGCCGTCCTCTCCGACGCCTTCAGCCCGGAACAGAAGGGCCACGTGGAGCGCGTCATCGGCACGCTCCAGCGCGACTGCATCGCCCTGCTGCCGGGCTTCGTCGGGCACAGCGTGGCGGACCGGAAGGCGATCGAGGGGCGCAAGAGCTTCGCCCAGCGGCTCGGCGACGACGACGCGAAGACGTTCTCGGTCCGCTACACCGCAGGCGAGACACAGACCTTCGTCGATGCCTGGGCCGATCTCGACTACGCTCAGCAGCCGCACGAGGCCCTGAAGCGCCGCACGCCGGCCGCCGTCGCCGAGGCCGCCGCGCACACGATCCGCCGGGTCGACGTGCGCGCCCTCGACCTTCTGCTGGCGCCGACGGCGAAGGGCGACGGCACCCGCACGATGACGAAGCGGGGCATCCGGATCGACGGCCGGCACTACCTCAACGGTGCGATCATGGTGGGCGACCGCGTCTTCGTGCGGCACGATCCGCTCGACCTCGGTCGCGTCTACCTGTTCCGGCCGGATGGTGAGACCTTCGTCGGCGAGGCCGTCAACGCCGAGTTCGCAGGCGTCTCCCCCGGCGCCTTCGTCCAGGCGCAGCGGACGGTCCAGGCGGAAGAGCTGGCCGCGCGCAAGGCGGCGATCGAGGCCGAGCGGCGCAAGCTGCGCACCGGCCCAGATCTCGCCGCCCGCGCCCTTAGGAAGCTCACTGCGGACCGCGACCGCCGCGAGGCCGAACGCTCCGGCGTCGTGCCGTTCCCGCGCCCCGAGGTCGAGCACTCGACGCCCGCGATCGCCGCCGCCCTGACGGCCGTCACCCAGCCCGAGACGCCGCCTGTGGCCATCGTCCCCGACCGGGCGGCCGAGCGTCTGGCGCAGATGCGCGAACAGGTCCGGCAGGCTCCCAACGTCACGGCGATCCGGTCGAACCTGGACACGCCGGATCTGCGGTTCCGCCGCGCCCTGGAACTGGAGGCGCGCATCGCGGCCGGCGAGGCGGTGGAGAGCGAGGAAGCGCTCCAGCTCGGCCGCTACCAGTCCACCCCCGAATACCGCGCCCGCCGGAAGGTCCACGACCGGCGGCAAGCGGAGAAGGCCGCCCTCTGACGGCGGACAAAAAAGGCCCCGGCGCGAACCGGGGCCAAGAGAACCTTGGAAGGTGAGAGAGCATGAACATGCAGACCAGAACGGTCAAGGACGGTCGCCCCGCCGTCCTGAAGAACGTCCTCAACATGATGACGCTGATCGAGACGATCCGGCAGCGTCCCGAGCGCTCCAGCGGCTTCGGGCTGTTCTACGGCCCCTCGGGCTACGGCAAGACGGTCGCCTCGACCTACGCGCAGAATGAGGACAACTGCCTCTACATCGAGGTGCGGGAGTTCTGGACCCGGAAAGACTTCTGCATCGCGTTCTTGCAGGAGCTGGGGCAGAAGCCGGTCGGCACGATCTCGCAGATGATGCGCGAGATCATCGGGTCGCTCGGCAACGATCCCGATCGCGCGGTGATCATCGACGAGGCCGACAAGCTCGTCGACCGCAACATGATCGAGCTGGCGCGCGACCTTCAGGAGATGACCCAGGCGCCGGTGGTGCTGGTGGGTGAGGAGCGCCTGAAGGCGAAGCTCGACCGCTACGAGCGCTGCGCCAGCCGCGTGCTGGACGAGGTGAAGGCGGTCCCCTGCGACGTCGACGATGCCCGCGAGCTGGCGAGTGCGCTGGCCCCCGACATCGTCATCACCGACGATCTGCTGGCGGCGACGTGCCTGCGGGCGCGCGGCTCGACCCGGCGGGTGGCCAACGACCTCTACGACATCGCCACCTTCGCCCGCAGCCGTGGCCTGGAGGAGGTCTCCGCCCGGGCCTACACGCCGCAATCGGCCAGCGAGAAATACGCCCAGGCGCGCGAGGTGCGCTCGTGAGCCGGGTTCTCGCCTTCGACGTCCCACCGGGCAAGCCGGTCCTGCGCGGGAACGATCACTACTGGCGCGTCATCCTGGATCTTGACGATCGCGGTCCCTGGACGGTGGCCGACATCCGCGCCCGCTGCGATGGCAAGGTCGAAAGCTCGACCATCCGGGACTTCGTGAAGCGGCTCGTGGCCGGCGGCTTCGCCAGCGTGGATGAGCAGGGTCCGGCCGGTACGCTCTATCGCCTGCTGAAGCGCTGCCTCGCGACGCCGAGCCTGCGCCGCGACGGCACGCCCGGTCTTCAGGGGCGCGGCCAGACGGCGATGTGGAACGTGCTCCGCGGACCGCTCGGCCGCACCGGCATCTCCGCTCCCGAGGTCGCGCTCTACGCCTCGACGGAGACCGTGCGCGTCGCCCCGTCCTCGGCGGCGAGCTACCTCAAGCACCTCGCCCAGGCCGGCTACCTGCTGTGCCTGCGCGAGGGCAAGCCCGGCAAGCCGGCGAGCTACCGGCTGAAGCCGGCGATGCAGACCGGCCCGCTGCCGCCGCTCGTGCTGCGCACCCAGATCGTCTTCGACCAGAACCGCGGCGAAGCCGTCGGCCCGGTCGAGGCGCGCGAGGTGGAGCCATGACGGTCGCCGCCCGCAAGACCACGGATTTCGTGGCCCGCGCCCGCGAGGGCTGGGGCGAGCCGCCGGATTGGGTGCTGGCGCTGGCCGAGGCCTGCGCGACCAGCACTCAGGCGGCCGTCGCCAAGCAGCTCGGCTACTCGGCCTCCGCCATCAGCGCGACGCTGGTGAACAGCTACCGGGGCGACGTCGGCGAGATCGCCGAGCGCGTCCGCGGCCTGCTGATGGCCGCCGAAGTCGAGTGCCCGCGCAAGGGACGCATGAACCGCAACACCTGTCTCCAGTGGCAGGCCAAGCCGTTCGCCGCGACGTCGAGCGACAGGGTCGCGATGTTCCGCGCCTGCCGCTCGGGCTGCCCGCACTCTCGCTTGAAGGGGGCTTGAATGGCCGATCGTGCAGATCCGATCGTGTTCCTCAAAGACTTGATCGAGGTGTTCGAGGATGGGGCGAAGGACAGCCGGGGGATCGAGTCCGATCCCGAACTGTGCCGCCACTTCGTCGAAGGTCTCCGCGAGGCTGTGGAGAGTGTCGGCGCACTGGCCACGCTGGCCGAGGAGGCCGGCCTCCTCCAGCGCCTGACACTCACCGTCCCTGGTCCCCGCACGCCGACCGAGCGGCGCCTCCTGGCGGCGATGGCGGTGCCGCTTGATGCCGACGGGCGCGTGATCGCCTTCCCCTGCCAGTTCGGGCCGGCCTTGGTCCCCAGCGCGGGAGGGACGGCGGCATGACCCAGCCGATGATCACGATGCGCGCGGTATCCGCGATGGCCGGTCAAGAGTTTGGCGTCACCCTCGGCGTCATGAAGAGCGCGTCCCGGGTGGGCGTGGTGGCCCGGGCGCGGCAGGTGGCGATGTACCTCTGCGTCAGCGAGCTGGGCAAAACCCTGCCGGAAGCAGGCCGGTTCTTTGACGGCAAGGATCACACCACCGTTCTCCATGCTGTCCGCAAGGTGGCCGCACTCATCGAGACGGATGCGACCTTCGCGGCGCGCATCGAACGGCTCAGAGAACAGATCCGGGCGGCTGAAGCGGGGATAGTGCCTCCGCCGATGCAGGTTCCGGCGACCGACGCTGAGCTGCCTTCGAGTTCGGCCAGCCTGCTTATCCAGCCCGTACAGGTGCCCGTCGTCCCAGCTTCGGTCGGCAGGCTCACTCAGGCAGTCGACGATTACCTGAAGGCCCGCAGGAGGCTCGAAGGTGACCGCTTCAGCGCACACGAGGCCCCCTCCCGCCGGGTGGAAGAGCAGGCACTGAGCGGCCTGCGTATCGGCTACCACGACTATCTGGCCGGAGGGCAGGCGTCGTGAGCGAGGCCTTCACCCCCCTCAGCGTGGGCGAGGCGATCGCCGCCGCTCACCGCATCTTCGAGCGGGCCGACAGCGCCCTGTCTCTCCGTCGAGCGCTCACGGGCGTGCCGGACCGCGAGATGATCTCGATCGTGATCCTGGCGCGCCAGCTCGACGAGATCGCCCGCACGGCCGCCGCGCTGAAGGTCGCGGCCAACTCCCCCGAAAGCGTCCGGTCCGCCCTGGCGGATCACCTCACCGAACTCCTGACGGCGGGCGGCTTCCTGCCCCCGTCCGATCTCCCCCTCATAGAGGAGCACGCCCATGGCGAGGGCTAAGACAAAGGCGACCAACCTGCGCGTGCCGCAGAGCGACGCCGAGGCCGAGCAGATGATCGCCCAGCTCGGCGCATCCCAACGCGATCAGGCTGAGGCGAAGGCTCGGCACGATGCTGTCATCGCCGACTTGGAGACCGAGCACGGCAAGGTGATGAAGGCCGCCCAGGAAGAGCAGGCGGGATTAATCGAGGGCATCTCGGTCTGGGCGGCGGCGAACCGCGAGCGCCTGACCGCGGGCGGCAAGACGAAGACGGTACAGCTCGCGAGCGGCACCATCCTCTGGCGCGACGGCCGGTATGCGGTGAAGCACCGGGGCCTGAAAGAGGAGGATGTTGTCCGGGCGATCCACGATCGGATCGATGAGCTGAGAGAGCAGGCGGCGGGCGAGCCCCGCCGGTCCGTCGCCCTCCAGCTGAAGGCGCAGGCCGACATCCTGGACGGGTGCCTGCGCCGAACCATCAAGCCGAACAAGGACGCGATGCTGGCCGCCCGCGAAGTGGCCGCGACCGTCTCCGGCATCGTCATCGACCGCGAGCCGGAGAGCTTCGCCGTCGAGCCGATCGCCAGCCAGATCGGGGAGATCGCGTGATGCGCCGCCTCCCGCCCTCCTTCTTCAATCTTGGCGCCGCCGTCGTGGCCGGCCCCGGCATCGGCGCCGGCTTTGGCGGCGTCGTGACGGGATCGGTGATCCTCCTGGTCGTCGCCCTGCTGTGCGGTGTCATCTGCGCACTCCTCCAGGCGATCGCCTTCCAGCGGGTGATGGGTGACCGTCTCGACGCTCTGATCGCCGGCGTTCGGCCGTCGGGCGCGCCGGGCGGCGACAACGGGAGGCTGTGATGGGCATCTACGCCGATCTCGGCCGCGCGATCGCGGCCTACACCGAGGGCGGCCTGCCCGTCCGCGTGTCGATCTATGCGGACGCCGACAGAACCGTCGAGCTGTGCGGTGAAGTCACCGCCGAGCTGTCGGAGACCCACGTCCGCGTCCGGTCCGACGACGGGCTGGTGTTCGCCGCCGCGAAGGCGGACCTCACTTTCCTGCCGGGAGACGCGCCATGACGACGGTTCCTGTCGGCCTGACCCAGCGGCAGCGCGACCTGCTGACCTTCATCCAGGCGCGCCTGGAGCGATCGACGATCTGCCCGAGCTTCGAGGAGATGGCGAAGCACCTCGGGCTGAAGTCCAAGAGCGGGGTGGTCCGCCTCGTGGAGGCTTTGGTGGAGCGTGGGCACCTTGTCCGCCTGCGCCATCGCGCCCGCTCTATCGCTCTACCCAGCCCCGAGCAGCGTGCTGCTGTGCGGCCCGCAGAGCGGCCGGAGCCCGGCCTCAGTGTCCGGCTCTCGCCGTACCTCACGCAGCGTCTCGAAGCGTACTGCCGTGAGCGGGGCAAGGAGCCCGCCAGTGTGATCGACGTCGCTCTGTTGAACCACATTGCGGGGGGACGGTGATGAAGGAAGCCATTACGCGCGACCAGATCGTCGCCATCCACGCGATCAAGACGCGTACCCGCCTCGAAGAGGGCTCCTACCGCGGCATGCTCCAGGGCTTCGGGGTCTCGTCGTCGAAGGATCTGAGCCGGGCCGATGCGGACCGCCTGCTGCGCCGGATGCGCGACATTCCCGGCGCTGAAAAGCCGGTTTCAAAGCCGGCCAAAACCCGCGCCGACGGCCCCTATGCCGCGAAGATGCGGGCCATGTGGATCGCGCTGTGGAACCTCGGCGCGGTCGAGGATCGCAGCGACAGCGCCCTCCACGCCTTCTGCAAGCGCCAGACCGGCATCGAGCACTCCCGCTTCGTCCGCTCGGCCGCCGACGCATCGAGCGTGATCCAGGCGCTGAAGGACTGGCTGATCCGCTCCGGCGTGACGTGGCCGACCATGACGGGCGATCAGGGCGTCGACCTGCTGGCGGTGAAGCGGGGGATCGTCCGGGCGCAGTGGCGGCGCGGCATGGCGCTCGGCGTCCTGCGCCAGACGGACGGGGTCGAGGAAGATCTCGCGATGACGGCCTACGTCGCCACGGTTGCCCGCGGCGGGCCGCGCATGCTCGGCGACCTGTCCTGTCCGAGCCTCAGGCCTGAGGAGTTGGACGCCGCCTCGGCCGCGCTCGGCCGGAAGATCCGCGGCGCGCGCGTCAAGGTCACCATCGCACGCCCCCGCCGGACGGGAGGCGCCCATGTCTAGGCCGCTGCGATGCCTCAACGAGGCGCCTTCGGATCAGGTCGTGCGCTCGCTGCGGGAGCGGGTCGACCTCCTGGAGGAGATGGTCCGCCAGTACCGGGAGGCGAACGAAAGCATCGCCGCCTACCCGCTCGCCTGGAAGCTCACCCGCAAGGAAGCGAGCCTGCTGGCGCGATTGCAGCGCGCCAAGGGGGGGGCGGTCTCGAAAGAGAACCTGATGGTCGCGCTCTACGGCCTGGAGGTCGATGTCGAGCCGAAGATCATCGACGTGTTCGTCTGCAAGATCCGGCGCAAGGTCTCCGGTGCCGGCATCGAGATCAAGACGTTCTGGGGCCTCGGCTACCGACTGACCCTGGAGAGCGTGGCGGAGCTGCGTCGCCTGACTGCCGCTCGGCAGGAGGCGGTCGACGGCATCGTCCAGGCGCCAGACCCGGCGGCCGATGCCGAGGTCGCCGCCCTGGCGGCTCGCATCGCCGAGCTGGAGGCGGAAAACGCCCGCCTCGCGGCCGCTGCCGTTCCCGCGCCGCCGGCTCCGCCCACCGCGATCCCGGCGCCGCCCCAGCGGTTGCGGTCCGGCTGGCGGGAATTCGTGAAGGCCAAGCCGAAGCATCGTGCGGGCGCCGCGCCCGGCCTTCGGCTCCGGGGGGGGGGCAGCATGACCGATGAATTCGACTGCTGCGAGTGCGGCCAGCACATCATCGTCGTAGTCGGGGTGATACCGAACCGACTACCGCTCTGCGCCGTCTGCATCTCGATGCCGGGTTGGTTTCGGGATCCGCGGCTCCGGGAAATCCTCGACGCCGATCACGACGGCCTCGAAGTCTGCGAGCGGGAGGCGTCCGATGGTCGCCTATAGCTTCCAGAAGCGGTTCATCGAGCCGATCCGGGCCGGCACGAAGCGGCAGACCATCCGCAACGAGCGCACCGGCCGCGCTCGCCACGCCCGGCCGGGCGAGCCGGTGCAGCTCTACTTCGGTCTGCGGACCAAGCACAGCCGTCTGATCGCGGCGCCGCTGTGTGAGGCGGTCTGGCCGGTCCGGATCAACCTCGACGGCTTCGTCTCCGCCAACGACGGCTGGATCCGGTCCGGCGATGATCTCGACGCCTTCGCGGTCAGCGACGGCTTTCGCGATTGGGCCGACATGGTCGCCTTCTGGAGCAAGCACCATCCCGGCGTGATCGTCTTCTCCGGCGTGCTGATCCGCTGGGCCGAGATCCAGGCCAGCGAGTTTGCGCCTCTCTCCGCGCGGGGGGGGGCGCAGATCGACATGTTCGAGGCTGAGGCTCGCCCGTGACCGGCGCCGCCTATTACATGCGCCTCGACGAGCTGGTCGACGTGGTGGGCGAACCCGCTGCGCTTCGGCTTGTCGCGGCGCTGGGCGGCACCCGTTTCTATGTTCGCGAGCGTCTTCAGCCCGACAGTCCCATCGTCGCCGCGATCGGCCCGGAGGCGGCCGATCTTCTCGCGGCTCATATCGCCACCGGCATCGGCGGCCTCGCGGTCGAGATCCCGCGCGGCCCGTCGAGCCAGATGGCACAGTATCGCCGCCGCCTCCTGGAGCGCGCCGGCACGCCCGGGTTGACCGAGAGCGCGATCGCCCGCGAGTTGGGCGTACATGGCCGCACGGTGCGCCGTGCCCGGGCCAAACTCCGCGACGACGCGGAAGACGATCAGGGTAGCTTGTTCTAAAGCGCCCGGCGCGTATCCTGCGGTGCAAGGTCAAGCCTTAGACCCGGACAGGTGTCCGGGGCACAATGGGTCGCCCTAGACAGCATGGTCTCCCGACAACGGATCGGGATCGACCATGGCTCTCTCGAAATCAGCGGCCGGCCTACAGCATGCCTCGGGCGGTAAGGGCTTCAAGCCGCTCGTGACGTCGGAGGCGGGACAGAAATTCCTGTCCGTCTGGGAGGGCGTGGTACTCACTGCCTATGCTGACCCCGGCACGGGCGGGAAGCCCTGGACCATCGGCATCGGCCACACCAGCTCGGCCGGCGCGCCCGTCGTCGTCAAGGGCATGACGATCACGCGCGCCCAGGCTTTCGAGATCCTGGCCCGTGACCTTCAGGTCTTCGAGGCGATCGTGCGTGAGCGCGTGAAGGTGCTGATCAGCCAGCAGCAGTTCGATGCGCTGGTCTCACTCTGCTTCAACATCGGCGGCACGGCCTTCGCCGGGTCGAGCGTTGTCCGCCACCTCAACGCCGGCCGCTACCTCGACGCGGCCGCCGCCTTCGAGATGTGGAACAAGGCCGGCGGCCGGGTGATGAGCGGGCTCGTGCGCCGCCGCGAGGCAGAGCGGGCGCTCTTCGAAACCGACATCTACGTCGCGGGTGGTGCGGCCAACGACGACGTCGACGTCGGCACCGTGCTGCGCCGGGGCTCGAAGCACCCGGACGCGATCCGCGCGCTCCAGCTCGACCTGATCGCTCTCGGCTGGCTGCCGGCCGACCGGGATGCGGACGACGGCGACTTCGGGCCGGCGACGGAGAAGGCCGTCATCGGCTTCCAGACGAAGGCCGGCCTGACCGCCGACGGCCGCGTCGGTCCCGCCACGCGCTCTGCGATCGCCCTGGCGCTCAAGGCCCAGGGCGCGCGCGTCGCCGTCGGGATGTACCCGCTGCCCGGGCAGAAAATCGCGGAAACCCTCGCCGCCTGATCGCGGCACGTTAGGAGGCGACGATGGTTCAAGATGACGATTGGGCCCGGAATTCCGGCATCTTCAAAGAGCCTGCGAACACCGACCTCGCGGCCTCTCCTCCGAAGCCCTGGTGGCAGAGCCGGACGATCGTCGGTGCCGGCATCGCGGGCGGCTCCGTGCTCGGGGGCATCGCCTTCGGCTTCTCGCTCGACCCCGAGACCCAGCGCGTGCTGGCTGACCAGACCACGGCCTTCTTGGTCGCGGGCGGGGCGCTCGGTGGCACCCTGTTCTCGATCTGGGGGCGCTTCAACGCCAGCCGGCAGGTGACGCTCACCAAGCCGAAGGACTGATCCCGACCGGCGCTGTGCCGGCGGCAGAGGGAGTGTGACTGTGGACGCGGGTGTGTGGTTCGATGCTGAGCATGATGAGGGGGGCGCGGTGAGGCGTGTCGTAACGAGGGTGATCGCCCCGATCGTCCGGTTCGCCGAGTGGGTCTACGGCCCGACCGCGGCCGGCATCGACCTTCTGCTGGGGGCGCTGTCGGCCGGGTGGGTCGGGCTGATGCTGTTGCGGCCACAGATCTTCGATCACGGCACCTTCGTCGGCATGAACTGGCTGGCGGACGATGTGTGGTTCTTCTTCTTCGCCTCGCTCGCCCTTCTGCACCTCGCCGGGCTCCTGCTGCTGTCGTGGCGGACGCTGCGCTGCGCCGGAGCGCTGCTTTCGGCCTGGATCTGGCTCTCCGTCGCGGTCAGCTTCGCCACGATCGAGATCACCACCGGGGTGCTGGTCTACGGCCTGATCGGCTCGGCGGCGCTACTGGGAGCAATCTATCTTCAGGGGCAGCCCCGGAAGACGGTCGCCTGACGTGTCGGAGAAGTCGATCGAAGCCGCCCTGCGGATCATCGAAGGCTCCGGGCCGCCCGGCTTCTACATCGCCGCCGCGCTGGTCGGTCTCGCGCTGGTGGTGATCGTCATCGCGAACTTCGCCGGCCTCTACGATGACAGGCGGTCGGCCTCGACCAAGACGGATTTCCTCGACCGCGTCGTCAAGCAGTACGCAGAGGTGTCCAAGTCCGAGGCCGAACTTCGTCGAGAGACAAGCCGCAGAGAGCGCGAGAACGACGCTCTGCTGGATCGACAGCGCGAGTTGCTGACCAGCCTGGAGCTGCTGCGGAGCCAGCTCGGCCGCGCGATCACCCTCATGAGGGCGGTATCCGAGGGGCGTCTCCAGCCCGCCGAGCTGGATGCCCACCTCAAGGATCTCGCTCCGTGAATGTCGAGATCAACCCGACCATCGCGGTCTTGGTCCTGGTGGCGATCCTTCTCGTGTTCGTCGCGGCGCTGCTGGTGCCGCGTCGGCCGCGGGTGGCTCACGTCCCCCTGACCGAGGTGAAGCTCGACGGCATCCGCGAGCGGTTGGACGAGCTGGAGAAGAAACAGGCCCAGAACGACCACGATGTGCGCGGCATCCGCATGATCATTCAGGCGATGCCGACCGAAAAGACAGCCCAGGAACTCCGCCTTCAGGTGTCCGAGGTCACCGGTAAGGTCGATGGGATGCACGAAACCCTGATCACGAACGGACACTCGCTCCGCCGGATCGAAGACTACCTCATCAACGTCGCGATCGAGACCGTCTCCGGCAAGAACACGAAGGCACCAGCCCCATGACCACGAAGCCCTACCAGCGGCATATCGAAGAGGATGCGCGTCTGGTCATCCTGAAGGAACTCGCCGCCCAGTCCGACGGCCGGGCCAGCAGCACGATCCTCGGGCATGCGCTCGATGCCTTCGGCCACACCCGGTCTCCGGCGTGGCTGCTGACCCAGCTCGCGGCGATGCGAGAGCTGGGCGCGATCGAGACGGAGGAGGTCGGCAGCGTCGTGATTGCCAAGATCACGAAGTTGGGCGTGAACCACTGTCTGCGCCGGGAACAGATCGTCGGCATCAAGCAGCCGTCGCTGGGGGCCTGAGATGCGCGACGCGCCGCCCCCTCACCGTGTCATGGAAGCTGCCGATCGTGCTGAGGCGCGCTCGGCCGGGACCGGCGGCGAGGGCGCGCGCCGGGGCCGGGGTCAGCTCTCCAGCATGGACATGGTTCCGGAGGAGGGACAGGAGGATGTCCACTGGGCGATCGGCGAGCTGAACAAGCGCGAGCGGACCCAGAAGGACATCCTGTTCGATCTCAACGACCGGCTGACGGCGAAGGGCATCGACCCGATCAGCTCCAGTGCCTTCAACCGCAAGAGCGTGGCGCTCGCGGCGATGTCGAACCGCCTCAACGACGCCCGGCACATCTTCCAGGGCATCGCCCCCCAGTTCACGGCGGAGAAGGTCGACCAGAGCACGGTGGTGCTCGGTGAGTTCCTGAAGCTGCTGGTGCTCGAACTGGTCCAGGCCGACGGTGGCCAGATCGGGACCAAGGGCGTGATGGAGCTGGCCCGTGCGCATCTCGCCGTCATCCAGGGCCAGAAGCTCTCGGCCGAGCGCCGGACCAAGCTTGAGGCCGAGGCCAGGGACCGCCTGATGAAGGCGGCCGAGACCGCGGTTGGCGAGGTGGAGGAAGCCGGCAAGCCGGTCGACGGTGCTGCTGTGCTGAAGAAGATCCGCGAAGACGTCTACGGGATCTTCGAGCGATGATCGCCGTCCCGCTCCATGCCTATCAGCGTCGGTGGCTGCTGGATGAAGCCCGGTTCAAGATCGGGATGTTCGCCCGGCAGACCGGCAAGACGTTCACCACCACCTTGGAGGTGGTCGATAACAGCTTCGCGGCGGCCGTGGAGGGACGTCGTGAGCGGTGGGTGATCCTCTCGCGCGGAGAGCGGCAGGCGGCCGAGGCGATCAACGAGGGCGTGAAGAAGCACGCAGCGGCCTACAACCTCGCCTTCGAGGCGGAGGAGTTCGACTGGAGGGGTGAGCAGGGCAGCTACCGCGCCCTGGAGGTGACCCTGCCGGGGGGCTCGAAGATCACCGCGCTCCCGGCCAACCCGGACACCGCCCGCGGCTTCTCCGCCAACGTCTTCCTCGACGAGTTCGCGTTCCACAAGGATAGCGCCGCCATCTGGAAGGCCCTGTTCCCGGTGATCTCGGCCGGTTGGAAGCTTCGCGTCACTTCGACCCCGAACGGCAAGGGCAACAAGTTCTACGAGTTGATGACCGGCAGGGATGAGCGCTGGTCGCGGCACACCGTGGACATCTATCAGGCCGTGGCCGACGGCCTGCCGCGCGATATCGATGCCCTGCGCGAGGGCATCGGCGACGACGACGCCTGGGCTCAGGAATTCGAGCTGAAATGGCTCGACGAGGCCAGCGCCTGGCTGTCCTACGACCTCATCACCTCGTGCGAGGATCCGGGTGCCGGCGACCCGGCGGGTTACCAGGGCGGCGTCTGCTTCATCGGCAACGACATCGGCCGGCGCAACGACCTGTGGGTCGCGCAGGTGTTCGAGCAGATCGGCGACGTGCTCTGGGACCGCGAGCGCGTGGAGCTGAAGCGCAAGAGCTTCGCCGCCCAGGATGATGCGCTCGACGATCTGATGCGCCGCTACCGTGTCGGTCGCCTGTGCATGGATCAGACCGGCATGGGTGAGAAGCCGGTGGAGGATGCCCAGCGCCGCTACGGCGCGAGCCGGGTCGAGGGTGTGTTGTTCACCCCTCCGAACAAGCTGGTGATGGCCACCGCCGGAAAGGAGCGGTTCGAGGATCGCACCGTGCGCATCCGAGAGGGCGACGTCGCGCTGCGCTCCGATCTCCACAAGCTCCGCAAGGTTGCCTCGGCGACGGGCGCGCCGCGGTTCGTGGCCGAGCGCGACGACGATCACGCCGACCGCACCTGGGCGGCATTCCTCGGCATCCACGCCGCCGGCGGCGGAGCGGCCGAGTACGGCTACCGCGCCATGCCGCGCACGGTTGGGGGCGATGTCACCTCGGTCCGCCGCGATCGCCGGGTCGAGGACTACGAGGCCGACGATCGGCGCGGTCCGCTCGATCGCCGGCCGCTCGGCAGCCGTCTGCGGGCGGGCTTCTGATGTCCGACCGCGTGCGCCTCCCCTGTTGCGTGCCGTTCTGCCGGCGCTGGCGTCACAGTGAGCCCGACAGGGTGTGGATCTGCTGGGATCACTGGAAGCGCATCCCGCTCAAGCGCCGCCGGGCGTACTTTCGGGCGATCGCCGAGAGGGCACCGGGCTGGCTCTCGGAGGGCGGCCGGACGCCGCGCTGGATGCTTCCGCGCATCGAGCGGCAGCGGGACCGGCCCCGCTACATGTGCGCCGTCTACCGCCTGTTCGACCGCATGAAGCGTGATGCGATCACGCGGGCGCTTGCCTCCACTCCCCGCTGAAGGATCGGCGCCATGGCCGCCACACCCGCCCCCGCCGTTGATCCGTCTTCCGTCGCGGCCGACCAACTGAAATCCATCATCGAGCGCATCGAGCGCCTGATGGAAGAGCAGGCCGGCCTTGCGGCTGACATCAAGGATGTCCTCGCCGAGGCCAAGGCCAACGGGTTCGACGTGAAGGTGTTGCGCAAGATCATCTCGCTGCGCCGGAAGGATCACGACGAGCGGCAGGAAGAGGAGGCGATCCTCGAACTGTATTTGCAAGCGCTGGGCATGGCCTGAGAGCGAGAGACCTGACCGATGGCCGCCTCCCCGATCCTCGACCAGTACGGCCAGCCGATGCAGCGCGAGGTGCCGGCCAAAGAGGTGCTGACCCGCGAGATCGCCCGCCCGACGATCTCCGGTGTGCGCAGCGTGCTCACCGGCTATCCGGGCGACGGTCTCACCCCCGGCCGGGTCGCCGCGATCCTGCGCGAAGCTGATGCCGGCGACCCGCTGCGCTACCTGGAGCTGGCCGAGATCGTGGAGGAACGCGATCTCCACTACGTCGGTGTGCTCGGCACCCGGAAGCGCTCGATCAGCCAGCTCGCCATGACGGTCGATGCCGCCTCCGACGACGCGCGCGACGTCGAGATCGCCGACATGGTTCGGCGTTGGCTCCTGCGCGACGAACTGCAGGATGAGACCTTCGATATCCTCGACGCGATCGGCAAGGGCATCAGCCATACCGAGATCGTCTGGGACACCTCCGAGGGTCAGTGGCAGCCCGCGCGGCTGGAGTGGCGCGACCCGCGCTGGTTCACCTTCGACCTCGTGGATGGACGCACGCCGCTCCTGCGCACCGAGGCCGGCAACGAACCGCTCCCGCCCTACAAGTTCATCAGCGCGTCCATCCGGGCGAAGTCCGGCCTGCCGATCCGCTCCGGCCTCGCCCGGCTCGCCTGTTGGGGCTGGATGTTCAAGAGTTTCACCCTGCGCGACTGGGCGATCTTTACGCAGGCCTACGGCCAGCCGATCCGCGTCGGGAAATACGAACCGAGCGCCACGGGGCCTGAGAAGGACATCCTGTTCGACGCGGTCGCCAACATCGCCGGGGACTGCGCCGCGATCATCCCGGCCAGCATGACGATCGACTTCGTAGAGCTGAAGTCGGCCGCCAACAGCGCGGAGCTGTACCTGAAGCGCGCCGACTGGCTCGACCAGCAGATCTCGAAGGGCGTGCTCGGCCAGACCGCGACCACGGACGCGATCGCGGGCGGGCATGCGGTCGGCCAGGAACACCGTCAGGTCCAGGAGGACATCGAGCGGGCCGATGCGCGCTCGCTCGCCGCCGCGCTCAACCGAGACCTGATCCGGCCATGGGTCGATCTCGAATACGGTCCGCAGAAGGCCTACCCGCGCCTGAAGATCGGCCGCGAGGATCAGAAAGACGTCAAGACGACAATCGAGGCGCTGAAGACCTTCGTGCCGATGGGCCTGCGCATTCAGAAAACCGACGTCGCCGACATGCTGGGCTTCGCTGATCCGGACGCGAATGCCGACTGCCTCACCGCCCCGGCCGCGCCGCAGACGGTTCCCGCTGCCGGCCTGCCCGGTCTGTCGCCGCGTCCCGAGCCCGAGCTTCCCCCCGCCCTTCAAGCCGCCTTCAACGCTGCGGGAAGCCAGGGTGATGCCGTTGATCGCGCCGTCGAGGCGATGCTCGGTGATGAGGGTTGGGAGCCCTTGGTCGCGCCGATCGTCGCCGGCCTGGAGCCGCAGCTCGCCGCCGCGACCTCGGTGGAGGAGGCGACGGCGATCCTCGCCCGGCACCTCGCGGGGGTGGACGTCACCGCGTTGGCCGAGCTGCTGGCGCGCGCCGTCTTCGCCGCGCGTCTGGCCGGCGAGACGAACCAGACCTTGTCGGATCGGGCCTGAGGCATGGCGGGCGCGACCCTGACGCCGCTCCCGCCGGCCGAGGCGATCGCCGCCCTGGTCCGGCGCGGCCAGCGCCTCGACCCGACCTTCTCCTGGCAGGACGCGTGGGAGGCCGATCACGCCGCGATGTTCACCGTCGCCAAATCCGCCGGCTTCGACATCCTGAAGGACATCCACGCCGCGCTGGTCACGGCGATCAGCGAGGGCACGACGTTCGAGGACTTCGCCAAGACGCTGAGGCCCGTCCTTCAGGCCAAGGGCTGGTGGGGCCGGCAGGAGGTGACCGATCCGGCGACCGGCGAGATCCAGGAGCGCGTGCTCGGCTCGACCCGGCGGCTCGCCCCCATCTTCAACGCCAACATGCGCGTATCCTACGCCGTCGGGCACTGGTCGCAGTTCGAGCGGAACCGGGTGGCGCGCCCGGTCCTGCGCTACGTCTCGCTCCTCTACGGGAAGGACCGCCGGAAGGCGCACATCGCCCGCCACAACCTCACCCTGCCGATCGACGATCCGTACTGGGATCGATGGGCGCCGCCCTGCGGCTGGGGCTGCCAGTGCACGCTCCAGAGCCTGTCGCTCCGCGACGTCGAGCGGATGCGGGGCGAGCTGAAGTTCACGCCGCCGGCCGAGACGATGCGCGCCTACACCAACACTAGGACCGGCGAGGTCACGCGGGTGCCCGACGGCATCGATCCGGGCTGGGCCTACAACCCGGGCAAGGCCGGCTGGCGCGCCTCGACGCTGGCCGAAAAGCTGATCGACGCGCCGCCCGAGCTCGCGGCGGCGGCGCGCGCGGACGCGTCCTGGCCGGTCGCGAAGGTGGCCGACGAGTTCCAGGCGTGGTTCCGCGCGGCGCGGGACGGCGCGCCCGTTCAGGAGAGCG
>FSSH01000272.1_pt1 | contig 19387 bp, 31 predicted proteins | sample 1166101 | NCBI WGS metagenome assembly FSSH01 (sample SAMEA32972668, study PRJEB13176) | freshwater metagenome | biome: Drinking water system; feature: Biomass in drinking water that filtered by 0.45 um membrane; material: drinking water | place: USA | collected 2012-12-20 | depth 0 m | reverse complement strand
CAACGGTCGTCGTTATACGTGAAATCGAATGTTGGTATGATATCAACACGATGATTATCGGTTCCTAATGCGGAACAAATTATATCACACCGTTCATTATAATGAAATGGATTTCTAGGTTCGCGCGGTCTGTCTGACGACCCCAAAACCATAATGACACGGTCAGCAATTCGTAGAGCCTTCTGAACTACCGCATGATGACCAGCATGATAAGGCTGGAAACGACCGATGAAAACGATGTAGTCATATCCTTGCGATGGCATCTGTGATTTCCTGATCGGTCGGGATTGGAAGTTTTATTATCACCTATGTAATTCACGGAAAAACTCACACATCGCCGCAAATAGACATGCAGCGGCAATGATAAACAAGCTCTCCCACGCTAACCCATTTTTCAAATATGTAGCAATGGCTACCAAGATTACACCTAGGATATACAGAATTTGTGATTGTGATATTATCACGATAGCATACTCTATTGTGTTTCGTATTTCATTTTCAGTCGGATAAAGACGTTGTATTCGTCCAAGGCATCGATTGCATCGTTGAGTGCATCTGATAAAAACACCACACCATGTTCGTCTATGGTCATGTGTCCAGCATCATACCGGAAAACTTGAACACTGGGACTGGCCAGAAACGTTATTCCATCGATGGGCTTACCCTCGTACAAATCCAAAAACAGTTTCATATCATCGAAACTGTTTTTGAAATTCCATTCCGGACGTTTAATTTGTACAGATGGTATCACCGGAGTCCGGGGTAACCGCTGAACAGCCTTGGCTATTTCTGTTTCAGTTGGTTCAGAATATAGTTGATTCGTCGGCGCGGTGTCAACCGACATGTCGTCATCAGATACTTCACAAAATTCTTCAATTGCCACGAGTGAAGCATTCATCTCTGATGCCAAAGCGGGATATTGGCGAAGAACCCCGCTTTGCGCCAGATGAAACAGCAGTTCTTTAGAGCAATCATACAATTTCTGTATGGCAATATCAACCGGGACTGTCATTTTATGATCTCGAAAAGGGTTTAGCTTTTAATTTTAAGAACCCCTGCACCAGCGCAGCAATAACACACATCTCGAAAGATAAGACCGGTTGATTGACACCTATCGCAGGGGTACACGTGTGTACCATCACGCTCAACATACGGTGCAAGGCTTAATTTTTGATTACGCGAAACTACAAACTTTGTCATCAAATCACCCATAAAACAAACGCCAAAAGGAAAAAAATCATATGCAATACAAAGTCTATAGTATTCATCGTCCGTTTGGTCATTTTTATCAATCCTTTGCTATGTAGGTATTTCCGTCACCCTGAAATTCTTTGATTAGTTTGTTGATAGTCTTTTCTTGTTCGGAAACAGGATCAAGTTTATCCCACTTAAGAAACATATCTCGATCTGTCGACGATAGTGGCATACGATATTTATCCGCCATATAAAGCGAAACTCTGGCGACATCCCCCTTCACTTTATCAGCTGGTTCTGCAACCGCGCGGTCGTTAACGTCTACACCAATCCGGAAATCGCAGCTACCATATTTGGAATTAGTTCTTTTGGAAACGCGGCCATACGGTAGGTCAGATCTATCACCATTAACCTCACCGACCGATGGCCGGAGATTATGTAAGTCACCTTCAAAATCCTTAAAATATGTTGACGTAGAAGCACAGTTCTTGCGACCACCAGACGCCCAACAAGTTAAGGATCGGCCATAGTGCGAAGCAGGTACTACATGCTCCCATTCTAGCCGCTTGGCTCGCGCTGCATTGGCTCTAGGTGTTACTCCACATGCCGCCAAGTCTATCACCTTGTCAGCAGAGTACGGACATGAACAATATAAATCGACCCGTAAAGTTTCAGTGAAGATTTTCTTATGCAGAACGTCTTTGGCTTCCGAGAACGTTTCAATACTGTCAGATGAAGCTTTAGGCGGTTCTGGTCTTACTTCTGGTTTTGGCGACGATGTGTTTGGCCTAGAAACAGTCTCGGTATCCTTCGAAACAGGGGCATACGTATTATAGACCTGACTTAATACGCTCAATAAACCGACCAGTAGAGTGACTAGTAGGGTTGTTACAAATTTTTTCTTCATGTACTGTTACAAACATCTTTCTAAAATAAGAAAGACCGCGACTGAGAATAGAATTTTTATTGTCACGGTCTGTCATGTGCATATTCCGTTGTTAAAATATTCAGTCGTTTGTATTTAGTCATAACGATTCAACAAAAGGTATTCGCGACTGTAACGAGATCAAACCCTTCGTTCTCGGATGGTTTGACAAGATTCTCTTTCATACTGACCATGACAAAATTCGGAATGGTTTTCCCTTCCCGTTTTGACAGTCTTTCTTTTAAAATATCGTCTGGTGGTGTCTCGAAAAACACCGCAATTTTCTTATAGTCTTTGGGCACCATGGCCAATTTCTTTTTACGCGACAAAACTGAAACGTTTGTCTGATCCCATACAACGACATTTGCATCAGATGTTGCAAAAATTCTTTCAGCATTTTGCAACATGAATTTTTCGACAAGTTTATAATTATCGGAAAACACATCGTTGTACGTGACAGGAACACCGGTCATTCTGGCAATAGTTTCCGCGATTTCAGAGATGATGTCATCTGATGAAATAACTGCCGCATGAACACGATCCGGATCGTGATTTTTCAACCATGTGGATTTTCCGGAACCCGGAACACCAACCAGCATGTAAAAAAATTTCATGCCTAAAAATCTCCCCAATCTTCGGCCGGAACCGGTATACGCCCTTCATCAACCATTTTTAATTCATCACATGTAAACTCTAAAATTTGATACCAGTCGGGGTCACTGCTATTGGATACTTTAAGTACAGCTTCCGTAGCTTTCGAAAGCGTTTCGAAGGAACCTTGGTAATCTCCGATACCAGCGGATGGGTAAAAATCGTGGCCGACAAACAGAAGAAATTTTTTCATGATCAAACCCCAAAATCTGCCAAAGTTTTAGAACCCCAAATCGGTATGAGGTTATCATATCGCTGGCCTGAAATCAAGCCATTGTTCATGACCAGAGAGAGTAAGATTTTCTTGACAAACTCATGATCGATCTTATCTGTATTATGATTCCATAGTGCAAAGTGCATGGGTTTGGATATGTTGCACAGATCATAATTAAACAGTGCAAATTCCTTTCTGGTCATTCTAGACCGTATATCGATGTGATCCTTTATCATTTTATCGATGTAATAAGTCAGATGAATCAGAACATGTTCAGCATACTTCTGAACAATCAATTTCCTAGATGGAGTCAACAACGGCAGAATGTCGTCTAACCGATCTTGCAAAACAAAAATCAACAGACTTTTCTCATTATCTACTGAATCTAAACAACGATGCCTCTTGACATACCATTCGGTTTTCATCTTAACCATCACACCAGATGAATGTCTGAGAACAACACCCTCGATATCTTCTCTGTGGGGAATATTGTCCACAAGTTCGTGAGCAAACCCCAACATGCTTACACACGGAATACCGGAAATTTCCGCATGGTTTGCCATGTTTTCGTAGGGAACATAAGACCCATCACGATTGTTTCGGATCGCAGTCAAGATCATATTTTCTTGAGGGTAGTCCAATACAATACGGTTGTTTTTGGAAACGTATTCGAATATAGGAGTCATACCCAGAAGTAAAAGCGGTCTGACGAAATAGTCGTATAAAGGGTTTCTATTGACAAACATGTTAACATACTGAGAAATTTCAGTACAACCCATTTTAGTTCCCCAAATCAGTTCTTGGCCGATCATAAAGGGACCAATCATGGTACCGTCCAGCTTATCGAGTGCTGGCCAGTGGTACACTTGCAAATTTTGTGTTTCTTTGTTTTCCCCAACATTGAAAAATTTATGATATCGTCTGGAAATTAACTTTCCGGCAGAATCGAATATCAGACCGCGACACTCTCTAGACATAGCTCGGATATAAGGACAGCTATTAAAGAAAGTATCATTTTTCTGAAACACGTAATTAACAACCTGATAACCATCCTTTTGAAACAGTTTGATTTCCGGAATAGCATCAATAACCGGTTCGACATCAGAAAGTTTTTCAATGATAGGAAAGCTCATAACCCTTACCTTTTATGTTCAATAGCCTTGTTGGGATCAGCGGTTCGCCAGTCAGGCCAAGTCCTAAGTTCGTTGCGACCTTGTTTGGCTTCAATTTCCATACAAATTTCATACGGTTCATGACCAGCACGCCATGCGCCGTCGAATGCCAAGAGAATAAGATCAACCCATTCTTCTAGGTCATCTGGACTCTTTTCTACTTCCACGAGTTCTTTTCGAATATGATTCAGGACACCTTGCGTTCTAGCACCAGGGCCAAATGTTGCCCTAGAAAACGCTCTCTGTCTCAACAAATGCTGTTCTAAATCCATTGTCATATTATGATCCTTTCCCACAATCTGTTAATATATCAATTATCATAAAAACGTGCTCTCTGAGCTTTACAGCCTGTTCTTTTGACAGGGAATTACACCCTTCGATGGTCAATCTACCGTCATATGGATCGTAACGAAAATCTTCCCAATCATTCCAAGTCAAACTAATATAGTCAAAAACTTCCATAACCAAATCTTCAGCTAAAGCCATTTCCTTCTTAGCTTTTTCGTATGTGGTACAGACATTATCAAACATTTTTAATCCTCTCAGAAAACGTGAATCAGTTCTGGTGGGATGTCGTAATCAACGCCTGTATCAGCATATCGCTTTTCGACATAAGCCCTGATACTGGTTTCATCGTGTGTAACATAGGTTCCGTGTATAATTTTATCGTTAATAAGACCTTGTATTGTCTGCTCCTTGATGCGTTCCAAATCTAAGTTTCTGTGCGGCTCTCTGAGCGGATTGAAAGCATCCTTATCGTAAATGACATCATGCCCCTCAAGAATTCGAGAGGCCATATCACGAGCCAGCAAAGGTGACATAGTGATGCCGTCACGTCGAGTACCGGTACAGACATAAACATTTTCATCGACCTGTCCGATAAGAGGGAATGTATCTTCGGTTAACGGTATAGGACCAGAGACTAGACGGATGAATGATTCCTTTTCAATTTCTGGATAAAGTTTCTTGGCTTGTGATAGGATAAATTCTACGGACGCAACACGTTTCCCGTCTGCATCATTATTGAGTACAGCCACATCATTTGTGGCACCAACATACAAACGATCATTATAGGGAACGATATTAACACCACATGTACCGGTACGATTTGGCGTACGAATAACATGATTTAGACAATTGTTATTGGTCACGTGAATTCCGCAACCAAGACCAAAGAAAGTTCTCTGTTTAATATAATTGGGAACCAACGATTTAGTATAGGAACCTGCTGCATAAATTGTAATTTTAGATTTAATCGGTTCAGAAAACTTTGCTACGTTGTGGCAGTTGTCTTGTAGACATGTATAAAGTTCTATGGGACACACCCATGGTTCCAATAAAGTTATTGAAGGTGCATTATTGACATGGTGGAACCTGTAATACTCTTGTTGTATGATATCAAAATTAGCAGCATCAGATTCATGTAATTTTTTACCAAGGTGTAGTTGGTGTGTAGACTAACACCAATGTTGGATGCCCATTCATCCCACATCTCAAGTGAATGAATAGCCATATCAAGTTTTTGAATTGATATGTCGGATTCAAATGTATTAACATCTAATTCCGAATAGACATTTATCATAGCACCAGCTGCTAATGATGCAGACCTAAGTTCTCTCTTAGGAGAGGGTGAGGTCATAGCGATTTTTAGTGAAGGATCGCGTTTGCTCAATTCATATGCAATAGAGTATGCAATGATACCATCACCAACAACATTGATGTCATAAATCATAAAAAAACCCTCTAGAACTTGGATGTTCTGAGGGTATGATAACAGGATTAAAGATTGGTTACTATTCGTATACTGATTCAGACATATACATTCAATGAGTAGCAAAAGGGTTCAAGGAAACTATGATGTTTTGTAAGGACTTGTTAGGTTTTGTTAGCAACCATAATACATGTCTTACTGGCTTGCTAACGCAAGTTGCTATCGCAAGAGTCTAGTTGTATGTGTAATGAAACATATAATACATGAATCATATATCTATAAGGCACACCTTATTATACACACATAGTTTTGAATGTCAAGTTACAAATTCGTAATGTTGACTATACATAATTAACCGGTTATGTAGAAGTCATGACAAATTTCATGAAGAATTTTTAGGTGTCCATTTGTCATGACATCGCGTTTCTCAACAACATCCCAAATCATTTTTATGCAGACTGCAAACTTGCCTTTGTTCCAAGCTTTCCGATATGAATTATGATCCCACGGAATGTCGTTTTGATGCATGATGATAGGTATCTGCATATTCATTTTTTCTAGCCGTGTAATCGTTGCTTTTGGTGATAATTTCAGTACCATTGTAATTCGTCCTAGAATACGTCTAGATGTTCAGAATGTCGTTCGCTTTCATCAACCTCAATTAATATGGGTAGGGTTGATAAATGTTGTTTCGGCATTTATAGAAACACAACCTTCGATTCCGAATAAACCCATATCGTCGATGATTTTTTTTTGAATTTGACCGCTATGTAATTCCAATTCGGTTTCCATAACCCCATCAATAACACCGGACAAAAGGTGTTGTATGATAGTGATTTGCTTCTCGTCGAGAACAGTTATTTCCGCAAACCATTTCCATGTTTTGTTGTTGCTGATCATCTGTGTATTCTTTCCCAGTTGATACATTTTTCATGCCGCTATCGGCTAAATGCTGCGCTGATCATGTCTCGCTCATACTTCACATCCTTTCACCCTGCCATCGCGCGTATACTCGACTGTCACACCCGATGCGAATTGCAGATAACTCACACCACTGATGCAAGTTCTAGAATATCCCGTCCATTGCGCTTCCATCTTGCCCATGGCACCGCACGCTGCAAGGGCCAGACACATAGCGGCGATGATCCAAATTTTCATTTTCATCCCTTTCGGTATGGATAATATGTTAGCCCGTATCGCTGTTTTTGGCACTTTAGGGATAATATATTATCCCTAAAAGATCGCGACCGACCATGTCACATCGCCTGATTTCTTGTGCCTTCTGTTATCAATATCGTCTATGATGTAGTTGGGGAAGATATAAAGACCGTCCACCGTGATCGTCCTCCGTTTCGTGTTGACAGTCACCACCGAATCGTCGAATGTTGCGAGTGTCGGGAACGCAATTACGTGGCCGACTATATATTGCCTTTAGTACCGATCATTCAAACCTACCGGAAATAGGGATCGATACTTTTGTTGAGATGTGGCCATTTCCGGTGGCCACATCGTTAGTTGTGGCGCATCTCATTGGATTCGAACCGATGACCCTTTGCTTAGAAGGCAAATGCTCTATCCACTGAGCTAGAGATGCTTTATTTTTTATGCTACCGGTATAGACAGTTTTTTGGACCGATCTTTGTCAATCGAAGTGTTCAGGTTGACACTGTTCCCCGCATCAAACCCCGCTTCCATGGATCGTGCATGCCGTGGCTTACGAGTGCGAATAACAGCAACTTCTTTCCCAGGTTTGTTCAACCCGATTTTATCCGCCGCCGCATCAACGTCGTGCTCCGCGACCACCACCAAATCCGTACCGGTAGATGCAACTGACGAAGCTTTGGATGCCTCGTACATTGCCATGATTCGCTGGCGGAGTCGTTGGTTCATGCCAAACATGAATGAATGACGAATGATGTTGCCGTGCACATTCAGTGGGTATCGCGGGCTATTCTGAAACCGCGCATACTCTGTCAGCAATGCCGATTGAATGATAACCAATAGTGTTTGGGCATACATCCGATTGGCTTCAGTGCCAATAATATGAAGGTCTTTGTCGATGAAAAAAGCCCGCGTCTGAGTCATCTTGGTCAGCGGGATCAGACAAGGCGAACATTCCGGTTGACGTCCCTTGGGCGAGATAAAGCCAGGGATAGCAGACACCGCGATTTTATGATCAAATCGTTCGTCACGAAATGACTGGACGTTGTACGTATCCATCATTTCGTACATAAGATTCATGGCGTTCGCAGCTTCTTCCTCAGAACAACCGTTTTCGACCGTCATAGCAGCAAGACTGCGAAGCTTGCGAATGATTTTGTCCATATCGATATTGCGGGTATCGGTGGTCATGGTCGTGTCCCCTTTAAGTGTGTTCCTTTGTTAGTCTTGACCCTAACACAAAACGACAAAACTTACAAGGGAATTTTATGATACAATTTGTAATTGGTCTATTTCTTCCTGCAATTTTTCTAACTTTGATTCTAAATCATCAACCATATCAGCCAATTCTTCCGCAGACTCGCGCCAATACAAGGCTAAAGTTCGTAACTCAGAATTCATACCGCGAATATCTTCCATCTTCCCACGATGGTTTACTACATTCTTGAGTACATCTATAACGTTATCGATTTCAGAATTGACGGAATCTATATAAGGACACGTTTCATCCGGTACTCGTGGCGCATTGCGCCTAAATTGTTCAAAGGTTCCCATTATAAATGCCATAATAAACCGGTTTGGTCGGGGTATACCGCCATTCTACGGGACACTATAGGCCGAATTTCAGGCCACGTCAAGCACTTTTTTCACTGAGGATTTTTAATAAATATGGTAAAAGAGGAAACGAATCAAATGTCTACGCTACCATGGATGGTAACAGCCCAATCGTTAATAGGAACTAAAGAAGATCTACGCCCACGTAAAAATAATAACATAATTTTGACATGGGCTAAGAAAATCGGCGGATGGATATCTTCTTACTACAACGAGGATTCGATTCCATGGTGTGGACTATTCGTTGGTCATTGTATGGCCGCTAACGGCATAAAGCCGCCAGAAAAACTCCTGGCGGCCCTTGAATGGAAATCTTTTGGTGTTGTGCTAAAGGAACCATGCTATGGATGCGTCATGGTGTTTCGCCGTACAGGTGGTGGACATGTGGGGTTTTATATGGGAGAGGACAAAAATACTTATCACATTCTGGGCGGAAATCAGTCGGATTCGGTATCCATTGCAAGAGTGGCCAAATCACAATATGTGGCGGCACGCTGGCCAGCGGCTTATACCGATCTGATAACTGTGGGTAGGATAGTGAAGGCTTTTGACGAAACGACTGATAGCGCTTTCTCAAAAGTTCTGTCTTCATCGGAAATGACATAATATTTTGAATCGATTTCGCCAAAATTAATTTTTGTTGTTTCGCACGAACATAAGTTTTCGAAAGATCAAGAGACTGAGAATTACTGATATGCACGTCACTCATCTTAAGAGATAAATCGACCAAGGCTAATGCTCTGTCTATTCTATCGATCATCAACCCAAAAATCAGTATGTCGATATCTGATTTTGAAATGTTGCACTTGTAGCAGGAAGCGACACACGTAAACACATGTATATGTCGCTTCCTATCAACTCTTGTAATTGGTATTAGGTGGTCAGCCGACCCGTGATTTTCTTTTAGCTTTCCAACACACTCCAATGGAGTGTTGTCAAAAATCTTATCACAATATACGCAGTGTTCATTGAACGCTCTTAATATCTTCTTTCTAGCAAGGCTTGCCATTGTTACCCCGTTACTTTTTTAACAGAAGGATACCAATGTATTTCCTAAGTGCACTGGCCAGAGCTTTATCTTTCTCTGTTTCGGCATATTTTTCTTTTAATTGAGCTTGGAATTCCGCGCGTTCAGCCATCACGATACGTGCTGTAACCCGATCCAAACCCCGCACAGATCTATGCACTGCTGACATTACGGTAGCCACATAGGGTCGTGCAACGGATGGGTTAATGTCTCTTGAAATAGCAGATTCCCATATCATTCGAAGGAAAACATGTGGAAATTGATGGAGTTTCATTGCGCGGACCCTTTTTGCTACAATCTAATGGGCGGTACTGTCTGGATATCACCCCGCAAATATACCAGACAGTACCGCCCTGTATCACGCAATTATTGAGATCGGGCTAGCGCACCAATAATTGCGTGACCGATTCGGTGTAGTCATCTCGTAAGATTCTGTCAAATGGAATATTTTGTAATAATTAGTAACAATCTTCACTTTCTGATCCCGATCAGGCCATTACGCGACCGGTCGCGCCGTTGAAACGTCGTCATGCCCTCTCGGTCATCATGTTGCGCTCGATCCTTGTTCTCTCTCCGCTGCCCTCATCATGTCCTTCAGCGCGGTTTCTCTGTCGCAATAAAAATCAGGAATTCGTTCCATGGTCGGATCGCTGGCCATGTAGATCATGATAGCGGCCAGTGACGTGTTGTCGCCCAGTTGTGATTCCAACATCGCCCCTGCCTCTCCAGCCAGGGCAACGACCCATCCAGCGCGACAATGCGTGGTCGAGCACGTGTGCCACTGACTCATTTCTAGAGCGCCTGGAGGCGTGGCCGCTGCATACACGACTTGATGAATGTTCGGTATCACTGGAACATTCTCAGCGGCCGTGAGGTCAGCGCGCCTGAGGTCAGCGGCCTTGAGGACAGCGCCCGTGAGGACAGCGGCCGTGAGGACAGCGGCCGTGAGGTCAGCGCGCCTGAGGTCAGCGCCCGTGAGGTCAGCGTTGTTTTTGATCGCCCATCTGACGGCCATGCCGATCTTCGTGAAGATGGGCGTCGTATCGTCACACTCGATATTGCACGTTAATTGCACTGCGCCTGAATAGCGGTTTCTGATCTCGATTTTCATTGGTTTACGATCCTCATGATGTTATTGTCTACTTCCAGCTTTCGACGATCCCCTGTGCGGTGCACTTATAGAAGACTACCGTCTCGCCTTCTGAAATAGTCATTGGCGTACATTGTCGTCTCCGGTGAGGTTTCAGTTCCCGTCTGATGAAGATAGTTATAATTAAAATCGTGGTCGGTGTCAAGGAATTTTATGAAAAATTTTCTTTGTTAATTCCCCTCACAGTGCCGCGCTGAGTCAGCGCGGCACTGTCCTCGCTTATTATGTTTTTTGTTTTTTACGCGGCCTTGGCAAATTCCACTGACTTTGCCAAGGCCAACATTTTCTTATCGCGATTGACACCGAACCAAGAACTTGTGAGTCCCGTGTCGCGATTGTGTCCAATCAGATGATCCACGGTGTAGGTCACAGAATTGAATGCTTGCCACCAAGAACCCGCCGCCATTTCGTGTCCCGGTTGGCTACCAATCACGTCCAGGGCCATTTGACCAGCGCGCGGGAGAGATTTAACAGTTTCGGTGGAACCAGACTTTTCACCAAATACCGACTTGTAGAAGTGCATCAGAGTTTCGTCGTTGTACCGCTTGGACGAAAGAAATTCAGCGGTTGCTTTGTAGGTGTTCATGCGCTCCGATGCGGCCTCGATTGCGTCCAGTGCCAATGTCGGATCGAACTTCTGACGATGATGTTGGCGAATAATCAGATCACCCTTCTTTTCAAGTGCCATCGTCAGAGTGTTATTGCAGACAACCCGAACCGGAGTGAAGCGAACGTCGATTGCCTTACCATACATGTGGGGATTGGTAAAAAGCAAGTTGGCGTCGATTTGGTCTTTCTTGTTGATCGTGAAGGATCGCTTCACTTTGGCCATGGCCCACACGATTTTTCCGCCCTTAAGCGACCCCGCCGTGTGCATCTCCATATCGCCAGCTTCGACAAACTTAGAAAAGAAGTCGAAAGCCTCTTGATTCTGGCAAGGTTCCCAATCGTCGGAAACCGTGTCGAGAATTTTGAGATCGGTGTTGCGAACTAGGGCCGAAACACCGGTAGGAATACGACGACCGTGGTGTTCAATAAATGCAGGTACGCGATCCACTGACCAGTTGCAACCAGCGGCTTTGGCCATCTCGCGCGGCGACAAGTCGTTTGACACCTTGTTGCCAAGCCCATGCCAAGGGGTTTCGCCAGCATATGCCATCTGTTCGATTTCGTGTGCCATAACCATTCTCCGTTTGTCAGGTCCAGTTCCCGTCTGATGAAGATAGTTATAATCAAAATCGTGGTCGGTGTCAAGGAATTTTATGAAAAATTTTATGAAATTTGTATATCACGTCTCTGGATTCAGCCAGAATAACCCATAGATGCCCACCATCAGATACACGATGCTTAATGTGATGATATTGACAAGAACGTCGCCGACAAACAACCATTCAAAAAAACATCCAACCAACGCGATCAATCCTACAAACGTCAGGACTAAACATACTATTTCTCCGACTTCAGAGTGATCCATAACTTAGTCCTCATTTAATTTGTTCGGGAGTAATAGAGATGGTCAGCTTCTTACCAGGGTATTCTTTCTGTAGGGTCTCATACAACGTCTGGAGATTTGTTACCGAATCAATTGGATATGACATCATTACAACGTCGTCGATATCTTTGATGGTGACGCGAATTTTCATAAAAAAACCTTCCACTGATATCAAACACAAGAGAGTGTCAGAGTACCAATGGAAGGTTAATGGTGCATTACGTTTGCGGCTTACTTTTTGATAATTCGACCAACCTTGTTCTTCATAAATGCCTTCAAGTCACTTACCGAGAACCAACCAGAATTGTATCGAGCTTGGTTCTCCGGATGATCCCATTCCACGTAGTAGGCGTCAGTCGGAACCATCAGACGAGGTACTGAGGCAGGAACGGCTTGCTTGGTGCTCATGATAATAATCCTTATGGTCTAGTCGTTAGAACATAGCATATATCGAGTGAGAAATATAGCTCTTTCTGTATCATGCCGTGAATTCTTTGCAACACGTGATCTTGGCAATTCGTTTCCATGTGATAGGATGGTTTTGACACAGCGCGGCGATCTTGATAGCCATTCTTAGAGACACTTCACGCAACTCTGCAAGATTATCCTCGATAAAATCGAGGAGTACGTCTCTATCGACGGAACGAAACTCCGATTCTGCCAACATTTTTTCAGTGAACACTGTTTTAATTCGGACAAAATAATCGCGGCGATTTTTAAGCGCCAGATCGATATAGTGTGACCTCGACATCAACGCCTCAAGATGTGGAGTCAACTTGTGCCCACGCGAAATCAAAGCGTCAAAATCGTAGTTGGTGATAAAAATGATCGTACCCTCAAATTCAAACTGTCGCGGAATGCGCGTTGCAGAATCTTCGTCAATCAGCACGGTTTCCGCTAGGTAAGAAACGATTCGCTTCTTAGTTGTATCACATACGGCTTTAAGAAAATTAAGTGACGTGTCATCGGAGAAAATGGAATCTGCGTCATCAAATACGATAACTTGTCCCGGAGAACGATACTGATACAATAACTTAAAAAGACCGGTTGGCCGAACATATCCGCGCGTGATCAAAAATTTATCATTTGCAGGATTCCATTTTTGCAAATGGTGTTCGATAGTGTAACTCTTACCAAGTCCGGGCGGCCCCGAAACGATGACAGCCCTAGCGGTTCCGTTTGTGGCATCACGAATCATGGCATCCATAATTTCAAACCGGTTTGCCAGTCTCATGGCAATTAGCTCGTCGCTTTCATGTCGTACCGGTACAATATCATTTTCTACAGGTACCATTCTCTGAATGTGGACGGCGCGGTTAGGTAGGATAGACATGTCAGACTTCCCGCGCCTACGGCGAAAACCTGCTTTGGGGATACCCTTCGGCATGTTCTTATCCTCAATTTTGGCCTCTTTAAATCTGGAGGTTTTTATACAAAAATAAGAGCCAAGAGTCAAGAGTAAAAATGCGCTAAGACTTGGATAACAGGGATAGGAAGACGCTTTAAGTTAAGAGCACCTTTTCAAAATTACTGGTTCTAACTAAGGCAGACATTTGCTAAGTCCTTGACTTATATACATTTTTTGCGGGTTTAATTAAGGCAGACATTTGCTAAGTTGTCCTGCTAATTTTCTTTTTTGGGTCTTTGTTTTTTTGTTTTGTTCACGAACAAAATTCATATACCGCTCATACAACCCAAATTCACGACCGAATGCTTCGATTTCCCATGGTTGATCAAAGTAAGACATGCTAGTTATATCGTAATGATGTTTTTTGTATCGTACCATACAATCTGATACGTCCATATCAAGTTCGCCTAGAGCAAACTGTTTTACATGCACCATTTCATGTGCCAGGGCTAACATCTGTTGTTTGACAGACATATACGGATTTATTGTGATTGTAAATTCTACAGGTTTCTCATATCTGTAATCATCCTCACACTCTGTCAAACCCATAATTTTTTCACGTTTTTGATTTTTTGTCAAATTCTTAGGAAATTTTATATTAAGAGTTAAAAATGGATTCAGTTTTGAGAATTTTTTCTCGTCTATCATAAACGACAGAAATATAGCTGATGCTAACTCAATCTGCTGTATCGACAGTTTCGTATTCTTGCGACCAATAACATTAACTAACATTAATAATCCTAAACAAACCCTTTACAAGGATGCGATCTGACCGTCATCCTCTAACATGTTACGGGTAATAATATAATTTTTTACTAACGATGATCGCACGATATCGGCTTCTTTGAATTCTAACATCGAAAATTCTTTCATACGTTTGATAATTTTCATGAAATCTCTGATGCCAGATTGTTCTCTGAGCGAACGTAAATCAGTTTGTCTGATGTCGCCAGCAAAGATGATTTTTGAATCATCTCCGGATCTGGTAATGACTGAATTTAATTCATGCGCAGTCATGTTCTGTGCTTCATCGACGATGATAATTGCGTCGTCAAGAGTGATACCACGAATGAATGACGTACAGGTAAATTCAACTACACCCTTCTGTTTCATCAAATCATAAACATCACCACGACCGAAAAGTTCTGAGCAGATTTTATAATATGGAAGTTCGAAGGGTTTGTATTTTTCCTTTTGATTTCCTGGAAGGAACCCCATATCACGTGTCTGCACAACAGATCGAATAATGATGATTTTTTTAAATTTCTGCTGCTGCGAATTTAACAATTGGTTAAATGCCAAGTAACACGAAATGAATGTTTTACCGGTACCTGCTGAGCCGTGAAGGAATAAATTTTTCCCCTTGTCATATTCTTCAAAAGTCAATTTCTGATTTTTTGTCAGTGGAGTGACGTGTTTGATATCAGGAAGTTTGTTGGGGATTTGCGCATGTAAATCGTGCGTTCTTTTTGCTTTTTTTGGATGACTCATCACTTACCATGTGTTAACAGTTGATCGTGGATTATTGGCTTTAATCTGTTTAAGTAGTTGGCGAAATCCTTGGTCTGGTTTCTGGTGATATCCGGAAATGATTCCAGGCATTGAGGGAACGATCTCGATGTCAGAATTCGTCTTGAGTAGTTCTTCCATATCAGAAATCGTCATGAATTCTTGAAAAAACTGATCAGTAGATTTTACTCTAAAATTATAGGTTGGCATTGTTACTCGTCGTCATATGGATTGAGATTAGTATCTAAAATTTTTGTTTTGTTGGCAGTTGCTATTTTTCGCTGATCACGACGTTCTTTAAAGCGATTTTTATTGGATCGCAATTCTTCATCAAAATATTCGTCGTCAGTGTAAAATTTACGTCTCTTAGATTTGCTCATGGTAACAATTCTGGATATGCCTCCTTAACTAGATCATAGGTAATATCGTATGGTAAACTTTTATTTTTCATGCACAGTAAAAGCTTAGCGTCTTCCGGGGCTACGGATTCGAGTATCGATATGAATAACATCTCGCGCTTCAAAGGTTTGATTGAATCACCACGCCCATTCTTTAGAAAGATATCCATCTTACGGAGTTCTTGATATAGACGATTTTCTTGATCGTGATTAATACAGGGTGTATATGGCGGATCTGTTTGAGGCAGAAGCCAAACGATATCCGGATGAAATGCTAGATAATAAACGTTGCGGAGAGGGATAGTATCGTTGACCTTAAGAGCCTTGATTTTTTCTTCTTTTGTTGGAAGGATGGAAATTCTTTTTAAAATTTCTGATAGTCCGATTTTCATAATATCCTCAAAAATGGCTGATCGACCCCATAAGATTTTTTAAATTGTATTTCATAAAGTATTCAAAAAGTCTAGACGGTTTAGAGTGTTGTGTCTCATAGTTAGCAAAAATTGATGCCGAAATATCGGATGGTATTTTCGATAAATCTATAAGATTCTGATTGCGAATATAATTTTCAGCAGGAATATCCCTAAGAACTTCTTCGTCCGACAATGATAACCAATGATCCATCTTTTTAGATGATATCGGTTTCTGTCTAATTCCTGCAACAAAGGATGAATCGACTGACAGCACGTTTGGAATACCATCACCAACATCCCCGCGAAGAATGTGTTCTCTAAGATATTTTTGCGGTGAAGTATGTTTAATCATTTTCTTACGAACTGGATCATACTGAAAGACATTAGAAAATTTCTGCAATTGAATGTAATCTTTGTCACCTGATACTATCAAAATTTTAGTGTCTGTATTACCGTATTTATGAGATAGGACGGAGATAACATCATCGGCCTCCGCGCCGTCGATGTTGATAACATGATAAGGAAAGTATTCTGCGAGTTCTTTTTTGATGTTGGACATGATTAGAAATACATGTGTCCAATCGATCTTGATAGCATTTCGCTGTTTGACACGTGATGCTTTGTAGTAAGCAAAATACTTCCGCCGCCAGTAATTAGATGAATCGCATGCAATGACGATGTTACCGTATTGAGATTTGAATTTTGTGTTAATAGACTTGATTGAACTAAGGACCATATGTCTAATTAAGTCTTCAGAGATAATCGAGTCTTTATTCGTTCTAACAAACATCATGATGTTTGAGTAGAGTATCTGATTCAGGTCAAATATTATCATTATGAGAAAGCAACTTTACAATGTCAATATAGTTAGAATTTGGTTCGTAGTTGCAATAGATCGTGCTCTGATCTGATGATATACGAAAAATTTTTTCAGACAAATACTGATATGGATGATCGATCCCGTAGTATTTTCGGATCAGTGATCTTAGAGCTTCAGAAAGAAGTCCAACATCTTTAGCATACAGAATTTTGTCATTTTCCAGTTTGATATTGTTGACACTTAACGTCAGTAAAATATTGTCATGGATGAATTCTATAAGGTTTTCGATGTCGGAAAGTTGTTGCACGTGTATGTTGGAAGCAACTTCTTCTAATGATTTTGGTGGTGTGATTTTTCCTCCGTTTTTATTTCCAGGGAAAAGAACTACATTAATCATTTAAAAACTTTCATAATAACAACATCTGTATTTATACGGCCAGTGGCTACAGATGCCTTGGTTTTGAGAGATTTGATAGACGTGGTAGCTTTTGGCAAAGACCATGTTGTGGCAGTTGGGAGCACTTCAGAAGGCTTCCGGAGCTTTTTACTAAGAGAACTGTCAGAATAGTTGATGACACTTGTACCCTTGACGGAGAGGGTATTGTTTGGCCCTGCAAACAACAAGATTAGTTTCTTGTATTTGATATTGTAAAGAAGAACAGCCGAACATCCAACAATTGTTTTGGGATGAATAGAAACGATGTTGTTAGGTTTGCTTTCTAGACAATACTTGACTTTGGCGGATAACTGTTCCGGTGTCTTTTTCTTTTTTATGGTCTTACGTGTTCTGACCACCACCGGGATATGACCGATATAAGTTTTGACCGATCCTATAATATCCAACAAAATTTTGGAGTATTCTACCAGCTGTCGCCGCTTCAGTTTTTGATAGTGTTCTTTTATTTGTGGGTCTTCATCAATCTTGGAAAGTTCTAATAGCAGTGGTTTGTAATAGTCTACGATTTCCGTCGCACCTGAAGTAGAAACGCCGTGTTTCTTTAGGATAGAAAGAAAATCTATTGGTGTTTTTAGTTTGTAACCAGCTATAAAGAAACTGTCTAGTGCATTCTCTATGTCAGCAATGCAATCGATGGTTTTAGGATCTCGTGCCTTGGTCTTAGCTAGTATCTTGACGGGGTGAGGTTTGACAGCCATCACTTCAGCGATGGCTTTCCGGATTGAATTTTCAAGATTGCTGATAAGAACATCCGGAAGGATAGCCCCTCGACAGATCATTCTAGCTATTGCACAATAGAATAGCGGAAATACATACTTGGTTTTGGTAATCGCCGTTATATCGGCAGCAGAATACTTTCTAACTGTAGCATATTCCAAAATGTACTTTTGGATATCTTGCTTTTCATAAAAGTGATTGTACCAGTTAACAGCAGATATAAGTCTAGAATCATTCTGAACTTGTATCTGCTGTTTTAGAACCGGTTCGTCACCTAGATATTTTTTTTCTAATACTCTGTTAAAATGCACCATAACTTTTATTTATCTTTGTTCTTATCCCACACGATACGTGTAGTTTTCGTCGACCGGTAAGGCACGATCTTCCTTGAGCAATGATTCGAGTAATCTCTGCCATTCCATTTTTCGAACATCCCAAGAGTAGAACGTATCGATATATTTTTTCTGAATAGTGGTTCGATCATCCCAACCTGAATTTGGATGGGATACGTAATCAATCGACGCACCAAGCATCGAATAGAACCTACCAGCATGATTGTTAATGTTCTCTGACCACCGGTACATCGTAGTCCAAGATGCAGCGGTTTCCGGCAGCGCCGCGAAGTCGGGATGAACACATAGGCATTTACCTGACATAGCCTCTATCAACGAGATACAGCTCGTTTCTGGCCAGACAGAAGGGTAAGCAAAGATATGTGCCTTCGCGACATGTTGCTTGACCGTCTCGTTGTCGACAGCCCCATGATATGTCATGTCGGGATGTGCTCTAATTTTATCAAAAAGAGATTCGTAATGCTTATCGCGATTTTCCCAACCATAGATGGAATAGGACGAAAACACATCAAGGTGTAAATTGGTCGTCATTCTTTCACTCGCCAGTTTTTCAAACACCGGTACGAGAATTTCCAGACCACGATGCGGAGTTGTGTGATAAATTACTCGTACTTCATCAGTTGGCTTTTTGAGTTCTGGAAGCGGTACGATTGCATTACGGATTACAACGGTCTTATCCCACGGGATATTGAACTTCTGGATGTAGAGTTGTGCCTGCCAATGGGACACAAATACAATCATATGAAATTTCTTCCATCCACCGTCTTTTAGATGGACGGATTCAGGATCATCTGGTAAATCATGGCACCAGAGAATACGAATCTTATCAGGGTCAAGTTTACGGACCCTGGACGGGATGATTTGGACTTCTGATAAAAGTTCAGGCGGTAACAGCTTTTCCAAGGTTCGTGCTTGGAGTTCTGTGCCGCCCGATGACTTTTCAGAAATTTCGTTATACGCTATTGGCATTGTTGATCATTTCACTTTCTATTCTGTTTGCA
>FSSH01000611.1_pt2 | contig 19428 bp, 15 predicted proteins | sample 1166101 | NCBI WGS metagenome assembly FSSH01 (sample SAMEA32972668, study PRJEB13176) | freshwater metagenome | biome: Drinking water system; feature: Biomass in drinking water that filtered by 0.45 um membrane; material: drinking water | place: USA | collected 2012-12-20 | depth 0 m | reverse complement strand
CCCCAATAAATTCAATAACTTAAGAAGAGTTATTAGTCTCATTCCTTCCAGCTGGTGACAAAGCTGGTGACAAATAATCATTCATTTGATGGTTTTACTGTCTTCATTTTGACATCATAAACATTCAGCATTGCAGCGGTTCGGTGCCCACTGGCATCCAGTTTGTTGCCCGTGGTATCGCTAACACCTTTTCTTTTTAAATCATGGAAAGTGAAGGGTATCCAATTTACACCCATATCTTCAGCTGCTTTTTTTGTTGAAACAGTGATTCGCCCCATTGCTGTTTTTAGGCTGTCGACGACGATTTTATCCCCTGTACGTTCACTGACAATAATGTGCCTATCTTCTGCACGGATTGGATGAGGTTGCTTTCGTTCTGCCAAAATCCGGTTCCTAGTAGACACTGCGAAATCCCACGCAGAACGCAGTCGCGGATTCCACTCTGTAATGTTGTCACGAGATCCCTTGCGGCGTTTAATCAGAAGGCCTTCCGGCAATTCGTTTGCATCAGTGAGATCCAGCACTTCAGACAAACGCATGCGGCAAAGATAGGCAATTTCCATGGCTGGCCAGACATACCAATAATTTGACGCTCTTGCAACTTGTAGCATGAACTCGTAATCCCGATCTTCTGCGTAGTGCTGACGAGGTTTGATTGATAATTTTTTAACCCCGAGAGTGGGATTGCTTTTGATTTTTTCGTATTCGTATGCCCATGAAAATACGCGTTTAATATAAGCGATTTCTTTATTGGCACGGCTTTCAGAGGATTCGCCTCGAGAATCACGGTATTTTCGAACAAGCCCGACTGTCCAGGAGGTAATCGGCAGATCACCCAGTTTGCCGTTCGTTGAAATGCTTCGTCCGCAAATATGCTGATGACAATCCAAATAATCTTTCTGTGTGGATGTCGCAAGTTTTCGCCAAATTGGAGTAGCTTGAAAGTCTCTGCTGATGGTTGAGAAAGTAGTAACCACTGCCGAATTTTGACTTTCACAAGCTTGCCAAATTTCTGCCAATGTCGCTGATGGCCCACATAAGCGTTTCGATTTCCACTTTCCCGTGGCGTTATCTTTAATCTTAATCATCCACTTACCAAGACCGGATTTATTCCACCAAACGCCGGTTGGCAATTTTTTTGCGTCAATGCGTGCTGGGATGGAAGCTGTTCGTGGTGGACCTTTGGGCATCTTGGTTAATCGATAAAATCGATCTCCTCAACTATGGCGTTTGTATCGTTCAATTTTAATCCCATAGCGGCGTTGATTGCATCTATCGTGGTAAAAATTTTACCACCTTGTCCATATAGGTAACGGACGCCATTTTTTCTTAGGCATCGCTCAATGTCACCGGGTCTATCGTAACCAGTAGCTATTTTGAGTTGATCAATAGAGACAAGATCTGTCATATCAATTGGTTAGATAAACATATTCTCTAAATTCAATTCCATTAGCGTGAGCACGGTAGCCCGGCATTTTGCTAGCTGTTAATAGAAAAAACTGCTCAACTTATTGACTGTTATAAAGCGGTTTTACAAACACAACACCGGTCTAGCGACTTTTCGCTGCCCAAAATGATCAATACCGCTGCATAACAATGACCACACTCCGTCAACAGCAATTTTTTATTTCTCAAGTCTCGTGCCACCAACCATGCCGTGGTGAAATCGAGGCTGCCACTGGGCAAGGAAATTTTAAAAAAATCGAATGCCTGGATAACGTTATGAATATCGCCGTGAATGTTTTCGGCTTCAATTGCACGAAATATCTTGGCGAAGAGCGTGGCTTCCTTGTACCGTTTCATGTTGTGCGTCAAGCCACGAATTGACTCTTTGATGGGACCCGAACTACCAGATCGCCCCAGAATCTCCTTGTAAGTGGCCTTTATCAGCTCTCTGGGGATGGTAGTTTCTCTGACAATAACCGCGATTCTGGCTTGGCGTTGAATCAGGGTAATGGCCAACTGATACTGTTTAAGCGTTTTGATCATCTTTTTAGCCTCCATGATTCACGCCCTCCCTTAACGTCAGCAACACATCAACGGCAGTGTGCTGCTTGCGATTTATGTACTCAAAAAAATGATTTGAAATCCTTGGCGCAAAACACAGCCAACCCGATTGAGCGATATGCTCAATGTCCTCAATTGACAAACGACCAATGGCCTCAATTAACGCCTTATCCGAAATGCCCAGCATAAAACCAGCGAACAGAGGGTTATCTCGACAGAGATCACGGGCTTTGATAAGCCATAAACAATTCAACGACGTTATTTCCTGATCAACGCTCTGAGCCTGTGCGCGCTCCAAACAATCAAAGTAATCATCCAATTCGCCCATGGCAGACTGTATGATTTGCCTGACGTGGGAGGACAGGTTTTTTATCTGTAACCATTGATTCAAATAATCCGCGCCGAACTCGTTCGTCAACGGGCACAATAACGCCTGGCAAAAATGCGCGGTAACCTGCTCGACGTTGACAAAGTCAAGGATTAAGGGTTGATGGTTGAAAAAGCATTCTCGTGCCAGACGGGCTAAATTTTTTCCTTCCGCCGCATCCAGTAGGGTTCGAGATTGAATTGATTGAACAAGTAAATACATTATGACTCTCCTTGGCCGTTAGAAACGGTCAAGACATATGGTCAAAGTTTTGCCGGCATTTTGTGAAAATGGCCGCGAAATTCGATGTTGACGGGCTACACTGCCAGTCTTGTTTTCACATACGGGACAGCGGGCAGCCTGTTGATCTTCTTGGCGGGGGATCAGGAATCGCGATTGACAGCAAAGACACATCACAAAATGCAATGCAGAGGCATGAAATTGTCTTGTCAGTTGCCATGCTCGATTGATATCCAACACTCTATGGTGTTCGAATCCTGCCTCCCGGCTGCATGGCTTGGGATTGTGGGCAACGATACTGCAGTACAACATATATGCGTTGCAAAACTGCAGCCCAAGCTCAGTACCATTGGCACGACCAGAAACATAATCCTGAATTAACCCCAAGAATATTGAGGCGTGCAGGTTGTTAATGGTTGAACGACTTATCCAGTGTGGATCCCAAGGCAGCATGCCTTTAATCGGTGCTTGTTCTTGCGCAAGCCTGTAAATGCGTGTGGCTGTTTTACGTTTGATACCACAGAGAGCAGAAACCACCGGTGTTCTGGCTCCGTAGTCGAACAATGTCTTTGCCAACATCAGTTCAGCGCCAAAATGCGACAAGTCAACGAAGCCGCCGTTATCCATGATGATCACCCTGATCATGAGCACCATGAACCAGCAAGGCCGCATGAGCGGCGGCTGAAACCGGGTGGTTACCCAATGGCAGCAAACTGATCACGGCACGGTTAATCGCCGCCTGTTCTTTAATCTGTTCCAACGACAAATCGGCTACACGATCGACCGTCTCTGGAACGACACCAAACCGCCAGGCGGCTTCCATGGGATTGCTACGGGCGCATTCTCTCAATAGCATCAGATATTGAAAATTCAGTTGCGTCAGATCGTCTTCTAGGGTGGCCATGCTCTGTTCTCTAATGGATTACGACATGGGGTAATACTAAAAGACTGGTTTTGTAATCGTCACGCGCGGAAAGTGGGTGTTTTTGGGGTACTTTCCGCGCAAAGCCTTGCGGGGCGTGGCTTGGCAAGGTGGTAGCCGATGCTTCAGTGATAAAAAGTGATTGACAATGCGTAACCGCTTGTATTTTCTATAAATTGATTTGTTGGGGAGTTATTGAGGGCGTAATTAGGTCGAAATAAGGCCTTTTTTGAACGCTTGAAATAGTGATTTTTTCAGTAGACTCGGGGCAACCCTACCAGTCACTTCTGCTATGCACACTATCGATTTGAAATCCGGTTTCCGACGGCTATGCGCCGCTAAACAGCATTGTCTCTATCCGCTGCCGATTTTGCTGAGCTTTATGGTCTGCAGTGCATCGTGTTTAGCCCATGGCAATGTCAGCAAACAGACGCGAGCGACTAGCGCCGCACGCACGCTACAAAATACGCTTTGGTGGCAGATTGCAAAGCAGCACCATTTGGATCCTTACATACTGTATGCGGTTGCATTAAAAGAATCCGCGAACGATGCCGATCCGACCGCGGTAAAACCCTGGCCATGGGCACTTAATAAATCAGGACAATCCTTGATGCCAGCCTCGCAGCGGGAAGCCCAAGCCTTGCTCAAGCAATCGATAGACGAAGGCAATCGGTTGGTAGACGTGGGGTTAATGCAAATCAATGTCCGCTGGCATGGTCACAGAGTGAGCGCGCCGGCGCAATTACTGGATCCCATTACCAATGTACAAATAGGTGCCGAACTATTAGCAACCGCCATTGGTTCAGCTCCGCATGACTTGGCTTTGGGGATTGGACGCTACTATAGTTGGAACGATGAAAAGGCCGCGAAAGCCTATGGACAAAGTGTGATGGCCATAGCTGACCGAGTGAAACAGGTGATTTGAGATGGAGGATAGCCTCTATCATCTGCAATTGGATTATCTGTTGTTAGCGAGGGAAATGGTGCTGTCCGGACAAGAAGAACAGGCGATGTTTAGCTTGGGATTAACGCCAGAAGCCGTGGGTATCCTGAAAAAATTGCAGGTGCAGCAAATTAGGGAGATAGCTCGGCGTGAATGCCTGGCCTTTACCCCCAGATTCAATGCCAGCTTTTGGGGGCGTTATCTTCAGGTCGATCAGTCAGTGCATGAGGGAGATACGTGTGATAGCCAGGCGCGTGACTTGCTAATACTGCTCACGGGATCAGGCGATATAGCATGAGTGCTTGGTACACCTACGAAGACCGGCTAAGAGATCATTATCTTGCCTATCAATTACTGAAACGAAAATTGCGGCCGACGTTCGTGAAAGCGCATATTAAAACGATTAGCCAACATGAGCTTAAGGCCATGTACTATGCCATTCACTTTCACGGCCCCTCCAATGGTCAATTACCGCTGGCTAAAACCATTCCGGCATCACGCGAGTCGTTTCTATATCTGACGTTATTTCTGTCAATCTATCAAATCACCTGCAAGGTTAATCCTCAGTCGCGAATGGACGTGCCGGCCATTTTGTTTACATGGGATTATTTCCATCGATCCTATGAACACCTTATCCCCGAAGAGCGACCTTATGGCAAAGTTCGGCCCGCCAACTTCAACGAAGCCTGGGTTTTAGCACAAGGTATGCGCGAAGGACAAGTCGCCTTGAAATATTGCCCACGCTGTCGACATAATTTTTCGGTATTCTACGAGAGCAAATTTCGACCGGTTTGCCAGTTTTGTGAATTGGCAGACGCAAACGTAAACTCATTCCGCCCAAACACGCCTTAAGTCTGGTCAGCAATTGAATTGAACGATTGACGATTTAGCCTTTTCACTAAGCCCGGCTTCATAGCCATGGCTATCTTGAAAGCCGACGTCCAAGATATTTAAATTCACCAAGAAACAATTGTCGTTAACGACCCCAAGCGGCCGGTCACTTATATCAAAAAGCTACGGCCGCATTTAATCATTTAGCCGACATACCCACTAAGATTTATATAGAGCCCTTTTTCTTTACCCATTGAAATCGTGCATTGGTTGCAACAAGGCCATTGTTACTAGTTAAAAATGGCAAAACCCAAGATCTGAAATTACCAAGACTTCTTTGCCGGAATTGGCACGGGCCAGTGGTCATCGGCTTTATGACTTACCCGATATCAACCTCACTGGAACATAAAGTTCGCTTTGTGTTCCGAGCCGTCCTCTAACTTCAGAACGAATTGGCGGCAAGTGCCTTTCCAGGTCTTGGTTGTTTTCCAGACGTACTTATATTGATCGGTGCTGGCTTCGTAGCTAAGACCGCTACTGCCGGATGAGTCAGTTTCTTCTATGGCGTCATTAGGGCCATTGGAACTACAAGACACGGACTGACTTTTTGGGTAACCCGTTGCCAATATATTCAGCCCTTGATTGCCGCCGAGACTAAACTTTACTGGTACTGAGCTGCCGGATTTGACGGTATTCAAAGTAGGCAAATTGTCGACAGGCGGAAAAAAACCTGTGAAGTTGTATGACGACCCTTTGACCGTCACCGTTACGCTATCCGGTGCGCTATTCAACTGGCCATCACTGACGATGAGATTAAACAGATAACTTCCCGCCGTTATCGGCGTAAAGCTGGGCGACGCGCTATTGGGGTTGGCGAGTGTCACAACTGGCGATCCGGTTTGGCTCCAGCTATAAGAAAGCGGCGCCGGACTATTATCGGGGTCGCTGCTGCCGGCTCCATCCAACGTCACTTTGACGCCAGTATTGACGGTTTGGTCCGGCCCGGCATTGGCGATCGGTGGCTTGTTAGGAACGACCACTTGCTTGGTCAAGCGGTTGCCGGCTGCGTCGTAGCTGTATTCGATGAACGTGCCGTTGCCGTAATCGCTTTTGATTAGCCGGTTGAGATCGTCATAGGTGTGGGTGACGTTGTCGGCCAGTGCCGGTAACGTGTTGGCCAGCACGATTAGCAACGCAGACAGCACTCTGCCGACAAAACTTGAATGAACTTCGTTGAATCGTTTCATATTCGTTACTCCAATATTTCGCTTGAATAACCGTATTGCCCATCCGCGACACCAGATCCCCAATCCTTGCTCAGCAGGCCAAGCCGCACATAGCGATGAAACGATGAGTACGGCCAAGTCGATAACGCGCATAGCCAATCCGTGTTTCACCGGGTTTCAATCTATGTAGTTCACGTGATGCTCGTAATCTCGATCATCGCGTATCGTCTGCTCCCAGAATCGGCGTTTCCATAACCGATACTCACCGCGATGGTCGCATGGTAAATCCATGCCCGATGCCCGCAATTTACGGGTGAAATGCGATTTTATCGCCCGCCAGCGTCCGGAATAATCGGCATCGCCTTCAGGCAAGGCCCAAATCGTGTGCAAGTGATCAGGCAGGATGACAATGGGGTCGGTGGTGAAACGGCGTTCGGCCCGCACCGCCCGAAACGCCTCGCGCAAGCCATCGACATGCCGAACCAGCACATCCAACGACCGATCCCGCAAGGTCACGGTAAAAAAGTAACAGCCTCCCTCAACCCGATTGTGACGATACAACACCATGCCAACCCCTCATTCCCTTTAACCCCTCGTTGAGCCGCAAGATTTAATCACGTAGCCCGTATGCAGCGCAGCGGAATACGGGAAATCCAAGGCCACAACGCCCCGATTTTCCAACAAGATTTTGGCGTCCGCATTTCGGATTTCCGCCGGAGAATGCCCGGTTTTTTTCGAAGGGCATGTCCGGATTGTGGGGCGTTATTCTCGCCGGTTATTTCCGCCATTAATCCCACCTGGATTCAGCCCGGATTCCGCAATCTCCATCCAGGCTACCTAGCTATTGTTTACATTCCTTTTTTGGCGTAACGCTTGTGTTTGGAATAAAACCTTTAATTTTAAGGCTAGTTCTAGTGCCCTCTTTCAAAGTCATTGAAACTCGCGTTTCAATGCCCGTTATGACCTGATACTCTGAATATTTTTCATATTCATTTAAATTGTTTGTGAACCCCCAGAATTTTGTTATACCACCCGCCCATCCCCAGCCACCGTCTACAACTATTTCAAGAATGTCATAAGTGGTATCATCAGAAAAAGCATGTGCCAACTCATGGAGCAATGCCATTGCTGGGCTAAGTGTTGTGTTATTTGGCAATACCACTGTATCTGAAGGACTCCAATAAACTGTATTTTTAAAGGGGTCATATCTATCATCAAATTTATTCTCGTTCATAATTATTTTATACTCTTGTCTTGAGTTAATTAGGTGATCAATAACATCCTTTGCTTCTGAAACTGTATTTAGATAATCAATTGCTTGTTTGTATTTTGCAACATCACCAACTACCACGATTGTCAATCCCATCGGGTCAATATAACTAAATGGATTTCCATTCACATATTCAAAGGCGTTAATTCCTCCCGCCAATCCGATTGGGTCCTTATTCAAAAACCTCCCGACCCCACTCTCATAATACCTAGCCCGCATAAATTGCAGCCCATTGCCTTCTTCCATCACCCCAAACTGGCCGACATAGCGGAACGGATTGTTCGCCGCATTGGCGTTGGCCTGTTGGTTCAACACCTTGCCGAAGGCGTCGTAGGCATAGGCGTTGGTGATGGCGCCGGTGTCGTCGGTCAAGGCGACGGTGCTGCCGATGGTGTCGTAGTGGTACACATGCCTGATGCCGGACGGCGTGATGCGGGAGATCAGCCCCAAGCCATGCACGTAATAGGCGGTCGGATGGCCGACGTTGTCGTTTTCGACCAGCACATTGCTCATTGGCCCGGCGACATCCAGCGTGTAACGGGTGGTTTGGCCGTTGCGGGTCGCGGCCAGGCGGTTGCCTATGCCGTCGTAAACAAATTGGGCGTTTTGGTCGCCGCTGGCGGTAACCAACCTATCCTCGAAGTCGTATTGGAATTGCTTGCCGTTTTCGGTCAGCAGGTTACCGTTGGCATCGTGGGTCACCGGCGAGCCGTCGCGGGTCAACAGCCGGTTGTCGGTGTCGTAGCTCAAGGTTTGCGTCTGATTGGCGAAGCTAGGCGCCAAGGGTTCTTTGCGGTCGAAGCCTGTGCGGTTGCCGACGGCGTCCAAGCTCAAGGCGTAACTGGCCAGCACGCTGTTATCGGCCTTGGTGTTGGCCAGGTTGACCAGCCGCTCGGCGGCGTCGTAGCCGTAAGTGACGTGCGTGCCGTTGGGATTCAGCACCTGTTCCAACTTGCTGGCGGCATCGTAGCCGTAGTGAGTTACGCCGCCTAGCCAGTCGGTTACTGACGCCATGCGGTTCAAGGCATCGTAGGCGTACTGGACGGTTTTACCGTCTGGATAGACCAACGCTGTGCGGTTGCCGGCGGCATCGTATTGGTTGCCGACCGTTTTGCCGAAGGCGTCGGTGTAGGCGACCAGGCGGTTCAAGGCGTCGAACACGTAATTGCTGGCGCCGAGTTTGTCGGTCATCTGGACGCGGTTGCCGGCTGCGTCGTAAGCGAAGTTGACCTGACTGTTATCTGGATAGGCGATGGTAGCCAGCCGGTTGTTGGCGTCGTAGGCATATTGCAGGGTTTGGCCCTTGGCGTCGGTCAGGCTGACGCGGTTGCCGGCCGGATCGTAGCTGTAACTGTAGGCCTGCCCCAATGGATCGGTCTTGGCGACCAAGCGGTTCAGCGCGTCGTAGCCATAAGCCGTGGCGTGACCGTTGGGATCGGTGACGCCGATACGGTTGCCGAGCGCATCGTAGGCATAGGCCACCGTGCCGCCGTTGGCGTCGGTGACTTGCAGCAAACGGCCCAAGGCATCGTAAGCATACTGCGTGACGCGGCCTGCGGCATCCTGCGATTGAATCAGGCGCCCCAAGGCATCGTAGGTTCTGAAACCTTGATTACCCAAGGCGTCGCTGGCGTTGACCAGCCGATTCAGTTCGTCGTAGGCAAACTGACTGACATGGCCCAAAGCATTGGTCTGGGTCAGCAGATTGCCATTGGCGTCGTAGGCCAGCGCGGTGGTTTGGTTCAACGCATCCGTGACTTGAGCCAGGCGGTTGGCGGCGTCATAGGCATAATGCGTGGTGTTGCCGCGCGGGTCGGTGACGGCGATGCGGTTGTCGCCGGCATCGTAAACAAATTGCACGGCGTTGCCCAGGGCATCGGTGGCCCGGCTTAGCAGGTCGTTGGCATCGTAAACGAAGCTCGTGAGATTGCCGTTGGGATCGGTGACTGTGGTTCGGTTGTTGTTGGCGTCGTAGGTAAAGCGGGTTTCATTACCCAAGGCATCGGTGACGGCGAGCAGATTGCCGCTTTGGTCATAAGCAAAGCTGGCGGCATTGCCGTTGGCATCGGTCATCGCGACGCGACGGCCGATCGCATCATAGCTGAAGCTGGTGACGCCGTTCAGCGCGTTTTTCACCTGCACCAAGTTGCCTTGAGCGTCAAAGGCATTAGTGGTGACATGGCCTTGGGCATCCGTCACCGTCAAGGGTTGGCCATGAGCGTCGTAAGCGACGGCCGTTACATGGCCCAAAGCATCGGTGATGCCGGTCAGGTTGCCTTTGGCGCTGTACGAAAACTGCGTGGTGTTGCCGAGCGCATCGGTGATTTGCACGGGATCGTTGAAGGCGTTGTACTGCACCGTGCTGACATGGCTTTGGGCGTCGGTTTTGGATGTCACGTTGCCTTTGGCATCGTAAGTAAACGTCGTCGAGTTTGCGTTTTTGTCGGTGACGGAAACACGATTACTGTTGCTGTCGTAGGCGTAGGCTATGGAGTGGCCCAAAGGATCGGTTTCTTGAATCAGGCGGCGCAATATGTCATGCGTGTGGATCGTGACGCTGCCACGCCCATCGGTGATTGTGGTTTGGCCGGCCGATGGCGTATCGTAGGCGAACTGGGTCACCGCGCCCTTGCCGTTGGTTTGGGTAGCCACGCGTTGATTGCCGTCATAGGTATTGGCGATCAGGACATTGCCGCGACGGTCGGTGATCCGATCCAGCAGGCCGTTGGCGTTGTAGTGATATTGCTGCACGCCACCGTTGGGGTCGGTGTCGGCAATCATATGGCCGTTGCCATCATATTGATAACTGACCGTTCTGCCGGCTGAATCGTGCAGGTTAAGCAAACGGTTGTTGGCGTCATAACTCAACGTCGCGATGCGTCCGACGCTATCGGTAATGGTCATTAGGTTACCAGCACCGTCGTAGCCAAAACTCAACGTATTGCCGTTGCGGTCGTTGATCGAGTCAAGCCGGCCTGCACCGTTGAAGACCATTCGAGTTTGATTTTTCTGGGTAAGCGCGAAACTGCCATTGGCGTTTTTGATTAGCGTATTGAACATGCCGGGATCATGGGCCTGATAGACACCGTTGCCTAACGAATCGTAATACTCGTGGTGGCCGTCGCCCATTGCGATTTCCACCGAGCCACCGGTTTTTTCAATCAATTTAAGGTTGTAACTATGCGTCCATCCGCTGCCGAAAGGACCGATGTTGGCATCCTGAACATTATGCGTGCGTGTGAAAACCAAGGGCAGACCCCGACCTGGCAGCGACAAGTCGGTATGTTGATAGTAATAGTTTCCGGTGGCGGTGTTGACGGGTTCGGCAATATTCGCCGATGGATTTGACGGCGAAGGCGGACCATAAGTAGTTTCTTTAACTGGCGTTGCAACCGAACCGGATAAGTCGATGTTCAAAGTGCCACCGGGTGAATTGCTTGGTATTTGAATCTGGGCGCCTAATGTTGTATTGGTCGTAGTTGCATTGAATTTAACAGTAAACGAACAACTTGCCATGGAAGCCAAAACCGCTCCATTGCAGTTGTTTGAGGTAACGGAAAAGTCGCTGGCATTGGCTCCTGTTAGGCTCAAACTTCCGAGTGTCAGTGTATTGCTTCCGCTATTGGTGATCTTGATTGTCTTTGTATCGCCAAGCGTAGTGAAGGTGAATCCTTCTGAGGAAGTGGACGCTAAGAGCGGTTGAGGTGCCGGCAAGTTGCCAATGCCTGTTCCCAAAAGATCAACCACCGTCACCGGGGTATCAGGATCGTTGCTGGGTATATAGACGCTCGCCTGCCTATCGCCGGTAGCCGTAGGCGCGAACATGACATTAAACGTCCGTTGTTCTTGCGGGCGTATTGTGAGTCCCGATGCCAGGTCGTCCTGGATATAAAAATCGGACTGATGGATACCGGTAACTTCCAGATTGCCTACCGATAAGTCTTGTAGACCAACATTGATCAACGTGAATAATTTGGAAACGGTTGATGAGCCCGATACGCTGCCAAAATTCCATGACAGAGGAAATGGGAAGGCATTGGGGCCATGAGCAGTTACGGCGATTTGGTAGCCGCCGTAGCCGCCTGCACTGGCTATCTCGACGTAATAGGTGTCCGCAGGGAGGGCATTAGCCAAAATACGTGGATTTTCTCCCTGCCAGTAAGACCAACCATTAACCTGATGCCCATCTGAGGCGTATAGATTGATGTTGATATTCAGCGTATTTTCACGGCTCACATTGATTTGCAAAGACCCGTCGTCAGTCGTGGTTACTTTGTACCAATCATTGCTATCCCAACTCCCGTCGGGACGCTGGAATCCTAATCGGCCTGCCAACATATTGCCGAGTTCCAACGGCAATGCTTGTTCTCTGGTATCGTTCGGCTCGTCATCGTTGGCGGTCGGTTGAGCCGTGAAGTTGTTACTGATTTGGTAGCCGCCGTAGCCGCCTGCACTGGCTATCTCGACGTAATAGGTGTCCGCAGGGAGGGCATTAGCCAAAATACGTGGATTTTCTCCCTGCCAGTAAGACCAACCATTAACCTGATGCCCATCTGAGGCGTATAGATTGATGTTGATATTCAGCGTATTTTCACGGCTCACATCGATTTGCAAAGACCCGTCGTCGGTCGTGGTGATACACCAAGTATCAGAACTATTAGTCGAATTAAGGCTTCCGGTACGGGTTTCCCCCAGCAGAATATTTCCCGCATCACATGTAAGCGCTTGAGCGCTAAAGCTCAAAATCAAAAAGCTTGCGGTTAATAAAACCAACAGCCGAAACATTTGGCTTAGACGTGTAATCGCCGCGAGACAAAAGAGAGTCGCCATTATCACGGCGCTAATCGTCAAAACCGGGATCGGAGTTTGCCAGGAATGTTGAAGCAGAATTGCGCTTATTAGAACCGATAAGCCTGGCGGCCAATTCAAAAAAGCTAATCGGGCATCGATGGATTGGGTCTCATAGACCGAATTGTGTGCATGATTATTCATCTTTTCCTCTCCTCATGCCCGCTGCAAGCAGAAAGTGACACGCAATAAAAAAGCCGACCTACCTTTAGCGACATTGACGACGTCGCTACCGGCAGTTCGGCTTTCCGTGATCGCGGACCCTTAACTTTCCGTCCCTACCTTGCGATAGGTTTGGCTTTTCTATTTATTCTTTTGTTTGGCTTTTAGCACCTTTTTAAAACGGTATCTACTGAGCGTTTTTGTCAAGTTTTGTACATTTGAGAATTTATAGATGAGTGGCCGGGATGTGAACTCAATCCGGTGACTTTATTGAACAATGGATGAACTGATAAGTCAGCTTCGCAACCAAAACCGGCCGTTTATGAACAAAGTTTTCCTAAAGCTTGAATGTCCCTTGTTGGCCGGGTCTTGCCTGCCAGTTCCTAAAAAACTAGAAAATTTGAACGACAGGTTTCGGGTTTAATTCAGTTTAAAAATATCCCGTTTCGTCTTTATTTGGCTGCGTTATGGTGGGTGACCTCTTGAAGTCACAGAACTTCAATGTCAATGGCTATCAATCCAATTGGATTAAAGCTAACTTGGCAGCTCAGCCTATTCGCAGTACGATAAGCTTGTTAAGCAAGGTTGGAGATCATCAATGTCCTCGTTTCCATCACACTCACGTCAACTAAGACTATCATCTAAACCGCATCAGACTGCGCCCGAAAGGTCGGTATTCGCCGGCCATCATGCTACTGTCAATTGCCTTGAATGTCACCGCACGATGGTCCCCAGAGTGGTGACGTACTATGGTCAACCCCTGCGATCGATCTGCCCCTTTTGCGGTGCAACTTTTGCGAAGTTTCCGGGAGGGTTAAAACGATTTTTTGAACGATTTCATCCAAGAACTCTGTCTCTCGATGCCTTTAAAGGCTTAGTGATGATGACAATATGCTTTGGATTAATTTGGTTCATAAGTATTTGGGTAAAGTTGCCGGAAGAATTCAATTTTATTGGGACTATCGGTACTCTTATATTGGCTATTCTCGCTGCGGCAGAGCTAACTGTTCAGTTTGTTGAGTTTATGGCGGCCAAACTATCTCACGAAAGTAACTACTATTGGGCTGGTTTAGTTTTGATAGCCTTAGTGTTAGCGAACGAAAACCCTAATCTGATTGACTATTTGCTTGTTTTTTCAGGAATCATGATGTTGCGCTGGCTCGTCGTAGGTGTTTTACAAAATCTTCGAAGAAAGGCCAGTAGCTAATACTCAATAATTAATTCGTCCACGTGCACGATTAAGGTTACCTATTTGATCGATTAAATCCGGTCTATTTTGACCTGCGGCTTGTCTTAGCAATTTCGCAACATTATCTACATCTAAAGGATCTTCTTCATTCAATAAACGTTGTTTTGCCGCACCCATACTGCCGTTATCGTCACCACCTACGGCAATTCCGGAAAATGCTTCGAACATAGCTGCTTTATAGTAAGCCTGTTGATTTGGCGTCAACTTATCTGCCACTTCATTGACTCTTTGATCGGCCCAAATTTGCGATACTTCGGTAAATCCAGGATAGGATTGTGATGCTGCAGATTTAACAGCATCCCATACGTTTTCGCCATTTTCATAGGCTGTGCGAGCATATGCAACGAATTGATTTATGTGTTCTTTACCCACCATTCCCACTGCTTCTAATGTTTTAGCGGTATTGTATAGACTACCTCCCAGAAAATTATAGGAAGCCTCCGCGGCCGAAGGAGTTTCATTGGCCGCAGCAGCAATCGATTGCCTAAAGTGCTCCGCTTTGACGTTTGCCAATTGCCCAAAACCTTCTTTTGAGTTTTGTTCACGCTCGGCCAGGTTACGATCATGTTGGGTTTCGACACGGGCTTCGCCACCAGCAATTTTTCCTGTTGCTGAATGAATCTTTGCCTGTGCATGCTGACCCAATGATTCGGTTTCAGCGCGTGGGTCTTTCAGATTGGCCTGTTCGACGGCGGCTTGAACCCTGCCAGCTTCCGGTGCATTGGCTTTAAGGGATTCGTTCCGACTGGCATTCCAGTTTTGATCAGCTTGCGGCGCATTAAAGGCATCGCCGAGCAGTTGGTAACCCGAGATTTGTGCCTGGTGCGATTGTTGGTCATCCAGCGTGCGATAACTGGGTGAGGAGAAGCCGGTCAATAACGACATGCCAGCGGCGGCATAGGCCTGATCGGCATCGCTGATCCAACCCGCCGCTTTCCATTGCGAGGCTAGCCGTTGCGTATCGCCGCGCAAGCCGTAGTGATCCAGCGTACGATCCAGGCGTTCCATCAAGCCAGGATCATGCGCGATTTTGTATCCCGTTTCAGCCGCGCCGAAGCTGGCTTGCGTTCCAAAGCGTTGTTGGGCCGATAGGGTTTCTTGATAGGATTCGCTGGCGGATACCGCATCGGTTGCGCTGTGTTGCAACAAGGACAACGATTGATTTTGTAATCCCATCGACGCCACATTTCGGGTGCCGGTTTGCGCATCCAGCGCCAGGCTTTTCGCCAACCCGGCTTGATAGCCTTGACTGTCGTTGACGGTTTGACTGATGTCGGCGGCGATAGCGTCGGACTTGTCCTGACTGACTTTGAAATCGTTCTGCAAGCGGCCGGAGATTGCGCCGCTGAGTTGGTCGTTACCGAGCTTGGCCCCGGCATTGGCACTGCCGGCTACCAACGCCGAGAATTGATCGGCGGATATGCCGGTATCGGCATGTTTTTTGGCAAAGGCTTCACCGAACTGGCGGTTGTAGGCATCGGTATAACTGGAACTGCTGGCGATTTGATTACCCAAGGAACGGCTGTCAAAGGCATCGCTGGTGATGCTGGCCGACTTCGAGGCCGTGGACGACACGCTGTGCATGAAGCTGCTGGTGGCTTGCTCGGACGCTGAATAGGCCGACGATACCGCCGCACTCATGTCCTTGCCGGCAGTAAAGGTGGGCAGAACCTTGTCAACGCCGGTTTGAGTAACCGCCGACAACGGACTGTATTGATGTTGCGCTTGCGCATTCAAGACCGGCGCCGGGCTGATCACATCGGGCGTGGCGATTTTCTCGTTTACATAATCGCCGCCGTCCATCCGTCCCAGGAAATGGGTGGCGGTCACTGCCCCGCGGTAGATCAGCATCAAGGTAATGGCCGGTGTCGACGCCGCCAGCATGCCGCCGATCGACAACCATTGCTGTAACTCCATATCCAGCTGATAAATGCCCATCATCGACGGCAGGTTATAGGTGGCCGTGGTCAGCGCCGCCATCTTGCCGGCGGCCGACATCTGGATGAACAGATTGATCACCGCCAGAATCGGCATCCACAACTGAATCCACAGCAACATCGAGAAATAGCCAATATTCATCCGAATACCGACGTTGCCCAGCATCACTACGAAGGCCATGATCGGCGCGATGGCGTAACTCAAACCTTCGATGAAGGCCATCATGGGTCGAACGATCTTGGCAAACAGCGTTTGTTCGGCCGCCCACTGGGTATTACGTTGCTGAATGGCTTGTTCCACCATTGCCGCCTTGTTCCAATGCAAGCCGTCTTCATGCCGGCCGATGACGCCTTTCTCGAACATGGGCATGATGGCCGACATCAGCATGTAATCGGCGGCATCGATTACACCTGGCCCTGCTAGCGCATCGAAGGCGCCCTGGATTTTTGGCACCGTGTCGGCTGCTGCCGGCACACCCAAGGTCGGCTGCAACAACCCTTCCAGCGCCGTCGCGAAATTACCAGTGGCCACGACGCTCAAATCCGCCCAGGCATCCGTGCAGGTTTTGGTTTGCGGTTGGCCACCGACATAGATTTGGGTCATGTAAATGTCGGAATCAAACCTTATCGCATTCAACGGATCGGCATCACGCAAAATGGCATCCACCGATTTCTGGTTCAGGTCCACACCGGTCAAGGTGCATTCGCGCACGTAATTGGCAAACGAGGTTTCCATGTCGCTGCCGGCGTTCGGCACATTGGCTGCGCCCAAATTGATTCTGGACAACAAATTTTTCCGCACCGCCGTTAGGGTCTGCAAACTGTCCGCAAAACCATTGCCGGTCATCGACGGCGTGGCAAAGCCTTGTTCGAACAATCGCGTGGTCCGATAGCCCATATTCGACATCACACTACCCACAACGGCTGGCCCTAACGGCACATTGTCGACCACCACGACGCTACCGGTATAGGCATCCTCGATCGACACCCGCACCGACGGCGCATACAGCATCAGCCACAACACATACGCCAGCAATAAATCCTGATAGCGAATGCCGCGACCATCCCATTGCAACAACGCCCGCAGCATGACGATGATCACACCGATCAAGCCGCCGACGGCCGCCGCAGTGCGGTAATCGCCAGTCCCGGAAATCATCGCGATGGCATTCAGTACGGCTTGCAAATAGGCGGAATCGCCCACGGAGAAGATTTCAAACATGGGCAACCTGCCTTTTAATCAACGAGGGAGAAAACCATCTTGGGAACTGGGAATGAGCGTTTAAGGGCTTGGCCAAGCCGTCCCGGTAGCCGGCAATTGCGCCACGGTCCCGTAGTGTTTGGGCTTCACGGTGGTCATCAACTGCTGGTAAAACGCCATCAGGGTTTGTGGATTGCCATAACGGCCGGCGATGGTGACGTATTCGTCCTGGATTTGCTCTCTAGCGTCCTTCAAGGCATCCATCAGCAATTTGGCGTAGGCATGGTCGTTCATGTGCGCGGCGGTTTGTACTGCGGCGAGCAAATCGTTAACAATCAATTGCGCCAGTTCCAAAGAAATGGCCGGCGCCGCTTCTTCGGCCCACATCCTGGCAATGCCGGCATCTTCCCTCGCCAGGTTATGGATCATGCCGCCGATGGCATCAGGCACTGTTTGCATGAAGGCTTTTTCGCTGTCGGTGATTTGACCGCTGTTGGTCGAGAATTTGTAAATCAGGCCATTGCCGTTATTGGCCGAGCCCAACAGTATTTCCATTACCCGCTGTTTCAATCCCACCAGATTGACGTTCTGGACGATGGGTTTGAGGCACTTATCGGCATCGTGTCCATCCGAACAGGTGTACATCCTGACGGTTTGATAACTATTGCCGGCGTCATTGCCGTACATCAGATCCTTGATCCGCAGCACCGGCGGCGGCGCACTGATGGCATTGTTTTCGCCTTTACCGTCGGGCGCGGCTTGCGGGGCATCAACGATCACGGTACCGGAAATACTCATCGCCGCTTCCAGCAAACTGTTGCCGCCAAACCGAAACCAGCCGCCGGCGTTTTGGTTGACCAAGGCCCGCCACACCAGATTACCCTGGATGATCTTGGTCATATCCGTCTGGTCGTTCTGTTTGACCTGCTGTACCGGATCGCCCAGGGTGCTGGTATTGGTCCAGCTGGAAAACACATCCGAAATGCCTTGGGTAAACGAGGCATTGGACAAGTTGGTTTTGCTTTGCAGGTCGAAGGCTTTGACGGTATCGTTCACCAAGCCCTGCGCCAACCGGCAGGAGTTGCTGAACATCTGGTTCATCTCCTGGATTTTTTTTTGCAGATCGGTCATCACCGAAGCACACCAGGGACACATCGCTCCGACGGCGAGTTGGAATGCATAGCCTGAGGCATTGGCGGCGACATTGCGCAGCAATTGCACGAACTGGTTGAAGTTGATGAAACTGAAGCTGCCGGCAAACAAATCGATACCGCCACAACCCGCGCTAAATGACGGCGGCACGAACGAGACCAGGTTGGTATTGGTGATGCCATTGCGCGCCACCAGGCTGCCGCCGGTAATCACGCCACGGCGTTGTCCCAAATGGGCGGTTGGGGCCGTGAAATTGGTCATGGTGCCGAACATACTGTCCATTTCCTGTTGCAGGTCGGCATAGGCTGGAAGAGAACTCTCGATCAACAGGATCAATACAACGACCTGGCGATAGCGTAATCGAATCGTAAACGACGTCATGGCGTGCTCCCCAAATGCGCACTGCGTTGCAATGCATGGATCAGTGACAGTGGATCTCGAGTGACCGCAGGGCTGATGCTACCGGCCGTCGGTAACAACATCGGCGTGTTACGAATGCCCTGGGTAGTTTGGTATTGCGTGGCATCGATCCAACCGGCTTCCTTGGCCGCCAGCAGAATCCGACCGGTGATTTCTTCCAGCGACAAGGCGCCTTGCGCCAACGGCACGATTTGCTTGGGCGGTTTCATCAGAAAAAGCGCAGGGGTTTGCTCAACCCCCAACATCGCGGCCTGACCGTTATCCCGCTTGAACTGACTAAAAAAGCTATTCGGCATCGGTAGGCCATCCAGCGACACGGGATAGATTTTGAAACCATAAGCGTTTTCCAGCATGGCCAAAATCGGTGCCTGCACATGGCAATAAGGGCAATCGGAACGGAAGAAAAACAAAATACCGGCTTGCGCGGCAATCGCTTTCAAGGCGCGTTCGGCCACCATGCTGGCCTGATGATTGGCTTCGTTAGCCGCATAGGTCGCCACCGGTCGGCGCACCGTTTCGTCGAGTTGCGGATCGGACATCACCACATAACGAGCGGCGTTGGTAAAGCGCTCGGCTTTATCCATCATCACCCGTTGCAGGTAATAAAACGCCGCCACATTCTCGGGACTGGGATCGTCGATGGCCTGGTTCAG
>FSSH01000529.1_pt2 | contig 19441 bp, 14 predicted proteins | sample 1166101 | NCBI WGS metagenome assembly FSSH01 (sample SAMEA32972668, study PRJEB13176) | freshwater metagenome | biome: Drinking water system; feature: Biomass in drinking water that filtered by 0.45 um membrane; material: drinking water | place: USA | collected 2012-12-20 | depth 0 m | reverse complement strand
GACGCTAACTCTTTATTTTGCAAAGCATCCTCGTGGTTTTTAAATAAATACATATAAACTGTTGAATACAAAATTAAGCGCGATTCGAATTTAGCCGGGCATTGTAAATTAATACGTCCTAGCGCGACAGCCATCCTTACAGGAGATGACGCTATCCAACCATTCCCTACTAAGACGTTTCAGCCGATAAAATCCCCACTGGCTGACGACGATTTCGGGCTAAATTACAATCTGTGGCATAATTTCCGCTCCCGTCTTGTATCTCCGATTTATTCCATATGTCCGTAAAACAATCCGATCATACCCAGGGACAAGTCAACACACTGGCTTTAAGTGCGATAGGCGTGGTGTTTGGGGACATCGGCACCAGCCCATTGTATGCGGTAAAAGAGGTTTTTCACGGCGGTTTGCCGACCGACGCCACCCATGTGCTCGGGGTGTTGTCCTTGATTTTTTGGGCCATCACCTTGGTGGTCACCACTAAATACGCCATTTTTATCATGCGCGCCGACAACAAGGGCGAAGGCGGCATCATGGCCTTGATGGCCTTGGCGCTGCACGGTTCCAGGGACAATCCAAAACGTAAGGCATTTATCGTCACCATTGGCCTGCTTGGTGCTTCGCTGTTTTACGGCGACAGCATGATTACGCCGGCTATTTCGGTACTCAGCGCCGTGGAAGGCTTGCAAATCGTGGCGCCGCGCCTGGAACACTACGTTTTGCCGATTACCATCGTTGTGCTCAGCGTGCTGTTCTTTATCCAGACCAAAGGCACGGGTAAGGTCGGCAGAATGTTCGCGCCCATCATGTGTTTCTGGTTTGCCTCGCTGGGTCTTTTGGGTGTCGTCAATATTGTCCAACACCCGGATGTACTGATGGCGATCAACCCTTACTATGCGGTCAGTTTGTTGTTCGAACTGGGCTGGAAGGGCTTTTTAATCATGGGGGCGGTGGTGCTGGCGATTACCGGCGCGGAAGCCTTATATGCCGATATGGGACATTTCGGCTTGAAGCCGATTCGGCGTGCCTGGTTTTATTTCGTATTTCCGGCCTTGCTGCTCAATTACTTCGGCCAAGGCGCGTTGTTGATCGGCAATCCCAAGGCTGTCGAAAATCCGTTTTATTTAATGGCGCCGCACTGGGCCATGTATCCGTTGCTGATTCTGGCCACACTGTCCACCGTGATTGCCTCGCAAGCTGTCATTTCCGGCGCGTTTTCTGTAACCCGGCAAGCCATCCAACTCGGCTATTGCCCAAGGATGAATATTCGCCACACCTCCGGCGACGAAATGGGCCAAGTCTATCTGCCTGCCGTCAATTGGTTGCTGATGGTATCGGTGTTTATTTTAGTGTTGAGCTTCAGATCTTCGTCCGCATTGGCATCGGCTTACGGCATTGCGGTGACCGGCACGATGATCGTCGATACCATCCTGGCGTTTATCGTGATCCAGGCACTATGGCAATGGAACAGAGCCACCAGTATTACTTTCCTATCGACATTTTTAGTTATCGATCTATTGTTCCTCTCTTCCAACAGCCTGAAAATCCCGCATGGCGGCTGGTTGCCGCTGGTGGTGGGTACGGTGTTGTTTTTAATTATGACTACCTGGATCAAAGGCAAGGAACTATTAGCAAGGTATCTGGAAGAAAGAAGGGTGCTGTTTGAAGAGCTGGACGAACGCTTGAAAGACCGGCCCCTGGTTACCGTGCCCGGCACCGCCATTTATATGGCCCGCAGCGTCCACGGTGTGCCGCAGGTGCTGCTGCATAATCTGGAGCATAACCATGTGATGCACGAAAAACTCATCGTGCTGACCATCGTGACTCGCGAAGAGCCTTATGTCGATGAAGCGCACCGGGTAAAAATCCGTATGTTCGGCGACAGCGGTAACTTTTATCGGGTGAAATTGTATTTCGGGTTTCAGGAGGAGCAGGACGTGCGCCGTGCCCTGCAACTTTGCTGCCACGAAGGCTTGGATATCGATCAAAAAACCGTATCGTTTTTTATCGGTAGCGAAAAGCTCTCATTCCGCCGCAAAAGCCCGATGCCGAAATGGCGGCGTTCCCTGTTCAGCTTCTTAACGCATAATTCCAGCAGCGCGATAGAGTATTTCAAAATTCCGGTCGAACGCGTGATCGAGCTGGGAATCCGCATCGAATTGTAGAAATTTGCCGATTGTCTCGGCAATGTTAATCGCCGCGTCTGCCGAAACGGCCTCCCCAACCACCGCGCGGTTGACGGTCGCCGTCGCCATCCCTGCGACCGAAACCACGTTCTTGCCGCTCCGGCATCGATTGCTGCTGATGGGGCCTTTGTTCGGCGTGCTGTTCCCGATCAAAGTCCCAACGCCCGAAATCCCGTCCTTGCCAACCGCCAACGCGGCGATCGAAATGCGGTGATGGTTGATGCCAGTCATGGTGATCGTCGTGATGATGCTCCGAGCGATAACTCGGCTGCACATAGTACCGGCCATACGTGATGCTGGTGCTCGGGCTGGAATAGCCGCGGCCATAGCTTTGGTAATGGCTTGCCGACGAATAGCCACTGCCGTAACCTACATAGTCACGCTGATAATAGCCGGTCGCGCAGCCCGACAGGGTTAATGCGGCGATGGTGAGAATGGCGACTTGTATGGTTTTCATGACTGCCTCTTGGCTGGTTGGCCCTCTAATGTTGAGTTGGGCTCAAGCTTACTCCAGGCAGACTTAATCGATGCTTAAAGTCAGCCAGCAACCAAAAAATGTTCCGGCTCGGCAAGCACTGGATTGCTCAGCGCGCCGATACCCTCGATCTCGATGCGTACCGTCTGCCCCGGTTTTAGATAACCGCGCGGCTTCATCTTCACACCCACGCCGGCCGGCGTGCCGGTGCTGATCACATCGCCAGGTTCGAGTGTCATCACTTGCGTCAGATACGCAATTAACTCGTAGCAGTTAAAAATCATCTCGCGGGTGTTGCCGTTCTGCCGCAACTCATCGTCCACCCAGGTTTTTAGGCTCAGATTGTGCGGATCGGCGATTTCGTCGGCAGTAACCAGCCAAGGCCCCAGCGGGCCATGAGTATCAAAAGACTTGCCCAAGGTCCAGGTCGGCGTGCGCTGCTGCCAGTCGCGCACGGTGACATCGTTGCAAATGGTGTAGCCGGCGATCACGTCATGTGCCTGTTCGACCGGCACATGTTTACAGCGCTTCCCAATCACGAATGCCAGTTCGCCTTCGTAATCCACTTTGTCCGATACGGGTGGCACATGTATCGCGTCGCCGTCGGCGATGACACAAGTACTTTGCTTGGTGAAAAAAGTCGGATATTCCGGTTTTTCCATACCTGTTTCACCGATGTGATCGGCGTAATTTAAACCCACGCCCAGCAACTTGCCGGGACGCGGAATCGGCGCCAGCAGTTGCACATCGCTCAAGGGTAGGCGCTTGCCGCCGGCATCGATCAGCTTTTGCAGCGCTTGTCTTGCCGGCTCTCCAGCCGCTAGAAAATCGAGCATATTGCCGGGCAAATCCGCACCAGCCGGGACGATTTGCTCGCCAAGCAGCGCACCGATTTGTATTTGACCATTGTATTTATAGCTCAGCAGTTTCATTGCGAATTTTCTCGTAATCCAAACAAAACAGCATTGTATCCCAGTGCCGGTATCGATCAGCAAACCCGGCGAACTAGACGTCTTATTTCTAAGCAGTGTCCAGTTATTGGACGTTCATTCTTAAAAAGCGCTGCCTCAAAGCCACAGACAATTTTCTCTAAGACATTGTTAGTAAAGACTTAATCAAAATTCTAAATACTGGCACACGTGTTGCTCTTTGACCTCCGAGGCTGGCGTCAGTCCAGGCCAATCAGCGCTTCAAGGCAACGGAAAGTCACCGCTTAGCTGAATGACGACAGCCTCGCCATTCTTATAACACCACAACGAGGATTCAATATGGCTATAAGTACTGCTACAAAAGCCGCTACCGATGCGTTGGCCGCCAATCCGGCGCCCGTCAGTGTGGGTGCACAGGAAGTTCACCGCTGGATGCAGAGCTTTACCTGGGATTTTGATAAAAATCGAACCAAATATTCGACCAAATACAAAATGGCCAACGATACCAAGGAGCAATTCAAGCTGATCGCTAAAGAATATGCGCGTATGGAATCGGTTAAGGACGAACGTCAATTCGGTAGTTTGCAAGACGTGTTGACGCGGGTGGATGCCGCCAATCGCGTGCATCCGAAATGGAATGAATCGATGAAGGTCATCTCCAACTTCCTGGAAGTGGGGGAATACAACGCAATTGCCGCGACCGGCATGTTGTGGGACTCCGCTACCGCACCCGAACAAAAAAACGGCTACTTGGGCCAAGTGCTGGACGAAATTCGTCACACCAACCAATGTGCTTACATCAACTATTACTTTGCCAAACAAGGTCAAGACGCCGCCGGTCATAACGACGCCCGCCGTACACGTGCGATTGGCCCGCTGTGGAAAGGCATGAAACGGGTGTTCTCGGACGGCTTTATTTCCGGCGATGCGGTGGAATGCTCCATCAACCTGCAATTGGTCGGTGAAGCCTGCTTTACCAACCCATTGATCGTGGCCGTGACCGAATGGGCGTCCGCCAACGGCGACGAGATGACTCCGACCGTGTTCCTGTCCATCGAAACCGACGAGCTGCGCCATATGGCCAACGGTTATCAAACCGTGGTATCCATCGCCAACGACGAAGCGGCTTCGAAATACCTGAATACCGACTTGAACAACGCCTTCTGGACCCAACAAAAATACTTCACACCGGTATTGGGCATGATGTTCGAATACGGCAGCCATTTCAAAGTCGAGCCCTGGGTGAAAACCTGGAACCGTTGGGTGTACGAAGATTGGGGCGGCATCTGGATCGGCCGTCTGGGCAAATACGGCGTCGAATCGCCACGCAGCCTACGCGACGCCAAAAAAGACGCTTACTGGGCGCATCACGATTTATTCCTGATTGCTTATGCCTTGTGGCCCACCGGCTTTTTCCGTTTGAGCCTGCCGACACAGGAAGAAGCGGAATGGTACGAAGCCAACTACCCAGGCTGGTACGACATGTACGGCAAAGTCTACGACGAATGGCGCGCACGTGGTTGCGAAGATCCAAGCAGCGGCTTCCTGCCTATCCAGTGGTTCATCGAAAACAACCATCCGATCTATATCGACCGGGTTTCGCAAGTACCTTTCTGCCCAAGTTATTGCAAAGGCGAAAGCACTTTGCGCGTTCTGGAATTCAACGGCAAAAAACATTCCTTCAGCGACCAATGGGGCGAAAGAATGTGGCTGTCGGAACCCGAACGTTATGAGTGCCAAAACATCTTCGAACAATACGAAGGCCGGGAATTGTCGGACGTGATTGCCGAAGGCTTTGGCGTACGTAGCGACGGCAAAACCTTGATCAGCCAGCCGCACACCAACAAAGACGGCAAGCTGTGGACACTGGACGACATCAAACGGATTAATTGCGTGTTTTCCGATCCATTGAAAGCCCTCTAATCGTTTCAACTCTTTAAGGAAATTGCTTATGACTATAGAAGTGAATGGTGGCAGACGTGGCCTGACCGACCCGGAAATTGCCGCAGTAATCATGGCCGCCGTGCCGGATAAGCCGTTGGAAACACAACGGAAAATGAATTATTTCATGAAGCCGCGTGGTAAGCGGATCAATGAATACGAAGTGTTGTGTTGCTATAGCCAGCCGACACCGGACTGGATTCCCGGCGGCTTGGACTGGGGTGACTGGACGCAAAAATTCCATGGCGGCCGCCCGTCCTGGAGTAATGAATCCACCGAAATGCGCAGCTCTGATTGGCTGGCGCACCGTGACCCGGCTTTCCGCTGGCATGCGCTGTATGTCAAGGACAAAGCCGAAGAGTGGCGTTATACCGACCGCTTCCTGAAAGCTTATTCCGCCGACGGTCATGTACGTTCCATCGATCCGGTCTGGCGCGACGAAGTATTGGGCGATTATCTGGGCGCATTCGGTTTTTACGAGTATGGCTTGTTCAATTCGCATTCCTCCGTGGTGCGCGATTGTCTGGGCGACACGCTGCGGATGAGCAGTGCGATGATTGGTCTGGACAAGGTCGACAACGCGCAAATGATTCAAGCGGAAAGAACCTTTTTGTCCAAATTGGTGCCGGGTTTCCCCGAGTCCACCGATATTCCTAAACAGGAATGGACTAAAGGCACTATTTTCAAAGGCGCGAGAGAACTGGTCCAGGATATTTGGCAAGCCACCTATGACTGGAATGAAATCTTGTTCTCGGGCCATATGATTTGCGATCCGATCTTCGGGCAATTTGTGCGCAGAGAGTTCTTTATGCGTTTGTCGTCTTATTACGGCGACAACTTGACCCCGTTCTTTATCAACCAAATGCAGTTGTATTTCTCGCAAACCAAGGGCATTACCACCGACATGTTCCATACCTGTCTGGGTGCCGATGTGGAATTCGGCGATTACAACAATCGTTTGATGCGGGCCTGGGCCAATAAATGGCTACCCAGAACCGTCAACGCACTGAAAGATTTCATGGCTATTTACGCCACCATTCCGGAAATCAAAGGTGTTAGCGACAAAGCCGCCATTGAAACGGCGCTGGTCAGGGTATTTGCCGATTGGAAACGCGATTTCGCCGATCCTATCAACTACAAAGTGGATACCGCCGCCCTCGTCAAAACCGTGTTAAGCGGACTTAAATAAGGAAAACTCATGTCTAAAAGTTCAAATGCTTACAACGCAGGCATTATGCAAAAAACCGGCAAAGCCTTTGCCGATGAGTACTTTGCCGAAGATAACCAGGTCGTGCATGAAAGCCACGAAGTGGTGCTGGTCTTGAAAAAATCCGACGAACTCAACACCGTGGTGGAAGAAATTCTGCAAGGCTCGCACAAGGCGGACAACCCAACTCTGGTGGTGGAAGATCGCGCCGGTTTTTGGTGGCTGAAAGCCACCGGTAAAATTGAAATCGACTGCGTCGAAGTCTCCGAATTGCTCGGCAAACATTACAGTGTTTACGACCTGTTGGTGGACGTTTCCTCCACCATCGGTCGCGCCTACACGCTGGGCGAAACCTTTACCATCACGTCCGAATTGATGGGTCTAGACGTTAAACTGAAAGACTTGGCAGCGGCATAGGAGATAACCATGGCAAATATTCATGACAATCCGACCCGTAATACCTGGATGGCAAAGATCGCCACATTGGATACCCTGGCAAAAGCGCACGCTTTCATTACCGATTTCCGTGCCAAGCACATGAGTCCGTTCAAAACCGACTGGTCGTTGGAATTGGATGGCCTTTGGATCGAGCTAAAAATTGAAGAGAAGTTGGCGCTATTGAAACACAAGGAATTCAATGACACCCAACTGCTCAACAATTGCACCTGCGGCGCCAATGCCCAGCAAGTCGCCAATGAAGTCATCGGCAAAATGGACGCCTGTGAGGACATGTACGAAGCGGAGCGTATTCATATCAACTTCAGACTGGCCTGCAAGCCGCCTGTGATGCCGGTCAATGTGTTTTTAGACACTGATCGGCAACTGGGTACGAAGTTGATGGAACTGCGCAACACCGACTACTACGCCTTGCCGTTAGAGGAATTGCGTAAGAAACGAGGCGTGAAAGTGGTTACCTTACAGTAAGCGCCCGGCAGGATTCGCCACGCTGTACGCGTGGCGAATCCTTTACAGCCAATAAACCGATAGCGGACAAAACCTACTGCTAGCTTACGTAGCAGTGAGCAAGGCTGCGTTTGTGTGCGCTTCGATCTCAACGAACCATTTCATAGAATCAGTATCATGGATTTTTTCTCAAATTTTAAGTCGGCGGTTACGCCCGCTTTTCCGAGTGAAGCCGACAAGCTCACCAAGCTATACGACATCGAGCCCTACGCTGCATTCTGCGAAGATCTTGAGTTTATGTGGCGTTGGACCATCTATCGCGACCAAAAACTGGTGCAGGAAGGGTGTTCGCTAACCCTGGACGCATCGAGGCGCGCGGTTGACCACGTATTGGCGTTTTTCAGCGTGTCGGCCAAAAGCCAATGCCTTGGAGAATGACATGAGCGCCCATCAAATTAAAATCATTACTCAAGACGGGGAATCCGTTTGCTTTGATTGTTACGAAGACGAGGATGTCATCACTGCGGCGGTACGGCAGGATATTTATTTGATGTCGTCGTGTCGCGAAGGCGGTTGCGCCACCTGCAAAGGATTTTGCGCGGAAGGCGATTATGTTTTGGGCAAATGCAGTTCGCAGGCCTTGCCATATGAAGAAGAAGAGGCAGGCGAAGTGTTGTTGTGCCGCTGCTACCCCGTAAGCGACTTAGAAGTCGAAGTGCCTTATACCTACGACAGGATTTCATTCTCACCGGAAGGTTTGACGTTTGTAGCGGAAGTGGTCGAGTTGTCGCAAATCTCCATCAACGTGATGAAACTTCTGCTGCGGCGCACGGGCGACGATCAAACCATTAAGTTCGACTCCGGGCAGTTTTTTGATTTGGAAATTCCCGGCACCACCATGACTCGTTCCTATTCCCCCGCCAATACGTCCAATAAAACCGGCGATCTGGAGTTTCTGATTCGCATCGTGGATGGCGGCAAATTTTCGGAGTATTTAAAAAACGATGCCAAGCTGGGTCAGAAACTAAATGTCAAAGGCCCGTCGGGCATATTCGGCTTGAAAGAAAACGGCTTTACCCCACGCTATTTTGTCGCCGGGGGTACCGGGTTGGCACCGATATTATCGATGGTGCGCCGCATGCAGGAATGGGATGAGCCGCAGAAGTGCATCATTTATTTTGGGGTGAATACCGAAGCCGAGATTTTCCATCTGGACGAGTTGAATCAGCTGGCGGCGCAAATGCCGACATTGGAGCTACGAAACTGTGTCTGGAAATGTTCGGACGACTGGCATTGTGAAAAAGGCAGCGTGGTGGACATCCTGCGCCGCGATCTGAAGGATACCGGTGCCAAGCCCGATTTATACCTCTGCGGACCGCCGGGCATGGTCGACGCCACTTTTGCGGTGTGCGCCGAAATGGGCATCCCCAAGGAACGCATCTACCTTGAAAAATTCCTGCCCAGCGGGTCGCCATGATGCCACCGGCAAATAGGCTGGCGTAGGGTTTTGGCGAAGCTCGACACGCCTGTTTGCCAATTTAAAACCGCCTTTTCCCGTGCCGAAAAAGGCGCAACGATGCTGGGGCTAATTATGAAAGCCGATGATTTAGAGTTTCTTGCAGGCATGGCTATTCAATTGGATGAAACGATCAGAAAACTGGTCATGGAAGAACAGGAAATTTTGGAAAAGTTAGGGCATGCCAGGGCTCAGGAATTAAAGGAATTCTGGAATCAGGAATTCACTGCGGAAGAAGAAGCGGACTTTAAACGCGGTTTGGACTATTGGGACAAAATTCTTATCCGTATCTGGGCCAATGCCAAACGTGCTCATCAAACCCGCGCCCAGGTGGGGCAAACCTTAATGAAATTAAATTCACACCTCTAACCGATTGAGACAACCCAGACATGAGTAAACAAGTAATTTACAACCCGGAAGCTCGGCAGCGTTTGCTGCAAGGTATCAATGCGGTGGCGCGAGCAGCGAGCGTTACGCTGGGTAGCGCCGGTCCCGCAGTGATGATTCAGCACCGGACCGACGGCATCATGCCCATCTTTACCCGAGATGGCGTCACTGTTGCCAATGCCATCGTCATGGAAGATCGGATTGCCGACTTAGGCGCGCGTATGTTGCGGGATGTCGCCGGCGCGGTGTCTCGCGAAGTGGGTGACGGCACCACCACGGCGATTGTTCTGGCGCAGAGTTTGGCGGTGGAGGCGCTGAAGAGTGTCGCGGCAGGCTTCCATCCCATGCAATTGCAAAAAGGCATGGAATTGGCGCTGATCTTGGTGGAGCAGCATTTGCAAAAAAATGCTGTCACCGACAGCACGGATGACTGGGTCGAAAAGATTACACTGGTCGCCAGCAAAGGCGAAGCCGGTGTCGGCAAGTTGTTGAAACAGGCCTTGGCCGAGCTTGGCGAAGCGGGCACCCTGACGTTTCAGCTGGGCAATGGCCGCGAAGACCAGTTGGAGATTGTGGAAGGTATCCATTACGAGCAGGGCTTTTTATCGCCCTATTTCATCACCGATAAAACCCGCGCCGAAGCGGTTTTGGAGCGGCCCTACATTCTGTTGTACGACCGGGAAATCAGCGACTTTATGGATCTGGTACCCATTCTGGAAGAAGTGGCCGCGGAAGGCCGGCCGTTACTGGTGATCGCCGAGGCCTTAGTCGAGAAGGCTTTGACCGGCTTATTGCTGAATCATGTGCGCGGCATTTTCAAAGTGGTGGCGGTCAAGCCGCCCGGCTTTGGTGACAAGCGCATCAATCGCCTGAACGACTTGGCCTTGTTGACCGGCGGCACCGCAATTCTGGAGGCGCATGCCATGCGTCTGGAAGACGTCGCGCTGGCGCAACTGGGGCAGGCACAGCGCGCGGTGATAGCGGAAGGCAGTACGACTATCATCGGCGCGGCTGGTTCGCGCGAACCGCTGAACACACGCATAGAGGCGCTGCGGCGCGAGCTGGCGCTGGTTCGCGCCCGCAAGCCCGGCGAAGGTTCAGCCACCGGCAATTTACATGAAGCAGACGAGCTGGAAGAGCGTATTTCGGTCCTGTCGGGTAAGACGGGCACCTTCAATGTCGGCGGCATCACCGATGTGGAAATCAAGGAACGTCTGGTACGGATCGAAAATGCCTATTTATCCGCCAAGGCAGCGTTGGCAGAAGGGGTTTTACCCGGCGGTGGCGTGGGCTTGTGGCGATGCATGGCGGTGTTGGACGAAGTGATTGCCGAAAACGCCGAGCAGCAGCAAGGCATCGCCATTGTCAAGCAAGCGCTCGGTGCGCCGTTACGGCAATTGTTGAGCAATTGCGGCCTGAACAGTGAAGAAGTGCTGATGCGCTTGTCTTCCGAAGTTGATCCGACCTTTGCCGTGGATATGCAGCAGTTACGCTACGGACATTTTTTGGAGATTGGTATTCTCGATCCGGTGAAAGTGCTGCGGATGGCCTTGCGCAATGCGGTTAGCGTAGTGGGCACCTTGATCAGCAGCGACACCGTCATTATGAACGTGCCGGACCTGTCCGTCATGGCCGGCTATTCGCCGGAATGGGCCGCCGCCACTCGCGAAGATCCGCGCATGTAATTAATACCCTTCCTACCTCCTCTCCACCTCCGAAAGTGAGAGCTTTTTCCTATATTCTGCAATAGAGTAAGGCAATGTGACGTTATGTCGCATTGCCTCTTTTTTTGATTTTGTTATTTTGGTCCGCATCGCAGTAAAAAGCAGCTAAACCTCTGTTTTTTATATTTTTGTTTTGTGCCGATACTAATTTGGCGCACCAAAATACAAGAGGAAAAATGGATATTGCCTTGCATTTGCCCCACAACGTTAAAATCATCAAAGAAGCCTGCGCGTTCAAAACCGCACTAGAGTTTGAAGTTGACCGACCGATACAAGCCTGGCGCTGGATGGCGCAAAGCCGCTGCGTGCCGGATCAAGCGGACTGGGTGCGCGCGGAAGTTACGGAATCCTGGCGCCGCTGTCTGGAAGACTATCAATTGCCGTTAGGCAATTATGTGCGTTGGGATCATCTAAACACCGCCACCGACCCGCTCCCCACCTTCTGCAATCAGGCGCAACGCATTTCGGATATGCTCAGCCGCTTGGGGCACCAATTCGACGTATTTTTAAAGGAAGCCGGAGTGATATTGGTGCTTACGGACGCCAATGGGCACTTGCTACAAGTATTAGGCGAAAATCCGTTTGCCAGTCCCTTTATGCGGAGTTTGTATGAAAAACACAGCCGCTGGAGCGAAACAGTCTTGGGCAACAACGGCATCGGCACCGCCGCCCAGCTAAAAAAACCGATTGCGTTTCAGGGCATGGAACATTTTTTAAGCCTGCTACACCCATTCACCACGGTCGGTTATCCCTTGTTGGACCAGAACGACAACATACAGGCCGTGATCGGCTTGATCAGCGATAGACAGGAAAGCATGAACTCCTTGTTCGCGTTCCTACATCTGCTCTGCGTACTGCTGAATACCAATCTGCCTTTAACGCAAAACCCGGTGGCACAGGCCCGAGTTTTGGAAAAAATTCCGTTCAAGCTGGCTAAAAAGCCGCCCAGCCAGCACGAAGCAGCGATGTCCGAACAATTAACGGCCTTGGTCGACAAAGCTCAGAAGCTACAGCAGCACAAAATCCCCATATTGATTACCGGCGAATCGGGAGTGGGCAAGGATCATTTCGTCAATCTGTTAAAACACGCCGGACCGCGAAAAAGTCAGCCTTTGATCGCGATCAACTGCGCGTCGATTCCACACGACTTGATCGAAAGCGAACTGTTCGGTTACGAAGCCGGCAGTTTCACCGGCGCTCGCAGTGCCGGCAAACCGGGGAAATTTCTGTTAGCCGACAAGGGTATCCTATTCCTGGACGAAATCGGCGATATGAGCCTGGATTTGCAGTCCACGCTATTACGAGTTTTGGAAACCTCGGAATTCACACCGGTCGGCGGCAGCAAGCCGATTAAGGTGGACGTGCAAATCGTCGCCGCGACTAACGTCCCCTTGCTGGAAGCCGTCGAAGCCGGCCGTTTCCGCCGCGATTTGTATTACCGACTGAACGGCGCACAAATTCATCTGCCGCCCTTGCGCGAGCGCGACGACAAGCTGGGCATCATTCACCACATCTTGCAGCGCGAACTGGCCAATCTGCCCAACCCGCAGGCAATCAGTATTTGCCCCAGCGTCATTGCCTTGATCGAGCAACACCCGTGGCCGGGCAATATTCGTCAGCTGATCAACGTCATCAGGGCGACGCTATACACCGCCGGCGACACCCTGATTACCCGCCAGGATTTACCGCTGGATTTTGTCGAAGAACTCGGTAAGGTAATGCCGGGGATCGACAATAAAGCCTTGGACAACGCGCCAAGTTACCCGCTAGCGGCGGTGCAGGGCCGGGCCATGACCCTGGAAGACTGGGAGTTGCACGGCATTAAAGCCAGCCTGCGGGAATGCGCGGGCAATATATCCTTGGCGGCAAAAAACCTGGGCATAACCCGCACTACTTTGTACCGAAAAATAGAACGCTTCGGTCTGGATAAAATCGACTGGCGCGAGCATTCCAAAGTCGGCTAAGAATCACACTGATTCGGCAGGCGCGTAATTGCATCCACTTGCATACCCTCGGGCTGACGGGGGCGCAAGTGATGGTTTTAGGCCGTATTTTTTGCCTTTCAGCTTCCGCACTGATTCTCCCTTGCATGACCCGTTTTACCCGTTAGTCAATTGGCTATTATGTTTTTTGGTTAGTTTTTAGAGCTGTTGCCCATGATTTTTTCTCTGTTTGTTGGGCTGGCTGAAGCTCTGATCATAATAGACCTGGTGTAGATTCAGTCACAAAAACACCCGTTAGTGGTTAACCTCTCTCTTGAAATTAATTTTTCGGCTAAGCTGAGTGGACAGTAAATAGTAGGGACTGGAATTCTGCTTCCTAAAACGGCTCAGATACAAGGCTGTTGTCTGAATTCGGCCGGACACCCGGCAGAAAGCCGTTGGTGGTAAGCGCTATTGGTGATCGCTCGACACAAAATTGTTGGAAATATTTTTGGATAAATATGAGCAGAAAACACAACTCGCTACTTGGCAGCTTTTGCGTATCACTTCAATCGGCGCTTCCAATTTAAAACGCTTCCAACACGTCTGGTGGTGGCTGCCGCCACTATTGGGCCTCGTCCGGAAGTATGGCTTCGGGCGGCTGAAGTATCTAGCTAATCAGGAAAATTAATGCAATACCATCACTTCAAGGGTTTTCTTTTAATTATGGGTTTGTTGGCTAGTCAGTCTGGGCTTGCTTTTTTTGGAGCGCCTTACAGATTTGATTATCGCTACGGTGATAATCCCCCGCTCCCTTCCACTGGACAGGTCTTGGATTATTTTTGGGCCCAATACCAACGCGACTGGTATTGGGCATTTCCTGGATGCAGTTACACCTTAAGTTACACCGCTAACGGCTCGGTAACCGGGGATTTTGTCTATTTGACATTGCGTGGCACGTGCGGAGGCGGTGGCACGGTAAGAGGGACATATTACGCGCGGGACACTAGGAAAAATAATGGGGTGCCAGCGCTATGTGTTGGGAATCCTTGCGATCCCGCGTCAGGCAATAAATACCAGCAAGAGTTGGATTTTGAAAATAAAGTCATCGGATTGAGCTTTACCAGGCACTACAACAGTAATGTAAAACTCATTGCTGGATATCTAGGATTTGGGTGGAGTCACGGTTTGGAGTCCTCACTGGAATCATTGGGAAATCAAATCATTTACCACCAAGCTGACGGCCGCGCCGAATGGTTTGTTTTCAGCAACGGCCTTTGGCAAGGCGATGCCGATAGTCTGTTAAGACTGACGCAAGACGCTAGCGGCTACACCCTAACCAATCAACTGGGTGCGGTGGAACGCTATAACGCCGCCGGTCGCATCGTGTCCCGCACCGAAGCCAACGGTCGCACCACCTCATACAGCTACGACAGTAGCCAGCGTTTGGCTAGCGTCGCCGGTCCCTTCGGCCACAGTCTGCAACTGGCTTACGACAACACCAACCGGATCAGCAGCGTCACCTATCCCGATGGCCTCAGCAGCCAATATCAATACGACAGCGAGGGCAACCTCAGCAAAGTGACCTATCAGGATGGCAGCTTCAAACTCTACCATTACGAGAGCACCGCCTTCCCGCATGCCCTGACCGGCATCACCGACGAAAACGGCAACCGCTACGCGACTTGGAGCTACGACAGCCAAGGCCGCGCCAATTTATCCAAACACGCTGACGGCGTTGAACAAGTGGCGCTGACCTATAACAGCGACGGCAGCACCGATGTCGTCGATAGTTTCAATACCAGTCGGCATTACACGTTTCAAACAATTTTAAATGTTCAGAAGCTGACCAGTATTAGCCAGCCCGCCGGTGCCGGTAGTGTTGCGGCAACCCGTACCCAAAGTTATGACGCCAACGGCAACCTCGCCAGCCACACCGACTTCAACGGCAACCTCAGCTGCTATGCCTACGATCTAACCCGCAACCTGGAAACCACTCGCATCGAAGGCCTGGCGTCCGGTTCAAGCTGCCCGGCCAATCTGAGTACTTACACGCCTGCACCGAACAGCATCGAACGCAAAATCAGCAGCCAGTGGCATGCCAGCTACCGCTTGCCGACGCAAATCGATCAAGCCGGCCAACGCATCAACTTGACTTACGACGCCGCCGGCAATCTGCTGAACAAAACCATCCTGGACACGGCCAGCCAACAAAGCCGCACCTGGACCTACACCTACAACAATCTCGGCCAAATTCTGACCGCCAACGGCCCGCGCACCGATGTCAGCGACGTTACCACTTACACTTATTACGCCGATAGCACCGCCAGCCACAAACCCGGCGACTTGTGGAAAATCACGAATGCCTTGGGCCATGTCACCACTTTCAACAGCTACGATGCCAACGGACGGCCATTAAGCATCAGCGACCCCAACGGTCTGCTCATCAGCCTAAGCTACGACGTTAGAGCCCGACTGACGCAAAAAACTGTCGACGGTAACAGCACCCAATACAGCTACGACGCCGTCGGCAACCTGACCAAACTTACCCGGCCCAGCGGTGTGTTTTATCGCTTCAACTACGACGCCGCCCACCGCCTGACCGACATCACCGACGCCCTGGGCGGCAAGATCCATTACACGCTGGATGCGATGGGCAATCGTATTAAAGAAGACATTCTCGATAGCAGCGGTGCCGTCGTCAAAACCCACAGCCGCGTGCACGACGCCTTGAACCGTCTGGCCCAGGATATCGGCGCCTACAACCAAACCATCCACTACCAATACGATGCCAACGGCAACTTGACTCAAGTCACCGATGCCAACGGCCATGCCAGCCGGCATCAATACGACAGCCTGGACCGCGTAATCCGCAGCACCGACGCCTTGGCCGGCCTCACCGACTACTACTACGACGGCCAGGACCGCCTCACCCAGGTCACCGACGCCAACAACCACAGCACGCAATACAGTTACAACGGCTTGGGCGACTTGCTACAACTCGACAGCCCCAACACCGGCATTACCCAATATGCTTACGATAGCGCCGGTAATCTGAGCCAAAAAACGGATGCACGCGGTATCGTCGCAGCTTATCAGCACGATGCGTTGAACCGCATCACTCTAGTGGATTATCCGGACGACACGCTGGATATTCATTACAGTTACGATAGCCACAATGCCGGGCAAAATGGCATCGGACGGCTAGTCTCGGTGAGCGATGGTACCGGGGAAACGCACTATACCTTCGATCTGCGTGGTAACCTGTTGACCCACAAAACAGTGCTGGATGCCAAGAACTACCTCACCCGTTACGCCTATAACTCGGACAATTCGATCACGCAAGCGTACTATCCCAGCGGTCGGCAAATTGATTTCCATTACGATCTCAGCGGTCAAGTCGACGCCCTGACGACCCAACAGGGCGAAACCAATCAAATCCTGGCCGATACTATTCGATACCTGCCGTTCGGCTCAACAAAGAGCTTAAGCCTTGGAAACGGATTATTAGAAACTCAACAGCACGATCGCGATTATCGGCCAGTCGAGCGTGGGCTGGGCATATTGGCAAATCACGGCTACTTCTACGATCCAACCGGGAATATTGCCGCCATAACCGATCTCAATAACGCCGCCAACGACAAAAGTTTCACCTATGACGCTCTGAGCAGGTTGACCACAGCCCAAGACACCCATCACCAATTAACGTACTCCTTGGACGCCACCGGTAATCGCCAGGCACTGGCGACAAATGCGCACGTCGACGATTACGTGTATGCGCTAGGTAGCGACCGCTTGCTATCGGTCGCAAGCAAACAATTCGGCTACGACGAAAACGGCCATGTGATCGCCGACAACCGCTACCAATATCGGTACGGCGACCACAACCGCTTAACCACCGTACTCGGTGCCGGTGCAACACTGGCGGAGTACGCTTACAATGCCCTTGGCCAGCGGGTTAAAAAAGCGACGTCCGCCGCATTAACGCATTACCACTATAACCAAGATGGGCAACTGATCGCCGAAACCAGCGCCAACGGCAATACCCAAAAAGAATACCTTTATCTCAACGACCGCCTAATCGCCCTGGCGATGTCGGCGGCCGACCAAGATCAAGACGGTGTCATCGATCGTCAGGATAATTGCCGATTGTTTAGCAACCCCGACCAGCGCGATACTGACAGCGACGGTTTCGGCAATTGGTGCGATGCGGATTTTAATAATAACGGCATTGTCGATCCGGCCGACTTTAGTTTACTTAAGTCCCGCTTGGGCACCTCAGACCCTAACCTGGATATCAACGGTAACGGCATCATTGATCCGGCGGACTTGAGTCGAGCGAAAAGCTTAATTGGCCAGCCGCCGGGGCCGGGTGCCGATCCAAATGCGGCGGCCAATGCGAGGATATACTTCGCTCACACCGATCATTTAGGCACGCCGACCATTCTCACCGATAGCAACCAAAATATCGCCTGGCAGGCCAAATTTGACCCGTTCGGCAAGGCCACAGTCAGCGCGGAAACGGTCACCAACAACATCCGCTTTCCCGGACAATACTTCGATGCGGAAACCAGCTTGCATTACAATATGCAGCGCTATTACGAGCCAAGCTTGGGGCGGTATTTGCAAAGCGACCCGATTGGGTTGGCGGGGGGCATTAATACCTATGCCTACGCCTACAACAACCCAGTCAATCTAATTGATCCTGACGGTCGAAGCCCTTTGCTTATTCTGAGAGGGTTGAGATTATTGGGTGCCTTTTTGCCAATGATAGATTTATCGATGATGGCGGTCGATGATGTGCCTGGTGGTGGTATTGGTAAATCTTGTTCGGTGGCAAATAAGCTAACTTCAAATGTTGACAATGTAATAGCCGAAACTCTTGCTGGAAAAGGGAATATCACAAGTAGCGTAAAACTAAGTACCGACGAACTGTTAAACGCAGGAGAACAGTTTCTTGGAAACGGGTATAAAGAGATAGGAAAATCTGGAAGTGGCGTTTTTCGAAGCGCAGATGATTTGCGGCAATTTCGGATAGATGATAACTCCCTATTAGGAAATCATGCTCCAGGTGTGCCACATGGTCATTTAGAAACCTATGCTCCTGGGGCTACCAAGCCCACCGTGAATAATCACATTCCGTTCATTGATTGAGGTATTGTGGTTATGGAAATAAAAATTGGAGTAGTAGGTAAAATTGTCGCCGGAGATGAATCTGGATCATTCCTAAAGGTTGTTGATGACACTGAAAACACCGGTGGCTTCTTAATACTTACAGCCAGTACGCCTGAAATGATAGATGGTTTTGACAACTGGGTTGAAAACGAAAAATCTCTTAGTCGATACTTTGTCGAGTCTGAATGGATTATTCAGTGGCTATGATTGAATGGGGGCATTAATACTTATACCTATGTTCTAAATAACCCACTGAGATATACCGATCCCCAAGGGTTAGTTGCGATTACAGCACCTCTAGTAGTACCGGTTGTTCAGGCAATTGTTGATGCCGCCACTGTTGCACTTGGTGGCGCGATGATTGCGGTTCGCTTACTTCTGATGGAAACATTCCCGTTCCGTCATTACCTGATGATTTGATCGGTAATAATCCTGAACCAAGTTCTGGTAAACGCATCAATACCGATTTGCCAGCAGAGAATTTTCCTGATGTTGTGAAGGATTTGACCGGTGGAAATACTTCTTCGGCAGACAACAGTCAACAGGTTTGCCCAAATGGTGTAAGGATTCGGCCTGGAAAATCTGGACAAACGCGATAACGTGCGCGGATCTATAGGATGCTGCCGTTAGGCGCATCGTTCGCGACCATTGCGCCTGGCATGGCTCGGCACAACCGGCGGATTCAAAACCGAAGTGCAACACCCGAAATGCGCATGGACTGTCCAAACCCTTTATTCACCGTCAATGTTTTAACCTTGCCGACAGGGCTATCAGCTGCCGAAGGCCCTTGATCAGTTGCTGCCGCGTCTTGTCCCAAACGCTGCCGCTTTTCCTGCTCCAACGCCTCAATGTCACGCTGTAACGACTCTATTTTTATCAGCCCGGTAGATGGTGCAACGTATAAGACTATCAACGTGCAATCAGTTTAATTTTGGATGTCTAAACAGCCTGCAATTTCGCAGTAGGTCCAGTTTTCAGCCGCGCGGGTCGCTGCTGGGCGCGTTGTGCGTTACAATCGCGAGTCGCACAACCGGTTGCTTCAAGAGAATAATAATGACACCCGCCGAATTTACCGC
>FSSH01002131.1_pt1 | contig 19488 bp, 20 predicted proteins | sample 1166101 | NCBI WGS metagenome assembly FSSH01 (sample SAMEA32972668, study PRJEB13176) | freshwater metagenome | biome: Drinking water system; feature: Biomass in drinking water that filtered by 0.45 um membrane; material: drinking water | place: USA | collected 2012-12-20 | depth 0 m | reverse complement strand
CATTGTTTTTCTGCTGAAGAAATAAAATAGCATTATACCGTGCGATAACGGTTTTTTAAGGGTGTTAATTTTTGTCGAGTAACAGATGGCAAACCAATGAAAATTGAAACAGGTCCGGATGCGCTGAGCTTAGCCGATGTCTACATTGACATCCATTGCCACCAAACCGGCGCAAATCAGACCATTGAAGTGATCAGCATCGGCACCCAGGATTTCGACACCGCGGCAACGCCAGACGGTTTCTACAGTCTGGGCTTGCACCCCTGGCATCTCGACCAAGAAGACACGCAAACAGCTTTAGGGAAAATTAGTGCGGCAGGTATGGACCCAAACCTACTGGCAATCGGCGAATGCGGACTGGATAATGCTATTTTTGCAGCTTTGGCAACACAAGCCGCAGCATTCGTAAGCCAAATCGATCTAGCCAACCAACTTGGCAAGCCGCTGATCATCCATTGCGTACGCGCCTTTAACGAGCTCATCCGGATTAAAAAATCCACGAAAAACGTCGAGATACCCTGGATCATTCACGGCTTTAACGGCAACCCTGCCCTAGCCGAGCAATTGATAAGACACGGGGTTTATCTGTCCTTTGGCGTTGCCTTGCTGAATCCTCGCAGTCATGCCGGAGAAGCACTAAGCCGCACACCGATTGATCGCTTGTTCCTCGAAACCGACGCCGCTAATGTCTCCATTGACGCAATATACGCCGCTGCGGCTAAAATGCTTGGCTTAGACGTCGCGATCTTGCGCCAACAAATCCTAAGCAATTTCAAACGAGTATTTCTGAATGACTGATACAAGCTGGCTGTCCCGTACCGAACTGTTGATCGGCAAACCCAAGCTCGACAAACTACAGCAGTCTCATGTGTTGGTGGTCGGCATGGGCGGCGTGGGCTCGTTTGCGGCGGAATTTATCTGCCGGGCCGGGGTCGGCGAAATGACCATCGTCGATGGCGATGTGGTCGATCCCAGCAATCGCAACCGGCAGTTGCCGGCACTATCGACCACGCACGGCCAGTCCAAGGCTGACATCATGGGCGAGCGCCTGCTAGCTATCAATCCGGATTTAAAACTGACAATCAAACACGAATTTATCACGCCCGATACCGCCGATGAGTTGTTGAATCAGCATTACGATTACGTGGTCGATGCGATCGACAGTCTGACGCCAAAAATCACGTTGATCCGCGCCGCTAAAGCCCGCAACATGAAGATCGTCAGTTCCATGGGCGCCGGCGGTAAGATGGACCCGACCCATTTAAAAGTGGTGGACATCTCCAAAACCTACAACTGCCCGTTTGCGCAATTCATTCGGACGCGGTTGCGCAAACACGGCATCAGCCGCGGCGTGAAGGTAGTGTTTTCCCCAGAAGTGGTGAATAAAGATTCGTTGATGTTTACCGACGGCAGTAATTATAAAAAGTCGGCTTACGGCACTATTTCCTATTTGCCGGCGGCATTCGGCGGCGTCTGCGCTTCGGTGGTAATCCGCAATTTGATTCACGATCCAGCCCACTCGACCCACCACAAACATCATGGCTAAACCACCCACCCGCCCGGCGGATTCGCTGTTGGTCAATCCAGGCAAAAGCTCGCGATTGCAGGAGATGCGGCAGCGCGCGGCCACGGCAAATCAGCCGGCACCCGCGCCTACTCAACCCAGTTTCCAAGCAAAAGATGGAGACTTAAGTCCGGAACTGGCCTTGGCTAGAGACTTAATCGATCAGCGCCTAAATGAAATTCTGGCCGCGCTACCGGTAGGCAAACAGCGACGCTTGTTCAAAATTCGCTTTGGGATGGAACCGGAGCAAATCAAAGCGTTACCAATAAAACAGATATTTTCTATGCTGAAAATCAATCACCCGCAATTCAACAATCTATCGGCTAACATGAAGCAAGTCGCCGATCTGAATTATAATGGCCGGCAACCCAACTAATCCGGCCGTTTCCATTGTCTTACGCTCAGCCGTCCCTTTCCTCACTTCCCGCTACGATGTACACCCTAGAACCCAATCAAGATTACCGCGACCAAAGCCTGCGCGATAACGCCGAATTATCCAGCACCGAACTGCAAGCCGACGCCGCCAAACACTACGACGACTGTTACAACGATTATCTGGTGGCTTGGTGCAACCGCGACAATCTGGCCTTGCATTACGGCTATTGGGACGAGGCTAAGCCTTACGATCAACATCAAGCCCTGCTGAACAAAAATCAGGTCCTCTATGAAAAGGCCGGGATTCAGGCCGACGACAAAGTGTTGGATGCCGGTTGCGGTATCGGCGGCAGTACGATTTGGATGGCTAAACAGCATGGCAATCAGGTTACCGGCATTACCATCAGTGCCAAGCAAGCCGACTACGCTCGCCAACACGCCAAGCGCCACGGCGTGGCCGAACTAGTCGATTTCAAAGTCGCGGATTTTTGTGCCACGCCCTTCTCGGATGCCTCGTTTGATGTGGTCTGGGCCTTGGAAAGCTCCTGTCATGCTTTACACAAAGGGGACTTTTTACGCGAAGCCTGGCGGGTGTTGCGTCCCGGCGGGCGAATTGTGGTCTGCGACGGCTTTGTGTTGCAAAGGCAGTTTAACCAACAGCAATGGCAGGCGGTGGTGACCTGCTTGAACGGCTGGGCTGTGCCCAATTTGTGCGCGCGCGACGAATTCACCGGTCTGTTAGCACAACAAGGTTTTCAAGACATCGTTTGCCACGACATCACCGCACAAACCCGGGCCTCCGTCGAACACATGTTCAAAGTAGCCAAACGTCTAAAACCGGTACAGACTATCAGCCAATGGCTGGGTTTACGTTCCAAGGCGCAAACCGCCAATTATCTGGTGGGTTTGGCGCAACACCAGTTGTTTACCGAAAAACTGACAGAATATTGCATTTTTACTGCACAAAAGGCTTAAACAAGATGCCGATGGTTTTACCGCGTTTGAAGTTTCTGACACTATTTACAATATTGGGCTGCGGCTTAAACGGTTGCGCCAGCGTACCGGCCAATAGCCAGCACGACAGCTTTGCAGACTACGCCGAATCGGTATTCCGTCACCAGAGCACGGTATTAAGTCGACTCATGATGCTCAGTGAAGCCGATCAATTGCCGGAAAACGAGATATTTGCCAATACCGAACAAGCGATGCACGACGCCTGCCAGCTGCTGAATGAATATGCCGAACGGGAAAGCGACGGCGAACATATGGGCTTGCGCTTTAAAGCCAAGGTACAAGCTAGCATCGAGGGCTGCGATACCAGTATTCAAAAGATGGAAGCGTTGTTAGCGGTCATTGATCAATACCCGCTGCCGGATCGCTAATAAGTACCGTCGTTTAACCACTGCCGGCGATAATCAGCAAATTCGTAGTGTTTTAGCAGGCTTGCTTGAGCCTGTTTTAAGGCGTAAACATCCGGCAAGTTGTAACCGTTAAAGCGATTGGCCTTGATCAAGGAATACGCGCCGACATCGGCAAACACCAGTTTCTCGCCCACTTCCGGGATTTGCTCGAATCGGTATTCGCCAAACACATCGCCGGCCAGGCAAGTCGATCCCGCCAAAATTGCCGTCCGCTCGCCGGCACTTTCTTCATCCAGCAAGCACGGTTTCCGCTGATATTCGAACACTTCCGGATGATGATTAATGGAGGTATCCAAGATCAACATTTGCTTACCGTCGCTAACGAATCGGTCCAGCACGGTCGTCACGATATACCCAGCGTTGCCGACCAAAGCTTTACCCGGCTCCAAATACACATCGACGCCGAACTCAACTCTGAGCCTTTGAATCAATTCAACGACCTGAGCTTGATCCGCGATGCCGTGATACAAATAACCGCCCCCCAAATTCAGCCATTTAAGCTGGCTGCGTTTCAGAATCGGCAGCAATTTTTCCAAGGTTTGTTGCAACGGCGCAAAATCCAGACAAGCGAACACCGTATGAAAATGCAGCCCTTCGATACCGGCCGGCAAGCCGTCTTGCAGTAACTCAATATCAACACCCAATTTGGAATGCGGCCGACACGGGTCATAGCGGTGGTCGTTGGCAAATGATAACTTTGGATTAACGCGCAAGCCTTTCGAATACACGCAGGCCAACCCATGCAAACGTTGATACTGCGACAGCGAATTGAAGCTGATGTGACTGCAAAGCTTGCCCATTTCGGGAAACTCACCCGGACGCATGCCGGGCGTGGTCAGATGAATGCTGCCGCCACTTTCACCCAAAACCTCTTTTGCCAAGCGCGCTTCGAACAAAGAACTGACCGAAATACCGTCTACTTTCCCAGACAGCAACACCAGTAAAGACGCCAAAGGTAGCGCTTTCATCGAATACAAAATCTTGCAATCCGTGGCCTGCCGCAAGGCTAGCAAGGGTTGCAAATTGGCAAGTACTTGCTCTTCATCCAGCACAAAAGCCGGCGAACTGGGAATTAGCCGTTTCAATTCTGCTAGGTTCTCCGACATGTGCGTCCCTTCCCTGAATAAATCGCCTGCTCGGTGACCACAAAATCCATGAATACATCGTACTCATCCATCACCACCTGCGGCAATAGCTGGGCTTCATAGCCAATCGCCGCCAACACCGTGTCGGGCCGCACTTTTTGCAGTAGACGATCATAATAACCGGCACCGTTACCCAAGCGCCCGCCTTGCTTGTCAAACGCCACGCCGGGCACCACGACCACATCCAGCTCATCTGCACGAACTTGTTTACCCTGCTCCATCCAACGTTCGCGAGGCGGCTCGAGAATATTCCACATACCGGGTTGCAACTCATCGATTGAGTGCAAATGCCAGAGCCCCAATTGCTTCTGACCATCGGCATCAACCGTGCAATAAGGCACAACGATGCGTTTGTCGCTGTCCAGTTCAGCGAGGACGGCTGGCAATGTCCGTACTTCGGAACGGCAGTGCAAATACCACATCACTGTCCGTGCGGATTGGTACCAGGGTTGCTCGAGGACGCGCCGACAGATGTCGGCACTGACCGCATCCTTTGCGGCTTGTAAGTTGCGAGCCGCATAGGCGATTTGGCGCTGCTCAGCTTTATCCATTTGCGTGGCAATATTCCAAGGCTTGTTCAATCAGCGCTGCGGAACCACTGAGCAACTGATGAGCGTCTTGCTCTTTTCGCAACCAGGTAAATTGGCGCTTGGCCAGTTGCCGGGTAGCGATGATCGCTTTGTCGCGCATCGTCGCCAGATCGTATTCGCCGTTTAGATAAGACCACGCTTGCCGGTAACCGACGCAGCGAATCGAGGGCATGCTTTCGTGCAGATCGCCGCGTTGCCATAAAGCCAGGACTTCATCGAGAAAGCCTTTCGCCAGCATCTGATCGAAACGCTCGGCGATTTTGGCGTGCAAGGAACTGCGCTGCTCCGGCGCGACGATGAACTTGATAAACCGAAAGGGATGCTCAGCCTGCTGATCGGCAGCGAAAAAGCTGGATAATGGTCGTCCACTAATTTCGTAAACTTCCAGGGCGCGTTGCACCCTTTGCGGATCGTTGACGTGTATCCGCGCCGCCGCTTGCGGATCGACTTGCGCCAAACGGGCATGCAAAACTTCCTTACCCAACAGCTGCAATTCCTCGTCCAGCCGTTGCCGTAAGTCCGGATCGGCCTCCGGCAATTGCGCCAAGCCCTGCGTCAAGGCGCTGAAATACAACATTGTGCCGCCTACCAGTAACGGCAGCTTACCGCGCGCAGTAATATCCGCCATCAATTCCAAAGCACGGTTGCGGAATTGGCCGGTGGAAAACGCTTCGCTGGGGTCAAGAATATCAAGCAAATGATGCGGCACGCCGCCGCGTTCGGCCAACGTAGGTTTTGCGGTGCCAATGTTCATGCCCCGATAGACCAAGGCCGAATCGACGCTGATAATCTCGGCGTTCAGGGCTTGTGCCATCGCTACGCCGAGCGCAGTTTTACCGGATGCGGTCGGGCCCATCAGTAAGATGGCCGACGGTTTTTGCAATTCACTCATTTATTGGCCGCGCATGAAAAACCGGTCCAAATCCTGATGGCTCAGCGCCACCCATGTGGGTCGGCCGTGGTTGCATTGACCGATGCGTTCGGTTTGCTCCATATCACGCAGCAAGGCGTTCATTTCCTCGATGGTGAGTTTGCGCTTGGCGCGCACCGAGCTATGACAAGCCATGGTCGCCAAAATCGAATTGATAGTTTCCTGGGCTTTATGACTGACGCCGTGGGTGGCCAGATCGGCCAGAATATCGCGCACCAACTGATCGACATTGGCTTTTGCCAGCAAGGCTGGCGTGGCTCTCAGCACGACGGTTTCCGGTCCGGAGCGGTTGATTTCAAAACCCAAACCCGTAAAAAATTCATGCTCTTGCTCGGCCAAGTCGGCCTCGGCTGCGGTGACTTGTAACTTGATAGGCAGCAACAGCGGCTGGGAGACAATGGCCCGATTATGATAATGCTGCTTCAACCGCTCATACGTCACTCGTTCATGGGCGGCGTGTGCATCCACCAAAATGATGCCGTTGGCGGTTTCCGCCAGGATGTAAATATTGTGGATATGCGCCAGGGCAAAACCCAAAGGCGGCATCGCCGATTCCACCGCTGGCTGCGCCGGAGTTTCATTGTTAACTTGCGGATAAAGCTTGCCGTACGCCTTGATTTGCTCGGCCACATCGGACAAATTCGACCGCTCGGGCTGGTAGCGATAAGCGCCGAACACCTCGGGTGTAGTTCGTTGCGGCGTACTATCCACACCAGGTTCCGGCATAGTCAGCGGTAAAGACGTTTGTTGATTTAACAGGGTCCGCATTGGCGCTACCGCAGGTTGTATTTCCGAAAAATCGGCGACTGTTTCAATCTGCTTTGCAACGCCAGCAGCGCCGGGACGTTGATCGGCCAAACTGCGATGTAAGGCCTGAAACAGAAAATCATGCACCATGCGCCCTTCCCTAAATCGTACTTCCAGTTTGGTCGGATGCGCATTGACGTCAACCAAGGCCGGATCGAGTTCCAGGTACAAGACAAACACCGGATGCCGGCCGTGATACAACACATCCTGATAGGCCTGCTTCACCGCATGCGCGACCAACCGGTCCTTGATCAAGCGGCCATTGACGTAGAAAAACTGCATATCCTGCTGGCTGCGGGAGAAAGTCGGCAAGCCGACCCAGCCGTGCAGATGCAGACCGGACGCGGAAAAATCGATCTTCACGCTGCTTTCCACAAACGCCGAGCCGCAAATCGCCGCAATGCGTTTTTCCTGGGCTTCCTGCGTCGCCGCCGGCTTTAGATTCAGCACTTCGCGCTGATTGTGATTCAACACAAAACCGACATCGAAACGCGCCAACGCCAACTTCTGAATCAAGCTCTCGATATGAGAAAACTCAGTTTTCTCGGCTTTTAAGAACTTGCGGCGAGCCGGCGTGTTGTAAAACAAGTCACGCACATCGACGGTGGTGCCGGGCGGATGCGGATCGGGTTGCGGGTCGAAATTTTGCTCGGTGCCGTCGGCACTGACTTGCCAGGCGCATTCGGCGTCAGCGGTACGCGAAATCAAAGTCAAACGCGCCACGGAGCTGATGCTGGGCAAAGCCTCGCCGCGAAAGCCCATGCTGATTACATGCTCCAAATCATCCAAGGAGGCAATCTTGCTCGTGGCATGCCTCGATAAAGCCAGCGCCAAATCGTCTTTGACGATGCCGCAGCCGTTATCGCGAATCCTGATTTGCCGCGCTCCGCCCTGCTCGACGTCGATGTGAATCTGGGTGGCGCCGGCATCGAAACAATTTTCCACCAGCTCTTTCACCACGGACGCCGGACGCTCGACCACCTCGCCGGCGGCGATTTGATTGACTAATTGGGTGGGTAAGGCGTGAATCCGCATCGGCTGCGCTCGGGAAAAAGCGCGTATTTTAGCGGATGGCAAAGAAACGGGGCGAAATGATTCACCCCCTTTGAGATTGGATTATTAGCTGTCTCGCGGAATCTGCAACACTTGGCCGATACGTACGTTGCCGTCGTTCATCGCATTCGCCATACGCAAAGCCCGCATGCTTATGCCGTATTGCTGGGCTATGCCGGACAGCGTTTCGCCGCGGTTGATCACATGATGGGTGCCGGCATTGCTCGCCACTACGGTCGGAGCAGCATCCAGCTCTCTAGCCGCCAACACCGGTTTTTGCTCCACTTTTGCTTTAGCCACCGGTTCTTTGTCATCCACATCCACTGCGGCCAATTGCACCGCTTTGGATTTGCCGGAACGATTCAGCTGAGCCATCATCGTATCGGCCGGCGCATATTGTTTAAAGTGGCCGACAATCCCGCTAAACACTGCCGACGCCATTTTATTTTGATAGGCCTTGGTGTTCAAACGACGCTCTTCTTCGGGATTAGAAATGAAGGCGGTTTCCACCAGAATCGAGGGAATTTCCGCTGACTTCAACACCACGAAACCGGCTTTTTGCACCGCACTTCTGTGCAGATGCCCGACGCTTTTCACGCTTTTTAAAACCTTGTTGCCGACATTCTGACTCGCTTCTTTTGCTGCTTTGTTAGATAAGTCCATCAATACCGAGGTCAAGGTGTCATCCCGGTCCTCGCCGGCACCGCCGCCATCGACTGCGTTTTCGCTGGCAGCCAACCAACCCGCGCCAGCGCTAGACGCGCCATTGCTGGCCAAGGTATACACAGATGCACCATGGGCCTGACTGTCACTGAACGCATCGGCGTGGATGGACACGAACAAATCGGCTTTGGCGGCTCGGGCAATACGGCGACGCTCGTTTAATTTCACAAAATAATCGCCGTCGCGAATCATCACCGCTTTCATGCCTGGCTGGCTGTTGACCATCCCTTGCAGACTCTTGGCAATCGCAAACACCACGTCTTTTTCCTGCGTGCCGTTTGCGCCCTGCGCACCGACGTCCTTACCGCCGTGGCCGGCGTCGATGGCAACGATGATGTTACGACCCTTGGCTTTGGCGACCGATTTAACTGCGACAGGTTTAGTAGTGGTCTCGGATTTTTTGCTGGATTTATCGACTTTTTCGGCAGCGGCAACCACTGGGGTAGCAGCCGGTTTTTCTGTTTTAAGCGCCGCAACCGGAGTAAACGCTCTTTCCGCTGGCTTGGCTGCCAACTGAGGTTGCGCCGGCTGGTCTTTGGCGGCCAAATCAATTTGCAAATTCTTGCCGACCATCGCCACCTTGGCGTCCGCATCGGCTTTCAATTCAACGACGATACGCAAATCCTTATTGTTCCGCATCGCGCTCCGGGCAAAGCCGAACAAAGGATGATCCGCGGCAGGTTGATTCAAACCCTGCGCCATTTTGGCATCGACAAAATCCACGACCAACCGGTTAGGACTTTTCAACACAAACGCGTGATGCTTGACCGTGCTCGGCAAATTGACCAGCAGTTGATTGGCCGATGAATAAGTGACCGCACCCAGCTCAGTCTGAGCCGCGAATGCGGAAAACGTGGGCAATAACAAACCCCATATCCAGAAAATTTTAGACATCTGCTGCATACCCCACATTTCCACTAGTGACAACTTCGTTGAAATTATAGCAGTAGGTTATTGTTTTTCCAGTTTAGTTTTATATCGCTTAGCCGATTTTTTGCTAACACATTGATTTCAGCGGTACGTTGTTGCTGAAAATAATTCAACCTTACTTCCAGATCGGCCATAGGCAAAAACCCCGCGCCCATCTCTGGCCATTCGATACAACACAACGCGTTTTGACTCAGATAATCGTCCATGCCCATCCACTCCAGTTCTTCCGGGTCCTTCAGCCGATACAAATCAAAATGAAACAAACGCCGGCCGTTGACTTCGTATTCCTCGACCAAGGTGTAAGTTGGGCTTTTTACTGCGCCGTGATGGCCGGCGGCGCGCAACAAGCCCCGGACCAGCGTGGTTTTGCCGGCACCCAATTCGCCGTACAAAAACAGCAGACATTTTTCCGGCAGTGCTTGCCAGAGTGCGGCACCCAGCGCTTCGGTATCTTCGGGGGTTTCCAGCGTTATATTCATTAATTCAATAATTTCCTAATTCGTTCCGGCAAATCGCCGGCCAGCAAGCCACGCTCACCAAATTCCAAAGCCAAACTGTCAGCCGCTTCGCCATGCACATAGACACCCAGCCGCGTCGCTTCATCCAAGCTCAAACCCTGCGCCAGCAAGCCGCCGATCAAACCCGACAACACATCGCCCATGCCGCCGCTAGCCATGCCTGGGTTGCCGGTAGTGCCGACATAGACCGTGTCGTCGCCGGTAATCAAGGTCCCGGCGCCCTTTAACAAACAAGTGCCGCCGTATTGACTGTGCAAATCCGCCAACGCCGCAAAGCGGTCAGCGGAGATTTGCCCGGCGCTACAACCCAGCAAGCGCGCGGCTTCGCCGGGGTGTGGCGTTAATATCCAATTCGCGCGCCGCTTGGGTTGCAAGGACAACAGATTCAAGGCGTCGGCATCAATCACGCACTGCTTGTCAATGGCCAGCGCCGCGCCGAACATCTCCCTGGCCCAATCGTCCTGGCCCAGACCGGGACCAATCACGATGACGCTGGCCTTCTCCAGCAAGGCATGTAGCGCTTCGCCGCATTCCACACCGTGGCACATTAACTCCGGCCTACCGATGTTGATCAACCCGCTATGCGATGCGCGGGTGGCGATGCTAACCAGACCGGCGCCGGAACGCAAGGCCGCCTCGCCCGCCAAACGGATCGCCCCGGTATAACCCAGATTGCCGCCAATCAACAACACATGCCCGAAACGACCTTTGTGAGCAACCCGCGCGCGGCGCGGCAAATCTAGCTTTTCCAGCAACAGCGCAAACGGCGGCATCGCCGCTAATACCTTTTCGTCGATAGCCAAAGTATCGCAAACGATCTCGCCGCAATACTCAGCCGCCTCGCCGGTGAACAAACCGCATTTCAAGCCGATGAAGGTCACCGTCACATCAGCCTTGACTGCGCACCCTAGGACCGAGCCAGTGTAGGCGTGCAAGCCGGACGGTACATCTACCGCAATCACCGGACAGCCGGAGGCATTGATCGCCTTAATGGCTAACGCGTAATCTTGCCCGACCTCACGGCTCAAACCGATCCCGAACAAAGCATCGACTATGACACCTTGCAGCTTGGATTGCCCGGCTTCGAAGTTGCTGACACATCCACCAGCCTGTAAAAAATCTTGATAGGCGCTGAGAGCGTCACCCGGCAAACCGTCTGGATCGGCCAAGGTATAAACGCTTACCTGAAAATTGGCCTGCAAAGCAAGGGTCGCAACATCGTAACCATCGCCACCGTTATTGCCGGCGCCGCAAAACACTGTGACTGCTTGTTGTTCCGGCCAGCGCTGTATTAACTGCTCGAATAGCGCGTACGCAGCCCGGCGCATCAATTCCCGGCCCGGAATCCCCAGTTCGTCGATCACATAACGTTCAGCCTCGCGGATTTGGGCGGTGCAGTAGAGCTTGCTTGCGGGTGTTTGCATGGCTTAGCCTTTGGGAAATCAATAGGATTCTTGTCGCCGATCTTGAGGGGATTGCTTAAAGGGGTTGCTCTAACGCCTATCGGCCAATTATGTATTGCCTGTCGGCAAATCAAACTAAAGTCCAACATACTGCCGTTTGGATAAAATCGACCCGCGTTCAGGGTTGATTTTCACGGTAAACGGTTAATATCTCAATGGCGTCGCCGTTTAGACGGTAAACAAAGCTGTATTGCTGATAGACCACCCGGCGAATGTTGTCACCAAACTCCGGCATCGGTGTACCCGACTCGGGAAACTGCACCAGCAAGGTATTCAGCCAATCTTCAAAGCGTTGCAGATAATCCAGCACAAAGCGCTGCTATAGGTTTTGCCGATAAAGATAGTCGGCTATTTCCGCCAAGCGCTGTCCGGCGCGCGGCGAAAAGACAATGCGGTACTCACTCATATTTCCGGCGAATGTCCTGCATCACCTGTTGCAGCGGCAGACCTTCACCGGCAGCCAATTGAGTAATCGACACGTCGATGTCCTGCTTGATTTTGCGATGCTGTACAAACTCGGCGAAGGCACTGGCAATAGACTGCTGATTATTGCCAAACAACTGCTGCAGGCTGGCTTCCAACTCAGGGTTATCGATTTCGATATTTAACATGATGAATTCCAAAGATTCAGTTATTGCACTGTTTTCCAGGCCAAATTTGTCCCATCCGGCCAAGGAAGCTTGTAAAGCATAACGCCAAACCATTGCATAGCCAATTCTGAACATAGGTCGGGTGAGTTGTACAACCCGCTCCAAAAGTTTTGCCAAACTTTCACACATCGTTGAAACGTTCAGAACGGGTTAACAAAACCGGTCCTGCTCAGCATATCTCCTGGTGGTCGGTTTAGCCCCGAAATTGCTCAGGTGCAGAAAATACGTTAGATATGAATGAAACCTCATTGATAAAATTCGGTTGGAGAAAGCTTTTTTGTTTCGGGTTTGTCGCTACCGGATTTTATGACGATCTCAGATGTTATCGGCCCATCATCAAAGCATGGTGGATCGAACTGGTAAGGTGGCAAGATGATTTTCTCACCCCGTCTAACCTCCGCCCAGACTGACATATAGGAACCGCAACGACTCTCAAGATTGTGATTACCTGGTACTGGGCCAATAGCTATTTCGTAGAGCCCATCTTTTAGCTTGCATTGACCTTTCGCCGTTTTGGTCTCGATGACAAACATATGAGTGTCTCGCTCATCTGTAACAAGAAGTGACCAAGGGTCCCATTGAAATAGGCTTTTGTTCTTGATCATTTCTTCGCCAACTTCGTTATAGCCGGCCGCGTAAGAGAGCACAAGGACATTCAGATCAGCATCGCATTTGTAGCCGATTAGTTTGTGGAGTTCATCGGCATGTGCTGCCACTAGGGGTAAAAGTAACAACATAATTCGGAAGACTATCGGCATGTAGTTTTCGATTTAATAAGGATTTAGGTAGTCAATTGTATATGTACATCATCAGCGCTAAGCAACATGGCGTGGAAATTACCAGATGCAGCAATCCAATCAATTGAGCTGATCATCCGCTTATTATCGATCACCAGGAAATCTTGACATCCCATCGCAGAATAAGACTTCCGGAAAATACTCTGTCGATCCTCGCCGGACATAACTTTACGAACAATCTATCAACCCGCTTATGTCACAATTGTCCCACTAAATCGATACGGAGCAAAACCATGCATCAGTTTCTGTTAATCATCGTGGCACTGATTGCACTGAGCGGCTGTGCATCGGAATCCTGCGATAAGGATGTCATCAACATCCTCAACCCCAATCAAACCAGTGCGAAATTGCTGATGGATTACGCCAAAACCGCCGTGTGTAAATCTGGGCCGGCAGGCGAAACGAAACCAACAACAGTAGACGAAGAGCGCAAGTTGGTGTTGATTTATGATCTGTATGCCAAAGCCAGAAGTTATGCGATTTTAAACAAAGTGTTTTTCTGGCTGTCGCTGGTGTCGGCGATGGCAGTGTTTTTGTGGCCGGCTCTGGGCGTATTGTTGAAAGACCGGCTGGGCGAACGTGAATGGTATAAATCGGCGATTGTGCAAACCACGGTGACCGGCATCGCGGCGTTGATGTTCGCGTTTTACAGCCAATATAAAGACAAGCAAACCTATACGGAAAACCTGATGCGCTACGCGGTGTTTTCCGACAAACCGGTGGCTGAATTGAACCAAAAAGTGATTGAGGAAATCGGCAAAATCGATATTGGCTTTAGTTTTAGCGGGGTACTTGATAAGAAGGAAGACAAATAACCGGGAGGCGTGAACAGCCGTTTTGTCGAAAAGGTTCCGGTAGACTCTCAAAAGAATCACTCCATCTAATTTTGGATGTAGGGCCGAATTTATTCGGCCTGTCGGCTGTGTAAAAGCCCAAGGTCGAATAAATTCGACCCTACATCATTACAACCAATATTTCGCCCAAGGTTCCGTTAGTTTGAACATTCCGCCCTCCCCAGCCGAAGATTTGTTAGAGCTTGTCCAACGCATCAAGCAATGGGGCGAGGAATTGGGTTTTCAGCAGATCGGTATCAGCGATACCAACCTGAACGACGCCGAACAGCATCTACAGCAATGGCTGAAAAATGGCTTTAACGGCGAGATGCAATATATGGCCGCGCACGGTTTAAAACGCAGCCGGCCGGCTTTATTGCAGAAAGGCACGCGCAGCATTATCTCGGCTCGGATGGATTATTTGCCGGAACCGCCCGCTGCCAGCCAGCGGCTATTGGACGATCCAGCCGCCGCCTTCGTATCCCGCTACGCCTTGGGCCGGGATTACCACAAACTGCTGCGCAATAGATTACAAAAACTGGCGGACAAGATCAGCGCTGAGATTGGCCCGTTCGGCTACCGGGCCTTTGTGGATAGCGCACCGGTTTTGGAAAAAGCCATCGCCGAGAAAGCCGGATTGGGCTGGATAGGCAAGCACAGCAATCTGATCAACCGCCGGGCCGGCTCCTGGTTTTTTTTGGGCGAGATTTACACAGACTTGGCGCTGCCAAGCGACCAAGCCGCCAGCAATCATTGCGGGCAATGCCGGGCCTGTCTGGATATTTGCCCAACGCAAGCCATCGTCGGCCCGTATCAAGTCGACGCCCGCCGCTGCGTATCGTACTTAACCATCGAATTGCATGGCAGCATCCCGGTCGAGTTGCGACCCTTGCTGGGCAATCGGATTTACGGTTGCGACGATTGCCAGTTGGTGTGTCCGTGGAACCGCTTCGCCAAACTTAGCGCGGAAAACGATTTCAAACCCCGGCATCGTTTGGATCAGGCGACTTTGCTTGAGTTGTTTAATTGGACCGAAGCCGAGTTTCTGCAAAAAACCGAAGGTTCGGCGATTCGCCGCATCGGCCATTTGCGCTGGCTGCGCAATATCGCGGTCGCGCTGGGCAATGGTCAAGCAACGCCAGAGGCCAAAGCGGCTTTATCTGACAGATCCAGTCACGATTCGGAGATGGTGCGCGAGCATATTCAGTGGGCTTTGCAGACATTGGACCGTCTGAACGTTTAGCGGGACCTTCTAATGACTCATAACCGTCTTTCCAGCGCAGGCAGGAGCCGAGTGAAATTACAAACCGGATTCCCGCATCAGCGAGAATGACGGCCCCAGGCAGTAAAAAATAGGCAAGACTTCCACAGTCGCGCCTACCACCACAACTCAGGCTAAATATGCGTCTAAGACTTGAACTCGAATGAAGTCAAGGTGTATTCTTAGAACCAGTTAACAGAATCCGCTCGAGGCCCAAAATGCTGGTCACCGCCTCTTCCAATCAAACCTCGCTATATCGGCCGACCGCCCGCAGCCCAGCCGCGACCGGCGAAGCAGCGTCTGTCGAACCCATCCCCCAAACCGCGAAAAGCGGAAGCGCCCAATCCGGCCAATATAGTCCGGAACAGCTAAGCCAAATTGCCGAGCTTAAAGCCCGCGACCAGGAAGTTCGAGCTCACGAACAAGCTCATTTAAGTGCTGCCGGTGGTATCGCCGTCAGTGGTGCGCGTTTTACGTTTGTGACAGGGCCGGATGGTCAACGTTACGCTACCGGCGGTGAAGTGAATATTGATGTCTCGGAGGTTGCCGGAGACCCGGAAGCGACTCTGCGTAAAGCCGACACCATCCGCCGTGCAGCATTAGCACCGGCCAGTCCGTCAGGCCCGGATCAAAGCATCGCCGCCAAGGCTGCGGCAATGGCTAATAAAGCCCGCGGGGAATTGTTAAATTCGCAAAAACAACCCAGCCGTAACGGCGAGCTTATAGACCTGACCGCCTGATCAACGCGGCGCAAACTCCAGGCCAAACCCCACGTCCGGCTCTACCCTTACCACAATAGCCGTTTGTATCGGCGCATCGTCGAATTCGGTGGTTTGTACTTCCACTAGCGCGCCAATCGGCGGGATCAATTCGTTGGCACAGAGTAAAAACAAGCCTGTTTCGGAAAAGTCCCGCATATCCACAACCACAGCCACTGCTGAAGCCGGCACCGTCATTCTGATTTTGGCACGATGCTTTAGGCGCGGGTGCCTGCGCTTGTTATCAATCACGAATTCTCCTAGATCGTTTCGGTTTTAAGGCAAGTGTTAGTCTGAAAGTATGCCTGTGTCAAACGGCAACCCGCCTGCAACAGCCTATCTACTCGACTAAATCCCGCAAAAATAAATACAGTCCCAAAGCTACCATCACCAAACCGCTAAGCAATTTCAGCCAACGGCCTTCTTTTTCCTGCAAGCGATGTTGACTCAAAGTGACGATGCCCACACCCAGCACTATGACGTCATCCAACATGTAAGCCAGATTGTACAGCAATAAGTAGCCGTAATAGTCCAGCCCGGTTAATTCCCGCAAGGTGAGGATGCGGGTGTAAAGAGCCGGAAACCCGGACGTACACAGTAACTCGACAATCTGCACCAGCAAAGCCAATACCACGGCACCCAACATTGCGCCCGCCAGATTTTCGGCTTGCAGGATCCGCCGAATCCGGTTGTAGATGCCGGGTTTGGCGGAGGCGGGAATCGATAGGGACACACCCACGCCAAACGCCCAAAAATCTTTCAGATTGATCGCGCCGGCCAACAGGGCAATGCCGGCAATAACCAATTCCGAGGCCCGCGATAAGCCTATCAACAAAAACAGGTTCAACCAGGCCGCCATAAACACAAAGTAAGCCAGCCCTTCCACCACCACAAAAGCCCCGGCCACCGCCAACATCCTGGGCCGATTTTGCATAGGCGCCAGCATCGAAATCATCAGAATCAATACCCACATCGAGCACGGATTAAAACCATCCAGCAAACCCATGGCCAGCGTAAAGGCCGGTAAGCCAACTTCATCAAGACCGATGCGCCTATCGAACAAGTTCACGGCAAACACGTCCGGTTCGGGTGCGGCTGGCTGGCTAACCGGCACATCGCAAGATTCGCTGACCTGCACTTCGCAACTGCCGGCCTCCGCGTCGGACGCTTCAACTTGCCGCGCACCGGCACGCAAGGCATTACGAATCAAACCGCCACTGCCGGCTTCTTCGGAATAGCCGACGATATATTCGCCCCGCACTAGAAATGTCGGCAATCTGATTGGCCCGGCTTGCCGGGATTCGCTAATCTGTTGCAATCGCTCCAAGGCGGTTGGCGTTTGCGAGATATTGCGAATGACGATCCTTATGTCGGGTTGCTCACCTTGTAAAATCGCCAAAAACTGTTCAGCTTGTTCGCAATGCGGACAACCGTCACGCACAAAGGCTTCGATATCGACCCGGTTTTCGACGGCGCCGACAGCCGGCGTTATCGTCAGCGATAGCAGCAGCGCCAAGCCGAAACGCATCAGTATCGACGGTAGCTGGGCCGACCATTCCGGAAACAGTTTCACTATCAGCACTCGCCTATCCTCCTCAATAACTCCAGCAATCTGTGCGGAAGTACTCATTTTATTAGATAATAACAAGTTAAATGAATTGCGCCGAACCAGCAGGTGCAATTTCCGCCCCATTCACACAGCCGCTGCTAAATGCCGGTGGCGAGACCAGATACCGACTTAATGGCCAGACGACCCAGAAGCAGCAAATCGACCGTTAGACGCAGAAAATCGAAACCCCAAGCATCATGGCTGAAACGCTCGCTGGTTTCGCTGCTACTAATCGGGGCTTTCGTATTAGCGGCTTATGTCAGCTACCTCGATTACACGGTACGGGAGCAATTCGAAGGCAAACGTTGGTCCATTCCGGCTCGCGTGTATGCCAGCCCTGTCGAGTTGTACGCCGGTTACGAAATTTCCAACAAAAACCTGGAAGACTTATTGCTGGAATTGCATTATCGCCAGGACTATCAATTGGCCGGCGAAGGCTCGTATTACGTCAAGGGCGGCCAGATCAATATCCGTACCCGCGCCTTCAATTTTGGCAATACTCCGCAGGAAAGCCGCAAAATCAGCGTGAGTTTCACGAGTGGCGGCATCGCCAGTATTGCTGATTCCAATACCGGCGAAAGTTTGGCGATCGTCCGCATGGACCCGGTACAAATCGGCAGCTTTTATCCCACCCGCAAGGAAGACCGAATTCTGATCAAGTTGGACGAAGCGCCGCAAACCCTTGTGCAAGGCCTACTGTCTACCGAAGACAAAGACTTTTACAACCATTTCGGCATCTCGCCGAAAGGCATCGTCCGGGCCATGTGGTCGAATGTAAAAGCCGGCGGCATGGTGCAAGGTGGCAGTACCATCACCCAGCAGTTGGTGAAAAACTTTTTCCTGAATCCCAAACGCACGCTGCGCCGCAAGCTCAAAGAAGCGTTGATGTCCTTCATTCTGGAATACCGGTACAGCAAGGACGAAATTCTGGAAGCCTATCTCAACGAAATATTCCTGGGCCAGGACGGCGCCAGCGCGGTGCATGGCTTTGGTTTGGCCAGCGAATTTTATTTTGGTCAATCCTTAAAAACCCTGAATCTGCATCAAGTCGCCACCTTGGTAGCTTTGGTGCGCGGACCGTCCGAATACGATCCACGCCGCAATCCCGAGCATACCCTCGAGCGCCGCAACATCGTGCTGGACGCGATACACACTGAAGGTTTTATCGACGCACAGCAAGTGAGCGAAGCGAAAAAACAACCGCTGGGGGTTGCCACGGTCATTCATCGTTCCGCCAACCGTTATCCGGGTTTTATCGATCTGGTCAAACGCCAATTGAAACAGGAATATAAAGAGGACGATCTGACCTCTGAAGGCTTGCGCATCGTCACAACTTTGGACACCCGAATTCAAGACACGCTGGAAAAATCCATCGCTGCCAAACTGAAACAGCTGGAGAGAAGTCCGAAAAGTAACGATCTGGAAACCGCCGCAATTGTCACCCGCCGCGACAGCGGCGAGATCGTCGCGCTGGCGGGCGGGCGCGACGCCGAGGATATCGGCTTTAACCGCGCGCTGGACGCGGTGCGACCGATAGGTTCGCTGATCAAACCTGTAGTCTATTTGACCGCGCTGGAATATCCGGACCGCTACACCATCGCCACGCCTGTCAGCGACACCCGCCTGGAAATTCCGGCCGAAAGAGGCAAAACCTGGTCGCCGGACAATTACGACAACCAGGAACACGGCATCGTGCCGCTACATAGTGCTTTGGCCCACTCCTACAATATGGCGACGGTGCGGATAGGTATGGACATTGGCTTGGCCAAAGTCGCCAACACTTTGAAAAGCATGGGCGTCAGCCGGCCGGTGGATTTGTTCCCCTCCTTCCTGCTGGGCGCGCAACCGCTAACGCCGCTGGAAGTTACGCAGTTGTATCAAACCCTGGCCGGCGACGGCTATGCGACGCCGCTGCGTTCGATCCGCGCGGTAAACGCCGCCGACGGCAAGGCCCTACAAAGTTATCCGTTTACCGTGCGTCAGGCCGTCGATCCGGCGGCCAGCTTTATCACCAATACCATTTTGCAGGAAGTGATGTACGCCGGCACCGGCCACTCGGC
>FSSH01001461.1_pt1 | contig 19488 bp, 14 predicted proteins | sample 1166101 | NCBI WGS metagenome assembly FSSH01 (sample SAMEA32972668, study PRJEB13176) | freshwater metagenome | biome: Drinking water system; feature: Biomass in drinking water that filtered by 0.45 um membrane; material: drinking water | place: USA | collected 2012-12-20 | depth 0 m | reverse complement strand
TTCATAGGCCTGCTCCTCCAGGTCGGCCTCCTGGTGCTGATCGTCACCTTCGCGGTGCGCTGGTTCCGTCGCCGTCAGGCCGGTCCGGCTCCCGCCGCTTATGCCCGCGACTCCGCCGGCTCCGGCATGAATCCAGGTGGCATGAATCCCGGCGGTATGAATCCCGGCGGCCTCAATGCCGGCGGGATGTCACCTCGCGGTCCCGGCATGGGCGCGGCTCCCGTGGCGGTCGGCAAGGTCGCCATCGGCCCCGGCGATTTCGAGAGCTTCGAGCTCGCCCTCAACGACGTTCAGGAGGCCTATGGCCGCGAGGATGTCGCCCGGCTCCGCACGCTCGCGACGCCGGAAATGGCCGGCTACTTCGAGGAGGAGCTTCGGGCGAATGAGCAGCGCGGCGTCGTCAACCGGATCTCAGGCGTAAAGCTCAACCAGGGCGACCTTTCGGAAGCCTGGAGCGAGGGTCAGACCGAGTACGCGACGGTCGCCATGCGTTACGCCATCACCGACGTCACCGTCGATCGTCGCACCAACGCGGTGGTGGAGACCGGCGAGCCGGAAGCGGTGGAGCTCTGGACCTTCGTCCGCCAGCGCGGCGGCCGCTGGCTGGTCTCGGCGATCCAGCAGGGACGCTGAGACTTAGCAATAGCGTGAGATCGAAGGCCGTCGGGGAAACCCGGCGGCCTTTCTCATGTCAGGCCGCCCTGATGGAAGCCTCTACCCCGCGAGCGCCCGCGCCATGGCGACGAAGCCCGCCATCGGTACTTCCTCGGCCCGTGCGGTTTCCGGGATGCCAGCGGCGGAGAGAAGGACCGAAGGGTCCGGCGTTGCCGCCTTCAGGCTTTGGCGCAGCATCTTGCGGCGCTGGCCGAAGGCGGCCCGCGTCACCGCCTCCAAGGAACGCACCGAGCAGGTCAGCGGCTCTGCCCTGGGCTTAAGCTGAACGATGCTGGAGGTCACCTTGGGCGGCGGCACGAAAGCACCCGGTGCCACGTCGAACAGGATCGAGGCCTGCGTGCGCCAACCGCAGAGGACGCCCAGACGCCCGTAATTCGCCCGGTCGTCCTCGTCCGCCACGATGCGTTCGGCGACCTCACGCTGAAACATCAGCGTCATCGAGTCCCACCATGGCGGCCAGGCTTCCTGCGTGAGCCAGCCGGTCAGGAGCGGCGTCCCGACATTGTAGGGGAGGTTGGCGACGATCCTCACCAGGCCCGTTCCGACGATCTCGCGCGGATCGAACCGGAGGGCATCCGCCTCCACCACATCGAGGCGTCCGGGATAACGCGCGGCGATCTCGGCGAGGGCCGGCAGGGCGCGCGGATCGCGTTCGATGGCGACGACCCGTGCCGCCCCCTCTCTCAGGAGGGCCCGCGTCAATCCACCCGGTCCTGGGCCGATCTCGACGACGGTGACACCTTCCAGGGGCCCTGCCGACCTGGCGATCCGGCCGGTGAGATTGAGGTCGAACAGGAAGTTCTGGCCCAGCGCCTTCTTCGGTTCCAATCCGTGCCGGCGCACCACCTCCCTGAGTGGCGGAAGGCCATCCCCGCTCAATGCACCGTCCTCGCTCAACGAACAGTCCTGCCGAGGCGCGCGGCGAGGCGCAGGGCCGCCATCAGGCTGTCGGGCCGAGCGACCCCGCGGCCGGCGATGTCGAAGGCCGTGCCGTGGTCGGGGGAGGTCCGCACGAAGGGCAGCCCGAAGGTGACGTTGACGCCATCGTCGAAGGCGATGGTCTTGATCGGGATCAGAGCTTGGTCGTGGGTCGGCGTCAGCGCGACGTCGTAGGCCGCCCTGGCGCGCGGATGGAACAGGGTGTCGGCCGGGAGCGGTCCTCTGATGTCGATCCCCTCGGCTTGGAGCGTCGCGACGGCGGGCTCCAGGACGTCGCGATCCTCGGTGCCCATCGTCCCGGCCTCGCCGGCATGCGGATTGAGGCCCGAGAGCACGAGGCGCGGCTTGGCGATGCCGAAGCGGCGCGTGAGATCGGCGGCGACGACCCGGGCGGTGCGTACGACGAGATCCTCGGTCAGGAGGTCGGGCACCCGGCGGAGCGCCACGTGGATCGTCACGGGCACGACCGCCAGCGTCTCGCTCCACAGCATCATGACCGGCAGCGGCTGAGTCTCGCCGGGCTCGACACAGAGCGCGGCGAGGAATTCGGTATGGCCCGGATAGGCGAAGCCGACCTGTGTCAGCACATATTTGGCGATCGGATTGGTGACGAGCGCTGCGGCCATGCCGGTGCGGACGAAGCCTAGAGCGGCCGTGATGGACTCGAGGGTCGCGCCTGCATTGGCGGGGTCCGGGCGGCCGGCTACCGCGTGGATGCGGGTGCCGCTCGGCAGCGGCACGACGGGAAGCGCTCGGGGAAACACCTCGACTGCCCAATCGGCCCCGACCTCCGCGATCGGGACCTGAAGGCCGATCTCGCTGGCGCGGCGCTCGACGAAGTCCGGGTCACCGACGAGGAAGAACGGCGGCAGGCCCGGTCCGTCATCCCGCGCGCGCCATGCAGCGAGCGCGATCTCGGGGCCGATCCCGGCGGGATCGCCGAGGGTCAGGGCGAGGGGAGCGTGAGCGGTCATATCCGATCCGGTAAATCGCTGAAGAGCGACCACCGGTAGCCCTAACGCACGGCGGCGATGCCGTCAGCCGCCGTCACCGAACTTACGTTCTGACGCAGGTCCGCCTCGCCGAGGGTCTTCAACTCGATGCGTAGCAGGACCGTCTGGTTTCTCTCGCGGGTGCCGAGCGCCGTCGCGGTGGGGGCGACGATGTAGTTGAGCGAGACGGTGGTGCACTCATCCTGGTAGCCGCCGCCGACACTCATGCCGGACACGAAGAACCTGTCCGAACGGTCGTAGATCGGCGCCGTGCCGATCGGGTTGGCAAGGTAGCTGTTGAGCGCATCCGCATAGGTGTCGCGCACGTCGAGATAATGAGTGAGGTCGACCAGCGCCGAGCCGGTGACGAACCAGTTCGGCGTGACGTGGTAGGTCGCGGATGCTGAGACGCCCTCGCGGCGGTGGCTGAAGCCGAGCGCCGGCTGCGCCTCGTAGTAGGAATAGAACAGCGAGAGGTCGATCGGCGCGAACGGCGCCAGCCGCGCAATGGCGCCGGTTTCGAAGCGGTTTACCTTGAAGTCGCGCTGGTCGAAGCGGGCGCGGGCGATCAGGCTGATGTTCTGGTTGGGCGAAACCTGGAAGCGTCCGACATAGTCGGAGGCGCGCCGCTCGAGCCCCGAATCGAGGCCGACATTGGCGATGTCGCCGCGTCGGAAGGAGTTGACGCCCGCGACCTGGATCGACTCTCCGAAGAGCAGGTTGGCGTACCATCCGGACGGGGTCACCACCGAGTACTGCGCACCGAGATTCGCGCGCACGCCGCCCTCGACCCGGTCGTAGCCGGAGAATTTGTCCCACTCGAACAGCGAGGTGTCGTCGAAGACGAGGCTCTGCGCATCCTCGTTCGGCAGGCGGCCGATGCGGGTCTCGCTCGGGCGGGCGATGAGCTGTGCGATCGGCTCGATCGTATGGACGCCGAACGCGCCGAAATTCCCGACGAACGGATAGCGGTAGTCGATGCCGATCGCCGGCATCACGCGGCCGGAGAAATCCTGGTCCTGCGAGGTGATGTTCTGGACGAGGTTGTTCTGGAAGCCGGTCCGGCTCGGGTCGACGAAGAAGGCGTCGGTGCGCAGATAGGCGAAGGGCGTGATCGCCTGGCCGAGATCGTCGATGAAGGTCCGGCGCCACGAAGCCTGAGCCGACACCCGCGTCTGCTCGCCCGCCAGACCGCGGATCAGGCAATTGGCGCGGTTGAAGGTCGTGCAGGTCTCGTAGAGCGGGTAGCTGATCCCGTTGGCGCTGGGGCTGAACAGGTAGCTGCCGGTGCGAGGGATACCCTGGAAATCCGTCGCCTCGCGGCTGAGATGGGTGATGTTGCTCTCGAAACGGACCTCGCCGCCGAGCGGCTGCGGACCGTTGATGCGCTTGTCGTAATCGATCACCGGCGCGACGATCGGCTGTTCCTTCTGCCAGTCGAAGCTCGACAGGCCCTTGAAGTAATAGGCCCGCGCCTCGAACCAGGAGCGGTCGCCCTGGCCGATCAGGTAGGCGGTGGAAACCGCCTCGCGGAAATAATCGGTCGTGATGCTCTGGTTGCGGATGCGGTAATTGTCGAGGAACCACTTGTCGGTGACTCCGACGAGCTCCCAGCCCGTCCGCCAGCGGTCGTTGATGTAGAACTGGCCCTTGGATTCGATCGAGCCGCGGAAATCGCGGTCGCCCGCACCGAGCGGTCCGGGCAGGAAGGCGCTCGGCGTCGTCTGGAAGATGCCGCTGAGCCGCAGGTTATAGGAGCCGCTGTCGAGGCGGTGGCGGAACTCGCCCTGGCCGAGGACGCCCTGGTTGCTGAGGAAGGCGGGCGAGAGCGTGAGGTCGTAGTTCGGCGCGAGATTGAAGAAGTACGGCACCGCGATGCCGCTGCCGAGCGCCGTCGACGAAATGAAGCGCGGCGCCAGGAACCCCGACTTGCGCCTCACCGTGGGATCGGCCGCCTCGAAATACGGCAGGTAGGCCACCGGAATTCCGGCGATCTCGAGGGTCGATTCCTCGAAGGCGATCGTGTGCGTCTCGTTGTTGTGGACGATCCTGGTGGCGCGGACCTGCCACAGTGGCGGCGTCTCGGGTCTCGCCTTGCACGGTTCGCAGGCGGTGTAGGTGCCGTATTCGAAGCTCGTCTGCTCGCCCTCGATCCGCTCGGCGCGCGGGGCGGAGAAGCGGGCCCGCACGACCTCGCCCTTGGTCTCGACGTTCTGCTGGATGCGCAGGGCATCGATGAAGCCGTTCTTGAAATCGTCCGTCAGCTCCATCCGGTCGCCGGTGAGTACCGCGCCGGTCTCGTCGGTGAGCCGGACGTTGCCCTCCGCGAAGACGCGTGAGGTGGCGCGATCGTATCGCACGCGGTCGGCGAGCAGGGTGCGCGGCCCGTAGTGCAACTCCGCATTGCCGCGGGCGGTGACGGTGTTGTTGTCGTTGTCGTAGATGAGCTCCGCGGCCTCGACGAGCAGGCGGTCGCCCGGCTTGTCCGATTTCGGCTTGGGCGCAGCCCTCGTCTGGGCAGCCGCAGGGGTCACCGCTGCCAGCGGCAGGGCGACGACCAGCAGCGCCGGTAATCCGGCTGCGATCGCGATGGTGGCGACCTTACGCAACGCTTGTCCCAACCTCTGCCGCAACCCGGTGTGCCGCAACGCCCGATACCAAACGAATCTCCTGTTCCGTCCACGCTGTGCCGGCATCAGCCGTCCTCCTGATGGAGAAGCGTGAGCGTACCCAGAAGACTCCCTACCACGGCGGGGAACCACGCCGCCACCGTCGGCGCGACGATCCCCGACGCGCCGAGCCCCTCCATCACCTGCCTGGCGACGTAGAGCAGGAAGCCGGCCGCCACACCGCCGAGTACAAGACGGCCCACTCCACCAAAGCGGAAGAACCTTAAGGAAACGCTGGCGGCCACCAGCACCATGGCTATGAAGAGGAGCGGTCTCGCCATCAGGACACCGTACTGGAGTCGGTAACGGGTCGCATCCAGCCCGGCCCGCTCGGTGCGTGAGATGGTCTCTGGAAGTTGCCAGAAAGGCACAGATTCCGCAGGGGTGAAGCGCTGGCGGATCTGTGCCTGGTCGAGGTTCGAGGCGATGAGATAGGTGCCGAAGCTCTCTGGCGGCGCGCCCTCGCCCATCAGTCGCGCTTCGGTCAGCTCCCAGTAGCCGTCGTGAAGGTTCGCCCTCGCCGCCTCGATCTGGGAGACGAAACGCCCGTCCTCGTCGAAGTTGAACACCGAAACCCCGGCGAGCGAGGTCGTTCCCTCCACAGCCGTCTCAGCCCGGATGATGGCCTGCCCGTCGAGACTGCGCTGGCGGATCCAGAGATCCTTGCCCGAATTGGCCTTGGTCGAGCGGGCGAAGATCTTCGCCTCGATCTCGGTGGAGCGCTGCTTCATCAGCGCGGAGGCCGGATTGTAGATCGCTACCGTGAACACGCCGATACCCAGCGCCACGAACAGTCCCGGCTGCAGGAACTGCCAGGCCGAGATGCCGGCAGCGCGGGCGACCACGAGTTCGAGCTTACGCGAGAGCTGGAGCAGGGCCGCCATCGAGCCGAACAGGATGGCGAATGGCAGCACGCCCTCTGCCACCGCCGGGGTGCGGTAGAGGGAGAGCTGCGCCATCAGCCCCGTCGAAGCGCCGGCCGTGTCGCCTGCACGCCGCAGCAATTCGATGAAATCGAGGGTGTAGACCAGGGCGAAGACAGTGAGGAACACGCCCAGGATCGTGCGCAGGAAGCGCGCCGCGAAGTAGCGGCCGAGGGTGGCGCCGATCAGCATGACAGCGGGACCCTCAACCGAGCCTCGTCCGGCGGGGCGCAATCATTCCCTGCAGGCCGCGCGACAGGCGCTCGGCGGCCGCGCGCAGGGCCGTCCCGCGGAAGATCATCAGCGATGAGAGGACGATCGCAAGGAGCGGTACCGCGTAGATGGCGAAGACCGCACCCTGGCTCCGGACCGCTGCGCTGCTTGCCGTGAAGCCCGCGATGCGCAGGAGTACGACGGCGATCACCGCCCCGGCCACCGCCATGCCGCGGCCCTGGCGTGTCGTGCGGGGGTCGCCGAGTGCCGCGAAGGCGATGAAGGCGATAGCCAGGGGGTAGAGCCAGGCCGAAAGCCGGTCGTGGAGCTCGGCCCGGAAGCGGCCCTTCTGGAGCGTGTAGTAGAATTCGGACCGGTCCGGGAACAGCAACTGGCTCGTCGAGCGCTCGCGCGGCTTGAAGACCACCTCGCCGTCTGGCGGCGTGAAGGCTGCGAGATCCACCGTGTAGCGCTCGAAGGTGATGATCGAGGCCTCGCGCGTGTCCTTCTGCTGCCTATGGATGCTGCCCTTCTCGAGAGCGAGATAGCTTTGGCCGTCATAATCCACCGCCTGGCCGCGCTCAGCGAGGTAGACCACCGTCTTTCCCGCCTCCCGCTTATCCTGGATGAAGAGGCCAAGCAGCGTGCCGCCAGGGCCGCGCTCGCGGAAATGGAAGGTGATGCCGTTGTCGAGGCTGGTGAACTGGCCTTCCTTGACGACGTTGGCAATGAAATCGCCGCGCACGCGTGTCACCACGTCGCGCAGTTCCTGGAAGCTCGACGGCATCACCTGAATCGTCAGGAAAGCGACGGCGAGGCTCACCGCGAGTCCGAGAGTCAGGAACGGGCGCAGGATGCGCCGCGGCTCCATGCCGGCGGCTGACATCACGATCAGCTCGGAATCGCCGTTGAGCTTGTTCAGGGCGTAGACGATGGCGATGAACAGCGCGACCGGGGCGATCACGGTGATCAGGGTCGGCAGCGACAGACCGGTGATCAAGAAGAAGATCACCAGGGTCTGGCCCTTGGCGGTGATGAGGTCGAGTTCGCGCAGGGCCTGCGTCACCCAGATCGTGCCGGTGAGGCCGATCAGGCAGGCAAAGAACGCCGAGAGTGCGATCCGGAAGATGTATCGCTGGATCTGCGTCATCGGCTCTCGCGGTCGCGCCACATCGTCTGTGTGTCCAGGGCGGCCGGCCTCCTGCCGGACGAGGATGCGCCCCTGAACCGAGGCCTTTTCGCGGCGCCGTCCCCGCGTTGCGTTCTCGGCCTCAATCGGTACACAGGATGCGCGAACCCGCCCCTGATGGTGGGTGCCGAAGCACACATCGGATAGAGTGGAAAGCGAAGGTCATGGCGGACGGTATCACGATCGCATTCGGGCCGCTCGGCCCCGTGGACCACGGCGATCTGGTGGTTTTCGTCGGAGACGACCTCACCCTTGCTCCCAGCGTCCTCGAAGTGCTCGGACGCAACGTCGCCGACCTGATCGCGCGCGCCGCGCCGAGCGAGCGGTTCAAGGGCAAATCGCTCTCCGCGCTCAGCCTTCCGGCTCCCGCCGGCCTGAAGGCGGACCGCCTCGTGGTGGTCGGCCTCGGCTCCGAGGCCGATCGGGCCAAGACCGACTGGTTGGCCCTCGGAGGATTCACGGCGAGCAAGCTCTCCGGCCGTACTGCGCATCTGGCCCTCGCTGTTCCGGGCATGACCGCTGCCAACGTCGCAGACGTCGCCCTCGGGGCGCGCCTGCGGCATTACAGCTTCGACCGGTACAAGACCAAGAAGAAGCCCGATGCCGAGGACACCAAGCTCACTGCGCTGACGCTCATGACGTCGGACCCGGCCGCCGCCGCCGCCGCCGCCAGGACCACCGACGCCGTGGCGGACGGCGTCATGCTCGCCCGCGAGCTCGTGAACGAGCCGCCGAACGTCCTCTATCCGGAGGAGTTCGCCCGTCGTGCACAGGCACTCACCGAACTCGGCGTGAGCGTCGAGGTGCTGGGGCCGAAGGAGCTGTCCGAACTCGGCATGCGCGCCCTGCTCGCCGTCGCCCAGGGCTCGACCAAGGAAGCCCGCGTCGTGATCATGCGCTGGAATGGGGCTTCCGATCCGAACGAGACGCCGATCGCCTTCATCGGCAAGGGCGTGTGCTTCGACTCGGGCGGCATCTCGATCAAGTCGGCCGGCGGCATGGAGGACATGAAGGGTGACATGGGCGGGGCCGCCTGCGTCGTCGGCACCATGCATGCGCTGGCCGCCCGGAAGGCTAAGGTCAACGTCATCGGCGCCATCGGGATCGTCGAGAACATGCCCGACGGCAACGCCCAGCGCCCCGGCGACATCGTCACCTCTATGTCAGGCCAGACCATCGAGATCATCAACACCGATGCCGAAGGCCGCCTCGTCCTCGCCGACGTCATCTGGCACATTCAGGGCGCCTACAAGCCGAAGCTCATGGTCGATCTCGCGACCCTCACCGGCGCCATCATCGTCGCACTCGGGCAGGACATCGCGGGCCTGTACTCGAACGACGACGAACTCGCCGCCAAGCTCTCCGCAGCGGGCGAGGCCACCGGCGAGGCGGTGTGGCGGATGCCGCTCATTCCCGCCTACGACAAGGCGATCGATTCGAAGTTCGCCGACATGAAGAACTCGGGCGGCCGCCATGGCGGGGCGGCTACCGCGGCCTCGTTCATCAAGCGCTACGTCAACGACGTGCCTTGGGCGCATCTCGACATCGCGGGTGTCGCAATGTCGTCCAATGCCAGCGAGATCAACCGGTCCTGGGGCGCTGGCTGGGGCGTGCGCCTCCTCGACCGTCTTGTCCGGGACAACTACGAGTCATGAGCTCGATCGCCGCCGCCGGGCTCCCCCTAGCGGCGGTCGTCATCGCGATCCTGGCGGCGTGGGCGGCCGGGTTCGATCATCGCAGCGCGCTGCCGCCGGGTCTCTCGGCGTCATTCTACGGCTTCTTCCTCGATCGATACCCGCTCTTTGCTGCCGCCATCGTCTATGGCCTCGCCAGGCTCGTCGTAGCCGCAACGGCGCCCGGCCCCTCCGGCACGATTCGGCGAGCGGTCGGACTCGGTATCGGCGCCGTCCTTCTCCTCGGCCTCAGTCTCTATCCGACCTTTGGCGGTCTCGTCCTTCGCGGGGCCTTCGCGACCGGCGGCATGGCGTTCCTCAATCAGCAGCCGATGATCGTCGCCTACGGCCTCGGTGCCGCGACCGCAGCGTTTCTCTTCGCGATCGCTCTTGGGCTCGGGGGCCTCGCTGCGGGCGCCGAAAGAGGGCCTCGTGGCTTCAGGAGCATCGCCGTTGCGACCATCATCGGCTTCCTCTTCCTATGGTTCGCTTTCGCTGTCCTCGGAATCGCTCGGGAGGCCGGTTTTGGTAACTGGCCACGCGGTCCCCTTCGCTCCGGCGACGCTTTCGTAGCGATAGGCTTGGCGCTGGTGGCTTTCCTGCCGCACGCCCTGCTCGTTGCCTTCCGCCGATCAAGGCAATTCGGGCATACAGAACGGCTGGTTAGTGCCTAAGATCCTGTCGACGACACCGTGAACGCATCTACGCTGGGTTGATCGCTATGGCAGGATATCGATAAATGGTTCAGATATGAACTAAGGCGAAAAATCGCCATTTCGAACAACAGGGAGAACGCCATGCTCACGAACCAGAAAGCTGCGCGACCGTGGCTGTCTGCTTATCCGCCAGGCGTTCCCGCCGAGATCGAAGCCGATCGTCTCGGCACCCTCGTCGACCTGTTCGAGACCAGCGTGTCCCAGTTCGCGGACAAACCTGCCGTCCAGTGCTTCGGCGCGACACTGACCTATTCTTCCGTGGCCGCTTCGGCACGAGACATGGCGGCTTGGCTCGCCTCGCAGGGACTGGGCAAGGGCGACCGCGTCGCCCTGATGATGCCGAATGTCCCAGCCTATCCGATCGCGATCATGGGCGTGCTGCTCGCTGGCTGCACTGTCGTGAACATCAATCCGCTCTACACGCCGCGCGAACTCACCGCCCAGCTCAATGATTCTGGCTCCCGCATCATCGTGGTGCTCGAAAATTTCGCTCGAACGGTCGCCGAGTCGCTGCCCGATGTCAGGCTCGACCGCGTCGTGGTGTCCGGCCCCGGAGACGCCCTCGGCCTACGCGGCCGCGTCATCGGCCTCGCCTCCCGCTACATCAAGAAGGCCGTGCCGGCCTACACCTTACCGGCCGGCCTGAAGATCGGCTTCGAGGCGATGCTGAAGGACGGCCGCTCTCGCAAGCGCGCCGCCGCCGCGATCTCGCCGGACGACATCGCGTTCCTCCAATATACCGGCGGCACCACGGGCGTCGCAAAGGCGGCGATGCTGACCCATCGCAACATCATGGCGAACGTCACCCAATCCGATGCTTGGTTCGGCCTCAGCCGCGCCGGCACGAATGGCTCGGGCAAGGTGATGGTGACGGCGCTGCCCCTCTATCATATCTTCGCGCTGACCTGCTGCTTCTTCTTCTTCTTCAAGGTGGGCGGCTGCTGCCTCCTGATCCCGAACCCTCGCGACGCGGCCGGATTCATCAAGACCCTGAAGTCGAATCGCTTCACGCATCTGTCGGGCGTGAACACGCTCTTCAACCTGCTGCTCAACCAGCCCGGCTTCGACACGGTCGACTTCTCCAAGGTCGAGTTCACCATCGCGGGCGGCATGGCGGTTCAATCCGCCGTGGCCACGAGATGGCAGGCGCTGACCGGACATGCGATCATCGAAGGCTATGGCCTGTCGGAAACCTCTCCGGTGGTGTGCGTCAACCCGCCGGGATTGAAGCAGTGGTCGGGTACGATCGGGTTTCCGCTCCCCTCGACGGACGTCGCGGTCCGCGGACTTGACGGTTACGAGGTGGCGCCGGGTGAGGCGGGCGAGCTCTGTGTTCGCGGACCGCAGGTGATGGCAGGCTACTGGAACCGTCCCGACGAGACTGCGCGCGCCACGACCCCGGACGGATATTTCCGAACCGGCGACGTGGCGGTTCTGCTGCCTGATGGCCAACTTCGGATCGTCGACCGGATGAAGGACATGATCCTGGTTTCGGGCTTCAACGTCTATCCCAATGAGATCGAGGACGTGATCGCCGGCCATCCCGGCGTGCTCGAATGCGCCGTGGTCGGCGCGGCCTTCGAGGAAACCGGCGAGATGGTCGTGGCCCATGTGGTCCGCAGGGACGAGGCGCTCACGACCGAAATCCTGCGCAGCTACGCCCGGTCGCAACTCACCGGATACAAGGTGCCGCGGCGGATCGTCTTCCACGACAGCCTGCCGAAGACGAATGTCGGCAAGGTCCTGCGCCGGGCTTTGCGCGACGACGCGGCCTGAAAACTCGGACGATCCGCATTCCGACGTAACCGCCGCACGATCCTCGCCGAAAGGTGAGGGTCGTTGCGCTTGCCTCCAGGAGGCGGCGTACCGATGTGAGGGAAGGGTGCCGGCTGCACCTCCGTTGCGGAAGACCGAGGAACCACGATGTACATCAAGCGCCAGCGCGGATGGGAAATCTCAGAACGGGAAGCGACTCCCGAGAGCGTCTTTCTCAATCGCCGTGTGTTGCTCGGAAGTGCCGCTGGCCTCGTGGCCGCCTCTGCTTTCGAAGGACGGGCTGTCTACGCCGCGGGCGACCTCTATCCTGCGACCCGCAACGGGGCCTACACCCTCGACCGGGCGGTTACGCCCGAGAAATACAGCGCCAATTACAACAACTTCTATGAGTTCAGCCTTTCGAAGACGGTTCTTCCCGAGGCTAACGCCTTGAAGACCAAGCCCTGGACGATCAAGGTCGACGGCCTCGTCGAGAAGCCGTTCGAGATCGACGTCGAAGAGCTCGTGCGCAAGGTCGGGTTGGAGGAAAGGCTGTACCGCCACCGCTGCGTCGAGGCGTGGTCGATGTCGGTGCCGTGGACCGGCTTCCCGCTCGCCAAGCTTGTGGCTCTCGCGAAGCCCCTATCGGGGGCCAAGTACCTGCAGATGCAGACCTTCATGGACAAGGCCGTGGCGCCGGTGCAACGCCAGTTCATCTATCCGTGGCCCTATACCGAGGGGCTGACCATGGCCGAGGCCGGCAACGACCTGGCCTTCTTGGCGACCGGCATCTACGGCAAGCCCCTGCCCAATCAATTCGGTGCCCCGATCCGGCTGGCAGTGCCGTGGAAATACGGCTTCAAGTCGATCAAGTCGATCAACAAGATCTCGTTCGTGGAGGCTCGGCCCAAGACTTTCTGGGAGGGCCTGCAAGCGGCCGAGTACGGCTTCTGGGCCAACGTCAACCCGGCGGTGTCGCACCCGCGCTGGAGCCAGGCCAGCGAGCGGGTGCTCGGCACCGATCAGCGGGTGCCGACACTGATCTATAACGGCTATGGCGATCAGGTCGCCGATCTCTACAAGGGTCTCGAGAAAGAGCGGCTGTTCGTGTGACGGCACCCTCCCGCCAGGGGAAGGAAGCACCGTTCAATACGTCCAGCGCTGAGCCTTCGCGACCAGAAAATCGCGGAACGCCTGGACGCGTGCCACGGTCCTCATCTCCTCCGCGTAGACGAGATAGCTCTCCATGTGCGGCATCTCGCTGTCGCGCATGACCTGCACGATGCCGTCGCGCCCGTCTGCAGCGTAATCCGGCAGGATACCGATGCCGGCGCCCGTCTCGATCGCATTCTGGAGGGCAGCGATGTTGTTGACGGTGAAGTGAATGGTGCGCCGTTCCTGCCCCTCACGCCCGACCGTCGCGAGCCAATGGGTGGCTAGAAGGTAAGAAGGCTCGTTTCCGCCGAACGACACCAGGCGATGCTCATCGAGGTCCGCGATGGATTTGGGCTCGCCGAAACGCTTGACGTAATCCTGGCTGGCGAAGGCATGATAATGCACGGTGAAGAGCCGGCGCTGGATCAAGTCGGGCTGGGCTGGCCGTCGCATCCGGATCGCCACGTCGGCCTCGCGCATGGCGAGGTCGAGCTCCTCGTTGGTCAGGATGAGTTCGACCCGAACGTCCGGGTATAGGTCGAGGAACTCGGCGATCCGGTGAGACAGCCACGAAGTGCCGAGGCCCGTCGTCGTCGTCACCTTGAGGTCGCCGCTGGGCCGCTCGCTGGTCTCCACGAGCCGCGCACGGGTGTTCTCGAGCCGCATCTTCATGTCGCGGGCGGCACGAAACAGCAGGTCGCCCTGCTCGGTCAGAATCAGCCCGCGCGCATGGCGGTGGAATAGGGGCGCCTTGAGCTCGCGTTCAAGCGCACTGATCTGGCGGCTCACCGCCGATTGGCTCAACCCGATATCGTCACCGGCCTTGGTGAAACTGCCGGCCTCCGCGACGTTGAGGAAGATGCGGATCTTATCCCAGTCCAAGGCCGAACAACTCCCCAACGCAACGTCTTACAACCGTTTCGCGCGAGAGAACGATGCGGCCCCTCGCAGTCCGTGACAAGAATAAATCAACGGCGTTGCGAATGTGTTGAGGTCATTGCCGGACGATTTCACAGTGTTTTGCGTGCGGATGACGTCGGACGGCCCGTGCCGCCACTACTCCGCAGCTGCCTGTTGCGGGGTTTCCCCGACATCGAGTGCGGCGAGATACTTTTCCGCTTCGAGCGCGGCCATGCAGCCCATGCCCGCCGCAGTGATGGCTTGGCGATAGACGTCGTCGGTGACGTCGCCGGCGGCATAGACGCCGGGAATCGCCGTGGCGGTCGTGCCCTTCTCGGTCTCGATATAACCGCCGTGGCGCATGGCGAGCTGGCCCTCGAAGATGCCGGTCGCGGGCTGGTGACCGATCGCGATGAATACGCCGTCGGCCTTGCGCTCGACGATCTCGCCGCTGCGCACGTCCTTGAGACGCAGATGGGTGACCGAGGGCGGCTTGTCGCCGCCGCAGATTTCCTCGACCGCATGATGCCAGAGCACCTCGACATTGGGGTGCTTGAACAGGCGCTCCTGAAGGATGCGCTCGGCCCGGAATTCGCCGCGGCGGTGAATCACCGTCACCTTGGCGGCGAGGTTGGCGAGGTACAGCGCCTCCTCCACGGCGGTGTTGCCGCCGCCGACAACGGCGACTTCCTTGCCGCGGAAAAAAAACCCGTCGCAGGTTGCGCAGGCCGAGACGCCGAAGCCCTGGAATTTGGCCTCGGAGGGCAGCCCGAGCCACTTCGCCTGGGCGCCTGTCGCGATGATCAGGGCGTCGCAGGAATAGGTCTCACCCGAATCGGCTTCGAGCTGGAACGGCCGGCTCTTGAGGTCGACCTTCGTGATGTATTCCGACACGATGTCGGTGCCGACATGCTCGGCCTGGAGCCGCATCTGCTCCATCAGCCAGGGACCCTGGATCGCGTCCGCGAAGCCCGGATAGTTCTCGACCTCTGTGGTGATCATGAGCTGCCCGCCGGGCTGGAAGCCGGAGATCATCAGCGGTTTCACCATGGCGCGGGCGGCGTAGATGGCCGCCGTATAGCCGGCCGGGCCCGAGCCGATGATGACGAGGCGGGCGTGTCGGTGGGCCATGGTCGGGGAACTCCTTGGGCGGTCAGAGCGCGGATGCGATCCGTGCCTGATGCGCAATGTAGGCATCGCGAAGGCTTTGCGCGATCCCGGGTGTGGCGTCGATCGGTGCGTAATGCACCGTTTCGAGCCGGCCGGTGAACGGCACGAGGGCGCCGGCCTGCGCCAGCCCCGCAAAGAAGCGCTGGTGCCGGCCATACGTCCCAGGCAGGTCGAAAAGCAGGACCGGTGCCCCCGTGCAGACCGACTCGCCGACCATGTTGGCGGAATCCGAGGTGACAACGACGGCGTCGGCGAGCGCCAGCATCGCGACATAGGGATTGTCGCCTCTGCCGTCCCACAGGAAGCCCTGCCTCTCTACCGCCAGTGCCTGTAGGGCGCTTCGCAGGGCGGGAGTGGTGCGGCGGGAGACCGTGAGCATCAGAGAGGCGCCGTCCTCGCTCAAGCGGCGCAGATTCGCGAGGAGGCGCGCGACATCGTCTTTCCCGAACCGCAGGTGGCGGCTGTCGCCACCGACGAGAACCGCCACACGTGGCTGAGGTAGCGCGGCTAGGCGCCGGTCCGGTTCCGCTCGCGCGGCTGCGAGGCGCTCGGGCGTCACCCGATGCGGCGGCGTCGGCGTCGTCAGGACATTCGGGCCGCGGAGATCGTCGTAATCCGGCAACCAAATGAAGTCGGCGCTGCGGGCACCTGTCCGCGGGTCCTTCATGAAGGCTGTGAAGGTCCGGCCGCCGCTCGCTCGTCGCACCGCCCGCAGAGCCGGTACGGCTCGGCGCCCGGAGGCAATCAGGAGATCGGGGAGGGGGCCGGCCAAAGCACCGCCTGGGCGGCCTGGCGCGTCACGGGGATCTACCGGTCCCCAAGGCGAGAGCCAGGCGAAAGGCGCTCTCCCGGCGACGTGCCGTAGTTCGAAGGACAGCCCGAGGGTCTCGGCGATGCCGATGCACTGGTTCTCGTCGCCGGCCTTGCCGTCCGTGACGATCCAGGCTCGGGCATCGCGAAGATCGGGCAGAGGCCCGGCCGAAGCGGTCACTCTGCCGGCAGGGCGCGGCGGAGCCATTGCGCGTAGTGCTCGGCCAGGGCCGTTAGCCGGCGCCGCTCGGAATCCGGATCATACCAGGCTCCGCCGGAACTCGCCGGAAGGGCCGAGAGCTGCGGGTGGCGCGCTAGGATCTCGCCGCGACGTCCGACAAGGAGAGCCTCGCCGTCGAGGTAATCGCTCTGACTGCCACCGCCGAAGCCGTGACGGCCGCCCTGTGAGCCCGCATAGGCGGCGAGCGTCAGACCGGTGATCCGGACGACGAGAGAGGGTCCGCGGCCATTGAGGCGATCCGCAAAGCTGCGTTGCAGCGCCTCGGTCAGGTCGGAGCGTAACGCTTCGGCCGGCAGGCCGCCGCCCTCTGCCAGCAGCGGGCGAACATCGACCCGAACCGTCGAAAACCCGGCCTTTCCGGCGACCTCAAAGCTCTCGGCGTAAGACGAGACCGCGAAGGCGAGCAGGCCCGCGAACGCGGCCGCGAGACGGGGCATTCGGCGAGGCCGCTCAACCGCCGTACTGGACGGCGACGACCTCGTAGGACTTGCCGCCGCCAGGCGTCGTCACCTCGACGGTGTCGCCCACGCCCTTGCCGATCAGCGCGCGTGCAATAGGCGAGGTGATCGAGACGAGTCCCGAGCGAACGTCCGCCTCGGGCTCTCCGACCAGCTGGTAGGTCTTCTCTTCCTCGGTATCCTCGTCGACGAGCTTCACGGTCGCGCCGAACTTGATCTTGGTGCCCGACAGCTTCGTCACGTCGATGACCTCGGCCCGCGAGATCATGCTCTCCAGCTCGAGAACGCGCCCCTCGTTATGGGACTGCGCCTCCTTGGCAGCATGATACTCGGCGTTCTCCGACAGATCGCCGAGGGCGCGCGCCTCGGAGATGGCCTGGATGATGCGCTGCCGCTCCACCTGCTGGCGATGCTTCAGCTCGGCTTCCAGAGCCGCGAAGCCCCGCACCGTCATCGGAACCTTGTCTATCGTCATGGTCTCGCGCCACAATGAATAGGCCCGGCCGGGAACGTCTCCGTTCCCTCCGGGCCAAATGAAGAAAGCCTTGGATCACCCGCTTTCCTGCGGCCGTCCAAGACGGTCTCCGCGGAATGATTCAAGCCGCGAAGTATTCCTGCAAGGCGCGGACCTGAAGGTCGCCCTCAAGGTAGGCCTTGATGCCCTCAGCCGCCGCCATCGCTCCGGCTAGAGTGGTGTAGTACGGCACTTTATGCAAGAGGGCCGCACGGCGGAGCGAGCGCGAGTCCGAGAGCGCACCCGCCCCCTCGGTGGTGTTGAGGACGAGTTGGATATCGCCGTTCTTGATCGAGTCGACCACGTGCGGCCGGCCCTCCAGCACCTTGTTGATGCGATCGCAGGCGACCCCGTTCTCGACGAGGAAACGCTGGGTGCCGCTCGTCGCCACGATCTCGAAACCGAGCTCGGAGAGCAGCCGCATCGTCGGCAGGATGCGCGCCTTGTCGGCGTCGCGCACCGAGACGAAGACCCGCCCGCTCTTCGGCACGGTCGTGCCTGAGCCGAGCTGGCTCTTGGCGAAGGCGACACCGAAGCTGGCATCGAGGCCGATGACCTCGCCGGTCGAGCGCATTTCCGGCTCGAGCAGCACGTCGACGCCGGGGAAGCGCGCGAAGGGGAAGACCGCCTCCTTGACCGCGATGTGGTCGAGGACTTTCGGCTTCAGGCCGAACCCGGCCAGGGCTTCGCCGGCCATCACCCGGGCGGCGATCTTGGCGATGGGCTCGCCGATCACCTTGGCGACGAAGGGCACGGTGCGCGAGGCGCGCGGGTTCACTTCGAGCACGTAGATCGCGCCGTCCTTGATCGCGTACTGGACGTTCATCAGGCCGCCGACTTTGAGGGCCAGCGCCATCGCCTTCGTCTGGCGCTCCAGTTCGGCGATGATCTCGGGCGAGAGCGAGCGGGATGGCAGCGAGCAGGCGGAATCGCCCGAATGGATGCCCGCCTCCTCGATGTGCTCCATGATGCCGGCGATGAAGACGTCGGTCCCGTCGCAGATCGCGTCGACATCGATCTCGGTTGCGTCCGAAAGGTAGCGGTCGAACAGGAGCGGGTTCTTGCCCAGGACCGTGTTGATCTGCCCCGTCTTATCGTTGGGATAGCGCGACTTGACGTCGGACGGGATCAGGCTCGGCAGGGTGTCGAGGAGATAATCGGCGAACTGCGCCTCGTCGCGGATGATCGCCATGGCGCGGCCGCCCAGCACGTAGCTCGGGCGCACCACGAAGGGCAGGCCGAGATCCGAGGCGACGAGCCGGCTCTGTTCCACCGAATAGGCGATGCCGTTCTTCGGCTGCTTCATTCCGAGCTTGTCGAGCAGCCGCTTGAACTGGTCGCGGTCCTCGGCGAGGTCGATGGCGTCGGGCGAGGTCCCGAGGATCGGTACGCCGGCGGCTTCGAGGGCGCGAGCGAGCTTGAGCGGGGTCTGGCCGCCGAACTGGACGATGATGCCGTGGAGCGTACCGGCCTGGCGCTCTGTCTCGATGATCTCCAAGACGTCCTCCGTCGTCAGCGGCTCGAAATAAAGCCGGTCGGAGGTGTCGTAGTCGGTCGAGACCGTCTCGGGATTGCAGTTGACCATGATGGTCTCGTACCCGGCTTCGGTCAGCGCGAAGCAGGCGTGGCAGCAGCAATAGTCGAACTCGATGCCCTGGCCGATCCGGTTCGGGCCGCCGCCGAGGATGATGACCTTCTTCGCATCGGTCGGGCGCGCTTCGTCGACGACGGTGCCGGCGAAGGGCGCGACATAGGTCGAATACATGTAGGCGGTGGGAGCCTGGAACTCTGCCGCACAGGTATCGATGCGCTTGAATACGGGGCGGACGGCCAGAGCGCGGCGCTGGCGCCGAACCTCGTCCTCATCCATCCCGGCGAGGACGGCGAGGCGGGCATCGGAGAAGCCGGCCGCCTTGAGCTGGCGCAGGGCACCGGGCGTCGTGGGGATCCCGTGGGCCCTGACGCGGTTCTCGAGGTCGATGATGCCCTGAAGCTGCTCCAGGAACCACGGGTCGATCTTGCAGGAGGCGTAGACCTCTTCGTGGCTCACCCCGAGGCGAAGCGCCTGGGCCACCTTGAGCAGCCGGTCCGGCGTCGGCGTGCCGAGCGCGGCCTTGATCGCGTTGTGGTCGTCCCCCTTGCCGAGGCCCTCGATCTCGATGTCGTCGAGACCGGTCAGGCCGGTCTCGAGCGAGCGCAAAGCCTTCTGCAGAGATTCAGCGAAGCAGCGGCCGATCGCCATGGCCTCACCCACCGACTTCATCGCGGTGGTCAGGGTCGGTTCGGCGCCGGGGAATTTCTCAAAGGCGAAACGCGGGATCTTGGTGACGACGTAATCGATGGAAGGCTCGAACGATGCCGGGGTCGCGCCGCCGGTAATGTCGTTTTTCAGTTCGTCGAGGGTGTAGCCGACCGCCAGCTTGGCCGCGACTCTCGCGATCGGGAAGCCGGTGGCCTTGGAGGCCAGCGCCGAGGAACGCGACACGCGCGGGTTCA
>FSSH01004096.1_pt1 | contig 19504 bp, 16 predicted proteins | sample 1166101 | NCBI WGS metagenome assembly FSSH01 (sample SAMEA32972668, study PRJEB13176) | freshwater metagenome | biome: Drinking water system; feature: Biomass in drinking water that filtered by 0.45 um membrane; material: drinking water | place: USA | collected 2012-12-20 | depth 0 m | reverse complement strand
ACCTGGTTTTGGTCAGCCTCAACCGGCCGCCGCTCAAGCCATCACCGGTACCGGCATGAGAATTTGTCCCTCCTGCAATAAGCCGGCCGGTAAAGGCAAGTTCTGTATTGAATGTGGTCAATTCATAGGTGCCGCTCAAGCTGCTCCTCAAGTTGAGCTGGCTACCGCCGCCCGCGTAGTGGGTAATGTTCCGCAAGAGATTCCATCGGCTCCCGGTATCATCCCCAGCTTTGCTCAAGCGCAAGGTGTAGCGGTAGATTCCCTCGGCAATCCCATTGCGCAAGCTCCGGAAACTGCTCTTTCGGCAACGCCGCAGCCTACGGCCACGCCTCGTTACGGCGGACTGGCTCCCCAGACCAGGGATGCCCTGCCCTCCAAGCGCGGGCTCTTCGAAGGTGCCTCTCAGATAGCCGAAACAGCTCAGCAAGTATTGAATAACGACCCCAATCAGGCTCAAAGACGTCCGATAACATCTTTTAATTCGGAAAAAGAGTCTGGTAAATCGGAGCCGAAACGTAAACCAGGAGTTGAGTTTTAGGAAGGCGTATATTTGCCTTTTGCCGGGTACAGAGTATCGTGTATGGTTTATTTCGACCATAAATGAGAGCCCTGACCCAAGACGGTGAAATGCAAGCACTTCAGCCTACAGACAAAGACTACTGGAAACATATAGTCTCCGCGAACAATTCATTCGGGGTGGAACTCCTCAAGACTATTGCCCTGGCCAAGCCGCTGGACAATATTTTCATTTCGCCCACCAGCATCTTTCTGCTCATGTCGATGCTCTATAACGGCGCGGCCGGCGATACCTACCTACAGATGGCAGCCAGTTTGAAGCTGCCTACCCCCCAGGAGATAAACCCCTGGAATCGTCAGCTTATAAACCACCTCAACTCCGCAAATATCTCCCATGAGCTTTTGCTTGCCTCTGCCCTCTGGTTCGGCAAAGGCATCTTGTGTCATGATCAATTCGTCAATAGTTGCATTGAGTCTTATTCTGCATCTCTCTATGGCATTGATTTCGACTCGGTGGAAGCACCAAGTCAAATAAACTTCTGGGCGGCCAATGCCACCAGGGGCAATATCGATCAGGTGGTGGGAGAGAACATACTTGGCGCCTCTCNNNNCACCAATGCCATTTACTTCTTTGCCCGCTGGACTGATCAGTTTGATCGCAGCCAGAGTGCAGCCGGTCCATTTCATATGGCCGGCGGCGGCACCAGAGAAGCAGTCTTTATGTCTAAGACCGCTCAGTATGAGTACTTTGAATCGGAAGCCTTTCAGGTCTTGAAGTTGCCCTATGCCAACTCGCCGTTTTTCATGCAGGTGATTTTGCCCAAGCCTGGTTTTCACTTCGGACATTGCTTACCGGCTCTAGCTCAGCCTACTATGCCCATGATTCCCTGCGAGCTGCAATTGCAGATGCCCCGCTTTACTCTTGAGTTTGAGTTTGACGTGAAAGATTTTCTGCCGAAGTTGGGAATCGATAATTTCAATGATTTTTCGCTGATTTGTCCGGGTTTGCAAGTTTCAAACGTGCTACATAAATCGAAGCTGAAAGTGGACGAAGAAGGCACGGAAGCGGCGGCGGTAACGGCCGCTGTCGGCTGGGGTAGTGCTCCCAGTCGCGCCCTGTTAATGCGAGTCGATCGCCCCTTCCTGCTTAATATCGTGGATGGTGGCAGTGGGCAGATTCTCTTTTCCGGTGCCGTGGTAGCACCCCAGAGTTAAAAATAGCCTGACAGGCGGTCTTTGGTTGATTAAAGTAAGGTGACTATGGCTCGAGTCTGGTGTCTGGTCATGGTTGCTGCTCTGCTTCTAACCGGTTGCAGTCCGGCTACGCTTTCAACCAGGACGCTCTCTTTGCCTGAGCTTTCTGCCGGTGACTATTTCCCTCTCGGCTGCGGTCTGGAAGATTCGGATAGATTGTATTTGGTTTCCACACTCAAGAGTTTGCAGGAGCGTCCGTTAGCGGAAGTGGGTCCGCAGGCAGTCGCCTACCGCTTTATTTGGCTTCGCTCTTTCCACCAACCTGTAGTTGTTATGGTTTCCCTTCCCGATAGTGGTGCCGGATTGTTGGTAGGAAAGTTAATTGAACTGGAGCCCCGGCGCAGCCCCACTGAACCTTTGCGGCAGGAGCGATTGAGAACCATGGTTGTTAACTTGCCTGCCGATCGTTGTACGCAGTTGAAGGCGAGCCTTGCCCGGTTTGCATTCTCTCAGATGGATCAATACGACGACCTGACCCGTCCGCCGCTTTACGACTTTGAACTTTTTGGCAAGCGCTTCTCAAGCCGCACTGAGTATATGAAAGATGGTGCACGCTGGGTCATGGAAGGTTGGAATCACGGTACCTACAAAGTCTGTCAACGGCAGAGCCCATCAGAAGACGATGCACTCAGGCAAATGGCTATCTTTATGTTGACTGAAGCCAAACTCTTACCGACTAATGAGCGGGAAATCTATTAGCAAGCAGTTCAGTACCCTCTATTGAATGTCTACAACAATGAGGCACTGGGGATACTCGTCGCGCACTCCGTTCATGCCTGTATGGCAGTAAAAATATAGGTACTCCCTGCCTTTTTGTTCAGCCTTGAAACGGAACGCCGGTTTGCCTTCTTCGGTGCGCTTCAGAAGCCCATTTCTAGCAAAGGCATTGTAATAAGGCAGGTCTTTGCTGTCTATTTGTATGTTTATGGAATCACCCACTTTTGCCGTCATACGGCGGGTGGGTAGCTGAGTGGGCGGCTGATTGTCGGGGGTGTTGGTAGGCACCAGCATGCCTATTGCCGTATTGGCTCCGGGCGGTGCCGAGGATTCTGCTTTTTTCAGTTCCGGGTCACGAGGAGCTTCACTGGCTTCAAGCTTAGACTGGGCTACTTCGGCCAGGTCTACAAAGACTTCCGTTGAGTGAACGGGATTGAAATAGCGGGCAGCCGCAAACAATAAGCCAAGAACCGCCACCAGAATCAGTACTTTCTTTACATCCATGCCTTTAGCCTCCCGGGCTTGCATCTGAAAGCATACTTTATTTTTACTCTCACATGGTCATCTTCAAAACTTGCTACTGTCTCAGTAGCTTCCCGGCCAGGGGAATCAATTCGCTGAATAGATTGCTACGTGGATTGTGCCCGGTGGCGTCGCATACCAGTACATAGTTTTTGTCTATCAACTGCAGACCGGGAATCATGTCGTAACTGAACTGGTTGATGTACCGTTGATCCCCAACCAGAATCACTTCATTATTGCGCCGCCCGAAGTCAAAGTGTCTGGCCCATTCTCTCGCTTCTGCAAGTGTGGGAACCCCCATGTTCGGTCCGTACAAAAGCAATTGCACGTGCACCACGCGGTTATCGCCAGGCGAGATGCCGGCTTGGGCTAGATAAGTTTCCAGGCTGGCGGTGCCGCCCTGGGGGTTGACCCCATTGAAGCCGCCTTTCTTGTCTGCGCCGACATACGCCTGGCAAGCCGGGCAGGACATACCTATCGGTTCAAGCAAGATGATTCGTCCGGCAAAAGAAGACAGTTTTACCTTTTTGCCTGTCAGATCAAGGAGTTCGATTTCCGGATAGGTGCGCCCCACAACGGGAGGCCAGAAGGTTTGGTAGGGTTGGTAGGTACGGTAGATTTTGTTTTGCTTGGATGTGGCAGCCTGAGCCGTGAATGGTTGGCTTGGTTTTGTGTTTTATTTTGACTGAGCAAGAGCCGCTAAACCGTTAACTACAGTGAGTGTAAGCAGACTGAGAAAGCTCAGAGGTATAAAGAGAGACTGTGTGGATTTCATAAGCCTGCCGCAGACGACTGACTTTACTATATCACCGCTCTTACCGCCGTCTCACGACAAAACTAGTCTGGCAAGACTGCCAGAGCACTTTTCGCCCGTCCAGTTCCAGTTCTTCTTTATAGGGAAAGACTATCTCTTTGATGCGCTCGAAGCTTGCATTAAAGGCCTCTTGCAACAGCTCGGACACTTCTTCTTTGGTCAGGGGCGTTTCTACAAAGGTCGGCACAGGGGCACCGCTAATCAGATCTTTGACGTTTCTATCGGTGGTTATCTCTATTTGACAGTAACCGCCCTCAGCCACTGCCTTCGCCAGTTTCTGCAACAATTCCCGCACCTTCTCTTTGCCCCGGCAGTGTTCCAGGGTAGAGATGGCTATGACCAGATTGTAGCTGCCTGGCTTGAGGGCCAAGTTGTCGTTATCTTCAACCAGGGCTTGAATATATTCTTCTACGCCGTACTGCCCGGCGTATTTTTGCAGAAGTGCAATGGATTCAGGCAAGATGTCCAGGCATTCTATTTGAGCCGGTACGTTTTTCTCCTTGAGCTTTTGAGCCAGGGGCACGCAGTTTCTGCCCACGCCCGTACCTAAATCGATAATTTGCAGAGGCTTAGTGGTTGGGTTTTGAGCGTACTCGTTAATGAGCTTTTCGGATAATTCCATGAGAGTTGGGTCGGGTTTGGCCAGCCAACTGTCTTGAGCGAAGAGGTCGTGATTAGAGTAGTACTTACGGTGATAATTAAGGGTTTCAGTGCGAGCCCGAGAAATCTGGTCGTCAGACTTTGTTGCCACGTAGAACGCTCCCCTGGTCTTGAGTTCGATATGATTGCCGAGTTTGTAGTTTTGAATTATGTGCCGCAGTCGACCCTTCTCAATATCCTTTAGTTTGCGGTCGTACCAGTTTTCAAAGGCGAAGGTAAAGGCTTCGGCGGTGACGCCGCAATCGGGAAAGATGAAGGAAAAATCGCTGCTGTCGCTCGGCAGCAGCTCTTTGGTAAAGGCGCCGAAAGTGCTCTCTAATGGTTCTTCATAGAGCGCGCGGGGATCCATTTCTCTGTCTCTTGTGCCTATGAACTGGCGGGCGATGCGATCGTAGTCGCAGTCTCCGTAGAGGGCAAAGATCATCAGTTTGCCGCCTGGTTTGAGCACGCGACGGGCTTCTAGAAGAGCCTGTTGTCTTTCTTGAACCATGTGTAGCATCCAGGGCATGACCACGATGTCAAAGCTCTCGTCTTTAAAAGCGAGAGCTTCGCTGGACATCTCCAGAAAGCGTAGATTGGGCAAGTGGGCTGTGGCTGCGTATTCGGTAGCGAAGTCGACCAGTCTTGTGTCGAGATCGATGCCGGCAACGCTGTTTGCTGATTCGGCCAGTTTTAGGGAAAGGCGGCCGTTGCCGCAGCCCACTTCCAGGATGTCCGCTCCCTGGAGGGGATGGTGGCGTTCCATGAAGAGTAGCTCTACCCCGGAAACCGCAAAGAAGTTTGTCCACAGCCGCATCGACTTCAAGTAGTCGCGTTGTTTTGGGGGCTGTGTACGGGCAATCGTGCGGTTTTCCGAGCGTATGCTGCGGTGCATGGTTGACCTGCTTTGGATGTAAGTTGAGAAGCGCTATTGAGCGGCTTCCAAATTAGACCGTTGTCTTCACTCTTATTACATCTTCGTAGCTGAACGACTTATCTATGCCTGTGAGCATGTCACATTTGTAGTAGTCGGAGTACCAGCGCTGGCAGTCCCAGGCGAAGGTTTTGTGCAGCCTGTCGAGATAATCTTGCCAGTCGCGCTTTCTCTCTCTCCATTTTTGATGCACATTGTCGAAGGCTCTGGCTTGTTCCATCTGGAAGGAGTGAATGGCATCTTCTTCGCCCTGCTCAAAGCGCTTCAGGTTAGCGGAGTAGGGAATGGAACCCAGGTACTTGTCTGTGCCAACGCGGGATTGAATGTATTCTTCGTCTTCTACGCCGTCTACTTTGTTGCCTACCACAAAGGTTCTTTCCACAAATTGAGGCGCGATTTCTTTGTAGTCCAGGAAGACCTGGGTGGATTTTTCGGTGGGCTCAAGGACGAAGACATTGATGTCGTAAGCGAAAGACAGGGAAGTGGCGACGTTGTCGGTACCGGCAGTGGTATCGGCAATGACTATGTCGTCTTCATGGTCGAGCATGTGGTGGAAGATACCGGCCAGGCTCTTCAGCTTTTCGTGATAGCAGGAGCCGCCCACGTCTTCTTGCTGGTAGGTGCCTACGGTGAGCAGGGCCAGGTTGTCTTCGATTTTGGCATACTTCTCAATGAAGGGGTCATTTTTGCGGACTCTGATGAAGTTGGAGCCGTTTGCCGGCGGGGTGGTGCCGATCATGGGGCGGTCGCCCAGGTCGGATCTTTGCCCGCGCAGGTAGTCGGTAACTTCATCGAAGTGCAGACCCAGCTGTTTGACTTCGCCGCTCAAGTTGAGGGCGCTCATCAGGTGTGCATTGACGTCGGCGTCTACAGCCAATACGAAGGGGTGGCGGGCTCTCATATATTGGATGAAACCGGCAGCGGTAGTAGTCTTACCTGCTCCTCCTTTGCCGAGAAATGCGATTCTCATTTGTATCTCCTTGCTTACTTGCTTAATTGATGCGGTGCTTGTGTTAGTGCTTATCTGGCTGTCAGAGAGAGCGACCGTTCAGGTTGGTCTTCCTGAGTTTGGCTCTCTCTGGCTGTACATTGCTTGCAGGTGCCGAAAATTTCCAGCACATGAGAGGTCACGGCAAAGCCGTACTGGTTTTTTACCAGCTCTGAGAAGTTTTGCTCGCCGGAGTGTTCGCCGGTCAAGAGGCATTGGGAAAGTTTGGTATGTTGTCCGCAGCTTTTGCAGACCAGGTGATGGTGATGCCCGCCCGGGTTGACCACTTCGAAGCGTTTTTCTTCGGAGCTTAGCAAGACTTCCTGGGTCAAGCCAAGGCGCGTCAGCAACTCCAGGGAGCGGTAGACCGTGGTCAGACCGGGAGCTGCGGTGGGGTTCATCAGTCTCATGCGGAAAGCCAGTTCTTTAGCCGACAACATTTCTCTGGCGGCTGTGAGGGCTTCCAGCACCATTTTGGCGCCTTTGGGAAGTGATTTGCGGCTGCCGGTGAGGCGACTTTGAATCATCTTAGTTTTTTACCTCCTCAGCCAGTTCCCTTGCTATGAGTTTGACTATTTCACCGGAGAGGTTCTCGGGGTAGCCGTAGAGTTTTACCACCGACTCCGTTTCACCGGGCAGGGCATTTTCAGCCAGAACTTCCGGCTTTATCCACTGCATGGTGAGAATGTCTTGGAATTCTATTTTGGCTTCCGGGAAATGACCATAAAGGGGCAGGTAGCTTTGAAAGACAAAGCCCCGGCTCTTCAGGTATTTCGCAAGGTCCAGAGTCTGGCTGTTGAAGGCAGGCATGCGCACCAGGATGAAGCGCTTACCGGCTTCTTGCAGTTTGGTCAGGGCTTCTGCCATGGCTGCTTCGTCAAAGCGGAAGTTTGGTTTGCAGATGATGTAAGCATGGCCGAAGCCTTCTTTAGGATCTACATCGAAATCTTCCTTAGATACGGGGCTGTGCTGCTCTTGATTGTCTTCTGCTGCCTTTTCTACCTCTGACCCTTCGGAATTCTCAGGGTTTTGGTCATCCGCCTCTTCTTCGTAGCCCGGCTTTTTCATGGTGGCAAGCGGCACCGGTTCTACAATTTCTCTATCGAGGATGTCTTCGAATTGAAAGAGAATAGACTGGACCAGGTGCCGGTAGGCTTGCGGCACGTAAACTTCTCGCTTCGAAAGCACGTCGGCTGCTATCTCCATCTCTCTTTCTGAGAGGCGCTTGAAATTGCCCGACTTGGAACCGGCAAGTCCCGCCTGGGCTTCCAGAATGCGACCGGTGACTTCTTCGGGCGTGCTGCCTAGCTCACGGCCGAGCATGCTTCGGAAGCGTTTCATGAGGGGAATCAGTTTCCCCTGCAGAAGCATCACCCACAGTACCGACTCGGGATGGTTCTTGAAGAAGACTCTTGGATAGTGGCAGAAGCTGAAGCCGCAGATGTTTTTATAGCCGTTATGAAAGTGGGCGGCCTGGGAGGCCAGGCTGTGGGTAACCAGTTCGGTGGCGTTGACGGTGAATTCGGTCTCTTCCACTATTTGCTTGAGACCTTCCACTATGGCGGTGCCGATATGGCGACCTCTCTTGTCGAGGCGTACAGCCATTGAGTTGAATTCCACATGGTGGGGGCTTAGCCTATCCATGACCATGGCCCCGGCCAGGCAAGCGCCCCCTTCATCATTGATTCTGGCGATGGCTAGAGTGCGCTCCCCTGCTTCCAGGGTGGCTTTCACTCCCTCTTCGCTGAAGAGATCGCTGTCGGGATAAGGCTCCATGCCTTGGGCCCGCAGACCGCCTTTGCCAAGAGCGGCTTCGTACATGGTGGCAATCTCCCCGGCAAGAGGCAGATGCTCTTTTGTGGCCTTGAAGACTTGCACGGTCTTTACCGGCATTTCTTCAATGTAGGTAATACCGGCTTGTTCTTTCATGTCGTGTTCGGTCAGGTTCATTTTGCTTCTCTTTAGTTTATTTAGCGCTGGTTGGGGTTAAAGCGGGGCTATAGGCGTTGATTAGAAGCTTGGCCAGGTTGTGCCCGTTGGCACCGGTGACGTTGCCGCCGGGGAAGGTGCTGGAGCCGCAAAGATAGAGATTGGCGAAAGGTGCGTGATAGTGAGGCAGGGTAGGCAGGGCGCGATTTTCAAAGAGGAAGTCCTGGGACATGGGCATATGCCAGCAACTGAGAGACTCATTGTTGAAAAGCGACTTCAGTCCTCCCGGGGAAACAATGTAGCTTTCTTCCACCTGCGCTTTGAAGCCCGGTGCGTATTTCTCTATGGTGTTGAGAACCGCCTCGCTCAATTTCTCATCGTCTTCCTTTTGCCAGGGGCGAAGACCGTTTGTGCCTTTCAACTGGGCGGGCAGGTAGTGCACATCTACGGTTAGAACATGGCGGTCTTTGTTCTTCTCTTCCCCATAGATGCTTTCATCTTCCAGGGTGGGGTAAGCCATGGTGAGCATCAGCTCTTCCGGCATGTGGCCTTCGGGCACGGCTCTGGAGGCTTGCTTGACGGCTTCCGGCGTAGGGGCTATGACCAGCACGCCTTTGTGATTGTGACCGATGCGCTCGAGGGTCTCGAAGTTGACTTGCTTCTTGAGCAGGTAGTGTAGTTTGGCTGCCGAAACCCGGGGGCGATTGGCGGCCAGATAGGCCCTTATGCCGGAGGGCACCAGTTCGCAGTCGATTAGTTTTTCAAAGAGAGTATAGGGGTCGCCGCTCATTATGACCAGATCGAAGCGGTGCTCCTGGCCATCTTCACTGACAATGGTGCTGACGCTCTCGCCTTCTATGTTTATTGATTTGATGCCCAGACCGGTCTTGATCTCGGCACCGCATTCAGTGGCCCGTTGCAGAATCGCTTCGGTTATTTTGCCCATGCCTCCCTTTACTTGACCCCAGGCGCCGAAATTGCCCAGGGTGCTGGCGGTGCCGTGGTGTATGCAGCCGAAGACGGAACCGACCAGGTTGGCGAAGCCGGGGGTGCAGGTGGCTGCCACCGCTTTTAGTGCCGGCGACTGGAAGTACTTGTCGGCAAGGTCAAAGAGGCTGCCTGTATATATGGTCTCGGCAATTTTATCGAGTCCGGCTTCTTTGAGCGCTTCTAGATATTCTTTCGCGGTTATGGGTTTTAGATAGTGGGGATAGACGATTTGAGCCGCTCTTTGAATGTCGGTCCAGAAGTCTACCCAGCCTTTCTTGTCCTCTTCCGTGGTTTCCTCCGCCTGCATATCGGCGGAGCCTTCGCGCGGGTAGTAAACATACTGCCGGTCTTTGAGCAAGACGATTTCGATGGGGTCGGTTAGATAAGGCTTGAGCCCCCTTTCATAAAGTCCCAGCTCTTCCGCTACTTCTTCTCGCAGCATGCCGTAATAGGATGCCACCGCCGAAACCTTGATGGCGCTATTTTTGAAGGGTGTCTGGTTGACACAGAGCCCGCCTGCCTCTTGATTCTTCTCAAAGACGGTGACCTGAAAGCCGGCCTTAGCCAGGTAGGCGGCGCAGGTCAGGCCGTTTACGCCGGCCCCTATTATTGCTACTTTTGTCTCTTCTTTGCTTTTCATTTCTTTCTCTTTAGTCCGGCATTACTGCCGGTATCAACTCAGGCAACCGCTCAAAACCTCTATAAACTGGTCGATGTCGTTTTCATCGTTATATAGATGCATCGAGACTCTCAAGAAGTCATCTTGCTCGGCTTCTTCTTTGTTGTACATGCAGTGGTCGCCGCTGCGCACAAAAATCCGCTCTTCATCAAGGGCGAAGCTCAGATCCATAGAGCTTAACTGGCGGAAACGGAAGGAAATTATGCCCCAGCCCTGGTCGCAGCCGCAGATGCCTATGCCGGGCGCGAATTCTATGCCGGGAAGCCCGGCCAGCTTTTGCCAGAGGTCTACGGTGAGGCGGCTCACATGGGCTTCGATACGTTCTATACCGATGCTTTCAATGTAGCGAGCGGCTTCTGCCAGAGCCAGTATGGCCGGTATGTTCTGGGTGCCGGCTTCCAAAAGTTCCGCCACCGTGGTGTGGGTTTGCGTAAGCTCACCTGCCACGATATCAGCCTTACTCTTGCCGCCCAGGCGCACGGGTTTGAGCTTCTCGCGGACGCGTTCACCGGCATAGAGGACGCCCACACCCGGTGCCGAAAGCATTTTATGGGCGCTGAATGAGACGAAGTCTACGGGTAGACCCTGACTGGATAGATCGACTTCGGTGTGACCGACGCTCTGGCTGGCATCGAGGCTGATGATTACCTCTGGTCCTACAATCTCTCTTATTTCCGCCACTTCCATTTCCAGACCATAGACATGGTGCACATGGGACATGGCCAGAACTTTGGTTTTCGGCGTCAGCTGGCTTTTGATGCTCTTCAGGTCGTAGTCGCCCACTTCATGGATGTCGAAGTGTTTGATGACGATGTTCTTGCCCATGGCTTTCAGTATTTCTCTGACCTGATACCAGGGTAAGACCGCCGAGCGGTGGTCTTTGGGGCAAAGCAGTACTTCATCGCCGTCTTCCAGATTATGCAGGGCAAAGCTCTGACAGACCAGATTGAGGCTGTCGGTGGCACCGGCGGTGAAGGCAAGCCCGGAGGGATCGGCTTTCAGGAAGGAAGCCACCACCCGGCGGCTTTCTTCAATGGACTTCTCCAGTTGGCTGGACCAGGCATAGGCAGCTCTGCCGGCATTTGCACACTGCTTTTCATAATAATTCGACATTGTTTCCAGCACGCATTTTGGCTTTTGCGTGGTGGAGGCGCTGTCGAAATAGATGAGATCAGGGTGGCTTACGAAGATGGGAAAATCACTTTTGATCTTCGCCACATTGAGCGGTTCGGCTGCCTGAGTCTGGCTTTTAGGTTGGCAATACATTAGCTTTGTCCGGCACCCACTAGAAGGCGACGACCGCCTGCAGCTTTGGATTTCTCGGTGGCTTTGCCGTTGTCGCGCCAGGCCACGAATCCACCGGTGAGGCTGTAGCAATCGACGCCGCGAGCTTTGAAGAAGGCGGCAAAGCGCTTCGATACTTCTCCGGTTGGGCAGACGAGCACTACTTTCTGGTCATTGGCAAAGGGCACGCCCATGTCGGCAATGTCTTCCAGATTGTCGGTGGGAATATTGATGGAGCCTTTGATGCGCGTGGTTTTGAAGGCGAGGGTGCCGCGCATGTCTACCACTTGCAAATTGCCCTTCTCGTCCAACCATTTTTCCAATTCGTCGGTGGAGACTTCCGGTGCGGCTTCGGCTTCATCTTTGGTGACGGCCTTAATTGAGTCTTTCTTGACCGCGAGACCGAAGAGTTCGGGCTTATTCTTCTGCAAATAGGAGAGGTACCATTCCACTCTGTCGCAGACGATGAAGACGCAGCTATGCTTTCTATCCAGGGTGGCGTCGATGGGTTTCAGGTACTTGAGGGCTGCTGCCAGGCTGCCGCCGCCGGTGGGACCTGCCAAAATGCCGCATTTGCGAATGAGCATGAGCATGGCGTCAATGGATTCATCCATGCTGACTTCCACGATATCGTCGTAGAAGTCTTTGCGGAAGAGTCCGACTTCATACATTTCGTCTACGTTTCTAATACCGGGCAGAAGATGTCCTTTGGAGGCTATGACGCCGATGTTTTTCATGGCGGCATTTTTCTCTTTCAGATAGGTGCCTGCACCACGGGTGGAACCGGTGGTACCGAGCCCGCCTACGAAGAAATCTACGGTGCCGGCGCCGGCTTCATCGAGGTCGTCTTGAATTTCCTTGCCGGTGGAGTGGTAGTGGGCGTGGATGTTCTTTTCGTTGGTGTACTGGGAAGTATGGAAGTACTTGCCCGGGCTGGCGCTCATGATTTGTTCGATAAAGGTGATGGGATCGTTGGGATCGGTGGGATCAGGACATTCGGAAAGACCGGGCAATTCGTCTACTTCAGCTCCCACGAGCTGCAGAATTTGCTTTACTTCCCTGACCTTGATGCGGTTGGTGACTATCTTGAAGGGCACGTCATAGACCGAGCAGACCAGTTGCATAGCCTTGGCCATGTTACCGCTCGATGATTCGATGACGGTCTTACCTTCCTTCTTGATGGCTTCGATATCGTCCTTGAGAACGTTCCAGGCGCTTTTATCCTTCACTGATCCGAAGGGGTTGAGCAATTCCAGTTTGGCATAGAGGGTGATGTTCTTGAGTCCATGCACTTCCTCCGGTATTTCAAAGAGAGGGGTGTGACCAATGAGTTCTCTTACGTGTTTGACGAGCATTTCAATTCTCCGAGTTCTTTTCATTGCAAGCGCGATGTCTTGCTTTTCCGTTCAGTAGTTTGTGTTTAGCCTCAGGGCATGCATTCCCAGAAGGGTACATATTGTTTGTCCATGACCCAGGTGAATTTTCCGTCTCTTTCCATGACTGCCACCTTTTCCGCCACCGGTTGCATAATTGAGGTGGAAGCGGAAAAATCCATAAAGTAGCCGCTGGAATTGACGAAGACCACAAGGTCGCCGGGGCTTGGCAGTTTGTCCAGGTAGGTCATGTGACGGTGCACCAGATCACTTTCCAGACAGAGATTGCCGGCAAAGTAGACACCGATAGGCTCTTCTTTACCTTGGGCGTCCGGCTCAGTCTGCCTGGCGGCTTCCCCATTGCTTTTCTCGATAATGATGGGGTCGACGAAGATTTCTTGATCCAGGAAGGAAATATCCTGGCGCTTCATATTCAAGCAGACGATGGGTTCGCCCCGGCTGCTCATTCTCACCGAGTTTACCCTGGCCACGGTAATACCGGTTTGATCAACGAGGGAACGACCGGGTTCGATCCAGAGTTCGATCATATTGCCCTGCATGATGCTGCCGGCGGTGGCGTCACCGAGATTGGGAAAACGCTGGGCTAGAAGTTCTTGCAGGAAGCTGCCGCCGGTTTGAGTATCAAAATAGCTGTAGCTGTTAAAGTTGCCCTTGAGCTTGCCTTTGTCGGAGGACATGCCAAAAGCGTTATTGTGCCAGGTCATAGAAGGTCTTGTGCCGAGCACGGCTTCCTTCAGGGCGCTGGTATAGTCATTCCAGTCTTGCTCGTTCTCAAGGTAATTGACCTTGTAGCCGCCGCCTATGTTGATCACTCTCGGTTCGAAATCTCTGGCCAGGGCCTCTTCAAAGAGCTCCATGCAATTTTCCATGGCCACGGCTCTCTCCAGCACCGAGACCGTATCTAAGTGGAAGGAGAAGCCCAGGAAGTCTATCTTTTTGCGATTGGCTTCCAGAATGTCGAAGGCTTCTGCCACTTCCTTAATAGGAATGCCGAAGCGGCTGCCTTTGTTGAGGAACTTGGAGTGGCTCGCTTCGAAGCCTGAGAGGCGCAGTAGAATCTTTGTCGGCTTCTTATGCTTGAGAGCCTCTTTCAGCTTCAAAATGGTATTCAGTTCGTAGATGCTGTCTACGGCGATGGTTATGCCCTGCTGTACGGCCAGACCGATGAATTCTACATTTTTGGGTCCGGTGGCTTCGATACGGGACGCTTCAAAGCCTGCCCCCAGGGCATGCCTCAGTTCGTTAGCCGAACTGACGTCAAGATAGGCTTCTTCTACGGCCAGGCGGCGCACCAGGCTATCGGATTGATTGCACTTGTGGGCAAAGAAGACCTTACCGATCACACCGGCATCAGAGAAGGCCTGTCTGAATTTTTCCACATTGTCGTGGAGCAACTCCGGAAAAATCACATTGAGGGGGCTGCCCAGGGCCTGCACCAGTTGGAAGAGAGTAGATTTCTCTTCAATAAAGCGCTTGATGACCGGATGTACTTTCGGTGTGAGCTTGAGGCTCTTGCTTGTGGTAATAGGAGCTAGTTGAGCTGTAGTCATTTGTTTATCCATTTTTCAAAGGTCCGAAGGGTGACGACAACGCCACCCTCCGGGGTTTCAATTTAATTAGACGAGGGCCGCTACTTTCTTCCCAGCAAGAGCTTGCTCGTAGGTGAAGTCACTGTCGAGTCCCTCATCCAGCTTTTCACCGAAGTAGTCATCGAGCCAGTCGCGACAAACTTTGGTGTGGGTGGCTCGCAGTCTTTCCAGGTAGTCGGTCCAACTGCGTTTCTTTTCTTGCCAGGTGGAGAGTACTCTTTCGAAGACTACTTCCTGTTCTTTCATGAAGTCGTCGAGGGCTTCTTTGCGTCCCTGCTCGAAGCGTTTCAGGTGCTTGCTGTGGGGCACGGCTCCCAGCAATTTGTCTTTCGGCACATGCTTGAGGATGAATAGCTCGTCCTCGGGGGTGTCTACTTTATTGGCAATCACATAAGTGCGCTCGGCCAGGTGTGGGGCCACGGCCAGATAATCCAGGTAGACCTGCACTGATTTTTTTGTGGGCTCCACCACGAAGACGTTCATGTCGTAGGCAAAAGAGAGCGAAGTGGCAACGTTATCGGTGCCGGCGGTGGTATCAGCCACCACATAGTCTTCTTCACCATCGAGCAGATGATGGAAGAAGGATTGCAGACCGGTAAGCTTGACGTGATAGCAGGCGCCGCCAACATCGCTTTCCTTATAGGTGCCGACCGTGAGCAGGGCAATATTGCCGCTTGTGAGGGCATATTTAGAAATGAGAGGGTCGTGCTTTGAGACTTCGATAAATCTGGATTTGCTGGAAGGGGGAGTGGTACCTACCATGGTGCGCTCGCCCAGATCCTGGCGGTCGCCCTTAAGATAGCTGATGATAGCTTCACGCTCTTCACCTATTTCAAATTCCTGACCGCTCCAGTCGGTGCGGTGCAGGGCTCCCTTAAGGTGTGCATTGACATCGGCATCCACGGCCAGCACGAAGGGCTTTTTGCCAGCCAGGTAACGAATGAACCCTGCCGAAGTGGTGGTTTTTCCGGCCCCACCTTTGCCCAGGAAAGCTACTCTCAATTTATCTTCTCCTCTTTGTATGCAGGGAATTATCTGTTGTCTGTGTCGTAACTAAGGCCTCTCTTCTTGCCGAGGCCGGTATTCGTCTGGTCAGACCGTGCTCGGTTTGACTGTGGCCCTCCGGGCCTGTAATTTTGCGTTTGCTCAAGACCTGAAACCAGGGCAAAAGCGCGGCATCGGTAAAGTGGTAGCTGGCCCGGGGCGGGAGCACCAGGTCGGGGTTGGCGGCCATTTCCTCATAAAGTGAGGGGCAGGCTCTCACTACTTCCTTGCCTTCGTCATAGAGACCCTTGACCACGGCGCAGGAAAGATATTCGGGCAGGAGCACCACCGGTAGTTCGGTAACATAATCGTACTTAGATAACTGCGGCTTGATATAGGTTTGCAGTTTGGCCCGGCATTCGGGGTTGGAAAGGTAAGCAGCCATGTGGCTCAAAATCTCATGGCGGGAAACATCTGATACAGCCTGGGTCACTGATGATTGCAGGAAGAAATCGGCGGCATCCTTCTGGAACTGAGGATCGTCGAGACACCAGGGGGCTTGTTTGGCATTTGCCTGGCGGTTGCCTGCCGTGTATTTGAGAAAATTCCAAATCCAGGCCGCTGTCACCCGGTGATTGCCGTCGGCCACCAGACCGTGCTCGTTCACCACCACCGGCGCAAAGCCCCGACCGACTAGATTGATTACCTCATCAAAGAGTCTTTCTCTGACGCAGAATTCCGTGGCCTTAATTTTGGCCAGGGGCATGAGGGCAATCTGCACATAGTTGTCGGCAAAGACGCCGCCGGCAAAACTCAAAAGACCGAGCTTCTCTTTGGCGGTCTGGTGAAAAGCCAGGGCTTCCAGTTCAAAAGCAAAGGCCATGAAGTTGCCTTCATTGACGCTCTCTTGCTCGCTGTATTGCTGCCAGAGCTTAAAGGCGGCGGTGAGTGCCGTTTTGCTTAAGTCTCGCCGTCCGTCTTCTTTATGCCAGGCCCTTGCCACTACTTTCAGAGCCGCTTGCAGATTTTCCGGGCAACTATCGGCCTTCAGCTTTTCATAGTGCTCGATTAGATCTGTTTTCAGTACCTGGTAGGCTTTTGCCGCCAGATCCGGAGATTTCAATCTGGCCGGCTCTTCTGCTTGATAGAGAAAGCTCAAGCTGGGCTTTTCAATGAGATTGAACCGCCAGACTTCTTTTGAAGGAACCTTTACAGAGTAGAGGCTGTAGCTGTCGTTTCCGCTTTGTAGAAGGCGTGCACAAGCCTTTTCATCGAAGTTGAGAAGGTGGCGGAACTGTTCTATGAGCAGGTTGCCGCGGTTCACTTCCAGACCCATGGAGCCCGGACCGGGGATGGTTTGACCGGGAAAGTAAGAAGGTGTGTGGGAAAGCAAAGCCAGCGCTGCTTCCAATCGGTGCGCTATAAATTCGTGGTGGCTGCAAGTGCCTGTGCCCTTATCGGCTTCCGGTCCAAAATTGAGCGGGCTTGCCGCCACAACCTTGATGCGCTTCTCTTCCTGATAGTCGTGCACGGAGGGCAGGCTGAAGCTTCTGCCTCGCCCGGCGTCATGAATTTGAAAATGCAATTTGCCTTCTTTCATGTTTTTCCTCAAACAGCCAGTGCTGCTTCCTTATCTTTGCGTTCGGGGTAGGTCTCTACCAATCTGGCCTGCCAGTAGGCCTGGCGCTCCTTCAGCAAGGCTGCAAGTGTCGGAATAGCTCTGGTCGCTTGTTCGTAAACCTGGCTTAGAATGTCGTAGGTAGTGAGACCCTCTTTCAGGCTGTAGAGGTTGTAGCGACAAAAGGCCGCTAGAATGATTTCTTCCGCTGCCGTCAGATTATCCGGCGATTGCTTGAGCAGGTTGATGGCTTGCTCTTGCAAATCTTCCTTTATGGTCTTTGTGAGGGCCGGTTTCACAAATTTGGCATCTTCATCAAGAAACTGTTTTTCAATCAAGTCGGCCAGTGTCTGGTTGACATAGCAGTCGAGCATCAGGTGAATACGCGGTGCTTTGCCGAAATTGCAGGCACTATGGATGGTGCTTTTGGGATCGAGTTTCCAGAGATAACCGGCTTTGAAATGCACGTTTATGTCGGGGCTGACGATGAAGCAGTCAGGGTTAGTGATCAAAGGCAGGTGCAGGCGGAATCTCGGTACAGGTTCGAGATAGATGAAGTCGCGGTGTTCGTGTAGAAAGGTGCCGGCATCCAGTCGGAGCAGGCGAGCCCCCATGATGTCCAGACCGCTGCCTGCGAAAAAGGCTTTGATTGTGGAAAGCTCGTCCAGGAGCGGTGTGCTTTTCACATTGCGGCAATCGCGGTAATCGAAGTTTTCTTGCTCGCCGGTAGCATTCAGAAGAGTGGCAACTTTTAATCCGCGGGAAGCGTACTCCGGGTAAGGTTCTTGCCAGATGGCTTCAAGTGCGCCGTGGCTTTTCACCTGCTCCACTATTGCCTGGTAAGCGGCCGTGTCCAGCTTTTGAAGTTGTGCAATGTTTTCTAACACTTTTCCTACCTTCTCTATATATGTAGAGACAGCACGCCATAATATCTGAAAATGGTTTCCGTTTTTGCAAGATTAAGTGCAGTAAATGCGAACATTTTCAAATTTCCGGATACACTTGGCTTCTCAATTAGGTCCGGTTTATATTTGGGTCCCGGGAATTATTGAGGCGTGCCTGGGGATGAACTTATTGAGAAAGAGTCTCAATAATGACGAGGGTTAGTTTATAACTTGAGGAGTTTGCCAGGTAGATTGTTTGCCAAATATTTAGCAAGATGAGGACACTATTATTTGAATCACCATCCCCCGGTGGGGCATCATCTCTGGTATCAGGCTCCGACCTGCTTTGGGAGGCTCACCGTTGCCTTTAGTAACTGAGCGTGAATTGTCGGCGCAAGCGGTTTCATCGGCGCCTGCACCGTCTGGTCAGGAGAGCCGGTTTGGTCTGGCTTACCTCTTTGTATTCAGTTACCTGGTGCAGGGCGTCAGTCAAAGTTTTGGCGTGGTCAGCCAGACTCTCAATTACTATTTGAAGGACGGCCTGGGTTTCGATGCCGCCGGTGTTTCCGGCTTCATGGCGCTTTTGCTTTTGCCCTGGATGATTAAGCCTGTATATGGAATTCTCGCCGACCTCTTCCCCGGCCAGGGAAGGGCTCAGTCGAGTTATCTCTGGCTAGGTAATGTTGTTTGTGCCGTTTTCTATTTGCTTTTGGCGCTGGTCCTCTTGGTCAATCCGCCTCTACCAGCTCAAACTAGTGCGGCTCTCTCTGTTTTCTTGATCATGGCGGCCAATGTCGGCATGGCACTGGCCACAGTAATTGCCATCGGCATGGCCGCATCTCGGCATGATGGCGACACTACCAGAAGCTACCTGGCTTATCAGGGAACAGCATATTATCTTGCCAATATAGTGGCTCTACTTATAAGTGGATTTCTCGCTCAGACCTTTCCTGCCGTCAGAGCTCTGGCTTTCTCATCCTTTCTGGCGGCGTTGCCACCCTCTTTAGTGGCGCTTTATCTATGGCCTCGTCTGAAAGGTGAACTGCCTCAGTTCCGGGATGCTTTTCTCGACCCGGTCGGCTCCGGTGTTATGGGTTCTCACATTGCTGAGACTTTCAATAAGTTACTGCCTCAGATTACGAATGGCCGCTTTCTTGCCACTGCCGGCTTTCTTATGTTGTGGAATTTCAGCCCTTCTCTGGGCGTCAGTCTTTATTTCTTCGAGCGGGACAGGCTTGCTTTCTCCCCGCAGATTATTGGGCAGCTTGGGGCTTGTACCTCTTTTGGTCTTTTGCTTGGCTCGCTACTATTCTTCCGCCTCACTGGTCTGTCCTGCACCAGGCGCTACACGGCGCTCATGGTTGTACTCTCCTGCCTGGTCACACTTTCCTACCTGGGTCTGAGAGACAGCTACAGTGCTTTCTTGATCGAGTTTGTTCGCGGTCTGACCTCGGGTATCTTTACCCTTAGCCTTTACGGAATGGCTGCCGATGCCTGTCCCAGGCAATGGCGTACAACCTTGATGGCCGTTTTGATCTGTCTTTTCAATCTGGCTGCCGAAGCCGGCGTTCTTCTGGGCGGTCACCTATACACTGCCGTATGCCAGCCCTTCTTCGGCGGCTCCCTGCTGCCACTACTTGTAGTGTCGGTGTGCACGACGGCATGCTGCTCATTCTTCTTGCCGGCTATTTACAAGATTAGACAGCCCTAAGCAAGGCGTCGCTTTGCTACCGATTTCAGCGCCTGTGCTTGTCTCAGCCAGATCGGGA
>FSSH01003994.1_pt1 | contig 19519 bp, 16 predicted proteins | sample 1166101 | NCBI WGS metagenome assembly FSSH01 (sample SAMEA32972668, study PRJEB13176) | freshwater metagenome | biome: Drinking water system; feature: Biomass in drinking water that filtered by 0.45 um membrane; material: drinking water | place: USA | collected 2012-12-20 | depth 0 m | reverse complement strand
GCTTTGCCGGGGGATATTTACTGTCGGGTCTGGATACGCGGCCACCCTTAGCAACACCATCGACGGCGCCTTCAACCTGACCAAGACGGGAACCGGCGCGCTGACCGTGAGTGGCGCGACGACCTATAGCGGCACCACCACGGTGTCGGAGGGCACGCTGCTAGTGACCGGCTCGCTGGGCGCCACCAGCAGCCTTTCGGTGGCGTCGGGGGCGACGCTGGGCGGCATGGGCAGCATCTTCGCGGCCAGCTCAGGCAATAATCTGACGATCAATGATGGCGCGACGCTGGCGCCGGGCGTGGCCGGGGTCAACAATGGGATCGGCACGCTGACGGTCAACGGTAACCTGCGGGTCAGCGGCAGCACGATGATCGACGTGGCGGGCAATGGCGGGGTTGGCGGCACCGACTTCGACCAGGTGATGGTCAACGGCACCGTTGCCTTGAACGGCGGCTCGCTGACCGTCAGCCGAGTCAACAGCTACACCGCGACCAACGGCGCCACCTACCGGATCATCGACAACGACAGCACCGACGCCGTAACTGGCGCGACCGGCATTTTCGGCAGCGTGGCCGAAGGTACGGATCTGACTAGCAACGGCGACATCTACACGGTGCGCTATGCCAGCGGGACCGGCAACGATGTGGTGCTGACGGCGGTGGTTAACCCATCGGTGACCGGCGTATCGGCAACGACTGCCGACGGCTCTTACAATGCAGGCGACACAGTGACGATCACCGTTACCTTCGACCGGTCGGTGACGGTGACGGGAGTGCCGACACTGACCTTGAATACCGGGCAGGCTGCGACCTACGCCGGTGGATCCGGCGGCACCACGCTAAGTTTTAGCTACACTGTGCAGGCTGGCGACACGTCCGCCGATCTGGACTACGGTGCGACCTCGTCTCTAGCGCTGAACGGCGGGACTATTCTGGACAGCTCGACCAGCTTGGCTGCTGTTTTAACCCTGGCTTCGCCGGGCGCCGCCAATTCGCTGGGCGCCAATAAGGACATCGTGGTCGACACTACGGCTCCCGCAGCGCCTGGTTTGGCTCTGACCTCCGATAGCGGTAGCAGCAACAGCGACAGGATTACCAACATTGGCGCGATCACCGTTTCCGGCTTGGAGGGCGGCGCTAGTTGGGAGTACAGCACCAATGGAGGCAGCAGCTGGACCACCGGCAGCGGCAGCAGCTTCACGCTGAGCGGCGACGGTGCTAAATCGGTAGTCTTGCGGCAAACGGATACGACAGGTAACACTTCCGGTTCTTCCAGCGCTTATACCTTTACCTTGGACACCTCGGCCACCGCACCCACTCTAACTCTGGCCGAGGATAACGGCAGCAGCAATAGCGATGGCATTACCAATAATGCCACGGTAAACCTCACTGGTTTGGAAACCGGTGCCAGTTGGGAGTTCAGCAGCAACGGCGGTACCTCCTGGACCGCCGGCAGCGGCAGTAGCTTTAATCTGTCAGGTGATGGCGCCAAATCGTTAATCGCCCGCCAGACCGATACTGCAGGCAATGTCTCCGGCAACTCCTCCGCCCTGGCCTTCAATCTGGATACCAGTGCGCCGACACCCCCTGTCGGGACCCTCGGCGTGGCTGAAAATTCTGCCAATGGTGCGGTCGTGGGCTCAGTTAGCGCTACCGATACTTTAAGCGTCGTTTATAGTTTGGTGGACAACGCCAACGGCCGCTTCGTTATCGACGCCGCCAGCGGCGAGGTCAGCGTAGCCGACGGTAGTCAGCTGGACTACGAAGTCGCAGCCAGCCATGCCGTTACGGTGCGCGCTACCGATGCGGCCGGTAACAGCTCCGACACAGTCCTGACGGTGGCTCTGACCGATGCTAACGATGCGCCGACGGGGGATGTGACCATCAGCGGCACTGCTGTCGTGGGCGAAACGCTCTCCGTCAGCACTACGCTCGCAGACGCTGATGGTCTGGGTAGCATCGTCTACACCTGGACAGATGGTAACGGCAACATCCTGGGGACCGGTTCCAGCTTGGTTCTGACCCAAGCGCATGTTGATAAAACCATTATCGTTACCGCCAGTTATACCGATGGTCTGGGTAAGGTCGAGACTGTCAGCTCGACGGCCTCCGCCGCAGTGGCTAGTGGTAACGTTACCAATGCCACTCAAACAGTAGAGTTCAATGCCAGCCCATCCGGCGGCTTCAGCGGCGGGTCGTTTACTACCGGCAGTCAGATCCCGACCAACTTGATACAGCCGATCAACACCGGTTCGGGCCTTGGCGCGGGCGGAGGGATTGGCGGCGCGCTGACCGGCCCAGGCGGCGGATCGGGCGGCTCCGGCGCCTTGAGCACGGGCGGCTCGGCTGGCGGACTAGGCGGAGGCTTGGGCGACAGCTTGGGTAACGGTACTGGCGGCGGCTTCGGTTTCGGCCCTTCGATTTTCTCGAGCAGTTTCGGCGACTCGGGTACGTCTTCCACCGGCACGCAAACCACTTCGCTGCAAATGGAGGCGCAGCTCGATACCGGCAGCAACAACGGTTTCACCATGCCTGCCGAAGCCTTGTTGGGTTTGGATACCAGTACCGGCGTCAGTTTTCAGGCGGCTCAAGCCAATGGTGGCAGCCTGCCGGCCTGGGTAAGCTTTGATTCCGGGACCGGTAGTCTGAGCCTGAAGGAAGGCGGCGGCGAACGAACCGTTGTCAAGATCACCGCGACCGACGGCAAGGGTAACCAGACAGTGATCACCGTGGTGTTGAAGCCTCAACAACAACCGGGACAACGTCAAAACGGTAGTGATGGCCGGCCAGGCGGGGAAGGTCAAGGCGGTCAAGGCCGGCCCAATCAGGGCCGACCGGTCGGCGGCGAACCGCGCGCCCAACTGGGCAAAATGCCGCTTAGCACGCAGTTGCAAGCTTTCGGTACGCAGCGCACGCATCAGGATGCCGACGCCTTGTTGGAAAATCTGGCGCGTTTGTTCGCCGAACCGCGGGAAGCCGCATGAATTTATTGAAACAGGAACTTGTTATGGCTAAATATCTTTTCCTACCGGTTAATCGGTCTGTCCCTAGTGTGCTGGCGCTGGCTATTAGTGTCGTATTACTGAACGGTTGCTCGCTGGCGCCGTCGCCGCTGACCCAGCAAGAGCGGCAGAGCCAGATCGGCAGTGATCAGGCCAAGTTGTTTCAGCAGCAGGAGCCGGTGACCGCGCCGCTTAGTTTGTATCAGGCCATGTCGCGCGCGTTGAAATATAATCTGGATCACCGGGTGAAAATGATGGAACGGGCAGTGGCGGAAGGTCAGGCCACCTTGGCGCGTTTTGATTTGCTGCCGGATGTGGTGGCCTCGGCTGGATATAGAAGTCGAGATAATTACAATGCCTCCAGCAGCCGTTCTATCTCCACCGGTCGGCAATCGCTGGAAACTTCCACTTCCCAGGATCGTAGCCGGTTCATGGGCGATTTAAGTCTGCGCTGGAACATTCTGGATTTTGGCGTCAGCTATTTCCGCGCTCAGCAGGAAGGCAACAAGGCTTTGGTGACTGCCGAAAGTCGTCGCAAAGTCAGTCACAATTTAATGAAAGACGTGCGTAGCGCCTATTGGCGGGCGTTGAGCGCACAACGGATGACGGCCAGAATTCAGCCGGTCCTGGAAGAAGCGCAACATGCGCTGGCGCTGGCCGAACAAGCCGAGGCGGAAAAACTACGCTCACCGCTGGACGCGCTGCGTTATCGAAAAAGTTTGCTGGAAATTGTCCGCCGCCTGGAAGGACTATTGGAACAGCAACAAATGGCTAAATCCGAGTTGGCGGGCTTGATCAATTTGCCACCCAATCAGGACTTTAAACTGGCGGACGATAGTGTCAACCCGTGGCCGCAAGTGGTCAAACCGCCATTGGATATCGACAAAATGGGCGATTTGGCGCTGCAGCTAAGGCCGGAACTACGCCAGGAAATGTATCAAACCCGCATCGGCTCCGCCGAAGTTAAAAAAGCCATGCTGCGTTTGTTACCCGGCGTGGAAGTGCAGTTGGGCGGCAACTACGACTCCAACTCCTATTTGTTAAATCAGAGCTGGGGCGAGATCGGTACTCAGATTTCCAAAAACCTGTTTGAATTGCTATCCGCCCCGCAAGCCATAGCCACCGCCGAAACTCAGGAGTCGCTGGCGCATTCCCGGCGCTTGGCCGCGCATATGGCGATTCTGACACAGGTGCATTTGGCCCAACAGCAACTGGCCTTATCGGATAAGCAGTATCAGCGCAGCTCCGAACTGGACGAAATCAATCAAAAAATTCATCACCACGTGCTCAACAGCGAAGTAACCGAAGCAATGAGCGCTGTCGAGCGGATCCGGGTGTCGGTGGATTCGGTGCTGTCGGAATTGCAGCGGCGGCAGGCCTATGCCGAATCGCAGGACGCCTTGGGCAAGCTGTATGTATCATTGGGTTTCGATCCGTTGCCGGCGACCATGGCGGATGATTCGGTGGACACGCTGGCAAACGCCATACAAGCCATAGACCAAGAGTGGAATCAGGGGCATTATCCCGTACAGGCGACCGACGATCCGCAGTTGGAAAATGTTGGTGATACGGCGGTCGGAGCAGGGAAGTCGTGATGCTTAGACCGCTATTGGCAACCGGCATGTCGTTGTTGCTGGTTTCGAACGCTTCGGCAGAATCCGGGCCGGTTACCCAAACGCCGGCTAGTGAAATCGAGATTCGCGCTCAGTTGACCCCACGTAATGAAACCACTTTGTCGGCGGAAGTAGCCGCGGTAATTAAAGAACTGGCGGTGCGGGAGGGGGAGCGTTTCAAAAAAGGCCAGCTGTTGGTTGGATTCGATTGCTCGATTCAGCAAGCACAGTTGCAAAAAGCACAGGCTACCGCGGAGGGCGCCGGCAAGACTTTCGAAGTCAACTCGCGGCTGTCGCAATTGGAATCGGTTAGTTCCCTTGATGTTGATGTGGCTAAAGCCAAGCTCGGTGAAGCCAAGGCGGACATCGCCCTGACCCGGACGGGTTTGGAAAAATGCCGTATCCATGCGCCGTTCGACGGTCGTGTTGCCGCGCTGAAGGCTCATGAACATCAGCATTTGAAAGTAGGCGATCCGATCATGGACGTGCTTGACGACGGCCAGCTGGAAGTTAAATTGATCGTGCCGTCGTTGTGGTTGCGCTGGTTGAAGCCCAAACAGGCGTTTCAGGTGCATATTGACGAATTGGATAAGGATTATCCCGCCGAGATTGTTACCCTGGGAGCTCGGATTGATCCCGTTAGTCAGACGGTGGCGGTCACCGGTCGAGTGACCGGCAAGCATACCGACTTGCTGGCGGGGATGAGCGGTAAGGCGCTGTTCCCGAACAAGGCGCATTAATTTGGCGGTTCAACAAGCTGATTTTGAACAGCGTCAACTGCGGGGGCTGGCGCTGCTATTGCAATTGCAACGTAAAGCCCGTGCGGCGGAAGATTTGGCGGCGCTGGGTTTTATCATCGTCAACGAAAGCCGCGTTTTGCTGGAGTACCGACAGTCCGCGCTTTGGCTGGACCGGCCCTTGCAACCGGTGGCGGCGGTGTCCGGTATCGCTCAGCTTGAGCCCCATGCCCCCTATATCGTCTGGCTGAATGCGGTTTGCCGCCGGCAAATCGAAACCAACGATGCCCAGGCTTTTCGATATTTGCAAGCAGCCGACGTGCCGGAAGCCCTACGCGCCGATTGGCGGCAATGGCTGCCTGCTTACGGTTTGTGGCTGCCGTTGAAAGTGCAGGGTCGGATACTAGGCGGATGGCTGTTGGCACGTGAGCAGGCGTGGCAAGAGCCGGAAGTAGTATTGCTGGCCGAGCTGAGCGATGCATATGCACACGCTTGGCAAGCTTTGCTGCCGCGCCCGCCCTGGTATCGGCATCTCTATGCGCCTAGGATTTTAAGAGTCTGGGTGGTGGCGATAGTGCTAATAATGCTGCTGCCGTTACGGCAATCGGTGTTGGCGCCGGCCGAAGTAATCGCCGCCCAGCCGACCATGATTCGGGCGCCGCTGGAAGGCGTGGTCGACACGTTTCAGATTCAACCCAATCAAAACGTTATCGCCGGTCAGCTGTTGCTGACCTTAGAAAATACCGATATTGCCAATCGTCTGGAAATATCCCGCAAGGCTTTGGCAGTCGCGGAGGCCGAATATCGCAAAACCGCGCAACAGGCCATGTTTGACGCCGAAAGCAAAGCAGAGCTGACTGTGTTGAAAGGCCGGATGGCACTACACGCCGCCGAGGTGGATTATCTAGCCGAGCAGTTGGCTCGTTCGCAAATCACTGCGCCGCATGCCGGCGTGGCTATTTTTAGCGATGTGCATGACTGGATTGGCCGACCGGTGGCCTTGGGGGAACGCATGTTGATGTTGGCCGATCCCGGTCAGGTAGAGTTGGAGATGCGCGTGCCGGTAGCTGATTTCATTGAGCTGGCCGATGGTGCGGAGGCGGTAATGTTTCTAAATATCGATCCGCAACAACCGTTGGACGCCAAGGTGTATTCGCTGAGTTATCAGGCAGAACCAGGCGCCGATCAGGTCCTGGCTTACCGGGTCAAGGCGCATTTGCAGTACGCAGAGACTTTGCCGCGCATCGGCTTAAAAGGCACCGCAAAACTCTACGGGCAACGGGTGACTTTGTTTTATTACCTGTTCCGCCGACCGTTGTCGGGCTTACGGCAATGGCTGGGACTATAAAGTCTGAGCTGGTCCTGGCGCCGCTACGTGAAGAATTGCATTGTCTGTCCGGTCCGTGCGGTTTCGACGGTGCGCCGACCTGGACCTTGCACGATCCGGCCAATAACCGCTTTTTCCGCATAGGTTGGCGCGAGTTTGAAATACTGGCGCGCTGGGCGTTGGGTCAGCCGGCAGCCATCGTCCGGGCTGTGAATAGCGAAACCACTTTGCACATTGACGAGGAACAGGTCGGCGACTTGGCCAAGTTTCTGTTAGATAACAATCTGCTGCGACTCACAGGCGAAGCCGCGCTGCAACGCCTGCGCCAACAGGTGGCGATGCGCAAACAAAGTTGGGGGCAGTGGCTGCTGCACAATTATCTGTTTTTCAAAATTCCGTTATTAAAGCCCGACAGCCTATTGGCTTGGCTGTATCCGCGCCTAGCCTGGATCTACAGCGGGCAATTCGCCATGCTGTTGATAGCGTGCGGTTTACTGGCCGGATTTTTACTGTCCCGGCAATGGGAGCACTTTCTGGCTACCTTCCCGCATTTTTTCAATTGGTCAGGCCTGGCGCAGTACTTTCTGGCCTTGATGTTGGCCAAGACTCTGCATGAATTCGGCCATGCCTTGACCGCGCATCGTTACGGTTGCCGGGTGCCGACCATGGGCGTGGCTTTTATGGTGATGTATCCGATGCTGTATACCGACGCCGGCGAAACCTGGAAACTCAATTCTCGTCGACAGCGTGTAGCCGTCGCCGGTGCCGGGATTGCCGCCGAGTTGGGCCTGGCGGTATTCGCCGCCTTGGCGTGGAATTTTCTAGCTGACGGCCCGCTGCGCAGTGGCGTGTTCTTGTTGGCGACGTCGACCTGGATTGTCACCTTGGCGGTTAATCTCAGCCCTTTCATGCGTTTCGACGGTTATTATCTACTGGCCGATTGGTTGGGCGTTGAAAACTTGCAACCGCGCGCCTTTGCCTATAATCGCTGGCATTTAAGGCGTCTGTTGTTCGGATCGAAGCTGCCGGCACCGGAAGTCTTGCCGAAAGGCTTGCACCGGTTTTTTATCGGCTATGCCTGGTGTACCTGGTTGTATCGATTCGTTCTATTTCTGGGTATAGCGCTATTGGTATATCACTTTTTCTTTAAGTTATTGGGTATTTTCATGATGGCAGTGGAGGTGGGGTGGTTTATTCTGCGACCGATCTGGTCTGAGCTGGCAGCCTGGAAAAGGCTAGGACCGGATGCCTGGGCCAGCTCGCAGAGCCGAATAAGTCTGTCACTTTTAGTTGTCGGCATGGTACTTTTGATTGTCCCTTGGCAAGGCCATGTGTTTGCGCCGGCGCTGATCAAGGCCGAGCGCTACGCCGAAATCTATTTGCCAACTGCGGCGCGGTTGGATGCATGGCAAGTCAAAACCGGGCAAGCGGTGAAAAGCGGAGAGTTGTTGGCACAACTGAGTTCGCGCGAATTGGATTTTCAAGCCCGGAGTTCGTCGCTGGAAGGGCAGGTGCTGGAATGGCAGCTGGCGTATCAGGGATTGGCGCAAAATTTGAATCAACGCCGGCAGGTTCTGCTGAAGGAACTGGAGTCGACCGGTGCGAAACAAGCGGGTTTTCGGTATCTGCAAACTCAGTTAAAGATACAGGCACCGTTTGCTGGTTTGGCTCTGGATTTAAATCAGCAGGCGCAGGAAGGGCAGTGGTTGCAGGAAGGCGAAGCGTTATTGATTGTGGCCGATCCGCATAGCCAACTGATAGAAGCCTATGTTGCGGAAGATGATTTACAGGCGGCTATGCAGGCCGAAAGCGCGATGTTTTACCCTGATCAACCGGGAGAGCCGCCGATAATCTGCCGCGTGGAGCGCATCGATCAAGGTGGAGCCACTCGGATTCCGGCGTTGTTGGCTTCGATGTATGGCGGGGCCATTGCGGCCCGGCCCGATGCTCAGCAACAAGCGGTGCCGGAAAGCGCTGTTTACCGCATCATCTTAAGGCCTCGGGCTGATAGTCGGAACGTCGCAGATTTTCCGGGAGTAAGACGCGGTAGTGTCAGACTGGATACGCCGGCTAGCAGCCTGTTGCATCGTTTCGTCCGGCAAGTGGTGACGGTGTTGGTGCGCGAGTCCGGGTTCTAAGCGGAAAGAAACCTCAGAATGTGCTCTTAGTTATACCTTTCGCACTCCAAATTTCGGTACATCCGCTCCCTCGCTCTCCGGGAGCGGGAATCAAAAAACCGAAATTTGAAGTGCGATGACTATAGTTTGAAGGCTTTGATAAGTCCGACCGGAATCGGACATTCGGACACGTTCAGGCCGATGAATAATTATGTTTTGGCGGCGGTTTTTTTTGAATTTACTGCAATGTCTGTCTAACTGCGGTTACCAGGGGCGTTAACGTTTATAGGTTTACACTAAATCACAGGTATCGAAAAACAGTTCCAATCTATCCAGTTCGCAGTTGGCCAGTTCCAGGGCGGCATCGAAGGTATGAAAATCATCGGTTTGCGCCGCAATGTCCAACATCAGATCGCACATGGCTCCGGTTTTAAGCAGGGAGTTGTGCTTTTTGCCAATGTTTTCCAGTTGGTCTTCCGTTATCAGGTAAATTTTCATGTCTATGTCCTTAGTAGCTCAGTGAATATCAACGCCCATTTGTACGATCTTGCGAATTCGAATTTAAGTGGTTTGGCAAATTGCTTTGCCTGATCTTGCGATGCAAATAACAAGTGGAGTGTGTTGTGCATATCTTCGCCTTGTCGGTAGCGGGTCCGATATTGTTCTTACGTACAGATTTAAGCGTTAATCCGCCGAAATCAAATCAGTTAGCAGTGATGCGAAATGTTGGATCAATCTGGACATCGGCTGTTTGCAAAGGAAAAAACAAACAACTGGCAACACAGTCAGGAACCGTGATCTCGCCCTTTCAGGGAGTTTTCTGTTTTGTAAAGGGATGTAATCCCGCCAGGCTTCGGGTTAAACTTCCCAGCCGCAGGAGGGGGGCATTTGTTATCTAATAGCGTTAAGTTTAAGGTTTAGCGGCGTTTTAACTTGATGGTATCGGTTTTTATCTACGCCTCTCAGTTGACTACATCGATTTGTTTAGTGAAACGCTAGTTCTCGTTGCACTAAAAAGCACTCATAATGACATCAGGTATCCCAAGGAAAAGAGTATGCACCCGATAAAAATGGCCGGAATGGCCGCCGTCTTGTTTGCGGCGGTCGCCCAAGCCGAAACTGTATTCATCACGCTGGAAAAAGACAACGCTATTGCCGTGCTCGATCCTCTCGAAGGCAAATTGGTGAAAACCGTGCCGGTTGGCCAGCGGCCACGCGGTATCGCGATTAGTCAGGACGGCAAGACGCTGTTTGTTGCTACCAGCGATGACAACACCATCCGCATGATAGACTCGGAAACGCTGAAAGAAATCGGCAAACTGCCGTCCGGTGAAGACCCGGAAACCTTTGCGTTAAGTCCGGACGGCAAATTCATGTACGTGTCCAACGAAGATGACGCCGAAGTAACGGTCATCGACATCGCCGCGAAAAAAGCCGTCGCTAAGGTCAAGGTTGGCGTGGAGCCGGAAGGCATTATTGTTAGTCCGGACAATAAATGGACGATTAGCGCTTCTGAAACCACCAATATGCTGCACTGGATCGATACCAATACGCGGCAAATCGCCGATAACACTTTGGTGGATCCGCGTCCGCGCGCGGTGGCGTTTACCGACGACAGTCAGCAATTGTGGGCTAGCTCCGAAATGGCCGGCACGCTGACCATCATCGATACCGCCTCCAAACAGATCGTACAGAACATTAAGCTCGACGTGCAAGGCGTCAGCAGCGATCAGATTCAGCCGGTGGGGATCGCGATTGACAAGGCGCGCCGCTACGGTTATGTGGCGATGGGGCCCGCCAATCGCGTTGCGGTAATCAACGCCCAAACCTATCAAGTGGAAAAGTTTTTGCTGGTCGGGCAACGGGTTTGGAACCTGGCGTTTTCGCCGGATCAGAAACGTTTGTACACCACCAACGGCGTCAGCAACGATGTGTCTATCATCGATCTGGAAAATCATAAAGTGACCAAATCGGTCGCGGTGGGCAGATATCCTTGGGGTGTGGCGGTTAAACCATGACCGAGATTGCCTTAGCGGTTGAAAACCTCAGTTTTGCCTATGGCGCTAAAAAGGCGCTGGATAATGTCGGCTTGAATGTGCAGTCCGGAGAATGCACAATTTTGCTCGGCCCTAACGGCGCCGGCAAAAGCACGCTGTTTTCCTTGATTACCCGGCTCTACGATGCCAGGGAAGGGCGCATCAAACTCTGCGGTTTTGATATTAAAAAACAAAGCCTGCAAGCTTTGGCGCGATTAGGCGTGGTGTTTCAGCAAACCACGTTGGACCCGGACTTGTCGGTGACGCAAAATCTGCGCTACCACGCGGCTTTACACGGCATAGGTCTCAAAGCCGCAGACAAACGTATACAAGAAGAGCTGGAGCGTTTGAATATGTTCGAACGCCGCGGCGAAAAGGTCCGGCAACTGAATGGCGGCCATAAACGCCGAGTGGAAATCGCCAGAGCCTTGCTGCATAAACCCAGCTTATTACTGCTGGACGAGCCGACCGTCGGTTTGGACGTACCCAGCCGCCAAGCCATCGTCAGTCACGTGCATGACTTGGTTAAACAACAGAATCTAGCGGTGCTGTGGGCGACGCATTTGATCGACGAAATCGCCGCCGAGGACAGTTTGATCGTGTTGCATAAGGGCCAGGTCAAAGCCGGCGGCAAATTGTCTGAAATCTTGCAGACCACCGGTTGGGCCGATCCCGGCCAAGTATTCCAAAAACTGACGCAAGGATCGCAAGCATGAGGCTGTTACATTACTGGCGGGCGACGGTCGGCATCGTCGGGCGTGAAGTGCTGCGTTTTCTACATCAGCGAGAGCGCTTTGTGTCGGCCTTGGTACGGCCCTTGGTCTGGCTATTTGTGTTTGCTGCCGGCTTCCGTGCCGCCTTGGGCATTGCCATCGCGCCGCCCTACGAGACCTATATCCTTTACGAGGTTTACATTACCCCCGGTCTGCTCGGCATGATCCTGCTGTTTAACGGCATGCAAAGCTCGCTGTCTATGGTTTACGACCGGGAAATGGGCAGCATGCGTATGCTGCTGGTCTGCCCGCTGCCGCGCTGGTTTTTGTTGTGTAGCAAACTGATCGCCGGCACTGCGGTGGGCGTGTTGCAATCCTACGCCTTTCTGGGTATCGCCTGGCTATACGATATCCAAGCGCCGCTGATGGGCTATGTGTGGATTCTCCCGGCTCTGGTATTGGCAGGCATGATGCTGGGGGCGTTGGGCTTGTTGCTGTCCTCGTTCATTAAGCAACTCGAGAACTTTGCCGGGGTAATGAACTTCGTGATTTTTCCGCTGTTCTTTATGTCCACCGCGTTGTACCCCTTGTGGAAAATCAAGGAATCCAGCGAAGTGCTGTATACGCTGGCGCAATACAACCCGTTCTCGCAAGCGGTGGAACTGATCCGTTTTGCCTTGTACGAACAATTCAACAGCCAAGCTTTGATCTTTACCGGCGCGGCGTTTTTGCTGTTTATGGGCGCGGCGATCATGGGCTATAACCCGAGTAAGGGGATGATGGTTAAAAAAGGTGGTGGTGGAGATTAGTAGCGAATTGTCTCGAATATCTTTCAGGTGACTGGTCAGAGCACCTTTTCCCCACTCGGCATCAAGTGTTGTTGCTTTAAGCCCGGCAATATTTTGTTATGATCAGGTGCAAGGATTCCGGCTGTTATTCGCCAAGAACCTAATCACGCTGAAAGATTAGATCCTACGCGACAATGATTTTTCAACCCTAGTCAATTGGAGAAATAGGTTATGTCCAAGTTAAGTTTTTTTGTTTCCACGTTGGCGTTGGTTTGGCTGCCCAATGCCCAGGCGGCCTATAGCGGTAGTCTGTCTTTCGTTCAACCTACCGGTCCCGTCGATGTGACCGACAATATTCCGGTTTGGTTGAAGCTAAGTTTGGACGCCACATCGGATCCTTTGGTTTTTTCCAGCACGGGTGGCGGTAACCCGCCATTCGGAATCAATCCGGCCAATTATCCAACCAGCTTTTCCTACTACGACTCTGGCACTAGTCAAAGCGTTTACATAAACAATGGTGTGCTCGTCGCCGTGGATACTATTTTTTTAAGTACCTCTATTGGCTGTACCGGCACATTTCTGGCGGATGGCTGTTCTTCCGCGCCTTACGAGTTCAATTTCGACACCAGTAGTCCAGACAGTATCCTTACCAAACAGAATATCGCGTTAAGCCCAGGCGACAGCCTCGATTATTTGCTCGGCACTTTTACCCCGAACAATGGCGCAGCGCCAGCCGGAAACTACGAGTTTTATGCATCGGGCTTGACCATGTATTTTTACGGTACGGTTAGGGCGCCGAAATTGGATGACAACGGGGCTCCGGTTCTCGATGGCAACGGAGACCCGGTTTTGGTGGACTTTGTTAACGCTGAAGGTAGTTTTGAAATCGCCAGCACAGCGTGTGCAGTCCAAACCGGCCCAACTTGCCCGGATATATTTGCGCGCACAGTCGTCGCAGCCCCAGTACCCGTTCCAGCCGCTTTTTGGTTGTTTGGGTCAGCCATGCTCGGTTTTGTCGGTTACAGTCGTCGCGGTGTCTCCGCGCGGCTTGTCTAAACCTTATTAACGCCTGATCTCTCTATCCCAAATACTCTGAACCGTCAGTCCTGGAATGTGTTGGCTGTTTTTTAAGGGTTGTAGCCAAGTAGGTCAGGTTGCGCGCTAGCGCTACCTGACATTTTTGCTGGCCGAATCATACTCCCCAACAATAGGGCATCCGTTTACTCCAGCTGAGCATTTGTACCTCTGGAGTCTATTCTCTGCTACCATTCCAACCGGTCAAGGCCGGATTGCTTGACCTTAAAAGGATTTCGGTTTTGCAGGGCAGCCTCAATGCATGATCGAGCAAACCACTATCGATGAGGCGCTATTTCAGAGGGATAATTATGGACAAACTTACAGCACTTTCTTTAAGCATTGGCGTATTGGCGGGCGTTGCCACATTCTTGGCGGTGGGACCTGCCAGCGGCGTGTTTTTTATCTGGGCCGCGACCATTGCCTGGGCGGCTTATTTTTTCCTGGGCGCAACCAAGGAAGCCTTAAAAAATACTATCGTCTGCGGCATTTTCGGCGTATTCATGGCTTGGGTCACCGCGATTATCTTGACCGGTATTTCTCCCGATACCGCGCTGGGCTTTCCGGCGATGGCTGCCATCACGGTAACCTTTGCGGTGGTAGTGATGTGTCTGGCGGCTAACTTTCCGGCGCTTGCGACCATTCCTGCCAGTGTTTTGGGCTATTCATCCACGTTTGCCTATTTATTGCAAACCCCGGACAAATTGACGCAAGAAGTCCTGTTCGGCGCGTCGTTGAGTAATCCGTTGTTGGTGATTTCGATCTCGATTGTGGTGGGTACTTATTTTGGTCAGCTGTCCGGGCAATTAGCCGCCAAATGGACTAAAGAGTAGCCCGTTTTTTAGCTTGAATCGGCAGGGTGACTGGCAATACCGGTTGCCCTCGGTTTTTGAGCGAACATAGGCGGACCCTAAGAAATCCGCCTAATCATCAAAAGATATTGGGTCATTCAATCGTCGATCCAGCAAGGGTCTGTTTGATCTCAAAGAAGGATCATGAGAGTTGCTTTCCTCCTGCATTGCAAAATAGCTTTGGCTTTCCCGCAGCGTCCAAACTACCCACAAATTGCCAATTCGTTCTGTTTTAGGGGAAAATGGCAAGTTACGCATAGTTAGGTCCTTTCAATATTAAACAGTCGGATTGCTCTTAATCTGGGTGATAGTCTTTGGAAGACACTATGCACAAAGGCCATTTACGAATAGTTTCGCAGTCACTCTAACCAGTCTTCGGAGCAAACTTGGTCTGATACAGCTACAGGACGCATCGAGAAAAACAAAAAATCATGTCTACCCATTCAAGACACATCCAGTTAATGGATACCACGCTGCGCGACGGCGAGCAAACCCAGGGCGTGGCGTTTACGCCCATGGAAAAAGTCAGCATCGCCAAGGCTTTGTTGCAGTTTTTGCGCGTTGACCGCATCGAAGTGGCTTCGGCGCGGGTTTCGGAGGGCGAGAAAGAAGCCGTCAGCCTGATCAATCAGTGGGCACGGCAGGAAGGTTTTGCCGAGCGTGTCGAAGTACTGGGCTTTGTCGACCATACCCGCAGCGTTGACTGGATCAAATCGACCGGCGGCAGTGTGATAAATCTGTTGGCCAAGGGCAGCGAAAAACATTGCCGCGAACAACTCGGCAAGACGTTGGATCAGCATAGCGCCGACGTCCTGCAAACCATCGCCTATGCCCACGAGCAAGGCTTGAAGATTAATGTTTATCTGGAAGATTGGTCCAACGGTTACAAAGATAGCCGCGAGTATGTTTACGGCCTGATGGAACACTTGCAACACGCCCCGATTAGCCATTTCATGCTGCCGGATACCTTGGGCGTGATGGCGCCGGACGAGGTATTCGCCAGCTTTAGCGATATGTGCCAGCGCTATCCGACGCTGCAATTTGATTTCCATCCGCACAACGATTACGGCTTGGCGACTGCCAATGTGATGGCGGCGGTGCGGGCCGGCGTCAGCGCAGTGCATTGCACTGTCAATTGTTTGGGCGAGCGGGCCGGTAATGCTTCCATCGCCGAAGTAGCGGTGGTACTGCGCGATAAAATGGCGATGGAATTGTCCGTGGACGAAAGCCATTTGGTGCGCATCAGCGAGATGGTGGAAAATTTCTCCGGCAAGCGCGTTGCCGCCAATGCGCCCATCGTCGGCGCTGACGTGTTCACGCAAACCGCCGGCATCCACGCCGACGGCGACCAGAAAGGCGGTTTGTATAAAACTAAACTGGGGCCGGAGCGCTTCTCGCGGATTCGCAGTTACGCTTTGGGCAAAATGAGCGGCAAGGCGTCGTTGAAGAAAAATCTCGAACAACTCGAATTGGATTTGTCGGAAGAGGACCAAAAGAAAGTATTGGCGCGCATCGTCAGTATCGGCGATTCCAAACAAACCATCACCACCGACGATCTGCCGTTCATCATCGCCGACGTGCTGGAAAGCAAAAGTTATCAGCACATCAAATTGCTGGCTTGCTCGATTAATAGCGGCCTGGACTTGCCGTCCACCGTCAGCATCCGCGTCGATGTAAAAGGCGAGAAATACCAGACCACCGGCGCCGGCAGCGGCGGCTTCGATGCCTTTATCGACGCCATCGGCAAGGTGCTGCAACATTACGATTACACCTTGCCGACCCTGGCTGATTACGAAATTCGCATCCCCAAAGGCGGCCACACCAGCGCGCTGACCGAATGCGTGATTACCTGGGATTGCGGCAATGAGCTGCGTAAAACCCGTGGCGTGCATGTCAACCAGGTGTTTGCCGGGATTTTGGCCACGATTAAGTTGATCAACATCCAACTGCACGAAATGGCCAACAGCCCGCACGCCTAGACGACCCGCCCGCAGGGTAGCCGGCTAAGCCGAAAGCAAATGCCTTTCAATTCGTAACCTAGCCATTGTCCAAGGAAAATCCGCTCATCGAGATTTACCGTGACCAGTGGCTGCTGGCGGTTCATAAACCCGCTGGCTTGCTCGTGCACCGCAGCCCCATCGACAAACACGAAACTGAATTTGCCTTGCAATACGCCAGGGCGCTAAGCGGCGGCGAACATGTCTATCCCGTGCATCGCCTGGATCGCCCGACGTCCGGTCTGCTGCTGTTTGCCCGCGACCCGCAAACTGCCAGTAGGCTGGGCAAAGCGCTGATGGCCGGCGACGTGCACAAGACCTACCAAGCCGTGGTGCGCGGCTGGACGCCGGAACAAGGACTGATCGACCATCCGCTAACAGACGAACCGGAAGACCGGCGCCTAAAAAGCGAACCGCAAGCGGAACGCGCAGCCCGCACCCGCTATCTGCGCCTGGCGATTACCGAAATCCCGGTCGCCATCGAAGGCCACCCGACAAGTCGCTACAGCCTGATCGAGCTTTACCCGGAAACCGGCCGCAAACACCAACTGCGCCGGCACATGAAACACATTAGCCACCCCATTATCGGCGACGCCAACCATGGCCGTGGCCGCCACAACCGCTATTTCGCCGAGCGCTTCGGCCAAGGCCGCTTAATGTTGGCCGCGACCGAGTTGGTTTTTCCGCATCCGGTAAGCGGCGAGGCGCTGCATTTGCAGGCAGCGCTGGAAGACAGTTTTTTGCAAGTGTTGTCGATATTTTCAAACTAGGGTGGGCAAATGTGTCTGCCATTAAGTCTCAAGTTTTTTAGTCGTGCCCACCTTCGAGTTGCTAGCTTGCTACGCACTATGTGCGGCAATACAATGTATGGATGATTAAATTCGAATGGGACCCGGCAAAAGCCGTTATAAACCATGACAAGCACGGAATAGGCTTCGAAGAAGCGCAATCAGTGTTTTACGACGAGTTTGCCGTGCAGTTTTTTGATGACGAACATGCCAATGCGGAAGACCGTTTTCTGATGCTGGGTTTCAGCGACAAGGCCCGCTTGTTACTCGTGTGTCATTGCGAGCGCGATCAGGGCAATACCATTCGCATTATCTCGGCCAGAAAAGCCACCAAAAACGAGTCAACCTTTTATCAGGGGCCATGCCATGAAAGCTGAATACGATTTATCAAAAATGAAGTCACGCAAAAACCCGTATGCGGCCAAGCTCAAAAAGTCGGTCACTATGCGGCTGGGCGAGGACGTCATTGAATATTTCAAACAAATGGCCGAGGAATCCGGCGTGCCGTATCAAAGCCTGATTAATCTGTATCTGCGTGACTGCGTTGCCAGCCACCGAAAAATCGATATTTCCTGGCAATCGCAAAATTAGGCGGTTGTGGGCATGCGCCCTAAATAAAACTGTTTTTATTATCATTCCCACGTTGCGCGTGCTAATTCGCCTTCGGACGATCCGGCGTCCTGATGAATACGGCAAACATGGGCAGAAGCCGCTGCGTCATCACCGAAGCCGACAAACTGCATTTCATGACCAGCACGGTAGTGGAATGGCTAGCCGTTTTCACGCGCCCGGAAACCGTGCAAATCGTCCTAGACAGCTGGCAATACCAACGTCAACAGGTCGGTTTGAAACTTTACGGCTACGTGATCCTGGAAAATCATCTTCACTTCATTACCCAAGCCCCGGAACTGGACAAATGCGTCGCCAGCTTCAAAGCCTATAGCGCGCGCCGGATCATCGATCATTTGCGGCAGCAAAAAACCGAGCGCCTGCTCCAACGGCTGCACTTTGCCAAAGTGGCGCATAAACAAGATCGCGAATATCAGTTCTGGCAAGAAGGCGTGTATGCCGAATTGATTTTCAACGAAGCGATGATGGGGGAAAAACTGGACTACATCCACGCCAAACCAGTCAAGCGTGGTTACATGAATTTGCCGCAGCATTGGCGCTATTCTAGCGCCGCTAACTATGAGGGCTTGGTGGGGTTGATGGAGATCGACGTTTGGTGATGGACGCTGGAGCGTCCGTGGCGGCGCTCCCACGTGGAGCATGGGAGCGATGAAATAAAGCTAATGGCAAAACGGCAAGCTCATCGTCTGCGCCGCCATACGCAAGCTCATTCATATGGCTTTCGCTATCTTGAATCCGGTAAACCCTTTTGATCCTAATTTTTCCGTTGCATGAGCGAGTTTAAGACGGTATCTACGGGACTGATAAAGTGTGCTGGTGCGAAATTGCTACAATCGTGAACAACCATTACCGACTCTGATCGGACGTTAAGTAAATAAGTAGGCATTGAATGCGCCATCATTACGTACCTGAATTTCTCCAAAAGCCGTGGGCGGATAATTCGCCAGACGGGAAATTGAAGGTTTTTCGGTTAGACATACAAGGCATTCCATCAACGTCGCATACACCCAAGCACACTGGATTCGAGGACGACTTATACGCACTCACCCAGGAAGAGGTTGCAGGTATGGAGAAGCAAGCAGTCGAAGAGCGCTTTCTTAAAATTATCGACAATAATGCTGCGCGTGTGCGGGTCAAACTAGAGAGAGATGGGTTAAAGTCTCTTACGATCGAAGATAAAATGGATTGGGCACGATTCTTAATGTCGTTGCGGCTACGTCAGCCCGACATTGTGAAAGTGCTTAAGTGGGAATCGGCCCAACACCTCAAAGCCACTTTGAATGATCAACCAGAGGAATATGAGGCGCTTGCAGCTCCTGAAGATGCTCCAACACTTGAAGAATGGACGGAGCAACAATATCCCGGACTCATTGAAAACTTTGGATTGTCATTCTTTCACGAATTGGTAGATAACCCAGAAATAGGCATCAAAATTTTAAAGATGAAATGGTGGCTTTGTAATTTTAGCGAAGCTCCATATGACTTATTACTATCAGATAATCCTTGTATATTCGTTCACGGTATAGATGATCCTAATTGTGTCATTGCATTGCCAATTCACCCACGAAAAGCGTTTATGGCAACCCGAAGTGACGAGATGGCCAAGCTAATGCGAATCCAGCATCCAAAAGATTTGGCCTTGCGTTTAAATGAATCCTCAGTTAATCAAACTCGGGTACGCATCTATGCACGTAACGAATCACCACGACGATTCATCGAAAATCGACTTGCCAAAAAAACGCAACGGGAACGAATTTAGTTATTCCATGAACGAGCGCTTTTGGTCGGTGCCCGTCCATGGAAATTTCATAGTTCCCACGCTCCGGCGCTCATCGTTATACACATCT
>FSSH01000733.1_pt1 | contig 19540 bp, 21 predicted proteins | sample 1166101 | NCBI WGS metagenome assembly FSSH01 (sample SAMEA32972668, study PRJEB13176) | freshwater metagenome | biome: Drinking water system; feature: Biomass in drinking water that filtered by 0.45 um membrane; material: drinking water | place: USA | collected 2012-12-20 | depth 0 m | reverse complement strand
TACACCCGACGCTGCAATGCGCCGTATCTCGGCGACGGCGCGCTGCTGATGTCCAAGATCCTGACTTGATGTCGGTTCGTCGAGCAGAAGTGCCTGCGGTTCGACTGTAAAGCGCGCTGCGGCTTCAAGTTGCACGATCGCGCGTGCAAGGTGGACCCGCTGTCGCTCCCCACCTGACAAAACGCAGTAATTTGCCTGCGCGAACGGTGCCAGCCCGAGCCGATCGAGCGCATTCTGAGCAAGGTCAATGGCTTTATGATCGGCAATCGAAAAGCCCGGAATTGAGATGCCGAGCAGCACGACCTCTAAAGCTGTAAATGAGAACGCAAGTGCGGTCGATTGCGAAACCACGGCCCGGCGACACGCAAGCCATTGCGGTGTCGTATCGGCAAGATTGATCCCGTTCAACGTCACGCTCCCTGCATGGGCTCGGAGTTCACCTGCAAGAATGCGGAGTAGGGTCGATTTACCTGCCCCATTCGGTCCGGCAATTGCCGTGATCTGTCCTGGCACGATGCTGAGCGACACTGCATCGAGCAATGTGCGCATCCCGGCGTGAAAGGTAATGCGCTCCGCAACCAGCATCGCCTACTCCCCGATTCCGCCGCCGCGCCGCATAATCAAATGCAAGAAGAGTGGGCCGCCAACGACAGCCATCACCAAACCCAACGGTAGCTCCGCTGGTTTGAAAATCATGCGTGCCGCGATATCAGCCGAGACGACAAGAATTGCGCCGAGCAGCGCGCTCGCTGGCAAGACAATTCGATTGTCCGGCCCGGCCATGAGCCGCACGACGTGTGGCGCCACCAGACCGACAAACCCGACAATACCAGCGGCTGCAACGGCGGCTCCTACCGCGGCAGCAGACAGTGCGATCGCCCATCGTTTTGTCGCTTCAATGTCGATCCCGAGATGGAAGGCCTCCCGCTCACCAAGCAGCAGCCCATTCAAGGCGTTGACGAGGCGCGGCGATATCAACACGATCGCGACTGCAAAGGGCACGACGGCAGCGACCTTAATCCAACTTGCACCTGATAGTGAGCCCATCGACCACAGCGTGAGGTCACGCAATTCGCGATCATCGCTGGCGTAGGCGATAAAGCCGCTCGCCGCGCCGGCGATGGCGCCTATAGCAATTCCGGCAAGCAGCAGCGTTGCAACGCCGAGATGACCGTCCCGGGACGCCACGGCAACCAGCAGCCATGTCGTTCCCAATCCGCCGAAAAATGCTGCAAACGGCAGAGCGTACACGCCAAGGGCAAACGCAAACGGTGATAGAAGTGAATTCGATAGCGCAATTGTTGCAATTGCTGCCAGAGCCGCTCCAGCCGAGACACCGATCAAACCGGGATCGGCAAGCGGATTGCGAAACAGGCCCTGCATCGTCGCACCAGCGACCGCAAGCGCGGCTCCAACGAACGCACCAAGCAACGTTCGCGCCAAGCGAATATCAAGAAGTACAAGCCGATCTCTCTGGGCTTCGAGATCGTCGGACCAACCAAGCATTGCACCGATTGCCCGTGGAAGAGACATCAACGAAATGCCGGTCGGGCCAATTGATAAACTCAAGACCATCGTGACAAGCATGGTTGCACTTAAGATCGCGAGAATTTTCGTTGGCGCCAACCGCGACGTCTGGAAGACGGCTCTTTTGGGATCTTCAACGATGCTCATGGCTCGCGTCGCGCCGGGGGTGCTGCCGTGTCCGGATACAATGCCGATCTGAGATCGCGCACTGCTGCGGGTGTCCGCGGGCCGAAGCCAAGTAGAAACAGACCGTCCATTTCGATAACCGATCGCGACCGATTTGCAGGCGATGATTGCAGTCCTGTTAGTGAGGCGACGGCTTCCAGTGTTTTTGTCGACCCTTCCCCCGTGCGCCGCATGACGATGACGGCATCGGGTGCGAATTCGGCCAGTTGTTCGTCCGATACGGGCTGAAATCCGTTCAAGCCAACTGCGGCGTTGTCGGCACCGGCAAGAGCCAGCATCGCATCAGCGCTGCTATTGGCGCCGCCGATGATCGCCCGTCCGTTTTGCACCGAAAGAATGACGATCGCTCGTTTCTTCGCCGTCAGTATTTTGCTTTCTTTCGCTAATATTTCGAACTCCGCCTCAACGCTGGCAGCAAGCGCATCAGCCCGGCTCGATTGCGCTAAGGCTGCGCCAATGACCCGAATTTTTTTCGATACACCTGCCGCCGTGGGATCGTCGGGCACCTCGACGTAGGGAATGGACGATGCCTTGAGGGCTTTGACGACGTCGGACGGACCAGCACCAAGCGACGCGATGATCGCAGTGGGGTTGACGGATAGCACCCCTTCCGTCGCCAAGGCGCGCATGTAGCCGACATTCGCTTTCGTCTTCAGCGCACTTTCTGGATATTTTGACGTTGAATCGACCGCGACAATCCTATCGGAATACCCAAGAGCATCGAGAATCTCCGTAACATCTCCACCAATCGACAAAAGGCGCGATTGAGACGCCGCTGGAATGATCGGCGATTGCGCAACCGAATCGGCGAATGCTGGCGCCGCAGACAATGTTGCTGCAACCACGACTGACCGGACCATTGCCAACACGCCAAATCTCATTTGTCTTCGAGCCCTACTTTGTGAGGATCAACTTTCCCAAAGCCGTAATGCGGAGCCGGTAAAGCTGGCCGCCGTGGTCGAGCACGAGTTCTCGCGAACCGCGCATTAGCTCAAGAACATTGACGCGCGGTTCGGCCGCTTTCGCTCCGTTGTTGTTTCGATCCAGCGGCAGCACGTACGCGGGACTGGCAAGCGTTTTCATGTCCTCGTCTGCATCATTACCACCGCTGCAAATCGTGTCAGCCAAGGCCGTACCCGCCTCTGATTGCAGACGTATCGCGGCTCGCGGCGTCTTCGATCTCACAATCGCACAGCAGTCTGTCGAGCAGGACGTCGTGCTCGCACGGTGACCCACATGTCAGCCCGGAAGACGACGCAAACAGTGCGGCAGCCAGGGCGTTTTCAACGGCTGTAGCCCGAGCACGGGCTTTATCGAACGAAGCTGCATCGTTGTTGTCATCAGTTTTATGATGCTGACGCGAGATCGACAGTGCGGACTGTGATGTGAGCATTAATGAAGGACCTTGCGCTCCAACTGAGCGTGCGACGCTGCCATGTTCTCGTTTCCGGAAACTTCCGACTGTAGCGCTTCTTGGAGTCGCGCAAGCGCGTTTGCTGCAGTCAGAATCTTTTTGCGTTCGTGACATTTTGCCAGCAGTTCGGAGACGATGAGCAAGGCCTCTGTTTCGCGTAAGCGCGCGGCTTTGATGACAGTTTGGACGGCGAGTTCGTCTTCGCAAACGCGACAGCAGCCGGCACTGAGAATTCTAAAGCATCCCTGGCGCTCGATTCGCAGCGCGCGAACCAAGACGGTCACGCGCGCCACGAGGTCGGCACCCATGAGGAGTCCGAACGATGCCTCGGCATGGTCGTGGGCCCGGTGCCAGAACGCGGCGTCGCCGCTGCCATAGGACATGCACACGAAGCGGAACACATCGAGCGTGATGTTCTCAATTGCCGTAAAGCCAAAGCCACTGCGCAATGGCAATCCAGCGGCAGCCGCCGCGCATTCCGCCTCATCGTTCGGATCATCGCCTGAGGTTTGCGGTTGGTCGATCGGTTCGTAACTGCCGAACTTTGGTCGCGACATGGCAACTCACTCTAATGGCAATGATTGAACGCCAATGCGCAACACAGCGCTCGATTGTCGACACTCATCGCCGGTCGTCGATCGGGGATAAGCTAGCAAACGGTTCGTCAGGAAGCGTCGTTTGCAAAGCATCCGTCATCACGGACTGCATCCATAAAACCAACACCGCCGCGCCGAAAATGACCATGGTGATGGCTCTGAGCGCACCATCAGCACGACGAAGGTGCTCTAGCGCAATATCGTTTTTCAACAGCGTTTCCTCCAATACGCGGGGTTCAAGGCCCAGCAATCGGTCTCCATCTGTCGGTAAAAAACAATTCCTTACCGCAAATGTCAAGTTTAGATTTGATGATTTTTCATTTGAGAACGGGTCTAAATCAGATCGGCAATTGTGGAATTTTTTGTTGGCACTTCATGTGCTCGGACACCTGACGCGTCGTCTTCGCGGCAGCATTGTCATCACCATTTAAAAACGCTGCACGCTTGTCCGAGACCGAATGCTTAAAACCTACCCTGAACGTTCGCACGGGCTGTTTGCAACTCACCGCGATGCGGTCAATCCAGATCTCTTTGCATTCGGCGTCGATTAAATCGGTACCGTTAGATAAGAAATTCGCGACGCAAACATGGAGAGCAATGTTGCCCACACTGTATGTTGCCGTAGGTGCGTGTTCGCTGGCGCAGCACATCGCTTTGGAATGGATCGGCAAACCTTACGACGCAGCCAGAGTCGCGCTTGGCTCCAAAGAGCTTCTGGCGATTAATCCCGCTGGCGCTGTGCCCACTCCTGGTGAGGACGATGGCTGGGTGCTTAAGCAGGCGGGCGCGATCTTCGACTATCTCGCGTCAAAGCAGCCCGAGGCTGGGCTGGTGGGTAGCGATAGCCGTCGCGCCAAGGCCGAAGCGCAAAGCGAAGCGGCCCGACGGGCGGAGGTCGACGCAGGGCATAAGCCGGCCGCAAAGCAATTCGATATTCTGAACCGCCATCTCGAACGGCGCGAGTACATCCTTGATGGAAGGCGCTCTGTCATCGACGCGTATTCGTTCTCGATGATCCGATGGGCGAAAAAGCTGCTGCCGGGTGGCCTGCAAGAATTCCGAAATGTGCGGGCGCTACATGACCGGTTGGCTGCCGATACGTCGGTGCAAAGCGTCCTTACACGCGTGACGGCTGGCTAACCTCAAATGGCATCATGGTCATGACAAGCGGCTTACATCACTTTACAGGCATCACGGCCAACGTTCAGGCCAATGTCGATTTCTATGTCGGTTTTCTTGGTCTCAGGCTCGTGAAGCGAACGGGAGGCTTCGCCGACGCCGAGCAGTTGCACCTCATCTATGGAGATTGGCTTGGCAGCCCCGGCTCGTTGCTGACCTTCCTCGTCTGGGAAGCCGCCGGTCGTGGCCGCACCGGCATCGGTCAGGTCTCGGAAGTGGCGCTTGCCGTGCCTCCAGCTTCGCTGGGCGACTGGCTGACCAGAGCGGTCGCCGCCAACATCTCGCTTGAAGGACCTTTTCGCGAGTTCGAAGAATCGGTCCTCCGCTTGAAAGACCCGGACGGATTGATCGTGAAGCTGGTCGGCGTCGAATTGCCAACGCCCGCGCCGCTTGCGGCCGCGCCTACTCGCCTGCGGGGCGTCACGCTTCTGACCGACAAGGCGATCGAGACCGCTCGCTTCGTCGCACGGTTTGGTTACAGGCACGGCGCGGACGTCGGTCATACGCAGCGTATGGTTTCCGATACCGATATCGTAGACGTCCGAGAGGTATCGGGTTTCGTGCCAACCGTGCCCGGCGCCGGCGTGCCCGACCATGTGGCCTTTCGGGCGCGCGACGCCGATGATGTCCGATCGATGCGCCTGTCGCTGAAGGACCACGGGCCGACCGAAGTTCACGACCGCAAGTATTTCCTTTCGCTCTACGTTCGCGAACCTGCCGGCATTCTTCTCGAGTATGCCACCGACGGTCCTGGCATGACTGTTGATGAAGCGCCCGTTGAACTTGGCCGAAAGCTTTTCATACCGCCGCGCGACGCTGACAATGCCGAAGCTTTGAAAGCGATGCTGCCGCAATTCGCTCTGCCGGGCGAAGAAAGGTTTCCAGTTCGCGACCTTCCGTTCGTTCATCGTTTCAACCGACCAGACAACGCGGATGACACAACCTTAGTGCTGCTCCACGGCACCGGCGGCAACGAGGCCGATCTGATGCCGATTGCTCGTCGCATAGCTCCGCAATCGACGCTCCTCGGCGTCCGGGGGCGGGCGACCGAGGAAGGAACCAATCGCTGGTTCCGCCGTGTCGATCCAATGACGTTCGATCAGCAGGATATCCGGAACGAGGCCGAAGCGTTCTCGGCGTTTGTTGAAGGTGCCTTAACCGGCTACGGGCTCGACCCTGACAAACTCATCTTTCTCGGCTATTCCAACGGCGCGAACATGCTGGCGGCGTTCATCCAACTTCATCCCGGTGTCGTGCGGCGCGCGGTTTTGATGCGCGGCACGCAGGTACTAGAGAATCGCCCGACTGTGGACCTGTCCGGAACGCATGTGTTGATGCTCGACGGACGCGATGATCGCTTTGCCCGTCATGCTCCAGCACTCGCTGATGCTCTTGTGGCGAACGGTCTGCATGTCGATGTCCGCAAGATCGCAGCCGATCATGAACTGGCGGCTGCGGATATCACCGAGGCGGCTGAATGGATTCAGCGAAATCTCACGGCGACCTAACCGCTGCAGCATCGGCCGATCGTGATGACCAAGTTCGCGCCGACAGCGGAGCGGCAGCGCGACGGGGCGCGGATCGAAACCGCCGTTGCGCTGACCGAAGTCGTCCGTCAGCATGCTGCCGCAAGCTCTCTTTCACTCACCGCCGCCACGAACAGGGCCTTCGCTTCAAGCCGGTTCACGGCGCCGGCGCCACCTCGCCCAGACCGAACAGGCGCGATGGAGGGCGTCGGAGAAATGTTGCGGCCGACTTAAGCACAACATCGCGCATTTTGGTTCCGTTGCCTTCGACGCCAAGGCGCGCAATGGTGCCGCATCATCGAATTATATGGCTCATAGCGCAATTATGAACTCGGAACCGGACAGCAGGTTGGTTACGACATCGCTACCGACTGACGCGCAGCTGCGGGTAATTTTCACCGTTGTCGTCGTCCTCGTCGTTGCGCTTACGGTGTCCGCACCCTACGCCCGTCTAGAGACGCAGGGGACCGAGATATTCGTTCCTGCTTACGCGGCGGCTGTTTTAATGATCGAGTTGGTGACGGCGGCTATCCTTCTCGCAACCTTTCAGGTGCGCGGATCAATACCGCTCCTCGTTCTTGCCTCCGGATACGTACTCTCAGGAGTGCTTTCGATTCCGTGGGCATTGCACTTCCCTGGCGTATTCCAGAACGTCGGGCTCGAAGAGAACCTTCAAGCGACGGCATGGATCGCAGCGATTCGGCGCATCACTTTTGCTTCTGCAATTGTCGGCTACGCTGCAATCAATCCGAGCCGAACGGTACGACTGCCGGAGCAATGGATACTCGCCACAATAACCGCCATCGGTTTATTCGTAGCATTGGCGCTGTGGGTCATTCTGGCCAACGGGGAAGACCTGCCGCCGTTCATGGCGGATGCGAGAACCACGACGTCGATATGGGGGTACATCCCGGCTCTCTCGTTGGCTCTATATGCCATAGCGTTTGCTACTCTGCTGACAAGACGCGGTTCAACACTCGATGTCTGGATGTGCGTCGTACTCTTCTCTCTCTGCGTTGAAATCCTGATGATCTCCTATTTGGGCGGAGGCATCAGGCTGAGCGTCGGGTGGTGGTGCGGACGCGTTTTCGGCCTTGTCGGAGCGGGAACGGTTCTGTTCGTCCTGCTGTCCGAAACGACCGGCAATTACGTCCGTCTCGCGCGAGCCACCGCGAACGAAAGGCGCGCAAGGCTGAACAGATTGACTGCCATGGAGGTGTTGTCTGCATCCTTCGCACATGAGATCAACCAGCCGCTGTCAAGCATCGTGAACAATGCCAACGCCGGTTTGCGTTGGCTGTCGCGCGATGATCCGCGGATGGACAAGGCCATAGAAGCACTCAAGATGATCGCCGACGAGGGACATCGCGCCGATAAGGTCGTTTCGGGGATCAGGCAAATCTTCGTCAAACGGGCACAAGAACGGGTCAGTGTGGACTTGAGGCAGGTCATCGATGATGTGATTGCTCGGGGCACACTGGAGCGCCTCCTCTCGGGTGTGGATGTTGTGAAACAGTTTCCGCCCGACGCCATGTTGGTGGAGTGTAACGCGGTTCAAATGGGCCAGGCTGTTTCCAACATTCTCGACAATGCCTGCGATGCGATGAAGGATGGAGGTGGACGGATACGAAGGCTCACGTTGCGGTTTGTGGATCCCGAGCCTGGCGAAGTCGAAGTTTCAATTGCCGACACAGGTCCAGGGATTTCCCCGGACATCGTTGATCGGGTATTTCTTCCGTTTGTGTCCGGCAAACGTGAAGGGATGGGTATGGGTCTGATGTTTTGCCAGTCGGTCATCGAAGCGCACGGCGGACGAATTTGGATCGCTTCGAACGGGCCATCTGGGCTGGAGCTGCGCTTCACGCTTCCCGTGGACACGGCTCGCGTTGGAGACGTAGAGTCATGAGCAACGATCCGATCGTCTACGTGCTCGACGACGATCGTGCTGTCCGTGCGTCTCTAGAGACTCTGATCGAGTCAGCTGGTTACGCGGTACAGACGTTCTCCTCCGAAGACGAATATCTGGCGCGAGAGCGCGTCGACGCTCCGAGCTGTCTCGTGCTCGATGTCCGTCTCAAAGGAAGAAGCGGGCTCGAAATTCACCGGGAACTCGTGCGTGAGGGAGACACGCAGCCGATCATCTTTATCACAGGACATGGCGATATTCAGATGTCGGTCGCTGCGATGAAGGCCGGTGCTGTCGAGTTTCTCACCAAGCCATTCCGGGACCAGGACCTACTTGACGCGGTGTGCTCCGCCATTTCGCGGGATGTACGGCAACGGGAAGAGGCGCGCCTGCTCGCGGCGGTCGTTCGCCGCTACAACACCCTTTCGCCGCGAGAACGGGAAGTCTTGCAGCTTCTGGCGTCGGGCCTGATCAGCAAACAGGTCGCAGAACAACTTGGGCTTAGCCAGGTCACGGTCAAGATGCATCGCGCACAGATCATGCAGAAGCTGGAAGCCGGGAATCTGGCAAACCTGATCAGGATTTGGGAGCGCCTCAAGGGCCTTCCCTCGATTAACTGATCAATCAGGATGCCGGGTTCCCGAGGCCGGGCTTGCCGCGCAACCGCGTCCTGGCCCAAGGGCTAGGTCGACCTACCTCCAAGCACGATTGCAGCCATCCGGCCCAACCCCCTAGTTTCGCGCATGTCAACGCACAGGCCGCAGCAAATCGGCCCGCTCGAACGAGCATTGGTGCAGCGGCGGGAGGTGCGGTCTTGAAGCTTTATGTCGTCTCGCTCGGAGCAGGTGTTCTTATCGGCGTCGTCTATAGCCTGCTCGACGTGCGCTCGCCTGCGCCGCCCGTGGTGGCGCTGATTGGACTACTCGGGATACTGATCGGCGAACAGCTTCTTCCTGTCGCCAAGCATGTCCTCAGCGGGCATGGTTTTTTTGCCGCGATCGATCACGCCAACTGCCGCCGACACGTTATGGGCGCGCTTCCATCTAATTCGAAAGACCGCGCGAGCTCTGTCGAAAGCGGCGACCGCGCATGATGTCGATCACAATTCATTTGCAACCGCGTGCCTTAGTAAGCTTAGCCAGAAAACAAGGAGCTACACATGTCGTATCTCACTGAAGTTCTCACGCCGCAGAATAGCCAGCTGATTTTTATCGATCAGCAGCCGCAAATGGCATTTGGCGTTCAGTCGATGGACCGGCAGGTTCTCAAGAACAATGTCGTGGGGCTCGCAAAAGCCGGGAAGGCGTTCGACATTCCGACGATCATTACGACGGTCGAGACCGAATCCTTTTCCGGCCACACCTACCCCGAACTTCTTGCCGTATTTCCCAAAGCGCCGATCCTCGAGCGGACGTCGATGAACTCATGGGATGATCAGAAGGTGCGCGATGCACTTTCGAAAAACAGACGCAAGAAGATCGTTGTATCCGGTCTGTGGACCGAGGTCTGCAATACGACCTTCGCACTCTCGGCCATGCATGATGCCGACTATGAGATCTACATGGTGGCCGATGCGTCCGGCGGCACGACGCTCGATGCGCACAACTACGCCATGCAACGCATGATCCAGGCGGGAGTCGTTCCGGTCACCTGGCAGCAGGTTCTCCTCGAATGGCAGCGCGATTGGGCGCGTCGCGATACTTACGACGCTGTAACCAGCATCGCGAAGGAGCACTCCGGCGCCTACGGCATGGGCATCGATTACGCCTACACCATGGTTCACAAAGCGCCCGAGCGGATCGCGCATGGCCCTCGACTTGATCCCGTCGCGGCGGGCTGACCTCATCTCACACGATGTTGGCGGCTGACGTTCCGCCCATATTCCTTGGAGACCAAATCAATGCGGCGGCGAACGTTCATACGCGGGCTGGCATCTGTGGGAGCAGTGGCTCCACTCGGATCTACCATGCCATGGGGACAAGCGATGACCGGTGACCCGGATCTTATTCTGCGCAATGGCCGCATTTCCACGTTGGATGCCAAGACGCCCGAGGCGGAAGCGATTGCGATCAAGAACGGCGTAGTTCAGTCGATCGGCCCGACAGCCGAGGTCATGAAGGCCGCTGGGTCGACGACCAAGATCATCGATCTCGGCGGACGTCGCGTCATTCCAGGACTGAACGACAGTCATACGCATCTCATCCGAGGCGGACTGAACTACAATATGGAACTTCGCTGGGAAGGTGTGCCGTCAGTCGTCGATGCGTTGCGGCGTCTCAAGGAGCAAGCTGAGCGGACACCCGCGCCGCAATGGGTTCGCGTGGTCGGCGGCTGGTCGGAGTTCCAATTCGCGGAACGCCGTCTGCCGACGCTGGACGAAATCAATCGTGCCGCCCCCGACACTCCGGTGTTCATCCTGCATCTCTACGGGCAAGCGCTTCTCAACAAGGCTGCGCTCAACGTATTGGGGTTCAACCGGGCGACGCCCAATCCTCCGGGCGGCATCATCGAGCACGATTCCAATGGCGAACCTACGGGCTTGCTGGTGGCCAAGCCGTCTGCGCTCATTCTCTATTCGACGCTTGCCCGCGGTCCCACGCTGCCGCTCGAAGACCAGATCAACTCCACCCGGCACTTCATGCGCGAAATGAATCGCCTCGGCATCACGTCAGTGATCGATGCCGGCGGCGGCGGCCAGAACTATCCTGACGATTACGACGTCATTCAGCGGCTTCACGACGCCGGTCAAATGACGGTACGGGTCGCCTATAATCTCTTCGCGCAAAAGGCCGGTAGTGAATTGGCGGACTACGAGCGATGGCTCGCCTTGACAAAGCCGGGTGCCGGTAGCCCGATGCTGCGCATGAACGGGGCCGGTGAGAACCTCACGTGGTCAGCCGCGGACTTCGAAAATTTCCTGGAGCCGCGTCCCGATCTCCAGCCGACCATGGAAGCCGACCTTGAACCCATCGTCGAACTTCTGGCGACGAACAAATGGCCATTCCGAATTCACGCGACATATAACGAGTCCATTGACCGCTTCCTTGGTGTCTTCGAGCGCGTCAATGGCCGTCAGCCTTTCGAAACGCGCTTCATCATTGATCACGCCGAAACCATCTCGGATCGCAACATCGACCGCATCAAGGCGCTCGGAGGCGGCATCGCGATCCAGCATCGTATGGCGTTTCAGGGCGAATACTTCGTCCATCTTTATGGTCGCGAAGCCGCCGCCACGTCGCCGCCGGTCAAAAAGATGTTGGCCGCTGGGCTGCCCGTAGGTGGCGGGACAGATGCGACCCGCGTCGCCTCGTACGATCCTTGGGTTGCGCTCACCTGGCTGACCACAGGCCAGACGGTCGGCGGGTTGTCACTGTATAACGAAGACAATGTACTCGATCGTGAAGCGGCCCTCAGGGTGTGGACCGAGGGCTCGGCTTGGTTCTCCGGTGAGCAGGACGTCAAAGGAACGCTGTCGCCGGGCAAATATGCGGACCTCGCGGTTCTCTCATCGGACTACATGGCCGTGCCCCCTGTCGAAATTCGCCGTATCCATTCAGTGCTGACTGTCGTCGGCGGCGAGGTCGTCTATGGTGAGGGCGATTTCGAAAGTTTGGCATCGCCATTGCCGCCGGCATCACCCAGTTGGAGTCCGGTGGGCGCTTTTAAAAGCCCTGCACAGAGGGCGGACGTAGCATCGGGAACGCGTGACGCGCGCGCATGTCACGACGGTTGCTCGAGCGGCTGCGGTGTTCATGGCCATGACCACGGCATCGCCTGGAACAGCCCCATTCCTGTTAGCGAAAAGCAAGCCTTCTGGGGCGCGCTCGGCTGCTCGTGCTTCATTGGGTGAGACGATGACCCTGGCGAGACGAGCGAAAATGTTGGTCTTGGCTGTGTTGCTCGTTCCTGGGCAAGCCGAGAGTCAAACGTTGCTGGAGTTTACGTTTCCAGGTCGTGTCGAGCCGCGGCAGCGGGTTCAGGTCGCAAACCAGATCAACGGAGTCGTCAAGATGATTCATGTTGAGGCTGGTCAGCGGGTCACCCAAGGCGATCTGATGTATTCGCTCGATGACGCCAGCTACCGCATCGACGTTGCGTCGGCGGAAGCGGCCGTTGCTGAGGCTCGCGCACGTCTTGCGCTTGCGGAGGACGTATCTGGGCGTCAGGCACAATTACAGCAGCGTGGAGTTGGCGCTGCTGCATCTGCCGCACAAAGTGTTCTGGAGGTGAACATTGCCAGGGCCGGCGTTGCCAAGGCCGACGCTCAATTGCAAGCGGCGCGTTTGGCCCTTCAGCGGACGCAGATTTATGCGCCGATATCGGGCATGGCTCAACGACCCAAGGTGGCGCCTGGCGCGTTCGTTGAGGCGGAAGGCGGCACCGTGATCGGTGAAATCGTTCAAACCGACCCGGTGTTGGTTACCTACCGCGTCAGCTACGCAGATCGTCAGAAAGCGCTCATTTCGTCGGGCCAAGCATCGGTTGCGGAGCTCTACAAGTCGGTCAAGCTCAGTCTCGAATTGCCGTCGGGCGCAATCTATCCCGAAACAGGTCGCGCGCTGTTTGAAAGTTCAGAAATCGACGGCGCGACCGGAATGCTGACCGTGTGGGGCGAGTTCCCAAATCCTTTAGGAACACTGATTCCCGGATTGGATGTGTCCGTGGTGTCGAAAATTTCGCGCTAGCGGGTCAATCTTTTCGATCACGAACGCAAGGCAGTCGAATATGGACATGGCCGTTACTGACAAGAAGCCGGCAGCGTCTGCCTGGGCACCGTTTTCTCACTCTTCGTTCGCGGTGCTCTGGGTCGCTACAGTGGTCTCGAACATCGGCACGTGGATGCATGATGTCGGCGCGGGCTGGTTGATGACCGAGTTGTCTTCGTCTCCACTCGTCGTATCTGCCGTTCAGGCCGCGACCACCCTCCCGGTGTTTCTTTTTGCTTTGCTTGCCGGTGCGGTGGCGGACATCGTCGACCGGCGCAAATTGCTGATTGCTGTGAACGTGCTTTTGGCGGCCGCAGCCGCAACTCTCGCGACACTTGTGTCACTGGATCTCGTCACGCCATTGGTGCTGATCTTGTTTACGTTTGCCCTTGGAACCGGGGCCGCATTCGTCGCGCCCGCTTGGCAGGCCATTGTCCCGTCGCTAGTCCCGCGCTCAGAACTGCCTGCGGCCATCGCTCTAAATTCGATGGGCATCAACGTCTCACGTGCGATTGGTCCGGCCGTTGCGGGGGTTCTGATCGTTGGAGTGGGGCTATGGTCGCCGTTTGCATTGAACGCGGTGAGCTTCATCGGAATCATCGCCGCATTACTGTGGTGGAAGCCGCCGGTCACTGCGGAGAAAACGCTGCCGCCCGAAGACGTGGGCGCGGCGATCGTCGCGGGCTTGCGGTACGCCGTACACAGCTCGCCGTTGCGCGCGACGCTCGTGAGCGCGTTGGCCTTCTTCCTGTTCGCTAGCGCGTTCTGGTCGATGTTACCGCTCATTGCGCGTGTCGTGCTCTCGGGCGGCCCCACGCTTTATGGTCTTCTCCTAACCAGTGTCGGTGTTGGGGCCGTCGCGGGTGCGCTGCTGTTGCCGCGCCTCCGGACCCGGTTTGGATTAAATCGGATAGTGGCTCTTGGTTCGGTCGGCGTGGCGACGTCGCTGATGCTACTCGCGCTCGTACCCGTTGCTGGTGTTGCTCTAATCGCCGCCGTCATCGCCGGATTGTCGTGGATCTCGGTTCTGTCGAGCCTCAATCATGCCGCTCAGATGTCACTGCCCGATTGGGTGCGAGCGCGAGGACTCTCAATTTTTCTCACCGTGTTCTTCGGAGCAATGTCGCTCGGGAGTCTCGTCTGGGGGCAGATCGCCAACAGTTATGGCATTCCCGTCGCAATGCTATTGGCAGCGCTCGGCGCGATTGTGATGATACCGGTGACGTGGCGATCGCAGATCAACGACACTGAAGGCAACGGGCTTGCGCCCTCTATGCACTGGCCTGCGCCGATCCTCAGCGGCGGCAACGCGGAACCGGATAAGCCGGTCATGATCCAAGTCAGGTATACAGTTGGCGCGACCGACCGTGATCGCTTCCTCGCCCTCATGCGCGAGCTTTCCGACGCCCGCCGTCGCAGCGGCGGCTACGATTGGTCAGTGATGCAGGATGCGGCTGATCCTCGCCGGTTCGTCGAGACTTGGCGCGAGGCTTCGTGGACCCAGCATCTCCGGCACCACGATCGCGTTTCTCTACAGGATCAAGATATCCAGGCGAGGATCCGGCGCCTGCAGATAGACGATGCACAACCGTCGGTCACGCATCTTGTAACACCATCCCACTGACAACTTGCGTTGCATCCGGATCGGCAGCGCCCAACCACATTAGCCGAAGGAGAATGACCATGAAGGTTCTAATGGTTCTGACATCGCACGATCAGCTCGGCGATACTGGTCGCAAAACGGGTTTCTGGCTCGAAGAGCTGGCCGCTCCCTACTACGTGTTCGAGGAAGCCGGTTATCAGATCACGCTCGCCTCACCGAAAGGTGGCCAGCCGCCGCTCGACCCCAAGAGCAACGAGCCCGCCTTCCAGACCGACGCGACCCGCCGCTTCGAAGCCGACGCCAAAGCAAACAAAGCATTAGCGAACACGGTGAAACTCGCCGACGTTGCTGCCAGCGACTTCGACACGGTGTTCTATCCCGGTGGCCACGGCCCGATGTGGGATCTAGCGGAAAGCAAGGTCTCGGCCGCTCTCATCGAGAGCTTCGTCGCGGCGAAAAAGCCGACCGCGCTTGTCTGCCACGCGCCGGGCGTGTTGCGCCATGTGAAGTCCGCAGATGGACGCCCGCTGGTCGAAGGCCGCAAGGTGACCGGTTTCACCAACGCGGAGGAAGCCGCCGTCGGCCTGACCCACGTGGTGCCGTTCCTTGTCGAGGACGAATTGAAAGCCAAGGGCGGCCTCTATTCGAGCGGCCCGGACTGGAGTTCGTATGTCGTCCAGGACGGCCTGCTGATCACCGGCCAGAACCCAGCCTCGTCGGCTGCCGCCGCTGAGCGCCTTGTTGAGGAACTCAAGGCATTGGCGTGACCAGTCATGTCGCCCTTGTCCGCGAAACGGGCGGAACGCGCATGCTCTCAAACGGGTGGCCATATGCGGCCTCGCCATCGCGTGGGCAAAGCGCGCGAGGGAGGCGACGCCATCGACCTTGGCGGACTTAGCAACAAGGGACTGCGCCTGGGCGGGCTCTGATCAATAAGTGTCCCGACGTGATGGGCCATGAGCCGACGTCGCAAAGGACCGTGGCAAATGGATCAGCCGGGAATACGGGCGATGACTTTGATCTCGAAGTCGAACCCTGCGAGCCAATTGACGCCGATTGCCGTCCAATTCGGATAAGGCGCTTCCGGGAAAACTTCGCTTTTAATGGCCATGATTGTGCTGAACTGACGTTCGGGATCGGTATGGAAGGTCGTCACGTCGACGATATCGTCAAACCCGCAACCTCCAGCTTTGAGGGTCGCCTCGAGATTGACGAACGCCAAGCGGACTTGTGCTTCGAAGTCTGGTTCCGGCGAGCCGTCGCTGCGACTGCCGACTTGACCGGATACGAACAGGAGATCTCCTGATCTGATCGCCGCAGAATACGTCTGCGACGTATAGAGGTCGTGCCGGCCGGCGGGGAAAACGGCGTGACGCTTGGGCATCTGAAGTCTCCGGTTTGAATCGTTTGAAAGGAGTATTGCCGAACTTGCAGCACCGGGTATCCGCGCGAATGGCTCGCGCGGATACAGAGGGACTATTGAATGACGCCCAATTGCTTAAACAGCGTATAGATGTCGAGCAGGTCCCAATGCTCGGCCAGCTTGCCGTCCTCGACGCGAAAGATGTCAACCGCGTCGAACTTGTAAGCCTTGCCCGTCGCGGGGACGCCGAGCCAGTCACCCTGGTGCGTCCCGGAATAGGTTCCATAGACCCACACCGTGTCGCCTTCGGACACAATCTGCTTTAGCTTGAACTCGAAGTCAGGCGACGCCTTGAACCAAGCTTCGAAGAAGTCCTTGAAGCCCTTGCTTCCTTGTCCAACGAGCGGATTGTGCTGGATGTAGTCGTCCCGCATCAAGTTGCCGAGAGCGGTGAAATCCTTCTCTCCGAGAATCTTGGCGCCAAACTGTGCCAGTAGTGCTTTGGGATCAGACATCTGTACCTCCTGTGGTTACTGGGTCCGATTTTCATCGGCGGCAAGTGCGTCAAGAGACGCTGAGCCTCCGAGAAGCGCGCAAGCAACCAGCGTGGCGATGATCGTTTTCATCGTTATTCCTCTCATGCGTGCAACCCGGCGGCAGCGCCGATGGAGGAAATTTGGGCACAAAGGTATCTGTTGTAAAGAAGGCACTTTCTAGATATATAGGTACCTAACGGTAACCACCCGGGTCACGCGATATGAAATGGAACCCTTACGCCGCCAAGTGTCCGACGCGTCAGCTGCTCGATCGCATCTCGGACAAGTGGGTGGTGCTTGTGCTCTCGCTGCTTGAGGATGGGCCAATGCGTTTCAGTGTGCTGAAACGCGAGATCGATGGCATTTCCCAGAAGATGCTCTCGCAGACGCTGCGCGCCCTTGAACAAGACGGACTTCTCGTCCGCCGAGCGTTTCCGACCGTGCCCGTCACGGTCGAATATGAGCTGACCGCCCTCGGTCGGTCCCTGAACGTGGCCATGGGTCCGATTGTCGAATGGGCGGTCGCGAATATGGGTCGCGTTCTGAAGGCGCGCGATAGCTTTGGCAAAAAGCCGAACTAGTTTCACCGGATTGGGACGTCGGCTCTGGGTCGGATGCTGCCGTCGGGGGCGCCGCGACGCTTCGCTCGTCATTCAAGAACGCCGCCGAACTCACTCACGGCTGGGTGGCCTTGCCGTGGATAAAGATCCGCGAACTCGTCCGTTCCATTGTTGCGCGCGTGTGCGTGCGTGTTGATGAGGTCGTCGTCAGCCTCGACAGAAAAGAGGTCGCAAGGGGCCTCGTCGGTGAAGCATCTCGAGAGCTGTCGGGAGTACAACTCGGAACCACTGAACCGCGTGCCGAAGCCACATTGCGCCGTGCAGGCAAAGGCATTCGCCTGATTGTTGGAGGCGGTCGATCTGCCAAGCCGGATCGCCAGATGATCGCTCTGCTCAGCAATGCGTATGCGACCCGCGATGCACTGATGTCGGGACGCGATGCAACCATCGACGCCATGGCGAAGCGGCTCGGCGTCAAGCGCGACTATCTTTCGGTGCAGAGACGGGAGTGGCGGATGGGATCGGAAAACGTACGCCGACAAGGCCCGGAAAAGACGCTATATTTCCGCCTATGGAAATGGCATAATATGAAGCTATATCAATGAGTTAGTCGGTGGCTGTGCTGGCAGTCTGGCGCGAACGGGTCTCAATAACAGGGTATTTTTGCGGTTTCAGGGCTTGAAATTGGCCAAAAAATGCCAATTGTATGCGTAATATCAGTGACTTAAAGTGCGAATTGCCAGCGGAAATAACAGGGAATTTTGCGGGCTCATCAGGGCGCTTTGCAGTCAAATCAGGGATAGCTACAATAATAACAGGGACCAACGCGCCTGACGATTCCTGCAGCGATGGCTGCCCCGTGGTCCTTGGAGGCAAAAGGCAACTCACTAATAAAGCAGCATTTTTTACGGGCTCTGACCTTGCCTTCTAGGCCGGTTCCACCTATGTTCTTTTTGCCTGGAGCGAGGCGAAGGCGGGTCCGGAGAGCGTCCATGTGGACGTTGTCGAAGGCCCGGCCGCATGTGCGGCAGTCGGCGAAGTAGCTCCAAAGTGAGGGCGTGACGCCCGATGGGTTCGAAGTTGGCGCATGTGCGCAGGCTTCGAAGGTTCATCGAGGAGTCGCGCCAATTTTTTTGTGTGCGGGCTCCCCATCATACGGAGCCTGTCATGGCTGACCTTCAGATCATTCCGAAAACGACTAGCGAGTTGCGGTCCTACTCCCGCAACGCGCGCACGCACACCCCGAAGCAGATCGCCGAGATCGCCGCCAGCATCAAGGCGTTCGGGTTCAACAATCCAGTTCTCATCGACAACGACAACGGCATTGTCGCCGGCCACGGTCGCGTCGAAGCTGCAAAGCTGCTCGGCTTGGCAACTGTACCGACAATCCGGCTCGAGCATCTCTCGGACGCGCAAAAGCGCGCTTACATTCTTGCCGACAACAAACTTGCCGAGAAGGCCGGCTGGGATCGCGAGATCCTTGCCATCGAGCTGCAGAACTTGATGGAGTTCGAACTCGATTTCGACATCTCTGCGACCGGCTTCGAGATGCCCGAGATCGACTTGCTGATCGCCGACCTCGAAGGCAAACCGCAGAAAGTCGATCCGGCCGATGTGGTGCCTGACATCACCGGCCCGGCCGTCACGCGCCTCGGCGACATCTGGCAGATCGGACCGCACCGGCTGATTTGCGGCGACGCGACCAAGCGCGAGACCTACGCGCAGCTTCTCGACGGCGAGACCGCGCAGATGGTCTTTACCGACCCGCCCTACAACGTGCGCATCGACGGCCACGTCAGCGGCCTCGGCAAGGTCAAGCATCGCGAGTTCGCGATGGCCTCTGGTGAAATGACCGAGGCCGAGTTTGCGGGCTTTCTGAGACTCGTCTTCGCGAACCTGGTCGAGGCCTCAGTCGACGGCTCGATTCATTTCGTCGCGATGGACTGGCGGCACATCGCCGAGGTCATGACGGCTGCGGGCGGCACCTATGCCGCGTTCAAGAACCTCTGCGTCTGGTCGAAGACCAACGGCGGCATGGGCTCGCTCTACCGCTCCCAGCACGAGCTGTTCTTTGTCTTCAAGGCAGGCACTGCGGCACACATCAACAACGTCGAGCTTGGCAAGCACGGGCGCTACCGCACGAACGTCTGGCAGTACGCCGGCGCCAATGCGTTCAGCGCGACCCGCGACGACGACCTCGCTGCGCATCCGACCGTCAAGCCGGTCGCGCTCGTTGTGGACGCGATCCTCGATTGCTCAAAGCGCAAGGGCATTGTGCTCGACGCCTTCGCTGGCTCTGGGACAACGCTGGTGGCGGCGCATAAGACCAGCCGGCGCGGCTACGGCATCGAACTCGATCCGAACTATTGCGACGTCATTCTTCGCCGCATGGCCGGTATCGCCAAGCTTGACGCCGTTCTCGTCGCGACGGGCCAGTC
>FSSH01003125.1_pt1 | contig 19544 bp, 20 predicted proteins | sample 1166101 | NCBI WGS metagenome assembly FSSH01 (sample SAMEA32972668, study PRJEB13176) | freshwater metagenome | biome: Drinking water system; feature: Biomass in drinking water that filtered by 0.45 um membrane; material: drinking water | place: USA | collected 2012-12-20 | depth 0 m | reverse complement strand
GCCTCGCGGCGGCCCGAAGTCTAGGGAGGAAACGCCCCAAGAAGGGCAGCGGTCCGCGACGCCATCGCGTCCCGCCAGGAATAGATCGCCCGGATTGCTGCGCCGCGCAACAGTTCATTCCTTCGTTTTCCACACTCATGTTGCAGTGTGGCAAAACCACCTCATTCCTTCGAAGGCTGCGTATGCCCCGGCGCGTGCACACCTGCCCTTAACCCTGCTACTCGCGAGGTGTGGACCCCCATGCGTCCCGCCCGGCGCGACCTTGCCGGCTCCGCGCCGCGCCCGCACGGTCGCATCCGCCCGGCTCCTGCCGGAATGGGGCCATACATGCCACGTCTGCCGATCCTGCTCGTCACACTTCTAGCCGCCTCGACCGCCGCGGCGGGACCGCTCGACGTCGATCGCGTCGCCCGCGACGCCGCCGTCGAGGCCGAGGCCGTCTACGGACGCGAAGGCATGTTCGGCCTCATGGAGGCCTTCGAAACCTGCCTGGATCGGACGACCCGCTCCCGGAAGGCGCAGACGGCCACGGCGTGCGCCGCGACGGGCTGGACCATGGTCTATCTCGATCTTCTGGCGGTAGAGGTCCTACACGTACCGCCCAGCGTCGACGTCGAGCGAACCTCCTCGCGGATCTCCGAGGCCATGGCGAGCGCTGGTCTGCCGGCATCCGAGGCCAACAGGCTGCGGCCCTACGTGATCCAGTTCGTCGGCACGCGACCGAAGGGGCATGGGGTCGTCGAAGGGAACGGTCGGCGGACCTGACGCATACCTGATCGCTTCGTCGACGCTCCACGCTTCCATCGGAGTTCCGGAGGACGTAGGCGGTTCCGAACACGAAACCTTCCATTCCGCCCCGGAGCGGATCGCCCTCGGGATATGAACTTGGAAAGAACGACGGCCAGCGGCGGCACGGCGACAAGATCGAGCTTCGACGCCGTCGGCATCCGCCGCCTCGCGGCCGGCCCGGCCGGCGTCGCGGCCCTCTTCCTCTTCGTCTTCGCGGCCGCGTGGTGGGGCATCGTCTCCCATCACGCCGGCCGGATCGCCTGCGTCTGGCTTTCCAACCCCGTGGTCCTGTCCATCCTGCTGCGGTCTCCGGCGCGTCGCTGGCCCCGATGGATCGGCGCGCTGGCCGCCGGCAACTTCGCGGCCGACATCGCCGCCGGCGACGACCTCTCCCTGGCGACCGGACTGACGGTGGCCAACACCTTCGAGGTCCTCCTGGGCGCCGGCATCCTGAACGCGATGTTCGGCACCGGCATCGATCTCACGCGCATGCGCGACCTGCGCTGGTTCATCCTCGCCGCGTCGATCCTCGGTCCGGCGGCCGCAGGCGTGTTCGCCGGCATGCTTCTCGAGGCCCGGGGCGAGACCTTCGGCGGCGCATGGCTGACGTGGTTCACCGCGGACGCACTGAGCATCCTGACGGTCGCGTCGCTGATCTCCATCTGCACACCGCCGCGCTTGCGCGACATGGTCCCCGCCCTGCGGCGCGAGACGTTGCTCTGGGTCCTCGGGCTCGGCGTGGTCCTAGGCGGCGTGTTCGCGCAGAACGCCTATCCCCTGCTGTTCCTTCCGATAGCGGTTCTGGTGCACATGGGCGTCCGCCTGGGTCCGCTCGGGGCCGCCATCGGCATCGGTCAGACCGCGGTCGCGGCCTATGTCATGACCCTGTACGGTCGGGGGCCGATCGCCGAGGTCGACCCTATGAACGAGGGCCGCCTGTTCGTGCTGGAGGCGTTCCTGGCCGGCGCCGTCCTCGCCGTCCTGCCGGTAGTGGCCGTCCTCGCCGACCGGTCGCGTCTCGAGCGGCGGCTGCAGCGGACCGAGACGTTGTTCCGGGGCATATTCGAGTACTCGCCCGAGATGCTCGTCGTGCACACGCGGGCCGCCGACGGCTCGACGGTGATCGAGACCTGCAATCAGGCTGCAGCCGAATACCTCGGCATCACCCCGGCGGATGCGGAAGGATGTCGTATCGAGGACGTGCTGCCGGCGGACCGGTCCGCCCCGATCGTCCTGGACGTCGCATCCGTCTTCGCCGGTGGCGGGCTCGTGCGGCGGCAAGTCACCCAATCGATGGGGACCTCGAACATCGTCCACGAGAAGATCTACGTGCCGCTCCACGAGCCGGAATCGGATAGAGTGGTCCGTGTCGTCACCAGCATCCGCGACGTCACCCACATCGCCGAGGCCGAGAACGCCCTCCGGACCAGCGAGGCCCGTCGGCGCCTGCTGTCCGACAACACCACCGACATGGTCGTCGAGCTCGATCTGGATGCCCGACGGCGCTACGTCTCCCGCTCGTGCCGGGAACTGCTCGGCTACGAACCCGCCGAGCTTCTGGGGACCTGCCCTCTCGAGACCGTACACTCGGACGACCTCGCATCGCTCGTCCGCTGCATCGCCGATCTCAAGGCCGGCGGAGACCGGGCGACGTCCACCCACCGCCTGCAGCACAGGGACGGCCGCTGGATCTGGGTCGAGGCGCACTGGAGGATGGTGCGCGACGAGGCAGGGAACGAGGTCGGTTTCGTCGCATCCGTCAGGAACGTCGAGCAGCGCAAGAACGCCGAGAAGGAGCTCGTCCAGGCCCGCATGGACGCGGAACGCGCCAGACGCGACGCCGAGCGGGCCAGCGCCGCCAAGAGCGACTTCCTGGCGACGGTCAGCCACGAGATCCGGACGCCCCTGAACGGCATCGCGGGGTACACCGGCCTCCTCCTCAAGGAGACGGATCTGACCCCCACGCAGGCCCGCTACGCGGATCGCATCCGCACCGCGAGCGCCGCCCTCAAGACCGTCGTCGACGACATCCTGGACTTCTCGAAGATCGAGGCGGGACAGATCGCCCTCGACCCGGTCGACTTCCGGCTACGGAAGCTCGTCGACGACGTCATGTCGATCGTCAGGGGTTCCTCGATCGGCAGGGGCCTCAAGATCGAATGCCGCGTGCCGCGCGACCTGCCCGAGAGGGTGTTCGGCGACGAGAACAGGCTCCGTCAGGTGCTCCTCAACCTCCTCGTGAACGCCGTGAAGTTCACGCCGGCGGGCACGGTGACGCTGCTCGTGGAGAACCTGGGCACGTCGAGCTCCGACCGGCGCATCCGCTTCCGCGTCCGGGACACGGGCATCGGCATAGCTCCCGACCAGCAGGCGCGCCTGTTCCAGCGGTTCAGCCAGATCGACGGGTCGATCGCGCGCCGCTACGGCGGCACGGGCCTCGGCCTCGCCATCAGCCAGCAGCTGGTAGGGCTCATGGGCGGCGAGATCCGGGTCGAGAGCGAGGAGGGCGCGGGTTCGGAATTCCACTTCGAGATCGCGTTCCAGCGGTCGACCGGCGGCGATGCCCAGGAGCCCGACGGCCGCCCGGCGTCCGGGGAGCGCCAACCGCGCCGGATCCTCGTGGTCGAGGACGTCGAGGTGAACCGGGAGCTCGTCGTCACCCTGCTGAATCTCTCGGGCCACGCCGTCGACACGGCCGTCGACGGGGACGAGGCGGTCGAGAAGGTGGTCCGCAACGTCTACGATCTGGTCTTCATGGACATCCAGATGCCGGGCATGGACGGCATCACCGCCACCGCGGCCATCCGCGCGCTCGGGATAAGCGCCGCGACGCTGCCCATCGTCGCCATGACGGCCAACGTGCTGCCGGACCAGATCCAGGCCATGCGGGCGGCCGGCATGAACGACCACGTCGGCAAGCCGTTCGAGCCGCACGACATCGACCGGATCATCGAACGCTGGACACGGAGCGAGGAGCCGGTCGAGCGCCCCGGTCTGGCGCCCTCGGCAACACCTGCGAACGAGCCGGCCGGCGTATTCGACATGCTCGCCGCCAAGATCGGCCACGAAACCTGTCGGCACATCTTCGACAGCTTCAAGCGGGATCTGCGCGACCGCTTCGCGGCGGCGCCCGCGGATCCCAAGGGGCTCGCTAAGGATGCGCACGCGCTCATCGGCGAGGCTTCCCAGCTCGGGTTCTCCGAGCTCGCCGCGGCATGCCGTGGGCTCGAGGAGGCCTGCGCGGCGGGGGGCGACGTTCCGACCGCGATGTCCCGCGTGGAGAACGCCCGCGAGGAGGCGCTACGGATCATCCATACCTTGCACGCGGCATGATCCCGGGCGATCTCCGGTGAAGCAACGACGGGAGCGACCTTGGACATCACCCAGATCAGCCACCACGACCTCGACGGATACGGGGCGTGCATCGTGGCGGGACTTCTCGCGGACGTCGGCCGGATCGTCCACGTACCCCGCTATTCCGACGTGGGCGCCGTCCTGGAGCGCGAGGCCGCGCGACTGGCCCGGGCTACCGCTCCGGAGCTCCTTCTGATCACCGATCTCAGCCTCGAGAGCGACGCCGTCCGCTTCATCGCGAACTTCGCGACCGCGAACCTGAAGCGTCCCGAGGAGCGTCGGCACAGGCTCGTCGTGCTCGACCATCACATCTCGTCCGTCGAGCATCTGAAGGCACAGGGCCTTGCGCCCCTATCTGACGAGGGCGACGGACGCACGCTCCGGTTCGACCTGGGGGATCCGCTGATCCACGTGCGCATCGACGACGGACGGTGCGCCACCCGGCTCGTCCTCGAATGCCGCGAACTGTTCACGGACCGCGTGCCGTCTCCGGACCTCGAGCGTCACCTCGGCGCCCTCGTCGCCGGCATCGACGCCTACGATCTCTGGCGCAAGAACGACCCGGCGTTCCAGGACGGCGTCCTGCTCAACGAGGCCTTCTGGGACAGCGCCGTCGCCTACGTTCCGGCCGGCCACCCCTGGCACGACCGGTTCGTCGGGGACATCCTCATGGCGCTGGCCGCACGGCTGCAGGCCGGGATCCCGCCGGCCGAGATCGAACTCTCGGTGGCGGCGCTGCGCAAGGGCGTGGTGGACCGGCTGCTCTCCGACCAGCCGGGCGACGATCCGGCCCTGACCGTGCGCGCCCGTCTGTCCCTGGCTCTGTCACGGTCGACCGAGCTGTTCAAGACGCTCTCCGACGGCACGAAGATCTCGTTCGGCCTCGACGGCGGGGTCTTCCAGGCCGTCTCCGACCACATCATGGAGCGCGGCGACGCCCAAAGGGTCGTGAACGCGGCCAGGGGCGGCGGCATGTCCTTCCGGTCGCGCAACGGGACCGCGCTCGAAGCGGCGCGCCGGTTCAGAGGCGGGGGCCACGCGGATTCAGCCGGCGGCAAGCTGCCGAACGGATCGGCGTACTCGATCGCGGACGCGATCGCCCAGATCGAGCCCATCCTCTGCCCGCCGAAGCCGAAGGAGTCCGACAGCCCGTTCGCGGCACTGAAGAATTGGAAGGGGTGACGATGCGCAGGCAGCCGATCGCGGCGATGCTGCTTGCCGTCCTCTCGTCAGCGCCCGCCGACGCCGGCGCCCTTCCGTTCGAGGGGCGTTGGAGCGGCGGACCGGCCACCTGCGCGTCGCCTTTCCGCATCACCCCGAAGACCTACGCGGCTCCGGGAGCCGCTCCGTCGCCGATCGCCAGGGTCGAGCGCAGCCGCGGCTGGTGGCGGGTCGAACTCGGGGACGGCTACGGCGTCTCGCTGATGGACGTGAAGCCCCGTTCGATGACGTGGCACTCGCCGGCATCCGGCGACACCTTCGCCCTGACCCGCTGCCGCTAAAGCCTCGTCGGCGCGACCGTTCCTTCGCGTCCGCCGCGCCGTCATCGATCCGTCATGAAACCGTGCTCTTCTTCCGGTCAATGAAGAACAAGAACGAACGTAACGTCGACCCTACCTCTCTCTCGAACCCGATCGCGCCCACGGCGCCCGACCTCTGGTCCCGCATCCTTCCCTGGCACGAGCGCCTCGCCGCCGACCGGGCATTCATGATCCGGGTCCGGACCGCTCTCGCCGTCGGCGAAGCCGACGCATCGCAGGCCATCCTCGAATATCTCCGGTTCGCCTACCTCGCCTGGACCTCGCCCGTGGGAGCGACGCCCTCGAAGGCGATCGACGAAATCTGGCACGAGCATCTGCTTTTTACGCGGTCCTACGACGCCTTCTGCCGCGGCACCCGAGGCGAGCACCTCCATCACGAGCCGGGCGACGGCGCCTCGGACGTGGATCGCTACCGAACCGCCTACCTGGACACGCTGGATCGCTACGAGGTCGAGTTCGGCACTCCCGACGGGCGGTGGTGGCCGCGTCCGCCGGCGCGGACACCGGAGGCCCCGATCCCATCGGCCGGCGGTCGACCGTTCGGTCCGCTCACCCTCTCGATCCCCGGGGTCGTTCTGACGGTCTTCGCCTGGGCAGGCTTCGGGCCGGCCGTCGGCCTTCTCGTAGGCGGCGCGACGGCGCTCGTCGCGCTGGTCGCCCTGCTCGACGACGGTACGCCCACCGCACGGCCGCGCAGGCGCGGCAGGGATTCCGGCGGCACCTGCAGCGGAGGGGACGGCGGCTTCGTTCCAACCGGGATCGGAGATGCGTGTCCCGATGGCGGGAGCCCCGGAGACGGAGGGGCTTCCTGCGGAAGCGGGTGCGGAGGTGGTGGATGCGGCGGGGCCTGACGGGGCCTTTTTTTATGCCTGCCTCACGCCGCGAGGCTATCCTCGAAGTCGTCCGGCACCTCCCCGAACTTGCCGAGGATCTCGATGCTCTCGAGCTCGCCCGTCTCGTTGTCGGCGACGATCTTCAGCGCGGCCGCGCCCGGCTTTCGTCCCGAGACCGCCTCGGCGCGCTTGCGGGCTCCGTGATCGGTATCGACGAGCTGACGGTCCCCGGGCACGAGCCTCTTCCTCTTCAATTCGAACGTCTGCACGACGTAGCTTGTCTTCAGAGCCATGAGTTCCTCCAGGCGCCACCTTGGACGGGACGCGCGGTGCTTCCCATCGTCCTTTCCCCATGGGTTCCAGATGTGCACAGGGGATGCGATCCGCCAGCGGACCAGCCGTCGCGGCGCCCCGCGGCAGGGAAGGTACGCAGGCGCACGCGGGACGCTCGGACAAGTTTTCCGGACGCCGAGCCATTCAAAGGCACCCTCAACTTCGTTTCAATGCAGTACATTTGGTTTCGGCCTATCGACCACCGAGGATATCGATGAACCGCTCGACCCGTTTCCCGGCATGGTTGGAGCGGCGGGGCTATTCGATCCGAACGAAGAAACGGATCGGGACGGGGCGGTCCCCGGGATCCGCAGGTGCCACGGCCACGGGAGCAACCCGCATCGACAACGTCGTTCCATTCCCCGCCCGCCTGACCCTGCGCGAGGCGACGACGGACTGCCCGGAGGTCTCCGTTCTGGTCCTGCCCCCATCCCGTGTCCGTCCGGCCCGGTGAGGTCCCTGCGAGGGTGAAGTTCCCCTGGTCAGACGCGCGTCGACTCGCGATAGTCGCGCGGAGCGAGACCGAACCTGCTCTTGAAGGCGCGGCTGAATGCGGAGCCGTCGAGGTACCCGCAGGCCAGCATGACGGCCGTGACGGTCCTGCCGGAGCCGTCCACCGAAGATAGCCGACGCCGGGCGCGATCGAGCCGCGCGTCCCGTATCGCCGCGGCGATACCGCCGTCGGCGACGAACGCCTCGTACAGGCGGGTCCTCGAGACCTTCAAGGCCGTCCGCACCTCGTCCGGCGTCAGCTGCGGATCGTGGAGGCGGCGCTCGATGTAGGCCCCGGCCAGGGAGCGGAGCCCGGCCATCGAGAGTTCGGCCTCCGGCGGTCTGGCGTCCGGATCCACGACGCCCCTGAGGAGATGCAGCGCGGCTCCGAAGCCGTGCGCGGTCTCGGCCTCGGTCATGCGTTCGATCGAACCGGCGAACGACCGCAGGTAGCTTGCGAGCAGATCGGGTAGCGGCCCACCCGCCTGGATCATCCGGCCGGCTACGCTCTTCACGCTTCCGACCTGAGAGACGAACATCTCGCGCGGCAGATTCAGCCGGATCTCCTCGTAGGCGCCGTGGAGGCCGGTCACGAAGGGGCGGTTCATGGTGGTGAAACCGATGCCGCCCGCTTTGAGGATGCCACCGAAGCCGCTCTGCTCGTGATGAGCCCTGCCGGCGGCCAGCAGGCTGAAGCAGACGTCGTCGTTGTCGTCCGCCCGAACATGTCGAACGAGGCGTTCGACCTGGACGCCGCTGCTGCGGGTATGCATCAGCGTACCGTGGGACGACACGGCGAGCAGGCGGTCGGCGGCGAACGACCCGACGCCCTCGGTGCTCGTCGCATCGACGCTCGCCAGCGCCATGCTGCGCCAGTAGTCGAAGGCACGTCGCGGTTCCACGTCCCGGGTCGTCTGACGCTGTGCAAAGATCACGATCGTCTGCAGCCGTTCGGGTGTTTCGGAATGTTTCCCGAACAGGTGTGCATGGCGATCGGTTTAGATCAAGTTGCCGTCCATCGACCGACGGACGCCCCCACTCGATAGACCTGGACGTCGTCAGGACCCAGCTCCGATCCACCGCCATCGCCCAGGCGCGTCCCGTGCGGGCCATGCCGGAGCCCAATCGGGGGTGCCCCGCGACGTTGCCCCGGAGAGCCTCCACGCCTTCGACCGGATGCGGTCGCCAGGACCAGTCGGCGAGGTAGGGGGATCCGGCTTCGCGCGCTGTGCATAAGGTGCCTTCGAGCGCGACGGCGTTCCTTGCCGGATGGCGTCATGGCCGACGGCGTGTACTGCTTCGCGCATGAAGAACGCGATACTGGCATCGTGCATCGTCGCCGGCCTTGCTCCCACCGCGGCTTTCGCCGACTGCGTGCGGGATAGGATGCAGGCGTGCTACGCGATCGAGAACGGACGGACGGCGTCCGGCCGAGGCGGTCTGTCGCCTTCCGAGTTCTGCGCCGCCGACGCGGTGGCGCGCTGCCCCGTCGAAGGTGCCGCGGTCGGAGCCGACGCGGAGCGACGTGCCAAGGCGGCCGAGCTGGACCGCGCCATCGGATACCTGAAGGGCCGGAAGGCGGCCGACCCGGCTCTGGCCGATGCCGATCTGAAGGCCTGCCGGGGATCGGCCGGACAGGATTCGTCCGTGGCCCTCAACTGCATGATGCAGCGCGAGCGCGACCGTGCGGCGACCGTCCGTACCGCCGCGCCGGCCGCAGTCGACGCCCCGGCCCGCAAGGCGGCTTCGGCGCCGGCGCCCGACGTCGGGAACCTCAACGAATTCGTCGTCGAGGGCGGCAAGCTTCGTGTCTTCGAGGGCGACACCGACGCCAGGAAGTCCTGGATCCGCTACAACGACAACCTCGTCGAGGAGTTCTCGGGCGTCTATCTTTCCGTCCGGGCGGTGATCCACGTCGGCTACACGGATACCGTGCTCATCTACTCGACCAATCCGGGCGGCTCCGGCACCGTCGACAGCTACGGGCTCGTCTCCGTGACCGGCAAGAGCAAGGTGAACCACACCGATCTCCCGGTTGGGACCGGGCGGTTCGAGTACCTGGTCGGCAACGGCCGCATCGCCTTCGAGCTCGGCATCGAGGACGGGAAGGAGGTCCGGGCGATCTACACGGACGGGCGCCTCGACGTGACCCGGACCGCCGCGCCGAAGACGGGCCTGAAGGCCGAGGACTGCAACTTCCTCTACAACGACGTCCTCACCCAATGCGTGGAGGCCGTCCGGACGACGTGCGCCTTCGACGACATCGGAATCGCCATGGCCTACCAGCGCCCGATGAACATGATGGCGGCCAACGACCCGAACTTCCGGGAGACGGATTTCCGCAACACCTGCGAGCAGTCGTGCAAGGCGAAGAAGAAGCCGTCCCTGGCTGCGTTCCGGAAGGCGGTATGCCTTCCGAAATAGCTCGGGTCAGGCCCTGACGACGGGCAGCTCGTCGAGCCTCGTGGTGTAGCGCGGCGAACGCATCTCGAACTTCGTCGCCCAGGCCCGCGCCTTCTCCTGCCCGGCCGAGGCCGAGACCACGGATCCACGTCCGAAGCGGCGGTTGCAGGCATCGACAGCGTCCATGAGCGCCCCGCCGCGTTCCCGGTCGAAGCCGCCGATCAGGGCGCGCTGCGAGGTCTTCAGGGGGACGAGATCGGTGGTGATGATGCCGGCCTTCGACCATCGATAGCCCTCCTTCCAGGCGCGACGGACCCCGAAGGTCGCGGCCTTGATCAGGACGAGGGTGTCGTTCGACGCCTCCGGCAGCGTCACCACGGTCGAGACCGATCGCTGCGAGCGGTCCCGATCGTGCTCGGAGGTATGGAAGAAGACGGTCACGTGGTCCGTCCCCAGGCCTTCCGCGCGCAGCTTCTCGCCGAGACGCGTCGCATGGGTGGCGACCGCCTGCTGCATGGTCTCGAGATCCTCGACGCGGTTCGAGAACGAGCGCGTGACGGCGCATCCCTTGCGCCCGGGCGCGACCGTCTCGAGATCGAGGCAGGGAACGCCGCGCAGCTCGTAGACCAGCCGCTCGCCGACGACGGTCAGCGTCTTGCGCACCGAGCGAGGCTCGAGGTCCCGTACGTCCGCGACGCTGTCGCAGCCGATCGCCTCGAGCTTGCGGGCGGTCGCCGGCCCGACGCCCCAGATGTCCTGCATCGGCGTGAGGCCGAGCCACGTCGCCCGTTCGTCCTCGTCGGTCAGGTCGACCACGCCCCCGAGCTGCGGGTTCTTCTTCGCGATGTGGTTGGCGAGCTTGGAGAGGGTCCGCGTCGGTCCTATGCCCACGCAGGTCGGAATGCCCGTCCACCGATGGACGGTCTGGCGCATGTCCTTGGCTAGTTCGAGCCGCTCGGCTGGACGGACGTCGGAGAGATCGATGAAGCTCTCGTCGATCGAGTAGATCTCGATCCGCGGCGAGAACCGGCGGTAGACCTCGTTCACCCGGGCCGACATGTCGCCGTAGAGCGCATAGTTCGAGGAATAGACCCTCACGCCTTCGGAGCGACAGAGCTGGCGGATCTTGAACCAGGGCTCGCCCATCTTGATGCCGAGCGCCTTCGCCTCCGTGGTCCGGGCGATCGCACATCCGTCGTTGTTGGAGAGCACGATGACGGGAAGGCGTGCGAGGCGGGCATCGAAGACCCGCTCGCACGAGCAGTAGAAGCTGTTGCCGTCCGACAGGGCGTAGGAGCGCGGTTGAGCGCTCATCTGCCGGCGGCCGCCGTTCCGTCGAGCAGGGTTCGGGGAGGCGTCATGATCCGTGCCGTACGGCAGACGCCCGCCGGCGCGGGTTGATGGAGCCGGAAACCACGCCCCAGACCTCGACCACCGCATCCGACGCGATCTCGAATTCCGGGAAGCGGGGGTTGGCGAAATCCAGGCGCACGCGTTGGTTCCTACGCGACCACACCTTGAAGCTGCGCTCGCCGTCTATGTCGACCACCACGACGTCGCCGTCGACCGGCGTGAGGGATCTGTCCACGATGGCAATTTCGCCATCGAAGAGACGGGCCAGGATCATGCTGTCGCCGGACACGCGCACGAGGAACGTCGACGGTCGATTGGGGATCAGCAGGCGCTGGAGATCGATCTCCTGTTCGATGAAGTCGTCCGCGGGCGAGGGAAATCCGGCGCGCACCGCCGCCGCCAGGATCGGGAGCGATACCGAAGGGCCGGTTGGACGGGCGACGTGCAGCATGGGGCCTCCGTGATTCGAGACGAGAACGAACCAAGAACATGCGCCGTTCCCGGGGTAAAGGCGACTCCCGTCCGATTGTGGAAACCTGTGGATTGCTGTGGACGAGCGCCGCGAAGGACCTTGCGGAGCGTTTCGTCGTCGGGGGCGGGCCCGCCGGACCTTCGAGGTCGGCCGGCGGCCGGCGAAGGATGGGATCTCCAGCGAGAATCCTGTCGAACAAAGCTCGGCAGTAAGCAAAGGTCCGGATTGGTAAACGGTCCCCCGGGATGAAACCTGCGTGTGCACTCGATTTTTTTTACGAAGCGCGTGACTTTACTCGGGTCCTAAGCTGTGTTTTGAAGTCCATACGAGATGTCGAGCCTCACCTAAGGCCTCGCTCGTTTGTTTCTCTACTAAGGTGTGTTTAGAAATGGTTGAGAATAAGACTGAACAGGCGCGTCTAGTCGAACTAACCGCCGATGTTGTTTCAGCTTATGTGTCGAACAACCCAGTTCCGGTTCAGGAGGTTGCAGCTCTCATTGCTTCGACCTACTCGGCGGTCGCCGGACTCGGCAAAGGAATGGAAGTCTCCGCCAGCGTTCCCGAGGCGGCAAAGCCGACGACGAGCATGATCAAGCGTTCGATCGGCCAGGATGCACTGGTCAGCTTCATCGACGGCAAGTCCTACAAGACGCTGAAGCGTCATCTCACCGGTCACGGCATGTCGCCGGAACAGTATCGCACCAAGTTCGGCCTTCCGACGGACTACCCGATGGTTGCTCCAAGCTACTCCGCGCAGCGGTCGCAACTGGCAAAGGCCATCGGTCTCGGGCAGGTGTCCAGGTCGGAAGCACAGGATGCTCCCGCGGAGCAGCCGAAGACCGCGCCGGCGGCCGCGAAGACCGCAGGCAGGAAGGCGGGCGCGGAGCAGAAGCCCGCCGCCGAGGCGAAGGCCCCGCCGCGCAAGAAGGCCGCCTGAGGCCGCCCCTTCCGGTCTTCGGACGGATCCCGAACGGCCCGTGGGCATCCCGCCCGCGGGCCGTTCGCACGTCCGCGTCCGCGCGGTCGCCGTCGGTGCCGCCAGGATCGAGCCCGCTTCGCCCCCGCCTTCGACGCACGGTTCCGCACGGTCGCCGCCAGGGCCGAATTGCGCCCGGCAAGGAATGAATTTACCATCGAAGGAACGGGAGACACGCAATGCGCGCTTTGTTCATCGGTTCCTTCCTCGGCCTCGTCGCCGTTCCGGCCCTCGCGGCGGCGATGCCCGAGCCGCAGCCCCTCGCCGCGACCGTCTCCGCCATCTTCGCCGCGGCCGACGTCGATCACGACGGCGTCGTCGACCGCAGGGAGCTGGAGGCCGCGATCGCGGGCTTCCGCGAACAGGTGCGCCCGGGCTTCGAGCACGACTGGGGCGTCATGATGCGTGTGGCCGGCGTCGATCCGATGGCGCCGGGCATCGACTTCCCCACGGCGGCTCGCGGCGCTCTGGCGCTCTACGAGCGGGCCGACGCGAACCACGACGACGTCGTCACCCCCGAGGAGGCACGGGCGTTTCTGACCACGATGTCCGGCGACGTGCGCGAGGCGGCTGCCGAGTTCATGGCCACCGCGGACGACAACTTCGACGGCACGATCGACGCCGCCGAGCTTTCCGGCCTGCGGACAGACGTCGAGACCTATCTCGCGGCCGAGGCCCGCGACCCCGACACCGTGCCGGAGGGCGGCGTCGTTCTGAAGGCGGCGACCCTCCAGGCCTTTCTCGATCGCGCCGACGCCGTCCGCGACGACGCCATGGCCCGGTTCGACCGGATCGCCGGTACCGGGACTTCGGTCAAGCTCGCGGTGCTGGAGGTCGACGTCGGCCGCGTGGCCGAGGCGCTGCCGCCCGCCGGCGAGCGCTGACGTCTCGACCGCCGCACCCGTCTCAAGCCAAATACCGAGAGATCGCATGGATCGACGCAGGATCGCCGAGGAGTTCAGGGCCGTCGGCCATCCGCTGGGGGTGTCCGAGCAGTTCGATGTCGCCCACCTCACGCACGCCGATCTGGCGCGGCCGGTCCTGGCGATCGGCGACACCGCCTCGGGCAAGGGCGAGGTTCTGCTCGGGATCGTCCGGAGCGCCATGGCGGCGGGATCGGGCGTGGTGATCGTCGACGGCAAGGGCGACCCCCATCTGGCGCGCAGGCTGGCGTCCATGAGCATGGCGCTCGGGCGGCGCTCCGATCTGCGGGTCGTGAACCTCCTGTCCCGGCGGGACGGGCGGACGCCGGTGCACTCCGCCTTCGACCCCCTCGCCGTCGGCTCCGCCGAGGATCTGGCCGGGATGCTGATGGAGCTCGCGTTCGAGGGGGCGGGCAGCGACATGGACGCGTTCAAGGACCGGTCCCGCTCCCTGATCCTGCCGTTGATGCAGGCGCTGGTCTGGAGGCGCGACCGCAAGGGCGCCGCCCTCGACATGAACCGGGTCCGCGAAGCCATGTGCTGGGATCGGCTGGAGGCCGTCTCGAACGACCCCGAGCTGCCCGACGGCATCCGCGCGGGCCTGCGCGCCTACATCGAGACCACCCCCTTCTACCGGAAGGGCGAGAAGGTCGGGCAGCGCACGCTCGAGCAGCACGACTATGCGACGATGTCCCTGGGACGGGTCATGATCCAGGTCGAGGACGATCCTGCCGCCGCGTCGGACGTGCCGACCGCCGAGGAGTTCGGTAGCTACCTCGCCGACCGGCTGGTCACGGTCGTGTTGCTGCCCTCGTTCGCGAAGGATCCGGCCCGCGCCATCGAATGTTCGGATGCCCTCATGTTCTCGCTCGAGGCGGCGCTGCACGCGGGCCTATCCGAGACCCGGGGGACGGACGGCATCGATCCATTCGGAAAGGGAGGCGAGTTCGACGATTTCCAGGGCCTGAAGTCGGCGGGACCGCCCGAGCGGATCATCATCCTGGACGATGCGGCCCACTACGCGATCGCGGGGATCCCGGATCTGGCCCGGTGGACCGGCGATCTCGGCATCTCGCTGGTCTTCGGCGTGACCGACAAGGCCGAGCTCGCCCGATGGAGCGGGCGCGGCCTGTCCGCGAAGGCGATCCTGGCGCATTGCCCGACGCAGCTGACGCTCGCCGACGGCACGCTCGAGCTGGTCCAAGACGGCGTCCTCAGCCGGACGATGCCGATCTGAGCGCTGCCCGCGACGCCCCGGTCACGGGGTGGCGGCGCGATGAACCGCCTGCGACAGGTCGTAGGCGTCCTGGTACCGGCCGCCTAGGCGCATGTACTCGTTCTCGATGGCCTCGATCGCATCGGCGCCTTGCAGCGAGACGGGCAGCGTCGGTCGACCGGACACGATCGTGTCGATGCGCATGGCGGCCCAGGTCGTCCCCAGACAGGCGGCCACCGTTGATCGCTCGGCGGCCTTCGGCGCCGCCGCGCCGCAACGCGCGGTCTCCTCGGCGAGACCCTCCATGCCCGCGCGCCGATGGATCGCCTGGGCGCGCGAGGCCGATCTCGCCGCGAGGGCGCGCACGTCCTCCACCGGCGGTTCGCCGCCGGCCGACGCACCCTTGCGCGCGAGGTGCTCCTTCATCGTCTCGTCGAGCCATTTGCGCAGGTACCGGTGGAAGCCGTTCACCGACCCGTTCGCCGATCCGGATGCGATGTCGTCGAGCTTCCAGGCCCCGTTTTCCTTGAGGAAGGTGTAGGTCTGCCGGTGTCTCACCGGAACGCCGTCGACCGGCGTAGAGAGATCGGCTTCGACGACGGCCTTGCGGGCGTTGCTCGAGACGAGGCGCACCCGCTCGTAGGTCGAGCTCTTCGCGCTCTGCTTTCCGCTGAAGACGTCCGCGTCCCAGACGTTCTCCCGGGTCGATCGCGCCCTGCTCCAGAGGAGCCCGAGCTCCTTCGTCACCAGCCGTCGCGTCGCAGGGCTCCTCCAGGATCCGAACACCTCCTTCTCGCCGCCCGGGCGATCGTAGGAGACGAGATCGGCGAAGGCGGCGAGCGGCGAGCCGGGGGGCGCCGCCGGGATCGGGCCGCCCGAAGGGTCCCTGGCGGAGGCGGCGTTCGCGACGAGGACGGCGGCCAGAAGGGTGGCGATGCGAAGCTTCATTCGGGCTCTCGAGATCGGTTCATGCCGGCCGTCAGGTTCAGCGCTTGCAGCGGCGGTAGGTGTCCGTCTGCTGGTTGTTGACCCGCACCGACAGCCGCTCGCCCTGGAGCGTCGCAACCACGACCGCCGGAACGGCCCGGTCGGCGAAGTTGCAGCTGCCCCGCCACGTCACCTGATCCCCAGTCCGCGCCACGCTCTTGAAGGCGCAGCTCATCTCGTCCGCCACCAGGCTCATCGCCGAGATGTTCACCGCACCTGCGGAGGGAAAGCAGCTCTTCGGATCCGGCGCCCAGTCGCCGACGATCGTCCTGCCGCCGGCCAGGGCCGGCGTGGCGAGGAGAGCGATCGAGACGAGGATCGGACCCAGGATGTTTCTGCAGAGGGCGGAAGGCATGACGGCTCCGTACGAGGTTGCCGCCAAGCTACCGCACGTTTGCTGAGGATCTGCGCAGACGACCGCTAAAATGCATTGCTTCAGAGCCGCGTTGCATGGGCGCCGCGAATAGGTGAACGGCCCTGGACGACCGGGCCGGAGTCAGATCCGGTTGGCCACCCAGTCGCCGAGCCCCAGCCGGACGACGAGGTGGGCGATGCGGGGGCCGTCCCACACCTGGACGGGAAGATCCGGGGGAGGGATCAGCTTTCCCTTCGGCGAATGGACGGCGAAGATCATCCGGGCGCAGCGCTCCCGCCTGTCGAGAAACCGGCCGACGTAGTCGTCGAGGACGGACTGGGCCGCCCGGCTCTTCACCTGCACGAACGCGATCTCGTCCAGCGCCGGGTTCTCCACCTCGATGTCGATTCCTTCGGTCGAGCCTCCGAGCTTCTCCAGCCTCGACCAACCCGTCCGCGACAGCAGGAGGTCCACCAGAAGCTCGAAGTCCTTCGGGCCCAGGCGAGCGACGAGGGCGGACACGGCCGTCTCGTAGGCCCCACGCGCCTGCGCGGCGGCCATCACGGCGGGATCCTCGCTGTCGGACAGGATGCGGAGGATCTCCCGCCAGCCTCCGGGCGTGCAGGCCGTCCCCTGGAAGCCGCTCGTCGCGCCGACGATGCCCGGCAGCTCGGACAGCACCAGGTGGCGGCCGCCCAGCGATCGATCGCTCCAGGTCCGGTCGCAGGTCAGCCAGAAGTGTCCGAGATCGAGGCCTTCGCCGGCGGGATTGATGGCGATTCCGTCGTGGACGGTGCACCACCAGAGGGAGCCCTCCTGGTAGGTCACCCAGACGTGCCGGCTCGGGCGGTCGAGGACGCTGCGGATCGCCCGGAAGTCCTGCGTCGCCCCGGGCTTGGGGCCGTACTCCTCTCGGATCGCCTTTTCGATCACGGCGTAGTCCGCAGAGGCCAGCGCCTCGTCGGGTACGGACTTCCACCCGAAGTAGATCTGCCCGAGCGTCTTGGCCGCCTTCCACCAGCGCCCGCCCGCGCCGAGCTTCACGTATCGGACCGAGCCCGGCAGAGCGCCGGCGACGATACTTGCATCCGGGGATCCCGTCATCGGCAGATCAGATCCCCGGTCGCCGTCCTCATCGTGCCGTTGGGGCAGTCCGGCGGCGGCATCACCCGTTGCGCACCTGGGATCGCATCGCTTGCGGGTGCGGAGGTCCCTGCCTCGGCCGGGCTCGGCCTGCCGGGCGTCGGAGCGTCCGTCGCCGACGATCGGGGAGGCGGAGAGGACTGCGCGGCAGCGGAGGTCGCGAGGGCGAGGACGGCGAGCGACGCCGCAAACGACCGGAGTTTCGGCATGGGCTTGTCCCGAGGCCTCGATGTCGGCCGCGGACCAGCCTGCAGTGATGGGCGGGCTTCGTCCAGGCTCCATGGGCGACGGGACGGGGATCGGGCCCTATGTCGATGGCATGTGCAATCTCTACAGCCTCGTCACACCGCAGGCCCTTATCCGCGAACGGATGGAGATCGAGCACGATCGAGCCGGCAATCTGCCGCCGCTTCCCGGGATCTTCCCGGACCAGATGGCCCCTGTCGTCCGGATGCAGGACGGCACGCGGGAGCTCGCGATGATGCGCTGGGGCTTCCCGTCGCCCGTGAACAAGGGGCCGCAGCACCCGGTCACCAACGTCCGGAACGTGAAGTCCAGCTACTGGAAGCCCTGGCTGAAGACCGGGCAGCGGTGTCTCGTTCCGGTCTCGTCCTTCAGCGAGTACGCGGACACCAAGCCGAAGAAGACCCCTATCTGGTTCGGGCTGGACGACGAGCGCCCGCTGTTCGCCTTCGCCGGCATCTGGAGACCCTGGAAGGGCGTCCGCGGCCCGAAGCGCGACGACCCGGTCGAGGAGGAGCATCTGCTCTACGGCTTCCTGACGACCGAGCCGAACGGGATCGTCGGGCCCGTGCACCCCAAGGCGATGCCGGTCCTGCTGACGAAACCGGAGGAATGGCGGACGTGGCTGGAGGCGCCGGTCGAGGAGGCCCTCGAACTGCAGCGCCCGCTCCCCGACGAGGAGATGAAGATCGTCGCCGAGGGCGGGCGACGGGACGGTGCGTCTGCGCACGAGGACTGAGAGGCTTCGGAGCCAATCCGCCTCCGATCGGTTGACCTCGACAGCAGCACGAGGAGAACATCATGCCGATCGTCGCCGCAGCGCTCTTGGCCACCACGGGCACCCTGGCTTCCCTCGATATCCGCAGGCAGTGGGCCGAATACGCCACGGGCGCCTCGCTGATCGCCGGCCTCGTCGCAATCGGCGCGTCGTTCACCATCCACTGAGATGTCGGCTTGCGGGCCGTTCGACGCCGGGTGAGGCTTCGGCCATGTCCGACGACTACGATCCCGCCGCCATTCGCGTGCTCGAGGGCATGACGCCCCTCCGGCGGCGACCGCGCGGCCACGTGGAGGACGAGTTGTCCGAAGCCAACCGCATCGCGCTCGAGGTCTTTCGCCTCGGCGTGCGGGCGAATGTGCTCGCCAACGCCGGCGATCCCGGGGCCGCTGCGGCCCAGGCGGCCCACGGGAAGGCCGAGGCCGAAGCCGTCGAGGCCGGACACGTCATGCGACGGGTCGATGCAGCGGCCCTCCGGTCCCGTCATCCGATCCTGGCCAGGGACGCCGAGATCACCATCGGATTCGGCTGGCAGCCGATCCTGGAGGAGTTGCTCCGTGCCCTGGAGACCCTGTCCGTCACCGTCACCCTCGTGCGCGAGAAGTTCGGCGGCATGGACGCGAAGATCTACCCGGCAGACCGCTGGATCGGCGACGAGATCGAGCGCGTCGGGCAACTCAAGACACCGGCCATCGAGACGTCGCTGCAAACCTGCGAGGCCTGTGGGGCGCCGGGGATCCTGAGAAGGGATGGACGCGGGCGGACGCGTTGCGACGTCCACGCGGAGATGTAGACGTCCCGGCGAAGCGTAGGGCATTCGAAGCGGCTCGCGACGGCCGACGAAGTTGCAGCGGCGTGCCCCGCGGCCGCTTGGACGGCCTCGCTTACGCATATCGATCCTTCTCGACGTCAGCAATCTACGAACGAACGCGCTCGGTGTCTGCGAAGGGAATTCGCTCCTTCGCTAATAGGCGCCTTCCGGCCGCCAAAGCCGCTTTTACGCTTTTACGACCTCCCTCTCGACACCTCGAATGCCTGGACGGGGGCAGGCGACGACCTGCCGTCTGGATGTCGACGGATTGGGCAGCTTGCACGCGATCGGAAAGGAGCGTTTTCTTGATGACGAAGGAATGAAAGATTGGCTCGTCAACAGGAGATGGGTCATGGGCACCTGGAGCGAAACCAAGGAACACGCAAGGCGCACGTTGGTCTCCTTGACCGGATCGCGCGTGCAGACGGCCAGCGCCATCGCGGCGCTCTCGCTGCCGGCGCTGCTCTCGCCGGTCGCAGCCGTCGCGAGCGCTGCGGCGGCCGGCGCGTTGCTGTTCGCGCGCAGTCGGGCGACGCGCCAGC
>FSSH01000489.1_pt2 | contig 19568 bp, 20 predicted proteins | sample 1166101 | NCBI WGS metagenome assembly FSSH01 (sample SAMEA32972668, study PRJEB13176) | freshwater metagenome | biome: Drinking water system; feature: Biomass in drinking water that filtered by 0.45 um membrane; material: drinking water | place: USA | collected 2012-12-20 | depth 0 m | reverse complement strand
TATAATAAAATAAGTACTGTATTTAATGTGTGTGTAATTTATATGTGTAATATATAGATAATATGAAAATATGGGGTATTATATATAGAGATACACTTATATCATTAGTTAGGATATATACTCTTAGATATATACACCAGTATATATTATCTATGTTAGTTATCGTCTATATTCGAACACTATCATATCATTCAGCCTACCACTATCTCTCTCGTCTTATCATCCTCGTCGCTATTGTTAGTCTTCATGATATTAGAAATTTATAAATTTTTTACACATAAATTAAATTTATTACTTACATCTATATAATGATGTGTATTTTTAGTAAGTTATGTGTAATTTTTATTTTAACATCAATATATATATAATAAATAGTTTATATAATAATTATTATCATTAATTAATAATATAGGTCTATAATTTTATAGTAATATATACTTTATATGATGTATGGTAGTAATTTTTATTTATGGAGAAATAAATGACTGAACAAACAACTGTGGTTAATAAAAAAGTAGTAGAAAAAAAAGAAGGTATTTTATCTGAGAGAGAACCTAATACATTAACAGTGTATGGTTGTGGCGGAACTGGTGCTAATATAGTACGTAAATATTTTAAATTTACTAATCACCAATCAGAAGTATTTAGTAATATTGTTCCTGTAGTTATAGATGCTAGTGATAGTGATGTTACTAATGATATTCCTAGTGAATATTTATATATTGTAAAAGATGATAGTGGTGAACAGTTAGAAGGTGGTGGTAAAGTTAAAAGAACTAACTATGAACCTATTAAAAAATCTGTAAAAGATATGCTTATTAAATACCCACCTAGTGAATTTAATTTAGTAATCCATAGTAATAGTGGAGCTAGTGGTGCTGTTATAGGACCATCATTAGTTCATGAGTTAATGTCTAGAGGAGAACAAGTTATTGTTCTTATGGTTGGATCTGTATCTAGTTATTTAGAAATTAAGAATAATCTAGGAACTATCTTATCATATGAAAATATGTCATCTAATGTTCTTAAGAAACCTATTGTTAGTGTCTATATGGAAAATAGTGATGAAACTCCTAAAGATAAAATAGATAATGATCTTAGAACATTTATTGGAACTATTGCTATTATGGCATCTGGTAAGAATAAGAAATTAGATAGAACTGATGTCACTAATTTCTTAGATTGGACTAAAGTAGTTAATTTCACACCATCTTTAACACACTTAGAAATTCATGGAACTAATATTGTTATTCCTGATAATGAAACACTTATTGGTGTTCTTACATTAACAGATGAAGATAGATCACATGAAGTAGATGTTCCTAAATACTATCAAGCTGTAGGTATATTACCAGATAGTAATTTAGATAATGTTAATAGTGGTTTGCCTATGCATTTTTGTACTACTATAGGTCATTTTAATAGTATAGTAGATAGGATGAATAAACTATTATCTAAATTTGAAACTAATAAAGCAGCTACTATTACTAGATCATTTTTATCTGAAGCTGATGTAGGTAAAGCTGATGATAATGGTATGATATTGTAAAATATTAAGTAAGGTCATTATAAGATGTAGGAGAGAATATTCTCTCCTACATCTATTATTATGTTTTTTATTTATAAACAGGATAGTTATGTCAGATATATTCTACACTAGTACAAATGTAGATATTAGAGAATTTAGATTTGAATATGAACAGTTTATATATAATTATGATAACATACCTTTTTATGTAGACATAGAAGATATGTTTATAATTATAACTACTTATTGTTTGAATGTTTATTTTTATAGTAAATTTGGAAAGGAATTTCTAAATAAGACTAGAGATAGAGTATGTAATATAAATATATTAAAAGATTATGGTAGTATAGCTCAAGATATTTATGATGAAATAGGTTCTCAATTAAATAATTTATTAGATATACATTTAAATAATTTTACTAGCTATTTATATAATAATAAAATAAGAAAAGGATCAAGTATAGAGAATATACAGGTTGTAGTTTGTAATAATATAGTTCAGATAACTGTAGGAGAGGTTTTTAATGAGTGATGTGAATAAGTTATTAGAAGTGAACTTATCAGTATTTGTTATAGATATGATAGATAAACCTCTATCTCTATCTGGTGAAGTTCTAGAAAAATTTATACCTCCTAAGAGAGGAATATATTTATATAATTCAATAAAACCTTTATTAAATTTAGAAGATAATAAATACTTTTTTGAAAATGGAAATACAGTAATAACTTTAGATGATGTTAAAAACTGTAAAGGATATATTTTAGATATAAATGGAAATGTTGTATTATCAGACTCACGTATAAAAAGAATAGAAAAATTATTATTAAATGAACCTAACATACCTGTAATAGCTATAGATTTTATAATTAACTCAATAGAGAATTTTATATTAACATCAACTATAAACTATAGTAAAATTTTATTTCATGATAATATAAATTTATTAAAAGATTATAGAGAATTTTTAGATAAAGATAATAAACTTGTTTATGAAAATCAAAAAGATTTATTAGATTTTGTAGATAGTGGTTGTTCTTTTTTATTGACCGATATATATAATGAATTAAATGATTTTATAAATGGGGATATTTATAATATATATGAATTTGAGAGAAAAGGAAATTTATTAATAATAAATAAAAAACACGATTATAGAATAATACAATATTATAAACAACTGGAAATAATAAAATCATTGAAAAATGAATTACCTAATAGTTGATATAAAAGATTCATTAGTAGAAATACAAAAACTACACCAGCTTAATATACTATATGATAGATTTCCATTAAAAGATATAATATCAGTTATATTAAGTGTTGAACAAGAAAGAGATTATGGTGATATACTTTTTTTTGAAATGGAGAAAAGATTAGGTGATGTAATCGATGTACTTGATTTAGATAGTATACAAATATTTATAGAATGTCTAATTGATTGTGTTGATGAGTGTATATTATCTAGCTTACCTATTAATGTTAATCAATCTGATTATATTTTAGAGAATTGGTTAACTGATAATACTATTATATTAAAGAAAATAAAATGAATAAAATAATAATAGCTAGTTTACCTACCGTATCATTATCTAAATTAAAAATAATACATATGTTGTATTTAGAGTTTTATCAACATAATTCTTTCTCAGATACACCACCAGAAACAACAAATAATAATCCTTTATTTACTTTAGAAAATGGTATTGTTTACTTGCTTAATCATTTAACAAACCCTAATTTTGATTTATTAAAAGATACAGTTATAAGTGATATTGTAGATATGTCTCAAAATTATTATGAGATTATTTCTAATGATCATTTTATAACTGATAATAATTTATCTAATTTTGAAATAAATGAAACTTTAATAACACACGAATTAGAACAAATACTTAATGATATGTATATTATTAATGATGTTTATTGTAAAGATAAAAAAATAATTAGTGTGGAATTAGTTAGTCCTGATAGAGTGTATATGGAAGTAGCGGAATGAAAACAATAGATGTCATGATAGATTTAGAAAGAGTGGGTGTGGATTATTGTGATTTACTTATTACTTTCTTAAGAGAACAATTGGTAATAGTGGATCAGAAAACTATTAATAACATAAAGACTAATGTTTTTAATGATGTTATGGCTCAGATTTGTTCTATTTTAGATATGAGTGAAGTTAATGGTGAGATAAGAGATTTTTTTGATAAGGTTAGTGATATACCTGATTTTAAAGTATTAGGTTATTATGAATTCCTAATAGAACCTGAAGTTAATAAATTCTTTTGTTCTATAACTAAACAATTAGCTTATAATGTTTTTAGTATAGTTAACAGATATGTTGATTTAACAAGTTTATCAGTAAGAACATCTCTATCACATACAACTACAACAACACTATTACTAACAGTAGAAAAAAATGAGAATGATAGTTATATTGATGTTATATTATAGGAGATAAGATTTATGCCACTTCCTTTTGAATTAGGAAAAGTTTATACATTTAATACATTAGCACCAGCTTTATTAGGAACTACTATAGATAATGCTAAATTAATATCTATATTAGATTATGAAACAGCTACTAATAGTCAGAATTTTTTAAAAAATACTTATAGTAATATTTTACCCAATCTTCCAGATGGAACACCAACTGATCCTAATCTAAGTGATTATTATGTATTTAAAAGACAGTCTGGTGATAAAATAGTTTTATCTCAGTATTGGATAGATATAGTAACTATAGAAGAAATAGAACTAATAAATATAAAGGTAGATATTACAGATGTGTCATCTAGTAAAATAGAACTGGTTAGGAATCTACTATTAGCTGCCGGTATAACAACTTTTAATATAACTCAAGTATAAATATCAACAGGAGATAAGAATGAAAACATTAGTAATAACAGCAAGTAATAATAGTGGTTTAGCATGTGGATACGCAGCATGGAATAATCTAAGATATAGTAGTGAATATATTGCTCTAGATTATGGACAAGAATTACCTGATTTATCTGGTATTGAGATGTTATATATTTTGAGTTATACTTTAACTAAAAAACAATTAGAATATTTATCGAATATGTGTATAGCTGTAGTTATTATAGATGATAAAAATATAAAAACATATAATGAATTTATTAATTCTGATAATAAAATAAAAGCTGACGATAATGACAATCATGAAACAAAACGTCATATTACAGTAGGCACTATTATTAAGAAATCTGATAATGAAATTCATAATCCTGTTAGATTTGATAGTTCTATAGAATTTATTATAGATACTACTAAATCTTCTATTAGTTCTTGTTGGGAGTATTTTAATACTAACCCAGTTCTACCCAAACTTCTAAAATATATTGAAGATTACAATACATGGAAATTTCAATATAAAGAGTCTAAGAGACTTAACTATGCATTAAATTCTATTAATAGTAAAGTAGATTATAGTTATTGGTCGCAATTAAATATGAGTGAAGATTTATTAAATTATATTCTTCAAAAGGGTCAAGCTATTGAAGAATATTTTAATACTATTAACACTAAATTTATTAATAATGAAGATAATTTATTTTATACAAACATAGGTGAACATAAAATAGTTTTATTAACATTGACAAGAGCTAATGATATTAATGAATTAGCTGATTTAATATTATATGTTAAAGAAGATGTGGATTTTGTTATTGGGTTTAATTTATTAGGTAATGATAATTCATTTAAAGTTAGTTTAAGATCAAGAGTAAATGAAGTAGATGTTTCTGAAATAGCTAGAAGATTTGGAGGAGGTGGTAAACCAACCACAGCAGGATTTATTTTGAATAAAAAAGATCTTAACCCAAATGAGATTATTAATGAGATAATTGAAACTATTTCATTAAAATAAAATTATTACTTTAGAATATAGAAGAGGAACCTTAAGGTTCCTCTTCTAATAATATATATTTTATAAATATTATAAAGGTGTTTAGATGTCGCAAGAACATAGAGTAAATACATTTGAAGAAGCCAGTGACCTTATGAAAGAAGGAATGGTGAAAGATGGTGATAGTGTATTAATAGAAAATGGTGATTCATATAGATTAATATCATTTTTAGATAAGCCTAGATCTAGAATAGCATTATGCAGACAAATGTTCTCATGTTATAAAGTAAGTGTCACTAATAATCTTTCTAATTTAAATAATGTAAAAGTTTCTATAGGTAAGTCTAGATTAGGAGAGAGATATTTAGATGCTGAAAAAGAAAATTTCGGTATAACTATAAGACCTAACGAAACATACAATTTTAAATATGTGAAATGTTTTTTTGATGAAGAGTTGTTTATAGAAAGTACAAGTAAAAATGTAACCGTTTGTATAACTTTATTAAAAGAATGTCCTAATCCTCAAATAGTAAATCCTTCATCTTTTAAAACAATTGAAAAAATGTGTGAAGGTGGATTAAAAAATGGTGAAACATTATTAACATTTGCAGCAATTTCTTATGATAAACCAAAATCTTTAATATGATTACTAATAATTTATTTTTAAATAATACCAGTTTAGCAAAATTAATATTAGTAAAATTAAAATATTTTATATTAATATCTAAGATTCATATCTTTATATTAATATTTCCTTTATTTTATTATTCTTTACATTTATTTATTACACAATATGAGAATAATATATTTTATTCTTTAATTGATTATTTGATGAGATAAAAATATTTTTATTTAAAAAGGAGATAAAATGTCACTATATGTAAATAGCAATATAACAGTAGATGGTAAACCATGTTCTTTAGAAGATGGTGTGTTGTATTTTAATGACTGTGTGTTAAGATGTGTAAGATTAAAAAATGATAATTCTCTTATGTATGTTAGAGAAGAAAATATTAAAATACATAGTTTTAATAAAACAGAAGAATATATAAATATTCCAGACATGATAAGTTATTTTATGTTAATTACAGTTTTGTGTATTTATCTCAGTAGTATATTAGTAGAAGTAAATAAACTAATAATAAATTAAATTTAGAAGAGGTCAAGTATGTATAAAAATAATCAATTAGTTTTACATTATGGCAATGTGTGTCAAATATCCAATATGTTCATAAATAGAGACAATAAACAATGTTGTGATCTTTTAAATATAGATGGAACTGAGATAACAGTTCTTAGATCAGAATTATTTCCTTATATAGGAGGTATGTCTATAACTGAATTTAAAAAGAAGAGAAATAGAAATATATTTAAAAATAGAATTTATATTAATTCATTAATGCTTGTTTTTGTAACATTAATAGTATTCATAGTTGGATTTAATGATATTTGGTTGTTTCAGAATAAATAAGGAATCTTTTTGTGAATGAATTAAATAATGTAATAGGGATGATAAATCCTTCAGGTTCTAATTCTTTTGTTAAAAATAATCCTTTAGATATAGATAGTATTGAACAGATTGTTGTTCGAGTAGATGAAATTAATGTTTATTCATCTTTTTCTAATGCTGTTTCAGCATATTTATCAACATTTGATGATGATCAATATATAGTAACACCACCTCTTTCAGGAATTAGTTATAAAGAATTAATACTAAATATTCTAAATCTTTATAGAGATTATGAGTTTTTAATAGAGTCTTTACATAATGAAAAATATATTTATACTATTTTTCCTTTTGGTTTATTCTATATAGAAGAACCTATAAGTTTGTGTTTTCTTAGTGATGTTGATAATAATAAGTTTCTAATAGAGCAAAAAAAATTATTACCTTTTGAACTTAGTGAAGATAAAATCTATATAGTTGTTAATATAGAAAAATCAGATAACAATATAACTAAAGATAGAACATTTAATACTATTTCTATTATAGATAAAACTGACGATAGTGTTAAAACATATATAAGGATGGTTGGTAAAAATAATAGGTGGTCTGATTGGTTGGAATATACTGATGATATTAGTATTAATTTAAATGCTTTCAAATTAGTAGATGAGTGTAAGAAGTTACAGAAATATTTAAATGATCAGTTAACACTACCAACTATATATTATAACAATACAGAATATAACTCCACTAGTTTAGATAATAACATATTGTCTATAAATTGTTTTGGTATTGAATATTTATATAGTTTTAATAAAGACTCTGATTATAAGGGAAGTTGTTCAAATCTTTGTTATATTTTAAATCACTCTTTAGACTTACTTTCTTATTTTAAATATGTTGAAGATATTTTATGTAATAATATATACACACCTAAACAAAATGAATTAACATATAGTTTTATGAATGAATGGTTACTATCACACAACAATACATAAGATACAGAGTCATATGACTCTGTATCTTATACTTACATTTAGATAAAGGTGAATAAATGTTACCTGTAACAATAAAATTAAAACATGTAGATAATAAAGATAATTATAATTTAGAATTAGTATCATTAATAAAAAAAGATATTAATCTTAATATAGATTATGTTAAAAGATATAAAAAAGATAAATTAATAGTTTTACATATATCTAGTAAAAATCCAGACAATATAGTAGAAACTTCTGTATATGTATCTAGAGAAATAAGTAATGGAATAATAACAATAATTAAAGTTTTCACTAAAGTTTTTCAAACAGATGATTATTATTTAGTTCATAAAGTTTGTAAAGATCTATCTACATTAGCTATAACTGTAATTCCTAAACTAACGTCTAACATAAGACATATAAATAATAATAGAGTTTATATAATTAAGTATTTAAATAGTATTTGGATGTACTGTGGTGAATTATCTTTACCTAAACAAGTAAAGTATAGTAGTAGATATAGATTATCACACATAATGAGTTTTGATCATAAAGGTGATAACTTTGGAATTATATTAACTCCTAAAGATAATAAATTAAGAGTATCTAAAATAGGTTGTGGTGTTATATTTAAAAGAATAGGTGTTAGATATATTTATAATGGATATGTTAAATATAAAGCAACATCTTCAAAAGGAGATAGTACTATTTTAGATATTAGAAGTAAACCAAACAACACCCTAGAAATATTTCTAGTAGGTAATAACAATAAATATAAATTAATTAGTGTATAAAAGGAATCTATGAAGACTAAAGATCTTATTAGAAATGAAGATGGTTCTTTAACCATCAATGAAGAAACAATTATGAGTAAATTATTTAATAGTGAAAAAGGTTCATTCTTTCCTATACAAGTTAGTGATTTATTAAATAAATTTCCATTTGAGGAACAATTAGTAAATAATGTTGTTTATGTTATTAATCAATTAATAAATAAATCTTATATATACAGTATAGATCAAAAAATTATAACAGCTGATTCATTTGTGGAATGTGATAACATAATTACTAAACGTGATCAATATTTAGTAAGAATGACTGAAAGAGATCTAATTGTTTATAAAAATGTTACTAATGTTGTTTTACATATGGAACTATCTTTAACTTCTGATAAACTTCTAAGTACTAATTTATTTAATGAAAATAGCTACTATACAAGTATAAGAAAAAATAAAAAGAACAAATATGAATATTTGTTAAAATATAGATTAAATCCTAATGATAAAATAATTATAAAACCAGATTTGGAACTATTAAATAAAATATTACCTATAGAAAATAGAAAATTTTATTATAGAGGATATTTATTAAAGTTAAAATTGAAAGTTATGTAATGTCTAATATATCACATATGGTAAAATACCATATGTGATATTATTTATATTTACTTACCTATTTTGATGTATCTGTTATAATGTGTAATTATTAAATGAAAGGCTAAATCCTATAGAGGGAAATAGAAAAATAAAAAGAACTATATGTAATTAAAAGATATTAATTTAAAAGAGAGAAGATAAAAACTTCTCTCTTATTTTTATCTCTAGTTATTTTTTTATTAAAATAATTATTGTGTAACAACTTATTAGGATAAAAAAGGTATATTAAAATATGTTAAATAAAATTAGAAAAAGAGATGGTTCTATAGAAAAGTTCAACCCACATAAACTTATCAAATGGTCTGAATGGGCATCTAAAGGTTTAAATGGAAGAGTAGATTGGTTTTCTGTTGCGGTTAATGCTTTTAGTAGTTTAAAAGATGAAGTTATTGATTCATCTAAACTACAAGAAGCTTTAATATCATCTTGTTTGGCTAAAGGTGGTTGGTCTTATTACCTTATGGCTGGTAGACTATACGGACCACATTTACAAAAACAAATATTTCCTAATGGAATACCTGATCTTAAATCACATCTAGAAAAAATGTATAATTTAGATTTATTAAAAAAATTTAAATATACAGATGAACAAATAGATGAAATTTCTAATTTTATTGATCACGATAAAGATTATTATTTAGCAGAATTTCAATTAAGATATATAAAAAGTAAATATGCTTTACAAAATAGAGTTACTAAAGAAATATACGAAACACCACAATTTACATATATTAGATTAGCATTATCTTTTGCTGAAAATGAACCTGAAGAGTTAAAAGTTCAAAGAGTTAAAGAATATTATGATTTTTTATCTAATCAAATATTAGGTGTATCTACTCCTGACTATGTACATACAGGTACAGGTAAAAGTGGTACAGCTTCTTGTTGTTTATTTGTAGCAGATGATAACAAAGATTCTATTAAAGCAGCTTTGGATATAGCCTACCATATGTCAGCAGAAGCTGCTGGTATAGGTGGTCTTATGATGATAAGAACTGAAGGAGATCCTGTAAGAGGTGGTGCTATACAACATAAAGGTATGATGTCATATCAAAGATCGTTGGGAACTATAACAAAAACAAATACACAAGGTGGTCGTGGTTCATCTGTTACTTCCTATTGTTCTGTATATCATCCTGAAGTTACATTATTAGCACAAGCTCAAGGTGTTAGAACAACAGAAGATAAGAAATTAAGAGATCTTCATTTCTGTATAATGTATAATAAATTCTTTGCTAAGAAAGTTCAGAATAAAGAAGATATTTTTCAATTTACTATATTCTCTGCTCCTGATTTATGGCAAGCTCAGTTTTCGGGAAATGAAAAACTTTTTGAAGATTTGTATAATAAATACGAACAAGATCCTAATTTTAAAAAGACATATGTTAATTCTGTAGAATTACTTGTTTTGATTATGAAACAAGAAATAGAAATAGGAACACTATATAGTGTCTTTATAGATGAGATAAATAGACATACTCCTTTTTTAGAACTTATATATAGTTCAAATTTATGCGTGGCTCCTTACACAAAAATTCTTACTACTAAAGGTTGGGAAGTAATTAAAGAATTAGAAAATAAAGAAGTTGAGGTGTGGAATGGTGAAGAATTTTCTAAAACAGTGGTTAGAAAAACAAGTGAGAAAAGTAAATTATTGAGAGTTGTTACAGATTGTGGTTATTGGATAGATTGCACACCTTATCATAAATTTTATATACAGGAAGATTATAGTTTAAATTCTATAAAAGAAGTTAGAGCACATGAACTTACTCCTGATATGAAACTTATAAAATTTAATTTACCTGTTATAGAAGGAACTGAAGTTCTAGATAAAGCATATATTAATGGATTTTACACAGGAGATGGCTGCTTAACACCACAGGGTCAGAGGGTATATTTATATAATGAGAAAATGAATCTTAAAGATTTGTTTACTGGTGGTTCTAAATGGACAGATCAACCAAATCAAAAAAGATTATATAAACATTATAATGATTTAGAAGATAAATTTTTTGTTCCTGATAATGAATATACTATAAAATCAAGATTAGAATGGTTAGCTGGTTTTTCAGATGCGGATGGTTGTGTTTACGAAAACCAAGATTGTCAGCAATTGGTTCTTTCTTCAGTAAATAAATCTTTCTTAGAAAATACTGCATTAATGTTACAAACTTTAGGAATTTTCTCTAAAATTAAATTAAACATTAAAGAAGGTTATAGAAATTTACCGGCAAATGATGGAAGTGGGTTAAATAAACCTTTTTTCTGTAAAGATAGTTATAGATTGTTAATAACAGGAAATGATCTACAAAAACTTTTAGATTTAGGTATAGTTTTCTATAGACTCAAAGTTAATAAGAGAGAGTTAGATAGAGATGCTAGACAGTTTATTAAAATAGAACAAGTTCTATTAAAAAATAGACCAACAGCGACTTATTGTTTTACAGAATCTAAAAGAAATATGGGAATGTTCAATGGTATTTTAACAGGTAATTGTGTTGAAATTGTAGAACCAACTTACCCCTACAGTCATAGTAAATATCTATATATGGATGGAGATACAGGTTCAGTTAAATTTAAAGCCACTAATTTATCAAATGATGAAATCGTAAAAACAATATCTTATAGTGATCCTGTTTGGTTAAATATAAATGATAAACAAAAAGTAACATATGCTGGTAGTTTAAAAATAGCTGATAATGTCACTACAAATACAACAGAAGGCCCATTAAAAATAACTGAAATATTAGAATCTATTCCTACATCAGAAGTGGCGTTATGTAATTTAGCTAGTATAAATGTTGGACTAATAGGTGATGATGAAGAGAAATATGAGAAAGCTGCTTATCTAGCATTAAAGAAAATAGACAAATCTATACACACAACAGAATATGCTTTAGCTAATGTTGGTTATACAGCTAAAAATAGAATGAATGCAGGTGTTGGTGTTGTTGGTTTAGCTTATCATTTAGCTAAGAAAGGATTAAAGTATGGTACTCTTGAAGGTAGAAATGAAATTCATAGAGTGTTTGAAAGACATTCTTATTATCTAATTAAAGCTAGTTTAAAAATATCTAAAGAAAGAGGATTGGCTCCTTGGATATATAAAACTAAATGGCCAGATGGTTGGTTACCTATAGATACTTATAAAAAATCAGTAGACGAGTTGGTTACTGTTGGATATCAATATGATTGGGAAAAACTAAGATCTGAGATTATTGCTAATCGTGGCATAGGACATAGTTGTTTAGTATCGTTAATGCCAACAGAATCATCTTCAAAACCATTAGGTATGCCTAACGGACCATATCCTCCTAGAGACATAGAATTAAATAAAACAGATGCTAGTATAGTTGTAGAATGGTGTGCTAAAGATTCAGATATTTATGATTATCAAATAGCTTATGATATAGATAATTTAGAAATGTTTAAAGATTATGCTGTTATGCAAAAATGGTGTGATCATTCTATAAGTGCAGATGGTTATAGAAATAGAACTAAAAATACTTATATTAATACATCAACTATGGTTGAAGAATTTTTAACTAGATGTAAATTTGGTGCTAAATCTAAATATTATCAGAATTCTTTATTAAATGCAGAAGAGGCAGAAGAAATCATAGGTATAACAGAAGATTCTAATAATACCAATATTGAAACTATGTCATCTGTTATAGATAATAATATGCAAAATACTGTAAATTGTGAAAGTGGTGTCTGTAAACTTTAATTAAAGGATGAAATGAATGTTAGAAATAGAAAATAATAATAACGGAACTTTAATTAAAAGTAAGATAGGCGATGCTGTAATAAATAGTAATATATTTAATGTACAGAAATCTGATTATGAAGTACCTAGTTTATTTTTAGGACAAAGTTTTGGTTTAGTTGATAGTGTTAATAAACACTACCCTGAATTGTTTGCTTTATATAAAAAGTTAAAGAATCAAGATTGGGATGAAAATGAGTTTAATTTCTCGTCTTGTTTGACAGAATTTAAAACAGTTGATCCACATATAGCTAAGAAAATGATAACAACATTAGCTTGGCAGTGGGAAGCAGATACAGTTGCATCTAGATCTGTATTTGCTATGACTGCTCCTTTTATTAGTTCAGATATTCTTAATTTTGGTTTACAAAGAATAAGTGAAAATGAATGTGTAACAGGAGATCATGAAGTTCTAACACCTAAAGGTTGGAAACGTATAGATGAAGTTACTGTTGAAGATAAAGTTGCTCAATGGGATTATGAAACACATTCTATTTCTTTTGTTCAACCAGAAAGAATAATAGATAAAAATTATGATGGACAACTTTATCATTTTCATGATGTTGTTAATAATGTAAGTCAACTAACAACACCAGAACACAGAATGCCTGTGGTGTATCCTTATTGGACTAATTCTAACCAACCTAAATTTAAAACAGCTGAAGATGTTCTTTATCATGGTGGTAATGGTTTACCTGTGTCTGGTTTTATTAAATCAGGAGGTAGAAAATTATCACCACAAGAAAAGCTTTATATAGCAGTTCAAGCAGATGGTTCGTTATGTAGTGAAAAATACACTGGAGAAAATACTGGATATTTACATTATAGATTTGGTTTTTCTAAAAGAAGAAAAATTGAAAGACTGTTATATCTTTGTGGGTTAGCCGGATGGAATGTTACTGAAATAGATTCAAAAGATAGTAAAGGTATTAAACATTTTATAGTTTACGTTCCGATAAACGAATATAACGATAAAGCTAAAACTTTTGATTGGTTTGATTTGGATCAAATAGGTTATGAATGGGCTTTAGAGTTTATTGAAGAACTTAAATATTGGGATGGAAATATAACTGATAGTGGTAGAATTAGGTATATTTCTAATAATAAAAAATGTATAGATAAAGTAATGGCTTTAGTTCATTTGGTTGGTTATAGAGGTCATGTTACTACAATACATCCTAGATATAATGTTACTATGCCTAACGGTTGTTTATCAAATACTAAAGAAGCTTATCAGGTTTATATAACTGATCGTAATTATATAACTGGTAATTCAATTATTAAATCTACAGTAGATTATTCTGGTAAAGTATATTGTTTAACTGTACCTACTGGATATTTTTTAATTAGGCACAATAATGCAATTACTATTACAGGTAACTGTCTACATGCATTGACTTATTCTGAAATAGTAAGAAATAGTTTTGAAGATAGTGAAACAATTATTAGCACTATTTTAAAAGATCAAGAAGCATTAAAACGTATGTCTGTTGTTACTGATATTTTTAATGAAGCGTATATAACAGGACACAAATTAGCATTAGGTATGGTTGAGAAAAATCAAGATACTTATAATGTTGTATTTATGTTTTTTGTTGCTATGTATTGTTTAGAAAGAATACAGTTTAATAATAGTTTTACAGTAACATTCGCTATAGCGCATGATGGTGATTTTGTTCCTATAGGTGAAGCTGTTAAGAAAATATGTAATGATGAATTAGAAATACATGCTAAATTTGCTAGAACAGTATTAGCTATTGAATTAAAAACTCAGAGAGGGAGAACTGCTTTTAACATGTTAAAAGATAAAATACAGTTACTTCTAGATACTGTGCTTGATACTGAACTTAAATGGGTTAATGAACATTTATTTGCTGATGATGTTCCTTTGAATAAATTATCAAAAGAACAACTTATAGATAATTGTCTATATAACGCCTCACCTGTTTATCAGTTTTTTGGTATGAAATATAAACTTGACTTTCCTACAACTAATAATCTTCCTTGGTTGGATGGGTGGACTAAAATAGATAAAGCTCAAGAATCTGCTCAAGAACTTAGAGGTGGTAGGTATTTCTTAGGTGGATTTATTAATGATCATCATGAAAAAGATTACACACATATAGTGTTATAATTTATATTATCCAGAGAGTTCTATACTCTCTGGATAATAATTTTGTATCTATATATATTTTGTTAAGGGATAAACACTCATGTCTAATAAAGAAAATATATTTTTAAAACCAATAGAATATTACAAAAGAGAAATAAATCCAATAAATCAATATATAGATCAAAATAGTTTTTATCTTTCTAAAATGTTAAATAAACCTTTTGATCTTATAAAACAGAATTTTATAAATAAGATAAAAAATGGTACAATAAAATTAAGAGATCCTTTAGTTCACCATTTTGAAAGAAATGAGTTTGGTGATAATCATAAAACTGAAACTAAATTAAATACTTATATAAATAAAATAGTTAAGAATGGTGATATATTAGCTCCGTCTTTTACTGTGTATTTATCTAAAGATAAAAAAGCTTCTCTTATAGCTGAATTTAATGAAGAGAATGTTAAGAAAAGAAATATTGTAAAAAAACAATCACAACAAGCAGAAGCTACTGGTGATATGTTAACCACAATACTTAGAAACAATGATCAGATAAATTACAAAACATATAATAATAGTACATCTGGTTCATTTGCTTCAGAAGGTTCTATATTACATAATCCTTCAGCACATAGTACATTAACATCTACAACTAGAACAGTTAGTTCACTATCTAATGCTGTTAATGAAAAAATTATAGCTGGTAATAGACATTATTTTAATGCTGATGTTACTCTATTTAATATTATTTCTATAGTCCACAATACTGATACAATATCACTAAAAGATATGATTGATAAATATCAGTTAAAATATCCTTCTATAGAAGATACTGTAGAATGTATTAAATATTCATCTGAGCTATATTGGCTTGATAGAAGAGCTTTTGAAAAGATATATGAATTTATATGTAAGTTAGATGATGTTGAAAGAGCTGCTATTGTATATACTTCTGACTTGTATCATGTAAGAAAATATAATGATAACTTTGTTAAAACATTCTTAACAAAGCTAAGTATGAAGGTTTTAAATAAAGATTATGAAGATCCATTATCTGTAATAAAATCTCATGATGAGTCTATTATAAATTTTGTTCATCAAATATGTGTTAAGGAAGTTAAAGGTATAGGTAAAAAGTATGAAAAACTTTCTAAAGATGAATTATGTATTTTAGCTGGAACAGCTGATAATATTAGAAATACTATTTTATTATATAAAGATTTTATAGATGTTATATTCTTAACTAAAAATATACCAGCAAGTACAGCTAATCTTCCACATATGGTTAGAAGATCTGTTGTTACATCAGATACTGATAGTACTTTATTTTCTACTGATGATTATGTTAAATGGTATTTTGGTGATTATATTTTTACAGATGAATCTTTTGCATTAGCATCTAGTGTTGCTTTTATATCCACACAATGCATAGCTCATGTTTTAGCTATGTTGTCTGCTAACATGGGTGTTGACAAGAGTAAATTATTTACTTTAGCTATGAAACCAGAATATAGTTTCCCTGTTTTTGTTCCTACATCTGTAGCTAAACATTATTATACTTTTAAAACTATACAAGAAGGTAATGTCTTTAAAGAACCTAAAATGGAAATAAAAGGAGTTCATTTAAAGAACAGTGCTTTACCTAAACATATAGTTCAAGAAATGGAACAAAAGATGGAAAGAATATTACTTTCTGTTTATAATAATGAAAGAATATCTCTTAAGAATGAAATAGGAATAATAATAGAAAAAGAAAGAAAAATTATAGAATCAGTTAACAATAATGAAACTTTGTATTTTAAACAAAGTAATATTAATACACCAGAAGGTTATAAGTTAGGTGAAGAAAAATCTCCTTATGTATTCCATAAATTATGGTTAGAAGTTTTTCAACAGAAATATGGAGAAATAGAAAAACCACAATATACTGTTATAAAAATACCAACTATATTAAATAATAGAACAGCTCTTAAGAAATGGTTGCAAAATATAGAGGATAGAGAATTTGCTGATAGAATGACTTCATGGCTTATTAAAAATAATAAAACAGCATTGAATACTATATTAATAAACTCTGCTTATATTAAAGCATATGGTATACCAATAGAAGTAAAACCTATTGTTAATGTAGAGAAGATTATTCTTGAGTTAACAAGTGGCGATAGAATGATATTAGAAACATTAGGATATTTCCCTAAAGAAGATTTAATATTAAGTAAAACAATATAATATATAGAGAGATGGTTAAAACCATCTCTCTATATATCTTTTAAATAGGACTAAATTGTCTTCTTAAGAATCTCTCATGTTCTGTAGAATTATTCATCAAAGATATTTTCCTTAGAACAGTAGATAAAAATTCTTGATATTGTTGTTCTTTATCAGATAGATTATCTACAAATTCTTTTACATATCCTAGTTCTTGACCACCTGATAAATAACCTTGATCAAGTTGTATTTTAAGAGTATTATATATATATGACATGACACATAGAACAGCACCAGATGCAAATCTTTTTATATATCTAGGATTTATATTCTGTAATTCAGGATCATTAGCTAACATACATCTAAGTTGATATGCAGCTGATATTCTTTGATTATTTCTTATCATAATAACATTATCACCTATTACATCTACTCTAGATGTTGATACGTCAGGTATCATACTATAAGAATTCATAACCATACTAGCAGCACCAGTTGTATCCAGTAATGGTGAACTTGGTATATTACCTATACTTGTAGGTGATGATAATGGAGTTGCGTTAGGATAAGGCATAAAACCTACTGATAGAACTGATATTATAGGTTTATTATTTAATCGTTCTGGTGGTATATCGTAAACAACACAAAAATAATCTATAAATTTAGGTGTTATATCAGATATATTTATAATAGCTTCTTGACCACCAACTAGATCACAATCTACAAAGAATCTAGGTTTTAATATTTTATTTTTAATTTCATTATCTAAACTAAATGGTGCTGAATTTACTCTATAATTATTATTTTCTTTGAAAGTAATTCTTAATATCTTATCTGGTATACTAAACTTAATTTCATCAAGTATTTTACTTAGATTATTCATTTATTAAATATCCTTAAACAGATAACATTTCATTAAATGTTATATTCACATCTTGTTCTATATCTTTAGGTAGTATCATTTTAAAAGTACTATCTCTTTGTATATTCTTTATATCTATTTTGAGAACATTAATATAACCTCTATTATTAGATATAGATCTTTCATTACTAACATCTAATATAAATTTCATTATGTTTAATCTAGATAATAGTAAAGCCCACCATACTTGTTTAGTTCTAGCTACATCTTCCATATATAGAGATTCCAGCATACTCTTATTAGATATACTAGGAATATTAGATAACATAGTTTGAAAATTATTAGTAGAATCTTTTAATCTTTTTAAAGAATAAGATAAAACACTATCTAACTTTCTATCATAATTAGGCATAGAAAAAGGATGTGATTTATATGATACACCCATAGGTGAACCATAATGAAGATTCATTAATCTATTCATTAAAACTAACTCAACATGTGATTGTAACATATTAGGTAATACATACATATGTACAAAATGAGGTATAGATAATTTATCTTCAGTATTAAAGATGTTGTTTAACAAGAATCCTTTATATTGAGTTAATAACATACCTATGTTTATAGATATAGTAACTAATCCTTTATCTGAGTATAAAGAATTAACACCTAAATTACTATATGTTTCTTTATTAGATAAAAAATTACTATCACCAGATGGTAATAAAAAAGAAGTATTAGAGAAAGGATGGTTAATAACTTTAACAGCTGATACAAATTCCCAATTATTTATAACTTCATCATGTATGAAATCACTATCATCAAATAAAATAATTTCATTACAATCTAGGTAAAATATTTCTTTAAATATTTTACCGTAGCTTATAGGAGATGTTAAATTAAAATGTTTAGCTATATAAGGAGATCTAGAATATGCTATTTCAGTAAATCTATCACTATCATAAGAAATAGGAATAAAACCTGTATTAATAATTTTACATAATAAATGATTATTCTTTACAGACATTACTCTAGTACGGTAATACTTAGTTATGGAGTTTAATAATATTGTATAAACTCTTTTTATTAGATCTGTATTAGGATCTAATGATACACTTCCTATAGAAGAATATGTCTTATTGAATAAGTTATACATAGTTATAATTATTATTTATTTAGTTAGAATCCATAATATCTTTATCTAAAGTATCAGTATGTTAAAAAAATACATATTTCTATCTATAATATGAGAGAATAAAATCCTCGTCTGACTATCTTATATAGTCGGATAAAAATGGTACGATTATCCGTTTCTATGATTATACGTTAATATATACTTAACATGAGATATAGTTTTGTATATC
>FSSH01002477.1_pt1 | contig 19578 bp, 22 predicted proteins | sample 1166101 | NCBI WGS metagenome assembly FSSH01 (sample SAMEA32972668, study PRJEB13176) | freshwater metagenome | biome: Drinking water system; feature: Biomass in drinking water that filtered by 0.45 um membrane; material: drinking water | place: USA | collected 2012-12-20 | depth 0 m | reverse complement strand
GACAGGACAACTTTTCCGTATGGTGGATGGGTGAGCGGGCCTGGTAGACCTGCTTGCTGAAGGGATAGGGACCCACCAGGTTGTCCAGGTAGCGAGACTCGAACTTATGAGTATCCCGCACCAGCGCCTCCAGATCGCCAATTCCATAGTGGCTGGCACCGGCTTTGAATACGTCGGTAAAAGTGAGAGCGGAAAGCACGGTAAAGCCGCCGGCGCTACCACCGGTAATGGCAACCCTGTTACCGTCCACCTTACCCTGTTCAACCAGGTATTTGACGGCATTTGCACAGTCTTCCACATCCACAATACCCCAATTACCGTTGAGGCGCTTGCGATAAGCGCGGCCAAAGCCGGTGCTACCTCCATAATTCACATCCACCACGGCAAAGCCCCGGGAAGTGTAATACTGCAGTGCCAGGGAAAACAGACTGGAAGCCGCGCCGGTCGGACCGCCATGACACTTGACGATAAGGGGAGGTAGTTGGCCTGCCTCTTGCGGCTGAAAATCTCTATTGGTGGGCGGATAATAGAAGGCAAAAGCAGTGCGTCCGCCGCCGGTGGGAAACTCGAGCACCTCGGCGCAAGAAAGATAACCGGAATCTACGGGCACGGTGCTGGAGCTGCGCAATTCCTCAAATTTCCCCGAAGTTAGATCGTATTCGACCACGGTATTGGCCGTACCGGCTGCTCCCGCCAGCATGGCGACGCGACCCCGACCGGCAGTGAGATAGGCAAATTCAGTGTAAGGACTGGAGAGGACTTCCACCTCCTCATGGCAAACATAACCGATACCATCCTCTCCTTCAAAGCGCACCTTGATGCGAAGTAATTGCCAGAGACCACGGTCATTTGCGGCGGCAATAATCTCATCGTCGACAACGGCGTAAGTAGACTGCCCGAAGACCCACATGGGCTGACCAAATTCGCAGGTCTTAAAAGCTTCCGGAGTAATATCCAGTACATCCATAGTGAAGAAATCACGAATAGCCTTGAGCTGCCAGTAGCCGCTTTCATCACTTACGAAGTAGAGGGTGCCGTCCTTACCCCACTGAGGCTGAAAGACGGAAACATCAGGACCGCCTGCCACCTTGCGATGATTGGAGAGAGAGCCGTCCGCTCCTACTTCCGCTGTAAACAAGACACTTTCATCCCAGGGCATGTTGGGGTGCTTCCAGGCCATATAGGCCAGGCGCTTACCGTCATGACTGAGGCGCGGAAAAGCAAAAAAGTCATAGCCGCAGGTCAGCATCATGGCTTCCGCGTCGCCCCTCGGCTCTACTGAAGCCAGATAGTTGATGGGCTCCACTGCCATCTCAGCAATTTCAGGCAGCAGATTTTCGACTGTATCGTTTATATCCTCTGTACCGGTATGGTCTTCCACTACGCAAAGAAGGCGACTTCTACTTTCATCAAGCACCAGGTCGCTGTAACGCATGCGACCGGCGCTGGTGACGACTGTGGGTTCCGACTTTTCCCCAGGCACCCGGCTGTATAGACGTTGATCGGCGAAATTGCAAAAGAAGACAGTCTCCCGCCCCTGGTAGAGCCCCACAGTGAAGGCACCACCGCCGTACTCGTGGGCGAGAGTGCGCACATTCAAAGGCGCCGGGTTGACTTCTTGCAGATGACGCTTTTCGTCAAGCCTCACCAAAACCTGTCGGCCGCCTTCCTGGGGGCGTCCTTCCAGCCAATACAGAGTCTTGCCGTCCGGTCCATACATGGTCTGACTGAGCCGAATGGCCGCCCGGGCCACATCCGCCGCTGCGATGGGTGATAACCAGGCTCCATAGGCAGCCTTTGCGGGCTCAGTTAAGGATGCACCACCTCGATCTGCCTGACTCTCCGTCATCACTACTCCCCACCTTAAGTAAATCCACAGTATATAATTTGCGCTATAGTGCTAGATTAAACGGCAAATTTCAGGAAGCCAGAGAGGCCACTCCGATGTCGGCACAAACCCAATCAACAACAATAACGATAAAGGTCCGCTATTTCGCCCTTCTCAGGGAAGAAACCGGCATAGAAGCCGAGACTCTGACCATGGCACCGGGAACCCTGAGCGACCTTTACAAGCTCTTACAAGAGCGTTACAAATTTTCCCTGCCCTTAGATGCCGTACGAGCCGCCGTGAACAACCGCTTCTGTAGCTGGCAGACCAACCTTTGCGAAGGTGCCGAAATTGTATTTGTACCCCCCGTGGCCGGAGGCTGAGCGATAACCGACCATGGCTGAAAAAAATTGTCCAGAGAAAACAAGCACCGGCTACTTTGCCGTCAGCCCGGAAGCTATTGACGTAAGGGCTTTGAGAGCCGGTCTCGGCAGCGAAGCAGACGGAGCCGTGGTGACCTTTGAAGGGATTGTGCGCAATCACAATCAAGGCAAGCAAGTGAAATCCCTCTTCTACGAAGCCTGCAACGAGCTGGCTCAAAGCGAGGCCGAGGACATTTTCAAGGAAGCCGAGGCCCGTTTCGGCCTCACTGCCATTGTCTGCGTACACCGGGTAGGAGCACTACAGGTGGGAGATACGGCAGTCTTTGTAGGAGTGAGCACGGCCCATCGGGGCGAAAGCTTTGAAGGTTGTCGCTTCATTATCGATGCCATCAAACACAGATTACCGATCTGGAAGAAGGAAGAATACCTGGACGGCAGCTCCAATTGGGTCAACTGTCAGTGCCTTGAGGCAAAACCATGAGTGGGCAGGAGAACCAACTGGTAGACAGCTTCGGGCGCAAGCATACTTACTTGCGCATTTCCGTCACCGACCGCTGCAATTTGCGCTGCCAGTATTGCATGCCGGCCGCCGGGCTCAAATGGAAAGAGAAGAAGGAATTACTTACCTTTGAAGAAATCGAAAAGTTGACCAGACTTTTCACAGCCATGGGCATAAGGAAAGTGCGCCTCACCGGCGGCGAACCGCTGGTACGAAATAATCTCTGCGGGCTGGTGGCAATGCTCAACTTTGTGCCGGGCCTGGAGACCCTGGCCATGACCAGCAATGCCACCCTGCTTGCCCCGCAGGCCGAAGCTCTCAAGCAAGCCGGTCTCAGGCACCTCAATATCAGCCTGGACAGTTTCGACCGCAGTCGCTTTCAGGAAATCACCCGTCAGGATGCCCTGGCGGATGTGATGGCCGGCATAGAAAGTGCCATTGCCGCCCGCTTTCCAGTGCTCAAGTTAAACATGGTTCCCATAAAGGGCTTCAACGACGACGAGATTTTCGACTTTGCGCAGTTTGCCCAGAAGCACAAGATCAATGTGCGCTTCATAGAATTCATGCCTTTCAAAGACAATCAATGGCAAGCCGATAAAGTAGTCACCTTTGCGGAAATGAAAGCCCGCCTGGAAAGGCGCTTCCAGCTTGAACCGGTGCAGCAGCCACAAGGAGAGGTGGCCAGAGATTACGCACTTAAGGGCGGCGGTATGGTGAGCTTCATAACCTCAATGTCCGAGAGCTTCTGCCAGAGCTGCAACCGCCTGCGCCTGACCAGTGACGGCTCCATGAAAAGCTGCCTCTTCTTTCCCCCTGAAATAAATCTTCGCGATGCCCTGCGCCAAAACGCACCGGAGGAAGAGCTTCGGGGTATGATCTTGGCTTGCCTGCAAGGCAAACCGGAAGCTCATCCGCCCGCAGAAGAAATTGCAGCGGCTGAGAATCGCTCGATGATTGAAATTGGAGGCTAAAGCCCTAACCATGCGCGACGTTTCGCAAAAAGTGAGCACCCTCAGAACGGCTATGGCTAAGGCTATTCTTCGGGTGAGCCCGGATACCATCGCCCAGATCAAAAAGGGCTCCCTGCCCAAGGGCAATCCGCTGGAAGTGGCAAGAGTAGCGGCAGTGCAAGCAGCCAAGAACACCAGCCAGATCATTCCCTACTGTCATCCGCTTCCAATCGATTATGTGGGAGTCGAGTTTCACATCGATGAAGACTGCATAGAAATTGAAACCACGGTCAAAGCCATATACAAGACCGGTGTGGAAATGGAGGCCCTGACTGCAGCTTCTGTGGCGGCACTGACCATTTACGACATGGCCAAGATGGTAGACGACTTGATGCAAATCGAAAGCATCACCCTGGTTTCGAAGACCGGCGGCAAGAGCGACTACAAGCCGGAGACGGCAGAGGTGCGTAAAGCCGCGGTATTGACTCTTTCAGACAGCATCTCCCGCAAAAAGGCTGAAGACTTAAGCGGTAAGATTCTTTTGGAAGCCCTTGAAGATCATGGTTTTCAGGTTATCGAATACGCGGTTCTACCCGATGACGAATCGGAAATTGTGCCTGCCGTAAGACGCATCTGCGACGAACTTAAAGCCGACCTGCTTCTCACCACCGGCGGTACCGGACTGAGCCCCCGCGACAATACGCCGGAAGCCCTCAAACGCCTCATCGAAAGGGAACTACCGGGCATCTCCGAAGCCCTGAGGGCTTACGGACAGGAACGCAATTCCTTCAGCATGCTGAGCCGGGGCGTGGCCGGTCTGAGAGAGAAAACCATCATCGTAGCCCTGCCCGGCTCGCCGGCGGCAGCCAGAGACGGTGTAAAAGTACTCTTCCCCGTGGTCAACCACGCCTTCAAAATGCTGGCCGGTCAGGGACACAAACACAATCACAGCCACGACAAAGGTCGCGGCAGCGAAACTAGTATAAGCCCAAGCAAACACTGAGGTAGCCGTGCTCACTTACGAGGAAGCGCTAAGAGCCATCGAGAGTGAAAGTGCCCAGATCGAGCGGCAAGAAGAACTGGTTGACCTGGCAGAGAGCGCCTTCCGGGTGCTGGCCAGGCCACTGACCGCGCCCTTTGACCTGCCGCGCTTCAATAATTCAGCCGTAGACGGCTTCGGCGTGCTGGTGGAAGACCTGAGCACGGACGGCGAGGCCATGCTTACCCTCAAATCCACAATAGCCGCAGGCGCCGGCAACGGACATGAAAGCCTCAAGAGCGGTGAGTGCATCAAGATCCTCACCGGCGCCCCCGTACCCGACTGGGTGGAAGCGGTGGTGATGAGAGAGTACTGCCAGGAAACGGAAGGCAAGGTAAAAGTCAAAGCCCGGGTGCGCATCGGCGAAAATATCCGCATGACCGGAGAAGAGCTGGAGGAAGGAGCCACGGTTCTGGAGGCCGGCACCCTCATGACTCCCCCGGCCCTGGGACTGGCAGCCACCACCGGAGCTGCACAACTAACCTGCTACAGCCAGCCACGCATCTGCATAGTTTCAAGCGGCGATGAACTGAAAGAACCGGGTCAGGTCCTCAGCTCCTCCCAGATCTACAATTCCAATTCCTACGCCGTGGAAGCCGCCCTCAAGGGTCTTTACTGGCGCGGCGAAAACATCAAGCGCCTGCACACTGCCGATGAGCCTCAGGCAGTGAGAGAAACCCTCAAGGCCGCCCTGGAAGACTGCCGGGTCTTAATCACCCTGGGCGGAGTTTCCGTGGGCGATCGGGATTTCATCAAACCTGTTCTGGAAGAAATGGGCGCCCGCACCGTCTTCTGGAAAGTGGCCATCAAACCAGGCAAACCGGTCTATTTTGCCGTTACGGAAGCAGGGCAACTGATCTTCGGTCTGCCTGGCAATCCGGTTTCAGCCCTCATTACTTTTCACCTCTTCGTCAAACCAGCCCTGAAAATACTCATGGGCGATAAAACGCCGCCGCCGCCCCTGGCCACCCTGAAAGCCCGCCTGACAGCCTCTCTTAAGAAAAAAGCAGGGCGCCTTGACCTGGTTCGAGCCAGACTACAGACGGACGAGGCAGGCAACCTGAGCGTTACCCCCACCACAGGTCAGGACTCCCATATGCTCTCTGGTCTAGCCTCGGCCAATGCCTTAATCAATTTCGAGAGCGCGCTGGAATATCTGCCCGAGGGCGCAACGGTAACGGTAATGCCGCTTTCCTGGAGTTGGTAAGGTCACTTACGCTTTTTCTTGCCGTCCTTAGCCTTCTTACCTTTAGCCTTATCCCGGTCCTTATCCTTCGCTTTGCTCTTCTCCCCTTCGCCCATGTGAAAGCCGTCCAGTTCCTGGCAATGGCGTCCATCCCCCTTGCCGTCGATAAGTTGCATAATAGTTGTGGAACCGAAGCACTTCTGCACCGACTCCAGCACTTCATCCATTTGCTTGTGCAGGGGACAGAGCTTGACTCCATGCGCTTCCAGCTTAAGGGGGCAGGTTTTGATGCGTTGAATCGGGTCGACGGCATCCACTACGGCAAGCACTGTTAATTTTCCCGGCGCCACCGCCAGGCAGAATCCCCCGCCGAGGCCTCGCTGCGAACTGACGACACCGGCCCTGGCCAGGGATTGCATCACCTTGGCCAGATAGGGAGCAGGCACCTTGATAACCCGAGCAATCTCCTGACTGGCAAAGGAGGAACCCTCGTTGATAGCCAGAAATACAACGGCCCTGAGGGCATATTCAGTTGTCTGAGAGAAAAACACCGCGACTCCAGAAGGCTTCCGTCTATCTAATTATAGGGCGCCAGTAAGTTTTGCATATCGCCCCGGGGCGGAAGAATATGCGGAAATCATGCAACTCATCCCGAAGACTTAAGCAAATCGGTTAAATTCAATTCCAGCCAGCCAAACAACGATACGCTCTCGTTTCACCAGGCACATGCTCAATGAAGCACGCTTGCTTCGACCATCTCCCATATTCAGATCTGTTTATCCTTTTTTGAACACCAATCCACATTGTCTCCACCAAGAATTGCTTTTTTGCAGACCACTCTGCGCTGCCGGATAAGCTGCCCGAACAGTTTCTAACGAGACAGAGTAACTATCTTAGAAGAAGCAATGCCAGGCGGGACCGCACCATATCCGGTGAAGGGCGGCAGAACTGAAATCACCCGCAACAGGCTCAACCGCACCTTTAACATGCCTGCTGGAACGCAGGAAACCTGAACAGCCCCTTTAGGCGCATGAAATTGCGGTAAGCCAGTCGGCTCCAGCCTTGCTACAATAACGAAGCTGGAGCTAACTTGGCGGTATAACTATGCACTGCAGGCAATCCTCGATTCATCTGGCGACAATGCTCTGCGCACTCATTGGTGCTTTAGTAAATTTGAGCCTGGCCGCACCGGCAGCAGCAGGGAAAGATGCCGCTGCACCAGGGCAAACCCAATCCAAAGAATTCGACGACATCACATCCGACGACTTTGACGGGCATCGAGTCTTGATTCTCAAAGCTCAGCAAGCCCTGCGTCACGGTGCTTACGACCGGGCCGTCAAGCACATGGAGCGGGCCATGACCACGGGTCAAAAAGACGTGGACGTGCATTATTTCTACGCCATGGCCCTGGAACAGAAAATGGAAAAGGCGCACTTTCGCGATCAGGACAGCTTTTCCAAATGCGTCAATTCCTGGTTGAAAATTTACCGGGGCGAAGTAGGAGACGAAAAGGGACTCACCATCAAGGGCATAGGTCTGGCGGCCGGCGCCTTCTCTAACGATGAGATGGCCGCCCAGGGCAAAGAGCATTTACTGAGTCTGGTAGGTTTTCTACCGAAAGCCTGGGAATCGGACGCAAAATATGTCAAGCGAGCCGTTGCTACTCTGGGGCAAGCCTCCCACCACTAACTTAGATGGCAAAATACGTATAGAATGCAGAGAGGAGACCCAGATTCCCTTCCAGCTTTCTGCAGCCAAGGCAAACCATGCGATTCTTACTTAAACTCTGCCTCACGGCCCTCACCTTTATCTTCATACTGCCTCATATCGGCGGCATCACTTTTCATGGGGGCTTCGGCACCGCCCTTCTGGTCTCCCTCCTCTTCGGCATTATGATCTGGCTGGTAGATTTAGCAGCCATCACTATTTCCGCCATGCTGACCATCACCTCTTTCGGCATGGCCCTTCTCTGGCTCATACCCATGTGGGTTCTGGGCTACTGGCTCTTGCCCTGCATAGCCTTGAAATTAGTTGCAACAGTAGCACCACAAGCCCTGACCATAGTCGGCTGGACACCGGCCATACTGGCCGGGCTGGCCATGATGATCATCGGCGGCGTCACAAGCAAACTAATCGACAAGAAGAAAGACTAAAAGTTCTCTTTCTCCGAGGCAATGTATTGCATGGCGGTTTTCTGTCCTTCCGCCGAACTTGTATTTATGCCTTCACTTATCGTGATCAAGTATTTCTTGCTGGTACAGAAGAACTGATGCAAGAGCGGACGTAGATCAATGGTTCTATCATCATGGTGCTGCACAAAACGCTCAAGATCTACTGCAATAAGACCATCCACCATAGAAAGACTGTTCAAGGCATCTGACAAACCCATACCGGGAGCCGCTCCTTCATCTTTGAAGACTCGAACCAGTTCGAGGTTATTCTCCCGGCAGTAACCATCAATTGTCTGAAACTGCCTTTCCAGAGCCGGTTCCGGCGCATCGGTTCGAACATAGGCTACAACCTTGGCCGGCTTCTGAACTTCCTTGGAGACATGCCTGAACCAGGGGTTCTTCAAATTACTGCATGAACACCTTTTCCACTCATCCCGCATAGATTCTTCAGCCATAGCCTGCGACCTCTGAGCATACCAAACCTGGTTACAGGTTACGCCTGGCCGAACTCCAGGACAAGACGCCAAAGAAGTATAGAACTCAGCAATTAGGATGAAAGCGATGGCTAGAAAAGGACCCGCCTCGTGCAGGCGGGTCCTTCAAGCTGGAGACAGCTTAGCACTCAACGAACTTGCTCATAGAGAATCACACCGGGCAAATTCTTTATCTTGCCAGTGGAAATATCGGGCAGATTGCCAAGATCAGGCAATTTTCCGGGCAATCTGGGCCGCTCCGGTCCGATCGGCACCCCGCAAGCAATGGCGCCGTCGTAGTCCTGTACGCACTGGCGGGGCGGCTCCGGCTTGATAGGGTAGTCTGGTTTGATCGGGTAGTCGGGATCCGGTTTAATCTTCCCGGGAATCGACGGAACATCGGGCAGTTCGGTCGGTCCATCCGGGCAACCGCCCTTCTTCAGCGTACACATCTTGCCCCAAACTTCATCAAGCATCGACTGGCTGGCCGTCGACCCGGAGGCGCGTGCGCTATCTCCGACTTGATTGGGACTTTCGGTTTCCTTGATGGCATTGATTAACTCATTCATGGGTTCACATCCTTAGAAAAAAAGAAACTGGTTACCGTTGGGGCATACGGCAAAGCGGCGTGTTTTTGATGCCCTAAACTTAGCAAGGCAAGCTGACATGAAGTTGACATGCACAAAGCTACATTCTATGTGCGGAAAGCCGCCAGTGCTGCCTGTCCAAGACTGATGCCGCCATCATTGGCCGGCACGCGCCTGTTGACGAGAACTTTCAAGCCGGCCCCGCCCAATTGCTTTTCTAAAAACTCAAGCAAGAGCAGATTTTGCATGACACCACCGGAAAGTACCACCGTAGCTAGTTGATAATCCCGACAAAGAACCTCGGCAGCCTCGGCGGCACCGACAGCCAGACCCAGGTGAAAAGACCTGGAAATTTCGGCGACCCCTAAGCCTTTCATCCGGTCTTTGATCATGGCGGCGAGAGCCTCTTGCCATTGCAATTCGCCCTCAAGCTTGTTGAAGGCAAATGGGTAGGGACTGCAAAAAGAAGAGCCAAGGCGCGCCTTATGCTCAAGCCAGACAGCCGCCTGCGCTTCAAAAGTCTGCTCCCCATCAAAGCCGCAAAGAGCAGCAGCAGCATCAAAGAGGCGGCCCACCGAGGTGGNNGGAAAACACTGCAGATTCTTTTCAGCCAACTGCCTCGCCAGACGAAAACGCTTCGCAGGCAGATTGAATGGCGCCGCAGAAAAATCCACTTCCGGCCACTGCAATTGGCAAAGAAAGCCGGCTAGAGCCTGAAGCGGCCACTTCGCCGCCGCATCTCCGCCCACCAGAAGGGTCTGAGCCAGTCTACCGACCCGCTCAAAACCACTCTTCAAAGAGCCTTTCAGAAACTCACCGCCCCAGATACTGCCGTCATCACCATAACCGGTGCCGTCAAAAGCCAGACCAAGTACAGGCTCATCATACAGGTTATGCTCAGCCAGAACCGAGGCTATATGAGCCCGGTGGTGCTGTACGGAGATCTTCTCCGCCGCTTCCAGATGATCTGCAAAGCGACTGCTCAAATACTGGGGATGCTGATCAAAGACAAGGGTCAGTTGATCGGACGCAACGTTATACATAGAAAGGAAATCATGAGCGGTTGCCTGAAAAGCCCGATAACAAGACACGTGCTCAAGATCGCCAATATACTGACTGACAAAACACTGCCCGTCGACGCAGAGAGTTATTGTATTCTTCAAGTCGGCACCAAGAGCCAAAACAGGCTTACTTACAGGCAATCGCACCACCGCATCCGGTGCCAGTCCGCGCCCCCGCCTCACCACCTGCACACCCAAAGAACCCACCGACAATACTGAATCATCCATACGCCTGTGGATCGGTCTCTCTCCTATCAGATAGCCGTCGGCGATGCCGAACAGATCCAGTTTAGCCTGCTCATCTTCAAAAGCAATTGGCTCACTACTGCGATTGGCACTGGTCATAACCAGTACCGGCGGGGCACCGTACTTAAAGAGCAAATGGTGCAAAGGCGTGTAAGGTAACATCACACCCAGATCGCCATTATCGGGAGCAATCAAGGACAGCTCCAGTTGCGGTGCCCGTTTGTATTGCGCGGGCTGTCGCTGGGCCGCCAGCAGAATCGGTCTGGCCACACCGGCAAGCGCCGATGCGGCAGCATCTGAAAGTTCCACCAGCTCAAGGGCCAGGTCGAGATCGGCCACCATCAAGGCGAAGGGTTTATCACGGCGAAACTTGCGCTCTCGCAGCGCCTTCAGGGCCTCCTTATTACTTGCATCCAAGACCAGATGATAGCCGCCAATACCCTTTACGGCAACAATTTTGCCCTGCTTGATAAACTCGACGCAAGTTTTGATTCCCTTCACTCCCCGCATTTTTTCGTCACTGCCATGGTTCTGAAAGTAATAGCCGGGACCACAGCTTCCACAGGCCACCGGCTGGGCATGAAAGCGCCTGTCCAGGGGGTTCTCATAACCCTGCCGGCATCGCTCACACATGTTCCAGGCAGCCATTGTGGTGGACGACCGATCGTAAGGCAGCGCCTTTATAATGGAAAAACGAGGACCACAATTGGTACAGTTCACATAAGGGTATTCATAGTGAAAATCTGATGGATTGTTTAAATCGGCAAGACAGTCGCAACAAACAGTCAGATCTGGTGAAATGCGAGTGGTAATACGATCACCGGAACGGCTTTCGACAATTTCGAACTGACTGCAGCCCTGCACCTCCGCCGCCCCAGACCTGATACTATCAAGCCGAGCCGCCTGGGGAGCCCGTTCCGGCAGAGAAGCCAGGAAAGCATCTAGATCGCCTCTCGCTCCTTCCAGAAAAATCTCTACGCCTTGCTCATCGTTCAAGACCCATCCGCTCAGGTTATGGCTCTTGGCCAGGGTATACACGAAGGGACGAAAGCCGACGCCCTGAACAACGCCTTCCACGCGCACTTTAATGGCTTCAGTCATGACCGTCGACCTCTAGCAAATACGCGGTAGCTGCTCTCCCACCAGCATCTCCACCACTCGGCTGGAACCATGCTCGGTGAACACCCGCAGCCGACCGGACGGACCGCTCTCCACTTCTCCAATCAGAGCCGCGGCTTCGCCTCCGGGTGCGGACCGCACCGCCGAAAGGGCCTGCTCCGCCGCCGAAGCGGCCACGACAGCCAGAAATTGCCCTTCGTTTGCCACATGCAGAACATCCAGTCCAAGTATCTCGCAAGCACCGCGCACGCAGTCGCGCACCGGAATGTCCTTTTCCCTGAGCGACACACAAAGTTCAGCCTCAAGAGCAAGCTCATTCAAGGCTGAAGCAACACCTCCCCGGGTCGGGTCTCGCATCCAGCGCACATCGGCGGCACAGGCGGCAAGAAGAGCCTGCACCATAGGCCAGACACTGCGGCTGTCGGAAGCCAGATCTGCATCAATATCCAGCTCACCGCGAGCCAAAAGCACGGTGATGCCATGATCACCAATGGGACCGCTCAAAAGCACCTTATCGCCAACCTGAACTCTCGCGGGCGAGAGGCTGACGTTTGCTTCCAACACCCCGATACCGCAAGTGGTGACATACATACCATCGGCTTTACCATGCTCTACTACTTTCGTATCGCCACCAACGATATTGACGCCGGCCGCCGAACAGGCCGCGGCCATGGCCGCCAGTTCGGCCTCCAACACCACCGCCGGTAGACCGGCCTCTAGAATGAAAGTACTGAGAAGGGCCATAGGCCGCGCACCCGACACAGCCAGATCATTGACTGTGCCGTGCACCGCCAGAGAACCGATGCTGCCGCCGGCAAAGCGCAGGGGCTTAACCACGAAGCTATCGGCGGTAAAAGCAAGACGACCGCTTTCAATGGGTAATATTGCTGCATCGGTAAGGGTCCCGGCATTGAACTGAGAACTGGTCAGATGCGGAACGATAAGACCTTCCAGTAAGCGGCGACTGGCCATACCGCCTGAGCCGTGAGAAAGCTCAATCTGGTCATCACGAAAGGGCTCAGTTACCATGGGTTGTTACCGTTTGTCTGTCTCGCGCGTAATTATAGTAGGCTGCGCAGGCTCCTTCTGAAGAAACCATCAAGGCTCCCACGGGACTTTCAGGACTGCACTCCTTGCCAAAGAACGGGCAGTCCTTAGGCTTCATCAAGCCTTTCAAGACATCTCCGCAGGGAGCTTGCCGCGCTGCAGCCAAAAGTTCTGAAGTCTGCTCCGAACGACTGCGATAAGCAGAAAGAACATCGGCAAATCGCACTTCCGCATCATACTGACTGAAAGCTTCCCTCAGCTTCACGGCCGAATTGGCAATAAAACCAAGACCTCTCCACTCAAAACTCTCTCTCAGTTCAAAAACTTCCGCCAATACCTGGCTGGCCACAGGATTAGCTGCGAAGGGTACCACCCGGCTGTATTGATTCTCCAGCCTGGCCTCTCCGGCCAGCAGTTGACGCAAAAGCATCAATATAGATTGCATGATATCCAGAGGTTCGAACCCGGATACAATCACAGGCTTTTTGTAGTCACGCACAATTTCTTCGTAACTATTGGCACCAATTACAGTGGCTACATGACCAGGCCCGATAAAGCCGTCCAACTGCAGCTTGGGATCATCGAGAACCGCTCGCATCGGTGGAATCACCGTGACGTGATTTACAAAGGCGGTAAAATTTGCAAGCCCCAGCTCACGGGCCTTCAACACGGTCAAAGCCGTGGCCGGCGCCGTGGTTTCAAAACCAATTGCAAAGAAAACGACTTCTCTTTCAGGGTTATTCTGAGCCAATTTCAGCGCATCCAACGGAGAATAAACCATGCGAATATCAAGTCCACGCGCTTTCAACTGCAAAGCACTGCCCTGATAACCGGGTACCCGCATCATGTCACCATAGGCGGTGAGAATCACGCTCTTATCGGCGGCAATAGCCATTCCTTCATCCACCCGCTCCATGGGCAAGATGCAAACCGGACAGCCGGGACCATGAATCAGTTCGATGGCAGGCGGCAAGAGCTGCTCAAGACCGAAGCGATAAATGGAATGAGTATGGCCGCCGCACACTTCCATGATGCGAAAGAGACGCCCCGAATTCTCAACCAGAGCCGTTATCTCCCGGGCTGTAGCTTTGATCAGCTCAGGATCGCGGTATTCGTCAACATACTTCAAGGTCTTGGATTTCCTCCATGGCCTTCTGGGCCTCTCCCAGCATGGCTAAAATCTCCAACTGCTCTTTCGCCTGGCTCTCGCTTATCTTACTCATGGCAAAGCCCACATGGATCAAGACCCAGTCACCCACTTTCAGAGTCTCATCTTCCCGGCGTAAGAGATCAACGCTTACCTGCCGTTTGACGCCGGAAATATCAGCCACGGCCATGCGCTCTTCTGCATCTACGAAAGACTCGATTTTCCCGGGTATGGCAAGGCACATAAACTCTACTTCCCCATCACGTATCTACATTCTATCTAATTGGCAACCAGGCAATACAATTCAAATCTTCCATAGCATTACCCTGTTGTTACCGGAATCGGCAATTGCCAGGATGTTTCCACAAGTATGAACCCCATATGGCCAGCAAAGACTGCCTTCATTTACCTCCTTCCAGTTATTTTCTCCGTTGGCGCTGAAATCGGGCTGCCCGATCACCGCCGAAGCGGGCGGACAAAGGCCCGTCTCAGGCAAGGAATAGAAGAGTAAAACTCGATTATTAGCAGTGTCCGCAACCACCAGGCGCTCTCCTTCCAGGGCGAGGCTATAAGGGAAGCGCAAGACCTGAGCGCTCTGGGGGCGATAGGGATATTCCTCCCAACTGGTAAAGTCACTCTGTCCAAGCAGGAAGACAGCCTCCTGGTCACCGCGGGGATGGCCGTGAAAGCCAAGAATTCGATGATTTCCAGCATCGGCGATAAAGATGCGGCGTCGGTCGCCGGCGATGGCATGGGCCCAGCGAAAGCTTTTGGGTCCTATTGCACCGCGATTTTCTTCGTGGCTGTGAAAGTCCGGCTGCCCGATCACACCTTCAGCGGGCTGCCCGTTCAAAGGCAGCCCCTGCCAGTATAGAACCCGGCGATTGCCGGTGTCGGCAACGTAGAGACGCTCATCGATATAAGCCAGTCCATAAGGCCAGTAAAGAGTGTCGGCTGAAACGGTCTGTCCTCTGTTGGGTTCAGTCTCCGCCATAGAACTCTGCCCCACTATGAAGTCGGGCGGTTCGCCCTGCTCCGGCAGACTGTTCCAGCCCAGAATGCGATGATGCCAGGCATCGGCAACCAATAACTTGCCGTCCACCATAGTCACACCCGTAGGAAGATGAAAGAGCCCCGGCCCCTCCGTCTCGAAATCGGGCTGCCCTATCACCAGATCAGCCGCACTGTGACTTTCGGGCAGACCGTTGTGTAGCTTCCAGACCAGCAAGCGATGATTGCCCGAATCGGACACCACCAGAACCTTTTCATCCAAGTAAACGCCGCGGGGGCAATACATCTGACTGGCCGTGGGATTGGCATCGGGTAAGGCCATACCATATTTCGCCTTCGCTCCCAACCAGGAAAGAAAGCGAGGCGTATTAGCAGCCGGCTCGGGCTCTACACTCACGCCGGGCGCACCCAGACACGGCCTTCCACTATTTTCAGCGGAAACGGCTCCAACTGCACCTGGGGGGCGGTTATGCACTCACCAGTGGCAAGCATGAACTTGAATCCATGGGCTGGACAAGTCAGACAATCCTCTGTGACTCGCCCGTCGTGGAGAGGCTGTCCCATATGTGGACAGGCATTTCGATATGCGAAGAGTTTGCCGTCCTGCTTCGTGACAATCACATCGATCGAAGCCATATGAAAGACGCCGCCGCCGGAAATTTCATTCAGCAAGGGGCCTTCGACCCAACCGGCTTCTCGAATGTCTGCCGGGCGATTGCCTCTGGCATTTTCAATTTGCAGAAACCCTGAAACCGCTATGTCCTGCACTTGTTCCACACGGCTTATTTCAGGCAGGCGTTTGCAAATCGCCTCTTCCACACCGTCTCGCAAGGTCTGACTGGACATGGAACAGCCGGCGCAAGCTCCATGCAGACGAACATATGCAACTCCCTCTTCCACTGATACAAGCTCAATATCGCCTCCATGGGAAGCAACATAAGGTCGAACCTGTTCCAATACCTCCAATACCCGGGCAAATATCGGCGGCTTGATTATGCCGTGCATGGAAAAAAGAGCATAAACGGAAGGAATAGCCATTGCCTCCAGAAGCAATTCCTTGCCGCGGGGATCGCTTTTGACCGTTTTCACCAGCTGCACCAGACCATCTTTGTGAAAAGCCTCAAGGGCTTCTTTCAATCGCATCGCTTTTGCTCGTGCAACCTCGTCCAGATCCTTGACGCCCTCCNNCTCCAGGGCCTGGTCAACAGCCTCGGCAAGGTTTTCCAGAGTTTTAGCCTGGCTCTCCTTCCGCTCACCCGAGTCGGTCATCTCAACTACCTCCATAAGCCAGCGACTGCTCCAAAGACTCAATAGTTTTAGCCTTCACCAGGTCAGCAAAGACATGCCTGGCCATCAACTGCATGACCTCGCCCACAGAGCCTGACATGCCCTGTAGTGCCTCTGCCGTCAACTTACGTCGCTCCAGAGACTGCAGTATAAAAGACGCCCCCCCACAGTCATTGAGCAGATTGTCCAGGAAGAAGTTCTCCACAAACTGCTTGAGCCAAATACCGTCCGTTTCACTATTGGCCTTCAACAATTGCAGAGCCGACTCGGTTCCCTGGCAACGCTGGACAATTCTCTCACTAAAGCGCGAAACAGCCATGTTGAGCACTTCTTCAAAGAGACGTTTCTCAAAAAGTTCCAAATCAAACCTCCGCTATTCCGCTTTCCCTTTTGATTTCCTCAAGCAGGGCGGATACCGCTTCCGCACTATCCAGTTCACCCTCTCTTTGAAAGATAGAGTAGGCCTCGGCTAGAATCGGCTCTGCCTTTTTGAATGCACCCAGGTGGGCCAGCGCATTGCCTTGATTGGCCAGCACTCGCCCGTAAGCAAGAGGATCTTCTTCAGCCTTGCGCACTTCCAGAATCTCCTGGTAGAGACCGACTGCTTCCCAGAGATTGGCTTCATTGTGGGTACTCGGAACATGCTGCAGGGCATTGGCCAGATTCAAGGTGGCACTGGCCCACATTTTTGCATTTGTCTCCCGAGTGAAGACTTTGAGCGCCTCACGCAGAGACTGCACGGCTATAGCCGGTCTCAATCGTTCAGCCTCATCGTTCATGGGCATGGCCAAATAGACCAGGGCCAGATTCATGTGGGCAAGCCCGTATGAATGAGGATCCGGGCCCTCTCTATGGAAATAAAGAAGAGCCTGCTGATAGGCCTGGATGGCTTGCAAGAGCCGACTTTTACCGACTCCGGTCTGGCCTCCTGCCAATTGGCAACACATACCCAGTTCAAGAGCAAGTTCGGCGCGCAACCGATGAAAACCGGTAGCTTCCAATAAAACGAGAGCCTTGTTGTAATGCTCCACCGCCCTCTCACTCAGTTCTGCACTGTGCCCATAGGCGGCCCACTCCGCCAGAAGCCGGGCAGCAAAAACAGGCGAGACCTCCTGCACAGCAGAAACGGCCGTGTCTATATCATTCAAACCGCCGATCAAATTGCCCGCTCCCAGTTTGTGATGGGCTACAGTAGACAACAAGTACGCAAGAATTTCCCGGTCGGCTTCAGCCGGTGGAACCGGAGGCTCAGGCAAAAACCCATGCAAATAGGCAGCCGCCTCCAGCAAAGCCAGAGGCATCCCGGTTAACTCGCCCTTCAGTTTCTCGAATAGCGAGGCATCTGCCGCGAGCACGAAGCGATTATATGAAAGCATCCAGGCTTCATCAAGGCGGCTTACCTGAAAGGAGTCGAGCGTTTGCAAGCAAAGCTCCACTTCCTCTTTTACGGCCAGATCATAAAACGGCCAGACCTTATCAAAACCGTCATTACCAAGTAACAGCCCCGAAAGCGCCACCTCGTCAGCTTCAGCCGAGGGCAAAAGCAAAGCCCCGGTAGTGCCGCCATAAACACCCAGAGGCTGAGGCCGAAGCTTGATCTCACTAATCACTGAGTTTAATCCTCAAAGAAGTATCATCCATTTTCCGGTTGGCACAAAGTCCCATCCAACGAGCGGCAGTGCGAGCCCGCGCTTCGCTGTAGTAGCCGGCAATACGATGTTCGCTCACTGCGTCAGGGTAAACCACAGTAACATAAACCACCCACTGTCCGCCTTCCTTGACTACATAGGCGCCGGCCGACTGCGCCAAATCGGACGATTCTCTCCGGGCATCCTTTCCGGCAGTCACGAAATGCTGCTCGCGGCAAGGTCTACAATCAAGGCAGCTTCCTCCTGCTGCCAGCGGTGCGGAAATTTGCCGCATAGCTGTCGGCCCCTCAAGACCTCTTCAATGAAGACACTGCGATCGCCCCGGCCATTGCGGTATTTCATCAACAGTCCACCGGAAGCGGAATTTTTCACAGGCAAAAGCCAGAGCTCATCACCGCGCAAAAGTGCAATGATGCTATCGGTAGGGAAGTACTCTTCCACAACTTCTCTGGGCAGAACCAGATAGCCTCTATCGGTCAGCTCGATTGACACAGCTCCTCCGGTTGGCTGTTGACCTCATTTCCATAACGCCTCAATAACTCCAGACAGAGTTTCTCCATGGCTTCAGCCACAGGAAAACTGAGAGGGTCCCCCGGCGCAAAATGCTCGGCTTCAATTAGAAACACCGTTACCTTGCGGGGATATCTTTCCTTCAGCAGCCAGCGACCAAAAGCTATGGCATGGTCGAAGCGAAAGTTGTGCAGATTAATTGCCTCCAGAGCAGGAGTCTCCACTTCCTCACCGGGCAGCTCAAAAATCTCTCCGGGCGGGCTGCCACTTTTACAGGCATCCACGATTACAACTTCCCTGGCGCCATCCATGGCGAAGGCCACATCCATGCCGGCCGTTCCACCGTCGGCCAACCGCATTCCGTCAGGAACACCCAGTTCAAAGAGTCGGCGCACAAGAATTGGACCGACACCATCATCACCACGCAACAGGTTGCCGCAACCGATTACGAGAACCGGAGGTCGGGCATCGGAATTTTCCACCAGGGGCGAGGACTGATTCATCACCAAAACTCGCCCTAACTCCTGGACATGGTTGGTCCAACCTTGAACCGAGCCAGTTCCCGATTGGTTTGCTTATCGTAGCAATGCACCGTGCAAACCAGACACGAATCGAAGCTGCGAGCAATCACACCAATTTCCAGAGGGTCTTCCTGGTCTCTAATGTGGGTACCAAGAAAACTGGCTTCAATGGGACCATTCTGCCCCTTAGAATCTCTCGGTCCAATATTCCAGGCGGTTGGCGTCACCACCTGATAATTCTCGATACGTCCGTCCTTAATGTGAATCCAATCACTGAGAGCACCGCGAGCGGCTTCTGTAGAGCCGAAGCCTTTCCCTTCCGGCAGTTCCTCCGGCTTGATATAAAACTTGTCGTGCAGATCTACCTTACTCAGCCAATCTTTCACGCGCAAATAGAGCTTGGGCGCCTCATGCATGCGCGCCAGCACCCGCACCATGACACTATTACCAAGCTTCTGCACGCAATCGAGGAAGAGCGGATCATAGTCTTGCCAGGGCTCAGCGCCAGGACGACCGGCCATCACCTGCCGAGAGAGCGGTCCGGCTTCCATGGGCGACAAACCCTTGCCCGGTATGTCGTAGCGCGGGGACTTAGCCCAGGAATACTTGTCTTGCTTCCGCCCATCCAGCGGATCGATGGGATCTGTGACTCCATCAAAAGGATGAAGTACAGCCGAACCTTTATAGAAGGAGTGCGTATGATCCTCCCGCACACGACTCTGATCGAAATCGTGGAAGCCCTTGCCGTCATAGATTCCGGAACGAGCTATGAGAGCGCCATTACGTCCGTCAATGGTGGGGTGCTGGTACTTCTCTTCGTTGAAATAAGTACCGGTGGAAATATAATTAGCATCCCAGGCACCA